>Ga0256840_1000066_pt1 | contig 84332 bp, 77 predicted proteins | sample 355202metaG_FD_185969 | JGI IMG/M metagenome (GOLD analysis project Ga0256840, IMG submission 185969) | Hydrothermal vent microbial communities from Mid Atlantic Ridge, Atlantic Ocean - 355-202 | ecosystem: Environmental > Aquatic > Marine > Hydrothermal vents | place: Atlantic Ocean: Mid... | reverse complement strand
TTTGTAACGTATCATGTGCAAGCCTTTTGTTGAGTATTGCTCTGTATGCTTGCATAGTGTACTACCTTTTTAAAGTCTTTACTCTACAATAACAGTTGGTTGTGACTTTTTGAGGACAATCTATTTATCTGGCCAGAAGCTGGAACGGGCAGCCTGAGCCAGGCGCCTTCCGTAGCAATAAGCAGAGATTATGTCAAGGCCAAGCCCTACGGGTACTCCGCTACAGCTCCGTAGCCTTGACATAATCTCTGCTCATTGCTCAACCTGAAGGTAGCGATGACGGAGAGGTGTCTCCGACAGGGCTCCAACAGATAGGCTGAACAAGAGGAACAGAACACTGAAAGACACTACCTTATTTTTCAGTGATCTCTGTCTTGACAATGGGGTCCACTTTATGAATCTTCTTTCAAAGGGAATAAATGGGAAGACATGCTGCCTCAGTATCTCGAATACCTTGAGCGTGATTCACATATTGCCTCCTGGCAGTTGGATCAGGCTACCAGGTGGTGACACTGAATGGCAAATACTGAAAAATTCGATAGTGCCGGAAATCTTATGAAACGCCTTGATCAGCGTTATGTAAGCGCAGTGGCACTCTCTGGGAGGCGTGATTTCGCTCCTTCGTTATTCACAAGTTGTTTATCTTTTAAGATGCCAGTGCTGCTATATTGAATTAAATCCTGTCCATGCAAGGATAGTCGACCTTCTCGGTGAGTATCGCTGGTCAAGCTATCAGGTTAACGGCCAGGGAGACAGCTTTGACCTAGTGAGCCCCCATCCTGTTTATCAATCCCTTGGCTGGACATCTTCAGAAAGACAGGATGCGTATCGCGAATTGTTTCGCAATGAACTGGAGCCGGGCAAGATTGATGCAATACGGAAAGCAACCAATGGGGGTTTTGCGCTTGGAAACAGTCGGTTTCAACAAAATATCAGTGAAATACTTGGCTGCCGCGAAACTCCTGGCAGGGTAGGGCGTCCACGCAAAAAAACATCACCCGTTCAGCTTAATAAATCGTGGTCTGTCCCTCATTGAGCCTATGGGTCAGATCTGATTCTGGCGAACGTGGAAGGTTAGTGTGGCCCCAATAACACGGCTAAGGCCGGTGTATAAAAAGAATATCAACCACAAAATTTGTAAAAACAAAATAACCATGGGACTCCAGAGTGAGCGTAAGCCGATAATAAAGTTTCCTGCTTCGCAATGACTTGGCGGTACAAAACAGAGTAAGGCTAAGCAGAACAAGATATTGATAAAACCCATAATCTGGTAGGCGGACATTTTTCCCTCACCCCTGTAATCTGCGCGAAATTGTTCTGAGAAAATACGCCAGGCCAGACTGAAAATGGCGCAGAGAGCAAAAGCTGCGGCAAACTGCCCTTCAAAAAACAGGTAAATGCCAAAAATACCGCATTGAATATAGACAAATGAGGTGATCGCCTGAATTGGCAGGACCCTGACTCCCGACAGCCCAGAGGCGTAAATTATCTTCTTGGTTCTTCCGTGAAACTCTACCCCGAAAGGAGCGAGAATACGCTTGCTTATTGGGCCCAGTTCAGTGATTGGTTTGCCATAACAGCATCCGAAGCTGATACAGGCGAGGCGGCCTAGTCCTTCACCTATAATAAAGGACACGGTGAGGGCGGCCATCACCGGAAACAGCGGTATGGAATGGTGGACATCTGTGTAGAAACCGTTGTATACTGTCAGGATCAGAGCCATGGCATAAAGGCCGACCGTGGCACCTCCAGCTACGGTGAGGGTGTTTCTTTTCTTTTCCACGAGTCTGGCAATAAGTTTTGCGCCAATCAGGGAGAGAGTGACCACAATGGCAATAATGTAGAGACTGGTTCTCATATCAATACCAATGGCTGCAAGCAGAACAAAAAACAAGGCCACTGCAGTCACCGTTGCTGAGGCCAGAATAAAACCGTAATAGGTGAGGTTCGTTCCAGCCCATCCTCCCGATGTGGAGGAGCTGTTGCCCCTGGGGATTGCACCTATTATCTGAAAACGTTCCTTTGGCAAGATCTGGTAGGCCTTGAGCAAAAGGGGGGTACTGGTCAGTACAAGAAGTAAACAAATCAAACCGTTAGACATGGTGGCATCCTCAGTCTTTTATCCATTTTAGTTGAGTATTATCTTGACCCCGGTAGGCGATTGGTGAGCGAACCTGTACATCAATTTCAACCAAGTTTTTTCCAAATCCGGCACTAAAGCGACTTTTGACATCAGAGCGTGACATATGGCCAAGAAGATCATCTGCCATTCTGATTCTACCTTCCTGAAACAGCAAGACATCGGTACTGCTCCCCGGTCGATACAAACTTTTAGGTTGACCTTTGCGAACAAACATCCCGGGAAGAATCTTTGTCGGAACATCGTAACGTTTATCCGAGTAACATTGCACCACTTCACCAATCATAAGGGCCACCACCTCAATCATGGTCACTAGTCCAACCTGTGAGCCACCCGGCACATCGGTTTGGATCACGGTGACTATCCGTTTGTTTTTTGAGTATGGGGTTACCACTTCCACCACAGCTCCGGGGTTGCATGAATGGTAACGTCCGGATATTTCATAAAAATCAACAATGGTTCCACTGACAGGCAGGTGGTTGTAATGATATTTGTCAGGAGTAAGCCGGAAGATGGCATAGTCGCCTTTAGTAAAATGTTTGAGCCATTTTCCGTTTTGTCTGTCTCCGAGTAACTCATTGTAATTGAAAAACTTGTCCTTCAGGAACAGTTCGGATTGTGCTGATAATGATCCGACGAGAACCCGGCTGTCGGCAGGAGAGACAACTGTATCCAGGTCCTCAACCATGGGTCGGCAATGCCAATATTGTATTTGGCGTTCAAAAACCCTTCGTGGAGATGTGAACCACTCGGGAGCTTCAATACATTCATCAAGAGTAACCCCACACCTGGCCAGAAAACGTTTGTTTCCCAGCAGGGCAGCTGACAGGGGAGAGTCGAAGTTGCAAAAACCAAGTAGACTCGACATTCTGGCACTGGTGAGTAGCTCCAGGAGCTTTGGGGAATGCTCTCTGGTCCTTGAATACAGGAAGTTTACAATGCGATCTGCGAACAACTCCTCCGTCATAATTGCCTTGCTGTTACGTTCAATAAACTGGTGAATCATTGGTGATTACCTCCATTGTCACTGCCAGAAAAACTTTCTGCAAGGAGGATCAGGCGGATTATATTTATGGCGTCAGGCGTCGCCATGTTATTGCTCTGTGTCTTTTGAAGCCCAGCTGAGAGAGCATCTTCAATAGGCATGCCCGCGCAAAATTGTGTTATTTCTGCCCGTTCCTCCACGGGGAGGGGCAGGCGGCCAGTGGCCATGTCGCGAATATCCCGGGCCAGGTAGGTGAAGCCATCTTTGATATGTTGATGCCGTAGCTTTTCCCGGTAAAAGGTTTCTGAGGCCTCATTAAATTCCTTGCCACTGAAAGCGAACGGTGTTGTTTTTTCCCCGGTACTTGCCATGATTCCGTTGACAAGCTTGCCCTTAGCTGATTGTTCCTGTGGGAAATCAAGACGGTTTTCAAGGTCATTGACGGTTGTTTCCATACCCATTATGTCAATGAGGTCAGCAGCATCATGGCGAATAAGAGCAACTATGGCTTTCAAATATTCCCGGTTACCAACTCGTAAATATCCGGGGTAACGGCGACTGCTGCGGACACCCTTCACTTTGGGTAAGATACGGCTTAAAAATCGGTTCCCGCTTTTTTTGGCAACAAAGAAGGTGGGGATGGATACCGCAAGGCCAAATAGAATCTGCCGCCTCTCACTCTCAACGAACGGGGTTGCCGGGATGTCTTCGTGGGTTATTTGTCTTGTTATTATGTATTTGTAAGCTAAAGCGCCGATTAACATTTGCAGGTTCGCCGCCTCTTTCATGTCGCTGAAATCGTAAAACTGGGAATAATAGCGAGACTCAAAGCCCGAAAACCCGATGCTGTCATACTGACGTAAACGAATCAGTTGGTAGAGTGACATCCGTTTATCAAAGAGACCTAGGGAGTGGAGATCTTTTTTCAATCTTTTATCATTACCCAAGGTACCATCCTGACTATTGTTACCACAGGTTGACAGGAGAGATACGGGATAGTCAAGAAGCCTGAAGTCGACAACAAAATCACCCTTCAATCTGAAAATACCGCGAACAAAACGATCCAGAGGCAGCGGTCCAAAGGGAGTAAGAGCGTGACCAAAGGCTCTGTTTTTGGCTTTTTTTCGCCACCTTCGCCAGAGCATGCGCAGGTGGGTATAATCGAGTTGGTGGGGAAGAAATCCCAGGAGTTTTTCCGGATGAAAATCTTCATAATCAAAGCGATATGGATCGGCACTGTAACTCCCAACAAACAGTGGCAGGAAATGTTCCATTATCCTGGCGTGGAGATCACCCAGATATTTTTCATGTCTGGCACCAAAACCTGTGGTTGGTGAACGTAACAGGTTGGTGAGTTTTTTACTGCCAAGGCTGATATGGGTGCCATTGTTTGCAAGACCAACATTTGAAGTTTGGGGCAGGATAACGAGGTTATTGGTGATAATGCCAGCCTCCCGCAATTTCATGACTCCGTTCAGGTGACTGCGACTCAAGACTTGATGACACAGGGCCATATAATCCTGTTTCTGCTCGCCCCGGTTCCATCCGGAGAGGCAGGGACTCATGAACAGCTCCCGATAGAACGAATCTGAGATGCACTCATTGAGTTGTCTTTGCCGGATTGGTGGATGGGGAGAAAAAAAGAGCATGGCCTGCTGGCCATGCTCCTGCAGACCAAATTTTTTATTGGCGTAGTTCAGGAGCAGTGTACTCAGTAAAAAGCGTTTTGCCGCCTCCCTTGCCATTCTGTTCCCGACGCCACCGACAGCCGGGCTGCTTAAGACGTGAAATGATGTGGTCTCCGGAGAGGTGTTGTCGCTTATGAAATGGGGCATAAGTCTCGTAGCTGTGGTTCGGATAAGCTCGCCGCCTCCAGTGCCGATAACATCTGCCAGGGAGAGTTTTAGTAGATAACTGATGGGAAGTCTGAACCACTTGTCACCTTTGACAGTAAGGGTGAAACGATCAATGTCGCTTCGCTTTGGGCCGTTCGGACTGTTTTTATCGGCCCGAAGGTCGTGGTCTATGACGGCGTGGGCATGTTTATTCAACCTTTGGCAGGGGAAGCGAACCCAGCTGTTCTCCCATACCTTGTTCGGGTTGTCGTCAAGGTAATCGGTAAGGCTGTCCAGGGCGGCTGTGGCGGTGTCGCCACTCCTCACCCTTCTTTTGATGTTGGCATAATATCGTGAAAAAAAGATGGTATCAGGCAGATCAACATCTGAAGCTTGTCCCACTACTGCAACCTGTAATTCATTTTCGCAGCCAGCACTGACATCGGTACCGACATATGGAAAATAGTGGGGGGACTTTGGATCGACATCCAGTAACCGTAAACATTCATCCAGGGTCGGTGGGGTCTCCCAAGAGGTCTGGTCGGAGTAATGGGAGGTAAAAACAAGGGGCATCAAGTCGCATCTCCACAGGAGTTGTAAAGTGTGATGTCGGAAGAAAAACAAAAATTAAACCACGAAAAGCACTGCAAATGCCTCATATTGTCCCCTAGTATTGATTTACCTCATTATTACCTGCAGGATATTATGAAACTATTAGCGTATCGTTAGAATTTGTTGATTAAAGAGGTGGGTTTTATGAGTAGAACTGAATGTTTTGCAAAAGTTACAGGGAGCCCAGCCGGCGGTCAGCAGCGGGGTGTTGTGGTGGAATGGCTTATTGGGCGGTTACGGCGGGTAATTGATGTGGCGTTTAGGACTGGTTCCCGTTTCATGTGAGGTGTTACTCGTTCATTTTTCTCAGATCAGATTTCTTTGAAACGCTTTGCGGGAGCGGTACAGATGGGACACTGTTCAGGGGCATGGTCTTCCATGATAAAGCCACAGAAGGAACAGACCTGGTAGCTGTTGTTTTTTATGGGGTTATTCGCCAGTTTTTTCATCAGGCTTTGATGAATACGCGCAACCTTTGCTGATTGGGTGAATGCCGATTCCATGGCCACGTCTTTTGTGTTTGCGGCGATTCGTGCAGCTTGTGTATAATGTTCAACAAGTTCAGGGAGTTCTTGACTGAAGATTGTTGCAATATTCTGGCTGTTGCTTCCAATCTGGCCCCGTAACTGGAGGAGAAAGCGGGTGGCCTGGGCATCTTCTGATGCTGCCATGGCCCGAAAAAGCTTTGCCTGCTGCGTATTCCCGTCCTGTTCTGCTCGAAGGGCATAGAGCTTTTTTCTGGCGCTGTTTCTGGAAGATGTGAGGAAACTTTGTTCAACCTGGTTTCGGGTGTTGATGTGCATGGTCTTTTGATCCAATACTGTTTCAGATCTTTCCTGAATCTGTGAGTGCCTGCTGCTGTAATGGTCGTTTGAGCCAAAATCCCTGACTCAATGCTACTCCGAAAAATATAACAAAACCTGCAAGATATTGAAATAAGGTAAAGGACTCTTTGAAAATTATCCAGCTGAAAAGCATGGTAAAGAGAGGGATTAGGTTAATGTAAATGGATGCCTTTCCGGCATCCATTGCTGAGAGCGCATAGTTGTATGCTCCATATGCGAGAAGAGTCACAGCAATGCCCAGATAAATGATGGATGCGGTGGGAACCAGAAGAAAGGTCTCAGGGACAGGAACCCCTGGGAGGAGCAGCATTGGCAGGAAAAAGATTGCGCCCACCCAGGCTTGAACCGCTGTGAGAAATAGCGGAGAGTAGCGACTGGTTAATTTTTTGATGGCCAGAGTGTAGGCAGTGGCACAGATCATGGCCAGGAATTCATAGAAGTTCCCAAGCAGTGGAGCAGGTGCATGGGGGCTGATCTCGCCGCCAATGCTGAGAGCGAGGGCACCCGCCATGGCCAGTCCCAGGCCGGTTATGTTTTGTAGAGAAAATTTTTCGGCCAGAAAAAGAGCTGAGGCCACGGAAACCAGCAGGGGGAGCAGGGTGGTGATCATGGACGCCTGAGATGCAGATGTGTTTTTCAGGGCAAGAGCTTCAAAAATGAAGTATAAACAGGGCTCACAGAGGGCCATGAAGGCCATGAGTTTGAAATCCTGATGGCGGATGCGGATATGCCGAAAATGGGGCAGTAGAAAGAGGCATGCCAGGGATGCCACCACCATCCGTCCTGCGATCACTACCATGGGGTGGTAGTCTGTGAAGGCGATCTTCAGTGCAATAAAAGAACTTGCCCAGAGAAGGGTGGCCAGCAGCAGGGAAAGAGCAGGCAGGATTTTAGAGTGGCCACTTTTCATTAGGACGGTCTGGAGATAATTTTGATATTTCCATGGAAATGCTTATTACTAGTGTATTCTTTTTTTTGCAAACGTGTGGGAAAGGCGACCAGCTTATAGTGTTTATGCAGGAAGTCAAGCAATCATCAACTAATCAGCTGTTCGATTTAAACAGAAATGCGACATAAAGTCAGTGTACTTAATATAATAATAGTCATATTCGTTTTTATTGGTTTTGTCTCACCTCTCCAGGCACGGATTCCGGATAAAGGTTATGCTGAGACCCTGAAGGCTTTCAGTAGAGTGGCCTGCGAAGATGAGGATCTTTTTGAATTTAACAAGAGCTTCATTCGCGCCCTTAGTTACACCAATAAACGCGCTTTGCGGGCTTTTTCAAAGATAGATTCCATCCCCGCTGAAGACCTGGTGGCGGCTCTTCGACGGCTGGTGACTGAGAAAATCAGCTTTGACAATCTCCTGCTTCTGGAGCGTTTTGTGACCCTGGAAGGTGCTGATGTTTCTCTTGCGTGGCAGTTTCTGGAGAAGCTCGGTACCCTGGGGTACTCTGAAAGGCGTGTCATGAGTGCCTTTGAGCTGGTTGATGTGGTCACTGCCACTGAAATTATGGAGTATGTGGGACGCGTTGAGGTGATGGGGGAGCCGGCAGGATGGGCTCTGAAGGCTTTTCTGCTTCTGCCGGGACAGAGCCGGGAAAGTGTTGCCAGAGCCATGGATATGGTGGCTGGCATGAATGAAAAACAGCAGTGGGCTGCTGAACAATGCTGCAGAATTGCTGAGATGAATGCCTACCATGCTATTGAGATCATGGAGCTGATAGCTGGTCTCTCAAAAAGTGATGCCTGGGATGCACGTGGCCTGTTTAAGCAAGATATCACCCCCGGGATGGCTCTGTCCTGGACAAAATATTATTTCAGTGAGAGTCAGCAGGACAAGGAGTGGCTCTTTTTTGCACAGTCCCCTGCTGATAAAGCCATCCTGTTAAAGGGACTGGCTGAATCATCCGACTATCTGACTTGGAAAATAAATGATCTCCACTCTGTGACCGACCTGCGTGGTCGTGAGATCTCTGCTGCAACTCTTAAGGCAAGTTCTGCAGCCGCACTGGAAACTCTATGGAACCGCCTGGACTGGAAGGTTCGGGAAAAGTATAAAGAATCGTTTTTTACACCGCTGAAAAATGGAAAGAAAGGCACGGCTATTGTCGCACTGCGCAAGGCAACCGCTAGGGCCCGTGTGCAGGTGGCCTATGATGCCACAACAGTGAATATTTATATCCTGCTTTCCAGAGGGAGTGAGTTGTATGATTCATCCTTCAGGGATATTCTGGTGCCGGTGCTTAAGGATCGTATGGACAAACGGTTCCGGGCGAACCTTCTCCATTTTCTCCTGGAAGTTGATCCGGCAAATAACCACGTTTCAGACTTTATTATCAGCCTGGCTCAACGCGGTAAACTGGCACTCTTTTTCCCGGATGACCCTGTAGAGCAGAATCAGGTACTTGACCTTGTCATGCAGTCAGCCTTTCAGGATGAAAACAGCCTGATTCTTTTCTCGGCAACTTTTATGACCCTGCTGGAAACCATTGAACCTGATACTCGCAGTTATCTTATTGCTCAGATGCTGTCAGCTATCCGGAAGAAAAACACCATATTTACCACCCAGTTACGGGTAATACTCCAATATTATCTGGAGTATTATTCAGAGTTTGTGGGGGATGTGGATAAAATCCGTATCCGGATGATGATGTATGAGTATGGCGCGATACCTCTGCAATATTATGCAAAGACAGCCTTTGAAGAGTGGAAGGCTGATGGCAGACTGTCAAGCCTTTCCGTTTTCCATGATGATGATGACGGCAGGCAGTCCTATCTTTCAAATTGTCGTTTTTTGAGTAATCAGGGATATCGCCCGAGACTTTCAACATCTTTTAACCTTGACGTTTCCGAGAAGGTAATCGCTCGAGGTGCAGAACTTATACAGTTATACGAGTTAAAACCAAGTGCCGCATTGTCTGGTCTGTTTCGGCTCCAGTCAAGGAATCCGCTAGTGTTGGATTGGGTGAAAAAAGTCAACTCCATTGAGATTTCTCACTCCGTGTACCTCTTTCAAGGAGAACTGCTTCAAGAAAAACTTTTGAAACAGTTTTTAACGGGTGGTCATGAGATGTTTGCTCAGCGTGGGCATAGTTATTGGCGTACCGAACAGCTCATAGATCCCATTTCGAAGCTTGTGGAGAATGGAGCTGTGACCGCTGTGGAGCTTGGAGCAAAACAGCGTTTTATGAGCCTTGGATCCTGCGGCGGTATTCGTGCCTATTCCGATCTTGCCGCCCTGTTCAACAACAATGTGGATATCCTGGCCACCGTTGGTACCGGGAAAGCTGTCATCAACAACCCTTATAATGAATTTCTTTTTGAGGCTGTGGCAAAGGCTGAGAAGGATCTCAGCTGGGATGACATCCAGGAGCGTTCAGCAAAGATCTTCAAAAGAGGGCTGGGGGAAGATTATCTGCAGCCGGGTTCTCTTCCAGCAATTCTCCACAAGATAATGGATCAGAAAAGTATAGATAATGGCACTCATTAAACGAATAGAATTGCCTTCACTGCTGACTGGAGGGGGGCAGGACGGATGGGATGATTTTCCTCGGATAGTACTCTTTTTCGGAGAGCGTTTTCTCTGTCGTGAAGCAGCAGATACTTTCCAGAAGTGGCTTCTGGAAAGACCCGCAGGGGGGGCTGTGAATGTCATAGATGGTGATGCCGAGGACTGCGGCAGAACCCTCGGGCAGTTGCTGAATTTCAGCCTGTTACCGGGCTTGCAGATCTTTCGTGTCACTGACAGCAGGTTGTTTCATTCCAAACAAGTTGCTTCTTCTATCTGGGGCAGGGTAGAACAGGCAAAGGCCAGTGGGAAAGATGCGGCCTGTCGCAGGCACCTACTCTCTTTTCTTTCCCTGGCCGGACTCACTCCAGATGATTTACTCAACGAGATGAGTGGAGAGCAGTGGCAGGGACTCTTTGGCTTTGCCAGGCCAGACGGTGACCTGGGGTGGACTTCCGAACTGCTTGCTGCAGCTTCGGCATCTGTGAAAACAGGTGGAGTCTCAGATATTGCCGGTCGCTATGTTGAAGCCTTTAAAAAGGGGGGTCCGCCTGCGAATGTACTTATTCTCTGTGCCGAAGCTGTTGACAAACGCAAACAGCTATTTACCTTTATTAAAAAGGAGGGGCTTGTCGTGGATTGTTCTGTGGCAAGTGGAGTCGGTGCTGCGGCCCAGAAGGGGCAAAAAGAAGTTTTGCGGGAAATGGTTTTTAAAACCCTGGAGGCGTTCCAGAAGAAGATTGCTCCCAAGGCTATGGAGGCTTTGTTCGAACGGGTCGGGTTTCACCCTGTGGCTGTTGTCATGGAAACTGAGAAACTGGCATTGTTTGCTGCTGATCGTGATCTTATTACCGTTGAAGACCTTGATGCGATGGTGGGGCGTACCCGTGAAGATGCCCTGTTTGAACTCACCGATGCATTTGGAAAACGTCAGGTAGCAAGAACCCTGTTGGTGTTAAACCACTTACAGGATCAAGGGATACATGGTTTGGCAATTCTTGCCACCATGCGGAATTATCTACGGAAAATGCTCATTTTCAGATCTCTGCAGCTGGGGACTCAGCCGACGTGGCAGTCGGGGATGAATGCGGGGCATTTTCAGAAGGTGTACCTACCAGCACTGAAAGAGAGCGGCGAGTGGAGTGAGCTGCTGAAAGGGCATCCTTATGCACTGTTCATGTCTTTTTCCAGGGCTCAGGAGTACTCCTGTCCTGTCTTGAAGAAATGGCTGGGGCAGTTGCTACAGGCGGAATTTCGCATGAAAGGATCCCCCCTTCCACCGGAACTGGTGTTAGAGGAGCTTTTCCTGACCATGCTTGGGGCCAGGTCCTTTAAACGGACTGGATAGGAAAGTTGAAAAAAAAATCAATAGTCCGTATGATAATTGTATCAGGTAATGCGGTGCTGTTGGGAATGTTTTAAAGACATTGAAATGAATTATGAGTGACAGAAAAGGATCGGTGGCAACCAGGCATGATTTTAAGGTTCAGGAGCCATCTCTTTATAAGGTGCTGCTGCACAACGATGATTATACCTCCATGGAATTTGTAATTGCAGTGTTGGAGAATGTTTTCCAGAAGAATACCTCGGAGGCTAATAGAATTATGTTGAATGTACACCAGGAAGGTGTAGGGGTTGCAGGGATCTATACTCGGGAAATATGTGAGACAAAGGTGGTTATTGTCCATGATCTTGCCAGACAGAATGAGTTTCCCCTGCGCTGCAGTGTTGAAAAAGTTTGAAATATTTGGGAATCCTTGAACTATTACAGATTTGAATGGAATTGTTATGATAAGTAAATCACTGGAAGCAGCCCTGGTTCGGGCCATTCGTGAGGCAAAGGAATATCGCCATGAGTATGTTACCGTGGAGCATATGCTTTATGGATTGCTCCATGATGAACTGGCAGGTTATATTATTCAGGAATGTGGAGGGTCTACTGCAAACTTGAAAAACCGGCTGGAATCTTTTTTTACCGGTGAACTTCCCGTTCATAGTCCAGAGGTGCAGGGGGAACCTGCTCAGACGGTGGCCTTTAACCGGGTTCTGCAGAGGGCCGTTGCCCATGTACAGAGTTGCGGTAAAAAAGAAGTGGACAGTGGTGATGTGCTGGTCTCAATATTTTCTGAGGCCGAGTCACATGCGGTCTTTTTCCTCGGCTCTGAAGGGCTGGGTCGGATGTCTGTGGTGGAATTTATCTCCCATGCTCTGCCCGAGGGCCTGCAGAAGGAACCTCTTCCCATGATGCCTGGTACTGATGAGTCGGAGAAAAAACCTGATAAGGATGAAAAAATCCTTCAGGAGTTCACTGTAAACTACGCAAAATATGCTGCAGAGGGCAGGCTTGATCCTCTCATTGGCCGTAAAAATGAAGTACGCCGGATGATGCAGGTGCTATGCCGCAGAAAGAAAAACAATCCGCTGCTGGTGGGGGAGCCGGGAGTTGGAAAAACAGCCATTGCTGAAGGGCTGGCACTTCTTATCCATGATGATGCTATTGCGCGTCAGGCCATGGAAAAGGCGTTAGTTCCGGATTTGCTCCAGGACGTCGAAATTTATCTTCTTGATATGGGGAATATGGTTGCAGGAACCAAGTATCGTGGTGATTTCGAAAAACGAATCAAGGGGGTTATTTCGGCCATTGAGCGCAGGGATAACGCCATCCTTTTTATTGATGAAATGCATACCATTGTGGGGGCTGGTGCAACAAGCGGTGGTTCCATGGATGCCTCTAACCTCCTGAAACCTGCTCTGCAGGCAGGGACTCTGCGTTGCATCGGTTCCACCACCTACGAGGAGTATAAAAATCATATTGAGAAAGACAGGGCTTTGTCCCGCCGCTTTCAGAAAATTGATATTGAAGAACCTTCTGTTGATGAGACTCGTCGTATTTTGCAGGGGTTGCAGTCCAGATATGAAGGGCACCACCTTGTCAGCTATTCTAAACCAGCCATTCGTGCTACTGCAGAGCTTGCAGACAGGTATATCAATGACCGCTTCCTGCCTGATAAGGCCATTGATATCCTTGATGAAGTAGGATCGGCGTTTCGCATGGCCGGAAAAATGGGAAAAGTTGTCAAGGTTCGTGATGTTGAGAATGTGGTTTCCAAGATGGCGCGGGTACCGGCTAAGAGCGGTAACAGTGCTGAAATCTCATCCTTAAAAGAACTCACTTCTTCCATGAAAGATGTTATTTTCGGCCAGGATGATGCCATCGATGCCGTGGTTGCAGCGGTTAAGCGTTCCAGGGCGGGCCTTGGAAATCCTGACAGCCCCACCGGAAGTTTCCTCTTTGCAGGTCCCACTGGTGTCGGTAAGACAGAGGTTGCCAGGCAGCTTGCAGCACAGCTATCCATTCACTTTGAGCGTTTTGATATGAGTGAGTACATGGAAAAACATGCTGTGGCACGGCTCATCGGTGCGCCTCCGGGGTATGTGGGTTTTGATCAGGGAGGTCTGCTCACGGAGGCTATTCGTCGTCATCCTTATTCTGTGCTGCTTCTTGATGAGATAGAAAAGGCTCATCCAGATATCTTTTCCATTCTGCTCCAGGTGATGGATCACTCCACTCTCACCGATAATTCAGGAAGGAAGGCAGACTTTCGTAATGTTATTATTATTATGACAAGTAATGCCGGTGCCCGGGAGATGTCTGCTGCACCTATCGGATTTGTTGCGGAAACGAAAGGGCGGGAGCAGAAGGCATTGAAAAATCTTTTTTCTCCTGAATTTCGCAACCGTCTTGATGCCAGTATCTCTTTTGCTGCCCTTGATGCAAAGGCGGTTGAGAAGGTGGTTGATAAGCTCATGACAGAGTTGAGGGTGCAGCTTGCAGATCGTAAGGTTGATATCTCTCTCACCCCGGCAGCACGCAGTTGGCTTGCCAGAACTGGATACGACCCAGCGTATGGTGCCCGGCCGCTACGTCGCCTGATTTTGAAAGAAGTTGGTGACGTACTCACTGATGAGATTCTATTTGGAGAACTTATTGGTGGAGGTGAGGTGACGGTTGGAGTTCGAAATAAGAAACTCACTTTCAATTATAAAATTGCATAGTTGCAGTTGTCATGTTTGCAGAGATGCTTTCAGGGATCAGGCTGGGACAGCTTCCTGATCCCACCCTTCTTCGGGGAAGGTGTCATGCAGCTATCACCAAAAAGCTGGCTTTTGTGTGCCTTCCTCCCGTTTACTGGGAAACCGACCCCAAGCGAAATCCCGATACTGCCCACCTGTTTATCGCTGTGCTTTTGCTCAACGAACCTGATATGCTCGAAATTCTCAAAGGAATAATCCTCATGGAACAGGCTGAACGAGGTGGCATATCCCTGGATGAGTTTATGCGGCAAAGTCTGACTGATCTCCTGGAGATGGCACCAGATCCTCAGTTCAAACTGTTGTTAAGAGAGATAGTCGGTGCTGTGGGATCCCGGGATGACTCTGTCAGGACACTGCTCAGTTCCCTGTAACAACGTTTTTCCCGGTTGTACGCTGTCAGTGTCGTGGTGTCTACCCAGAGTGATCTTCGATCTGAATTGTCCATTTTATCCAGGATGTTGCTGCCTGAGATCTGTAAAGTATGTGAAATTTGCATTGAAAGAGGAAAAAACTTGCCCATTTTTTATTTATAGGTGTAATGTATTGTAAATAATATCAATATATAACTTTGTGAGTCGCTTCCGGGTTGACTTGTACGATTCTTTTTTGCCAGGGCACCAATGTATACCAACTATTTTGGACTCAAAGAGAAGCCTTTTTCCATTACCCGGGATCCACGCTTTCTCTATATGGGAGAAGTGCATCGGGAGGCTCTGGCCCATCTCCTGTACGGTACCGGAAGCAGTAGCTGCTTCATTCTTCTCACGGGTGATTTAGGTACTGGCAAAACTACCGTGTGTCGCTGTCTCATCGCCCAGCTTTCCGAAAATACTGATGTCGCACTGATTAGTAATCCTCGTCTTACCAGCGTTGAGCTGCTGGAAAGTATCTGTGCCAAGCTTGGTATTGAAACAGTTGAAAAAAAGACGGATCCTGAGTGGTATCTGGAGCTGATCAGGGAGCATCTGTGCAAGGCGCACGGTATGGGAAGGCACACGGTTCTCCTCATTGACGAGGCTCAGAATCTCAGCCTGGAGCTTTTTGAGCAGCTCCGTCTTTTGACCGACATTGAGTGTGATCAGGAAAAACCTCTCAAAGTTGTGCTGATCGGGCAGCCGGAATTACGACAGATATTAAGCCAGGATAACGTTTCGGAAATCAGCCAGCGCATAACCTCAAGATATCACCTGCTCCCCTTTGATCGTGAAAACTGTTTTTCATATATTCACCATCGCCTGTCCATGGGAGGAGAGCAGGAGGAAATTTTTTCAAAGGCTGCTATGGTAAGGGTTTTTGAGCTCAGCAGTGGTATACCAAGGCTGGTGAATGTTCTCTGTGACAAAGCCCTTCAGATAGCCTTCCAGGATAAAAAGTATCTTGTGAGTCCTCAAAATGTTGAAAAGGCAGGCCGTGAGGTTCTCGGAGATTTGTCAGGTGATGCAGAACGCCCAACCCGGAAACAGTTATGGTTCGGACTGATTGTTGCCGTATTGCTGTTTCTCATTGGGGGTGGAGCTGTGTCGTATTATGTGAGTCAGCAGGCATCTGTCAGTGGTTCACCTGCCACTGTGACTGAAAAAACTGCGGTGCCGGAGAGGGGTGCCGTTGTGGAACCACCTTCGGATGAAAAGTCCAACATGCAGAATCAACCCGCAGGAGTTGAGGAAAAGAAGGTGAAAATCAGAATAATCCCTTTGAAGATTGAAGAGTAAATATTGTTTTTTTGAGTCTGGGAATTCTTACCTTGTTTCTGATTAAAAATATCGATTGTCTGGTGGAGATATTTTGACTTCTATTTTTGACCCGCTTTTGTTCTGGTTTCAGCAACAGAGTCAATTTACCCAATTTGTAAGTATTGGGGTATGGAGTTTTCTGAGTGGAGTGATACCCCTGTCTTTTGTGTTGTGGTTTATTTTTCAAAGACAGAAAAGGGATCTTCTGCAAAGACAGAAAGAAATTTTTGGCTATGAGAAGCAGGTTCTTCAAGATCGTGTAGCTGCAGCAGATAATCTCTGCGATAGCATACGTCTTCAGTGTGAAAAGATTAGTGAGGAAAAAAGGCAGCAGGGTACAGTTATTACTGAACTTCTGGAAAAAGAAGCTGTTCTGCGAAGTGAAAACGCCAGACTTCAAACCCGGATTGAGAGGGATCAGCAGCATACCCGTGAAAAACTTGATCTTCTTGAAGATGCCAGGGAGCAGCTACGGCTGCAGTTTTCCGAGTTGGCGACTTCCATTCTCGAGGAAAAGAGCAATCGTTTCTCAAAGGAGAGTCAGGAGAAGATTTCGGTGTTGCTCGCTCCTTTCCATGAACAGTTACGTTCCTTTCGTCAGAAGATAGATGAGATCCATCACAGTGAGACCCGCGACCGGGCAGCTTTACAGAGAGAACTCGTTTCCTTGAGGGGCCTGAATCAAAAAATGAGTGAAGAGGCCAATAATCTCACCAGGGCTTTGAAAGGGGATTCGCAACTCCAGGGTACCTGGGGGGAACTGGTACTGGAAAGGGTCCTTGAACTGTCAGCTCTGCGAAAAGGTGTGGAATATGAGACTCAGGCAGTTTTTCGGGACAGTGAAAACCGTTATCACCGTCCGGATGTAATTGTACATCTCCCTGATGGCCGTGATATTATCATTGATTCGAAAGTCTCATTTGTTGCCTGGGAAAAGTATGTCAGTTCTGATGACGAGGATCAGCGTGCTACCTGGATGCGTTCTCACGTGAAAGCAATCAGAGAGCATGTCAAACAGCTTGGAGAGAAGAACTACAGTGCTCTCTCTGAGATCAGGAGCCTTGATTTTGTTCTGATGTTTATGCCTGTTGAAGCTGCCTTTTTAGCGGCATTCCAGGCTGATGAGAGTCTCTTTGTCCAGGCCATGAAACAAAAGGTGATCCTTGTCAGTCCTACTACGCTGCTAACTACTCTCAGGACCATCGAATCTATCTGGCACCATGAGAAGCAGAGTAGAAATGCAAGGGAGATTGCGGAACGGGCTGCTTCTTTGTACGATAAATTCTGCTCTTTCACAGAAGACATGGAACGTATGGGCAAGCAGATGCGCAGTCTTCAGGGAAGTTATGACAGTGCCATGACGCGTTTGAGCCAGGGGCGTGGAAATCTTGTTTCAAAGGTACAGAATTTTCCTAAAATGGGGGTTAAGGTCAAAAAAGTAATCCCCTGTTCAATACTTGATAATGCAGATCTTGATTTTCCATCAGATTCTCAAGCTACCTCAGGGGTGGAAGCAGAGTTATAGAATCCAATCTATAAAGATAACAATTATCATTATTGTGTTTACAAGGCTCCCCAAAAGGGGCATAGTAATGATCAAAGATGGTAACCAGGGTTTCCCTGTGTTGAGAATAATGTTTTAAGATGGAGATTGATTATGTGCCAGGAAGTTAAAAGAACGTGTAGTTGTGGTCAACAAGATGCTACCTTTCACCTGCGTGATAATGTGATGGGACAGGAGGTGATTGGTAGACTATTCTGTCCCGCCTGTTCCGGTTCTGAAAAATTTGATGCCAAGACGATGGTCAAGGATCTGGGTTGGATCATTGAGTACGATATGGATCTTGTGAGGATGTTTGCCATTACTAAATTGAGTATGGATCCGGCGCATGTTAATCCCGAATTTGTTTTTGATGAAGGATATGTAACCTGGCGGGAGATGTATCCCGGTGAAACAGCGGATATAACAGAGGAACGCAATAAGATTATTGCAATGAAAGACAGTGATCCCAAGGAGTACCTTACTGTCATAAATTCCTGGGCTGTGGAAAGGATTCAACGCCTTAAGGATGATGGCTGGCGAAAGGCTGTCAGGGCTTGCTGAAGTAATAATATTGATGGCGTCGTAAAAACTCTTCACCTCCTTGTTGCTGCATTTTTTTTTAAATTACGATGTACTCTTGTACGCCGAAATCAAACAAAAAATACGCGCCTCGCATCTGAAATTTTTTACTTAACCATCTATCAATTGATCTTTTTTTGAGATTGTCAACGATGAATGCCCATAATGATTGTACTGTTCTCCCACTACACACCAAAGTGATACTGGTTGTGATGTTGTTTAGTGTCTGCTTTCCACAATCATTGTGGGCATTGCGCACTGTTGCGGACGTGGAACCGGGCGGATATCTGGAGAATACCAAATGGATTGGTGATTATGATAAGATGGTTGAGGATCGTATTGTCAGGATTCTGGTCCCGTATAGTAAAACATTTTACTTTCTTGATGGTGCAACTGAAAAGGGCTTGTCTTATGAGGCAGCTAAAAGTTTTGAGAAATTTATCAATAAACGCCATAAGACAAAACATTTAAAAATTCATGTGATTATCATTCCAACAGAGCGGGATGTACTGTTTTCTAAACTGACAGAGGGCTTTGGTGATATTGCCATAGGTAATCTGACAATTACTGAGACACGGTTGGAACAGGTGGATTTCTCAAATCCTCTTTTTGAAAATGTCGAGGAGATTGTTGTTACAGGAAAAAAAGGACTGGAGCTGAAGACCATTTTTGATCTCGCCGGAAAGGAAATCTACGTTCGTAAATCGAGTAGTTACTATGACAGTTTGTTGAAACTTAATACCGTGCTGAGTTCTGTTGGTAAACAAGTGGTGAAAATCACAGAAGCCGATGAGCACCTTGAAGATGAGGATCTTCTCGAAATGTTGGCCGCAGATGTTGTCCCCATGCTCATTGTTGATAAGCATAAGGCAGAATTCTGGCAAAGAATTCTCGGGGATCTGTCACTGTACTCGGATATTGCAGTGAACAAAGGGGGGAAGATTGGTTGGGCCTTCAGAAAAGAAAGTCCTCAACTTGAGAAGGTAATCAACGACTTTGTCAAAACTTACAAGAAGGGTACCCTTCTTGGCAATATGGCCTTTAATAAATATTTGAAGGATAAACGATATATCACCAATCCTGCTTCAAAAAAGGAGCAGGAAAACTTCAGAAAGATGGTCGGATATTTTAAAAAGTATGCAAAAAAGTATAACTTTAACTATTTGATGCTCACAGCCCTTGCTTATCAGGAATCCCGTTTGAATCAGAGTGCAAAAAGTCGTGTCGGTGCAGTAGGGGTTATGCAGATATTACCATCCACTGCCAGGGATAAAAATGTAAACATACCAAATATAGAAGATGTGGAGGCCAATATTCATGCCGGTACAAAGTATCTGCGCTTTATGATAGACAGGTATTTTACGGATGAGAACATTGCAAAACTTGACAAAGGACTCTTTGCTTTTGCCGCATACAATGCGGGACCCGCAAAGGTGAGCAGGATGCGAAAAGAGGCCAAAAACATGGGATTAGACCCCAATGTCTGGTTTAAAAATGTTGAGGTTGTTGCCGCAAAACAAATTGGCAGAGAAACTGTTCAGTATGTGAGTAATATCTATAAATATTATGTCGTCTATACTATTCTTTCGGAAAAGGGGAAGATCTGAAATCAGGTCTTAGGGCCAAAGCTCTGTCTGGTTGCCATTTCAATGGCGAGTTCCGTTCTGGCATTGCTATCCATCTCTCTGCCTTTTTCCCTGCACCAGGCGGGAAAAGTTTCCGGATCGATAAAAACTTTCATCACCAGATCACCTTCTCCTTCTACTTTTTTCTTCATCTCTTCAGCACGCAGGAGCCATTCCTGGTAACTTTTGGGAAGGAGGTGGCTGTCTGAGAATGTTTCCATAAGAGCCCCCCAGTCTTCTTCTTTGTACCAGACCATAGCCTGGATTGCAGGTTCCTGTTTAGCTGATGTCATGTATGTCTCTCCGCGATTATTGATAAAAAAATTTATGCTTTTGATGAGTTACTGTTTGAAGCCTATTTCAGTCCAACTTCCCTATAGTATTTCATGGCACCCGGATGAATCGGGGCTGAGAGTCCAGTGAGCATATTTTCTTTGGTGAGTTGGGCGTAAGCAGGATGTAGTTTTTTGAACTCTTCAAAGTTGTCGAAGATCTCCTTGGTGATAATGTAAACAATGTCATCAGGAACTTTTGCTGAAGTCACCAGAGTTGCCTTTACTCCAAAGGTTTTGACGTCATGCTTGTTTAGAGCACCTGGATAGAGGGCGATGGGAATTGTGGTTCTGGTATAGTAGGGGAATTTTTCAAGGAGTCCCTCAATTCCAGTTATCTCTGCGATAACAACTTTCCGGGCCCCGGATGTGGCCTCTTTGATTGCACCGGATGGGTGGCCGACGGTATAAAAGAAGGCGTCAATTCGATTATCCTGCAGCAGGCCGGCTGCTTCTGAGGCCTTTATGGACTCTGCAGTGAGATCTATTTCATAATTAAGGGCTGCTGCGGTGAGGGCATCGATGGCATTTTGGCGCTGTCCCGATCCCGGGTTACCAATATTCACTTTTTTTCCTCGTAGATCCTTGCTGCTTGAAATTCCTGCATCTGCTGCCGCCACAAGGGTCACAGCTTCAGGGTAGATGGAAAACACTGCCCGCAGGTCTGTCTGGGGGCCTTTGGTTTTCCATTCTGCCATTCCGTTTATAGCTTGAAATTGACGATCAGACTGTACTACCCCAAACTCAAGATCCCCTGCCATGATTGCATTTACATTGAAAACAGAACCGCTTGTGGAGTCCACCAGTGTGCGAAGGCCATTTTTAACTTTCTTTTTATTGACAATTTTAGCAATGGCACCGCCGGTGGGATAGTAGACTCCGGTGATACCGCCAGTACCAATGGTCACAAATGTGGATCTCGCGAATGTTGTTCCAGTAAACAGGATGGTAGTCATTGAGAGTATGGCAAGCAGTGCTGTTAAATATTTCATACTGATCTCCATGGCAGGGTGGCGTGACTTCAATAGCTTGTCGCGAATTGTGATTGTCAGGTGATTTGGTCAATACTATTTGACATTGCTATTTAATACAAGAAATTTACGGCGATCCAGGTGTGCGAGGAGCAGACTTTCTGATTGCCGTAAAAAAGCGCCAAGGGAATGGAGTACTTCATGCAGCAGCGAGTGGGCTGCAGGAAGTGTGGATGGATTATCAGTTACTGACATGCTCCTGTTCTTTGATGGTCCAGATAAAACCAAGAGGGATAAAAATAAGGGTCAGGAAGGTACCTATGAGCAGCCCGCCTATGGCAACAGCTCCAAGGGGTGCCAATCGTTCCAGGCCGATGGCTGAACCCAGGGCAACGGGCAGCATTCCTGCTGCCACCGCAAAGGCAGTCATGAGTACCGGACGGGTTCGAATGCGAATACTTTCCAGCATGGCTTCACGTTTTCTCATCCCTTCGTCCATTTTTTCCTGGGCAAAATGAATCAGCAGGATTGCATTGTTGACAATGATTCCCGACAATAGGATGAATCCCATCATGGCGGGCATTGAAACATGATAGTCAAGTGACAACAATGTCCATGACGCTCCTATGATGGTGAGGGGGATGGAAAAAAGGATCATTAATGAGATCTTAACCGAGTCAAAGAAAGTGATCAGGGTGAAAAAGATCAGGATAACAGCAAAACCTATGGCCTTGGCCATTCTGCCAGCTGAATTTTTAAATTCCTTTATATCTCCGGCCTGTTTCATAGTGACAGATTGTGGGAGTTTGGTTCCTTTCATCTGCTCTACAAAATTATCCATGATATGAGAGATTGCAGCCTTTTCTCTGAAACCGTAAACATTCAGGGTGTAGTTGAGGCCTTCCCGATTGATGATACCAGGCTCCAGATCTCTGCTGACAGTAGCTAGGGAAGAGAGGGGGATTCTGTCCCCTTTAGTGGTGTCCATCAGCATGGTGTCAAGCAGTGCTATTCGGTCACGCTGTACCTCAGGAAGCCATACTCTGATACCGAAATCAATACTGTTCTCTGTGGGAAATGTGGATACCTGGGCGCCGCGTAAAAGGACCTGGAGCTGGGAAATGATGTCAGAATGCTTTAATCCATAATGGGCGGCCTGTTTATGGTTTATATCAAGATTGTATACTGTTTTATCGATATCCCATGTCCGTGAAACTGAGACAACCCCCTGTGTTTTGTAAAGAGCCTGTTCAATAAGATCACCAGCCTGAACCAGGTCGCCAAAATCTGGACCGGTGAGCATAATATCAATGTTAGCTCGGATGCTTGCCAGTGCTGTTGCTCCGTAATCTACAACATCGAGTCTTTTAATATGCTCAATTTCTGCAAGAAGAGGCCTGAGGCGGTGCTGAATGTCCCATACAGATTCTTCACGTTCGTAACGGTTAACATAGGTGGCAGTGATGGCAATATGGTCAGTTCCAGATCCGCTTCCTATGCTTAATACCCCGGCTTCACTGCCAATGGCAGAAGAGAGGTAGTCCAAAGTTCCGTTTTCAGCTATGATTTTATTGGCCTGTTGGACAATATCCCGGCTTACAGCGATGGGAAGATTGGGGTCTGTGGTGATATTGATTTTTACGCCACCGGTGTCCATGGGTGGCATCAGTTCACGGCCAACAGTAGGCATAACAGCTTTCATGCTGATTATAAAAAGTACTAGAAGAACTGCAAAATATGTTATGGCAATGATTTTTCTTTCAAGAGCCGCTGTGACAGCACTTGCAAAAAAACCTTGAATAGTCTCATTTACTTTGCTCGAAATCCGATGAAACAAGGCTTCAGATTTGAGCAGAAGGGGGGTCTTCAGGGTTAATATTTTCAAAGAGAGCAGGGGCACTGCAGTGATGGAAATGATGTAGGATGCTGTGAGGGCCAGCAGAAGAGTGGACGTCAGTGGCCTGAATACGGTTTGCGGGTAGCCGCCAACGAAAAGTATCGGTGCCAGGGCAATCATGGTGGTGACGGTACCGGACAGATCGGCAAACATGATCTCCTTGGTTCCATCAATAACGGCTTTGTGAATTTCTGATCCAAGTTCACGGTAATGGCGTTCAATGTTTTCCATCACCACCACGGCATCATCGAGGAGTAGTCCCAGTGCCAGGATGATACCGGTGAGGGTCACCACGTTGAATTCTATCCCCACAAGCCACATCAGAGCAATTGTGGATGCGTATACCAGTGGGATAGTGACCAAGACTACCATAACCTGCCTGAAACTAGCGAGAAAGAGAAATACCACAAAGGTTGACATGAGGATGGCATCACGGAGTGAGTCAAACATGTTGGTCGTGGACTGCACAATGGTGTCTTTCTGAGTGTCTGTTATCTCGAAGTTCAGTTCCGGGTAGTCTGTTTGTATTTTGTTAAGTTCAGCTTCAACTCCATTAATGGTTCGGACTACATCTGCATCGAGTCCACGTTGTACTGAAACAGCAATGGCTTCTTTTCCGTTTCCGTAATATCCGGAACTGTTTTCGTAATGGCCGAAATAGATATCTGCCACATCACCCAGAGTGATGTCGGGAGTGATCTGTATTGTTTTGAGGCCATCGATACTCTCCTTCCGGCTGGGAGACTTGAGGAGGTATCGTTCCTTGTCGTTGGTGAGAAAGCCAATGGCGTAGTCTTTGTTATTGGATTGCAGGGTGGCAAGTATCAGGCCGATGCCAAGGCCGTGACGGTCAAGTTTTTCCTTATCAACAATGACCTGGATCTCTTTTTTGTAGCCGCCGAAGATATCAACATTCGCTACTCCTGGCAGTTTGATAATCCTCTGCTTCAGGATGTTGTCAGCCAGTTGCCTGATGTCTTCCAGGGGGAGTCCTTTGTCTGAACTTATGGCAATGACGACTACAGGGGCGGTGGCTGCAGAGATTTTATGGATCTGAGGCTCGAGAATGTCTGCGGGAAGGGAGGACCTTATTTTTCCAATGGCGGTGCTCACGTCAGAGGCAGCAAGTTCCAGGTCTTTGCTGTACTCAAATTCTGCTCTGATGACACTGACTTCGTCAATGGTTGTTGAATATACCCTGCGAATTTTGCTAAGGGTATACAACTCTTCTTCCACCGGAACACCGATGTTTGCGGCAATGGTTTTGGCAGATCCGCCAGGCTGGACGATAACAACTGCAATTTCCGGATAATTTGATTCCGGAAACAGTTTCCTCTCCAGATTATTGTATCCAATAACTCCCAGCAGCAGAAAAAGAGTTAGAAAGGAATAAATAAAATAGGGCCGCCCGAGCAGGCGCTCAATCCAGCTGTTATTCATTGTTTTGTCCCGTGAAAATACTGACCTTGCCGTGGGCTGGCAGGAGGCTGAGTTTCGCTTCAGCCGCAACGGCCACAGGTTTTTTTACGCAGGGTTCAATGAGGGCAAAGTTATTATCCCTTGCCGAAACAGTGACCTCTGTTTCGCTGAAATGATCGCCCTGGTAGATCATGATACTCTGACTACCAGGTCTGTGGAGCAGTGCCTGGACGGGAACCGAACAGCCAGACACATTTTTTGTTATTACTGAGATCGTCAGGAAGCTTCCACTGGGGCGGTCTGTAATGGGAGCAGCCATTGCAATTTCGGCGACGGACAAACCATTAACGGCGTCATTGTACAGGCTCGCAATCCTGGCCTTCGGATGGTTGAGGATCAAGACATCCTGGCCTACCTGAATGTCAGCTTTGCCAGGCATGAAATTGAAGGTGAGTTTCTGCTGCAGAGAGTTGAGGCTGAGGATAGGCTTGCCCGGTACTGCAAGGTCACCCTGGCACTGAAAAATGGTTCCAACAATGCCATCAAAGGGTGCTTTGATATGGAGATAGTCGAGCTGGTTTTCAATCCCTTTCAGCTTCTGTCGCAGCTCTTCAACGGTGGCAAGCACTGTGCTGTGGGAAACTTCGGAAGCATCAAGTTTTTCCTGGGCAAGGCCGCCCGCTTTGAAGAGGGCGAGATTCCGGTCATACTGTGATTTACTGTATTTGAGTTGTTTGGTAGCTGAAATAATTTGGGCCTTTACGGCATCAATAGCCGTGACGGTTTCTTTGTCATCTATTCGTATTAGTAAATCACCCTCTTTGATCTGCATGCTTTCCTTCACCAGTAGTTCACTTATTCTGCCGGAGAGTTTTGAGGAAATGACAGCCTTGTTGACAGCATCAAGCTTCGCCAGAAATCTACTGTTTTCCTGAATGTCTCTGACTTGGCTGGTAACTGTCCTGACACGGTATGAGGGTTCGATTGCCGTGGGAGTGTTGGCAATACTTTCTTTTCTTTTTTTCAACAGAACCACGCCTCCAAATACGAGGGCTGCGATTAGCATTATAGTAACAATCTTTTTCAATGTAATTCTCCCCTTTCGAGCAGGTAGTCTAGGTAAAAACCGGCATTTTTATAGGTGTATCCTGCATTGATAAATCGGCTCAGGGCAAGTTGGTTCCGAGCCTTGGCCTGGAGAAGATCATTGAGATCTGCTGCTCCCTTATCAAAGCGTATCTGTTCTATGGATTCTGTCTCACGGGTCAGGGCAAGCTCTGTTCTGGCGCTGTTGTAATCTGTAACGGAAGCGTTGATTCTGGTCACGGCTTCGGTGAAATCGCGCCTGAGGTCAAGTTCTGTTTTCAGGCGCTCCCGAAGACTTTGCTGTCGTGTGATATCTGCTCGCTGCCTGGAAGAACTTCTCTTCCCAAAGTCTATGATATCCCACTTCAGAGTTAGTCCTGCCTGCCAGACTTCCTCGTTCTGCCAGTCGTTCGAGGAAGGGTTGGAGTTGTCGTTAGGGCCAAAGTTCTGTCCGTAAAAGGCGTTGAAAGTCAACTGTGGGTAAAGGGCAGCCTCACTTTGTTTGATGAGCTTTTCACTCTTTAACACTTCCAGCTCAGCAGAGTGGTAGCGCTGCAGCTCTTTGATCCGTTGGGAAAATGAGGACATCTTTGGTCCGGTGGGTTCAACGGCAAGAGGGATCTCTTCCAGGTCTGAAAGAGTTGCTACATTGAGCAGACTTGCCAGGGTAGCCCTTACAATGGTCAGCGATGATACGATATGTGCCTTTTGTGCCCTGGCTCGTTCAAGGTCGGTTGCGGCTTTGAGTTGATCGACCCTGGCCCGTTTGCCAAGCTGCATTTGCAGGATGATGTCATCATAAAGTTGCTTCAGAGCTTTTATATATGCCTCCTGGGCTTCCTCCTGGGACTGTAGAGAGAGGATAGTTGTATACAGGCTTTTGACATTGTAAATCAGTTGTTCGCGGCTCAGTTTAAAAGCAACTTTTGACATCTGGTGCTGCAGGTTTGCAACCTCAATACTGCTGCTCTGAGCAAACCCTGTGAACAACGGAACCTCATAACTTATACCCGCAAAAGAGAGGTCTTCAGTGGTTGCGACTCCGGTGGGGTCTGTAAACATGGCCGCAGGTGTCATGGGTACCAGGGTCCTGGGGAGATTGTAGTGGGTATATGATGCAATAGCGCTGATTTTACCAAAATTCTGAGATTGTAGCTCTTCCACATAGCTGCTGGCAGCTCTTTGGTTCAGCGCTTGTTTCTGGAGGTCGGGATTGTTATTGAGGGCCATGTTTACACATTCTTCCAGGGTCAGCCCATGGCTGGTCCCGGTTAACAGAATTATGCTGAACAGGCAGGAGAGGAGGGTGAGATGAAAATGTTTTAACGGGGCCATGGCAATTTTTTTGACATTAAAAGAAAATTCTGGTTGTATATCAAACAATCTTAAACAAACGTTTAGTGAACCACATCAACAATACAGGCATGAATAAAAAAGTCAATATTAAACGGGATGGACCTGAGTCGAGAAGGCGCATTATCAACGTCGCAGTAAGGCTTTTTGCGCAACACGGTTATGCGGGTACAGGTATGCGGGAGATTTCTGCTGAGGCAGAGGTTAACCTGGCAATGATTAACTATTTTTTTGGGTCAAAAAAAGGTCTGCTCAAGGAAATTCTTGATACTTTTTATGCGAAGTATATTGAGATAGCCCTGAGAGAATTAGAGCAGGAAGGACAGATGGAGATAAAACTTGAACGATTTATCCATGGCACCATATCCTTTTTTGACACCTATAAGGATTATCTACTGGTGACTATAAATGAGCTTCCCCATGATGATCCAGAAATATTAGAACATAAGGCATCCTGGGCTCAAAAGATGATTGCTGTTCTTGAAAGGGAGATTTGCCGGCCACTGGCTTTTGAAAAAGGAACTGTTATCTCTTCAACTGTCCTGGGTCCTTTGTTGACAGCCACCATGGCATCTCGGTTTCTTTTTGCGCCGGTGATGGATCAGGTTCGTCCTGAAAACATCCCTAAAGAAAGTCTGGAAGAATATTCGGAGATGATTAGCACGTCGCTGTTGAAAATGATTTCCTGAACTTATGAAGGTTCAAAGAAAAACACCATTTACTTCATCGGTGTTGTTAGTTGTAATTATGGCATTTGTCAGTTTCTGAAGATATGACATTCATCTTAAAGATGACAATCTCGAAAAAAGTTCAATTGAGAGATGGCTAAGTAAAAAGTTTCAGATGTGAGGCGCATATTTTTTCATTTCGGTGTGTTATGGTACGTCGTAATTGAACGAAAATGCAGCAACGAAGCAGGTGAAGAGTTTTTATGACGTCATCAATGATGGTTCCTGCTGAGTCCTTTTGTACAGTTAATAACGGATTCGTTTGCGTACACAATCCTGTCTTGCCAATACCCATGATATTAGTTATGTACTGAATCATAATGAAACCGTTGGTGGAGGGGCCTTATTTCAACAAAATCCTATTTCGTGACAAAGAGGGTACGCAAATGGAAGAAAAACAGATAAGCATTACAGTGCTGCTACCTGCAGGCAAATTGCCGTTGGATATCATGGACAAGGCCCGGGAGCTGGCTCGTCGTTTTGAGCTGGGGGTCTATTGCTCCCTGATGCAAAATCTACGCTTGACCAATGTGCCGGAGAGTGCCGTAGCAACGGTGAAGGAGGAACTTGCCGCCCTTGGTGCCGATTTTAAAGGGCCAGGTAAGTTCCCTTTACCACGCGTCTGTGTTGGGAAAGATCACTGTCCTCTGGGATTGGTCGACACTAAGGCTATGAGTGACAAGATAATCTCCCGCTTCGCCGGCAGGGAGAAAACTAAGGCAAAATTTAAGATCGCCATTTCTGCTTGTCCACTCAGTTGCTCGTCACCTAAGGCTACTGATATCGGTTTGGTTGCCACTAAAAAAGGTTATGAGGTATATGTCGGTGGCAAGGGCGGACCTTTTCCCAAAGTGGGGCGGCGGATTAAGCGGGAGGCGGGGCCGAAGGAGGCTTTAGACATTATATCAGAACTGGTCGATTTTCACCATCAGAAAACCCTTAGCAAACAGAGGATGAGTAAACTCCTCAGCGATCCTGAGTTTCCCTTTGCTGAGGCCTGATACTTACTTAACCCTGACTCAACCGTGCCTGTACGCGGAGTCTGCACATACCCGCCGAACTGCGGCCCCATACACTGCTGCGAGGAAGGCCGGACGTAATAGTGCAAATAATAAAAGGACGAGTCCCTGAAGCAGGCCCGTCCTTTTATATTTCCCCAACTGTCTATTCACAGGTTGGATCTTTTTCTTATTGGACTACTCAAGGAGTAGTATTATAGGAAAATTGTTGCAGTTACACTTCTGGTAACCCAAATCAATAATGAGTTACGCGAAAACCAAGCGCGTAAAATTCATCCATCAGTGCCCGGCATCACCACCATGGTGTGCTGCGCCACCCTTAATCAACCCATGGAGTCCCTCAACATAATGGGTAAACATAACATATGATTCCACAAATTCCCGCCCTTCCTTCACAGAAGAGTCTGCACGACTTTGGGTATCCCTGGTATGCTGGAAGCGTTCACGAATACCGTTGGCCATTGCATTGGTTAATACACTGACAAGTTTATCAATATTACCATCTTCAAGGGCCTTATCTGCCATAGCCACCGCCGCATCAACAGATCCCCCTGGTTTCAGACCTGTATAAGGTGCCCCTTCACCTTCCCGGTGAATCCGGACGAGTGTTTCAAAAAAATAGGTGTCCGCAAACTCTTTGATTTCTGGACTTTTCTGCCGCATTGACACTGTTTTTTGAAAAAGTTTGTTAATCTCACCTTCTTTTTGCGGTTTAACCCACTTCAGGACAGGCGTAATATCACCATTTTCAAGAGCAGTTCGCGCTGAATTGACCACCGGTCCATCAATAGTGTCACAATGAGCAAAAGCAGTGTTTGAATAAACGATGCTAAAAAATATAAGAACAGATAAGGTTGTCAGTATGCGCTGTTTAATTTTCATGCTATGAATGTCTCCTTCATATTGATTGTATTATATTATGAGATGATGGATAAAATTTTCCTGGCCAGGATTTACCATTCGCAACATTGCGATATGGTCTTATTAAGGAATACGAAGCCACAGGATAATTTGTGACAGTTTTTATTTTTTTTTTACTTATTCTCAAAAATCAAAGCAAATGGTCTTATTCTGTCACAAAAACTGTCTGTTGACGAATTAACTTATGAAGAGAAACGAAATATCATACGATTTGATGAGTGGGAGTGAACTCATGATTCTTTATCAAGAAGGTGATCTCGACGCATTCGATCACCTCTATGGTAAATATAAGGGTATGGTTTACGGGTACTTATGTAAACGGGTGGGCAATCGCAGCGATGTTGATGAGATATTTCAAAATACATTCTTAAGACTTCATAACTCACGAACACGGTTCAAAGGTGAGTTCCCTTTCGAGCCATGGTTGTTTGCGGTCGTGCGAAACAGTCTGGTTGATTACTTCAGAATAAAGAAGAAAGACAGTAATACAGTGTCAATTGATACTGTACCTGTATCAATCTTTCAAGCGGAGGATCGACAGGAGCAAGGCGAGTTGCTGCCCGAAAAAATCAAGATGAATAAAAAGCAACGCCTGGCAATCGAACTTCGGTATGGAAAAGATTTTTCCTTTGATGAAATTGCCAGCAGCCTGAACACCAGCCCTTCCAACGCACGACAATTAGTGAGCAGGGCATTGAAGAAGTTGCGAAAAATTATTAATCCCAGGGAATTGATATGAAAAATAAAAAGAAAATATCTGAGACATGGGAAAGTGATTTTCTTGAATTCATCGACTCAGATGTTATCAATCCACCAGTAATCCTCACGGAAAGAATTAAAGCACATATCAGCGATGATGTCGGCCCGGTACTGTGGAGGATTATTGCCAAATTAGCAGGATTACAAGCAGTATGTGCTGCAGTCACTCTTTTTTTCTGTCCCCAGTTCTCAATAGGTTTTGCCCAGAGAGACTATTTAGCTACACTGGTTCAACATTCTGATGGTTTTGGCTTTATGATTGTTTGCGGAGTTGTTTTTCTTGGTGGTGGTGCTGCGCTGGCACCTCTGTTTCTTAATAAAGCAGAATTGAGGATTTCTGAAAAATCCTTGTTTGCATATTTTCCTGCAATATCTATTTTAGCTGTGCTGTTGTTCTATTTGCTGGGTGCCGACATATATATGGCTACAGCACTGCCATGGTTCATTGGCGGAAGTGTTGGAAGTTTGATTGCTTTCAGTCTGGTCAAGTATTTTCGAACAAGGATCCGTTTTTTGTAAGACCAGGTCATCTTTAAGTGTGGGATTGTAGCACAGATTTTACACCAATTTTACCACAAGCACAAAAAAAGCACTTAACCCAAAGTGAGTTAAGTGCTTGATATATTTGGTAGCGGGGAAAGGATTTGAACCTATGACCTTCGGGTTATGAGCCCGACGAGCTACCAGACTGCTCCACCCCGCGTTGCGAGTGACAATATAGACTGTTTCAGTAAGACTGTCAAGATAAAAATGAAGTTGTTGTTGCAGGGGAATGGAAACTTTATTCTTCATCTAATGCCAGCAGGGCTTTCAGGCGGGGAATAATCTCTGCTGGCAGTGGGCTGAGCTTACCTTGTCGGTTGACGGCGGCGTGAACTGTATAGCCTTTGGCTATCAGTTTTTCCTTTCCGGTCTCCGGATCCTTCCGGAGCAGGCGGTAGGAGAATTTGCAGCTGACCTTTTTCAGCCAGACCAGTTTTGTTTCAATCTGGAGCAGATCGTCGTAGCAGGCAAAAGCTTTATAGCGGACAAAACACTCAGTTACTGGCAGGAGGAGGCCCATGGCTTCAATTTCCCGGTAACTGCAGACGTTTTCCCGCATGAGTTCGGTGCGGCCTATTTCGAAAAAACGCAGATAGTTGGCATTGTAAACCACTGCTGCTGCATCTGTGTCGCCATAAATAACTCTGTATGTTGTACGATGGGTCATGGTTGTTGTTATTATGTCTGCTGCAGGAGTTTTTTCATCATCGTTTCACCGCTGATTGCAACTTTACCATCCTCAGCAGTGGCATTACCGGCTTCTTCAGAAAAATTCTGTCCGCTTCCCGGTTGTAGTTCTCTGGAGTCGTAGAGTATGGTAGGGACTGGGTCAGGAATATGGGTACGAAGAGACAGGGGGGTGTAGTGGTCCATGGTGGCGATTAACCGGAAATCTTCTCCGCGATCTCGAAGTCCCTGTACGATTGGGGAAACAATCTTAGCATCAAAATCTTCAATGGCTTGAAGCTTGTCATTAAGTAAACCCTGGTGCCCGGCCTCATCTGGCCCTTCCACGTGAACAAAAACAAAATCCTGGCTCTCCAGACATTTCAGGGCCGCATCCGCCTTCCCCTTGTAATTAGTGTCAATGTATCCGGTTGCACCCGGTATGTTCAGAATATCAAGCCCTGCATTGACACCGAGTCCTTTTAAGAGGTCTACTGCGGAAATGAGGCTTCCGGTGATGTTGAAACTACTGGAAAGTGTGGGCATGGTTGGTAGTTTTCCTTCACCCCAGAGCCATATTCCATTTGCAGGGTTCTGGCCAGCAGCAATCCGTTTTTGATTAACAGGGTGCTTTTCAAGAATGACAAGAGCATTGTCTAGAAGCGTTTTCCATTCAGGAGAAGACATGTAGCGCTTCCAGGGGGCACTAACATCTTTTTCGATGTAGTCATGGGGGGGCACCGTATTGAACTCAGGGTATGCCCCTTTGACTACCAGTATATGACGATAACTTATTCCAGCCTTGAAATGGAATGTGTCACTGCTGCATTCTGCTTCAAGGCTTTCAAGGAGCTGTTGTGATTCATCTGTGCTGATATGGCCGGCAGAGTAGTCGAGCATATGCACAGTGTTGTTATCTTCTCTATCGAGTGTGACAAGGTTGCAGCGAAAGGCTGTTTCGTCTCCTGCCAATGTTATACCCATTGCGGCGGCTTCAAGGGGTGCGCGACCTGTATAATACTTATCCGGGCTATAGCCGAGTAAGGAGAGGTTGGCTACATCGGACCCCGGAGGATAGCCAGTGGGAACTGTCCGTGTGAGGAACAGATCTCCACGGCGGCAGAGCCAGTCGAGGGTCGGCGTGGATGCTGCTGCCAGTGGGGTGCGCTTGTCAAGCTCGGACAATGGCAGATCTCCCATGCCATCACCCACAAGAATGAGATATTTCATCAATGACTCAACGGGAGAGTTTACTCGTCATCCAGGAGGATTCGAATTTTAACTGTTTTTTCTGGACAGACATCCAGGGAATCTATTTCTTCAATACACCTTTGTACTGCCTCTTCGCTGGCGATGTGACTGCGAATAACGATGGCCACAGGGTCAAATTCGTGGCGGCTTTTCTGGAATACCGATTGGATGGAGATGTTGTGTTTGCTGAATATTCCGGAAATGGTGGAGAGTACCCCGGGTTTGTCAAGTGCTGTGATTCTGAAATAATAGGGGCCACTCAGATCTGACATTGGAGTGATGCTCGGAAGACCGATATTTTCCGGAAGATAAGATAGTGCTGGAACCCGATTTACCGAGTTGCAGAGGATATTGCGGCCGATATCGACAACATCTGCAGCAACTGCGCTGCCGGTTGGCATCATTCCGGCACCCGGCCCGTAGAGCAGCACGTTACCAACGGTGTCACCTTTGAACTGAATGGCGTTGTAGGCCCCATTGATATTGGCAAGCATATGTGAGTTTGGTACCATTGTGGGGTGGACTCTCGCCTCAACATTATCTTCATGCTGATGGCTGATGGCGAGGAGTTTGATGCGGCAGCCGAATTCTTTGGCAAACTCTATGTCGATGGGCTTGATACTGGAGATTCCCTCTGTGCTCACATCGTCGAGATGGACATGTTTGCCGTAGGCAATAGTCATCAGGATTGCAAGTTTGTGCGCAGTGTCGATGCCTTCTACATCGTAGGTGGGGTCAGCCTCTGCAAAACCCTTTTCCTGAGCATCCTTTAAGACGTCATCAAAGGCAAGCTGCTCATCGGTCATTTTGGTGAGGATATAATTGGCGGTGCCGTTCATAATACCAATGATAGACTCAATGCGGTTGGCAACCAGCCCTTCTTTGAGAGATTTTATAACAGGTATGCCACCACCAACACTTGCCTCAAACCCGACCTCAACGTTGTGTGCAACAGCGGCCTCGAATATTTCCTTGCCGTGTACTGAAAGCAAGGCTTTGTTGGCCGTGACCACATGCTTGCCATGTTTGATTGCCTCAAGTAAAAAGGTTCTAGCTGGTTCCATTCCACCGATGAGCTCCACCACGATATCAATATCAGGATTGGTGAAGATGTCTGTGGCTTTGCGGGTGAGTATGACTTCTGAAAATTGTTCGGGCAGGGGTCTTCCACTGGTGTCAGCAACTTGGGTAAGAATTATTTCAGCCCCTGTCTTTTTCTGGAGGCGCTCTTTCTGCTCCAGTAATGTCTGTGCTAGGCCACTGCCGACAGTTCCGAAACCGATGAGACCGACTTGAATTTGTTTCATAATATTTAGTAGTAAAATTTGACAAGCTTGTAAAAAGCTAAAATAACCGATGACTAAGCAAAAAACTTCAGCTGCGAAGCACGTTTTTTTTATTTCGGCGTACTCGGGTACGTCGCAATTAAACAAAAAACACAGCAACGAAGCAGGTAAAGAGTTTTTACGACGCCATCAAATTTAATCAGATGATATTGGAAAACCTCTTTCTGCTGCAGGAAAATACTCTTTTTCCTACTGAAAGTCAAAAAGTTAAGTACGGATATTTTAGTAGATACAATTTCGTTTTTGGATTATATTCCTCATTTTAATTTCTTGAGTGAGTATTCATTCACATCTGCGTTCGAATTGGTGCGGGTTGTTCTGTTTTTTTCAGGCCTGTACTGAATATATATATATTTTGCCAAAAGGAGACCGACATGGCTGTAAACATTCTTGCATTTGGACCAAATGGTAGTGGTAAAGGAACTCAGGGTGCTATTGTAAAAGATAAGTATGGTATGAATCACATTGAGTCCGGAGCTATCTTTCGTGAGCATATCAAAGGTGGAACGGAGCTTGGGATGAAGGCTAAGGCGTTTATCGAGGCTGGCGATTTGGTACCCGATGAAATCACCATACCTATGGTTCTTGAGACTTTAGCTAAATCCAAGGAAAAAGGTTGGTTGCTTGATGGTTTTCCTCGTTCTCTTGCTCAGGCAGAGGCCTTGGACAGCGCACTGAAAGAGGCTGGAATGAAGATTGACTATGTGATGGAAATTCTCCTTGATCGTGAGATTGCAAAGGAGCGTATTATGGGGCGCCGTCTCTGTGCCAATGATAACAACCATCCAAATCACATTGCCTTTGATGCCATTAAGCCTGTGGAAAAAGATGGCAAACTGGTGTGTCGCGTATGTGGTGGGGAACTTAGTGCCCGTGCCGACGATCAGGACGAGGATGCTATCAATAAGCGTCATGACATCTATTATGACACCAAGACCGGTACCATGGCCGCTGTAAATTATTTTAAAAATACAGACAGCAAGGTGATTTCTGTCGATGGTTCCATGCCAATCAAGGATGTAACAGCAGCAATTCTTGCAGAACTGGACTGATTTCTAATGTTTGGATAAGGTGTCATTTTGACAATCTTTTTCCATGTGGGCATTACCGCACTATCTAGCGGGATGCCCATTTTTTTTGCTTTTTTGGTCAGGATATTCTACATATTGAGGTGGATAATGTGCAGTTTTCACCTTTTACTGATTTTATGGAACTAATTTTATGGAACAGATTGTTTCTGAAGCACTGATTAATTCAGTGATCGCCAAAGAGGCTTTTGTGAAGGAGTCTCGTAAAGGGCTCGTTGAGCTGGCCTGTCTGATGGTTATGACTCTGCGTCAGGGTGGGAAGATCTTGATATTCGGTAACGGTGGCAGTGCTGCTGACGCCCAGCATATGGCTGCAGAATTCGTGAACCGGTTTCTGATTAACCGAAGGCCGCTGGCAGCCATTGCTCTGACCACTGATGCCTCAATTATCACTTCCGTGGGTAATGACTTCTCTTTTGATGAAATATTTTCCAAACAGGTGCAGGCACTTGGTCGGGAAGAGGATCTTGCACTGGGAATATCGACATCCGGTGGTTCCGTCAATGTTATTAAGGGGATTGAGGTTGCAAAAGAAATAGGGATGCGAACTGCGGTACTTACAGGGGGACTGGAAGGAGATGGCGGCGATCTTGGGCGTATCGCTGATATTACTTTAAATGTTCCAACTGTAAAAACCCAGCATATTCAGGAGGTGCACATCTGGATAGAACATCTGCTCTGTGAACTCGTTGAAAGGGAGATCTTTGGTGAAGAATAAACCCCTGCAGTTTGATGGTCTTAAAACCTATTCTCTCCATGATCGTTATTCCAAGGTGAATGTTGATAATTTTGCAACACCTCTTAAAGAGGGATCAACACTGAGGAGTTTTGTTAAATCACTACCTGATCAGCTTCTTGGTCTTGATTTTCCGGAACTGATACACCGTCTTGCCAAGGCTCACCGTGCTGGCAGACCCATAATTGTGGGGATGGGTGCTCATGTCATTAAAGTGGGATTGAATCCCATACTCATTGACCTCATGGAACGTTCCATTATCACCGGGCTTGCCATGAACGGTGCCTGCATTATTCACGATGCTGAAATTGCTATGTCCGGCTCAACTTCAGAGGAGGTCGGTGATGTCCTGGGTGATGGTGCCTTTGGTGCTGCTAAAGAAACCGGAGAGGTGCTCAACGGTGCGATTTCTCTTGGTGCCAGGGAGGAGATGGGGATGGGGCAGGCAGTCGGAGAATATCTGCTTACCCGTGATTTCCCGCATAACGACCAGAGCCTGCTTGCAACTGCCGCAAGACTTGGGATTCCTGCGACAGTACACGTGGCCATGGGTACTGATATTATCCATATTCATCCATCTGCATCCGGTGCTGATATAGGAAAAACATCGCATCATGATTTCCGTCTATTCTGTTCGGAAGTTTCAGGTTTGCAGGGAGGGGCTTATCTTAATGTGGGTTCTGCTGTATTACTGCCTGAGGTCTTTTTGAAAGCGCTGACTCTGGTGAGGAATCTGGGGCATCGAGTGGATGATTTTACTACCGCCAACTTTGATTTTATGAAACACTATCGAACCCTCACCAATGTGGTGAACAGGCCCACTGCAACAGGTGGTCGTGGCTACAATATAATCGGGCATCATGAGTTGATGATCCCTCTCCTGGCAGCATCACTACTTGATGAATTGATCGAAAGCTGCTAGAAAAGGCAGAGTTTAGGTGAGCACTTAAAGTGCGATACTTCTCTTATGAGTATTATGCTCTCTCAGGAATAAGCTGATTAGATGGATTGTAATTTTATATAAAAGAGACATTTGTTGTCTCTGTTGAGAATATTATGAGTAAAAAAAGAAATGGTAAAGTTTACCTGGTAGGTGCAGGGCCGGGTGACCCGGGTCTTATCACTGTCAGAGGGAAGTTTCTTCTCGAGCGTGCAGAGGTAGTGGTGTATGACTATCTTGCTAGCCCTAAACTACTGAAGCATGTACCTCAAGATGCTGAGCTGATCTATGCCGGGAAAAAAGGTGGAGTGAAGCATACCCATACCCAGGAAGAGATTAATCAGATGCTGGTTGACTGGGCGAAGACCGGGAAAAACGTTGTTCGTTTAAAGGGGGGGGATCCTTTTATATTCGGCCGCGGTGGAGAAGAGGTTGAGGTACTCTCAAAGTCCGGGGTAGATTTTGAGGTGGTTCCCGGTGTCACTTCAGCGACTGCAGCTGCAACGTATGCCGGTATTCCCATTACCCATCGAGAATATACTGCCTCTGTTGCTTTTCTCACCGGTCATGAGGATCCCACAAAACCGGATTCCAATATTGACTGGGCAAAGATTGCTACTGGTGCCGGTACCCTGGTTGTTTATATGGGGATCAAAAATCTCCCCATTATAGTGAAAAATTTGGTAGCCCACGGGCGTGACCCCAAGACCCCGGTTGCTGTAGTCCGCTGGGCATCAACCCCTGAACAGCGCTCAGTTGTGGGAACCCTTGAAACCATCACTGACATTGTACGTGAATCCGGAATTAAGCCGCCGGCCCTGATCATTGTCGGTGAAGTTGTAAAACTCCGGGATGCAATTAACTGGTTTGAAAAACGGCCTCTTTTTGGCAAACGGATTGTGGTGACCAGAACCAGAGAACAGGCCTCGGATCTCATGGCGGGACTGGAGGAAAATGGTGGTAACTGCTTGGAATTTTCCACAATAAAGATTGAGCCAGTTGAGTCCTATGAGGTTCTTGATGAAGAGCTTGAGCGCCTTGAAGAATATCATTGGATACTTTTTACGTCTTTAAATGGAGTGAAATACTTCTTCGAACGCCTCTACACCAAGGGGATGGATGCTAGGAGTATGAAGGGACCAGGGATTGCCGCTGTTGGCAAGGCCACTGCCGATCTTCTTCTTGAGTATGGAGTCCGAGCAGATCTGCTCCCTGCTGTGTTTACTGGTGAGGGGTTGGCTGAGACGCTGCTTGACCAAGGAGTGGAGGGGCGTAATGTTCTTATTCCACGAGCCGAAAAGGCGCGTGAGATTCTTCCAGAAACGCTGAGAGGTGCCGGTGCTCAGGTTACCGTAGCGCCTGTCTATAAAAATGTGTCCCCTGAGGGAAAACGGGAACAACTCCGTGAAGAGCTTGAGTCTGGAAAGGTCGATATGGTTACTTTCACCAGTTCCTCCACTGTGAGAAATTTCCTCTCTATGGTGGATGCTGGTAGCGATTCGGAACTGAAGCGATTGATGCACGAAGTAACAATTGCTACAATTGGACCAATTACGGCAAAGACCGTGACTGATAACGGGCTAGAGGTAGATATTCAGCCTGGAAGTCATACTATCCCTGATCTGGTCCATGAAATAGTAGAGTATTACTCAAATATGCATCCGTAACAGATTCGGCGATACTGTTCGGCGGATCAATTTGTCGTCCACAAATAATAAAAAACGGCAGGGGATTCACCAGTTTTCCTGTGGGGCGTCTACTTGATAAGGCCCACCATCGGACGCTTACGGATTCCAGAATTCCTGCAAAATCACATAAAACGGTTCAGCACCTGCCAGGCAGTTTCTGAACTGTTTTTGTTTGTTGCTACAGACCTCGAATAAGATCCAGCAGATCCTCGCTGCTCATCTTGGCGCTCATATCCGACCCCTCCAGTAGGCTTCCGGCAAGGTCACGTTTTTCCTGATGCAGTTTCACGATTTTCTCCTCAATGGTATTTTTGCATACCAGCCTGTAAATCGTTACTGGCCGTGTCTGACCGATTCTATGAGCCCGGTCTGATGCCTGGTCTTCAACTGCGGGGTTCCACCACGGATCCATGTGAATTACATAGTCTGCTGCGGTGAGATTGAGGCCAAGGCCACCAGCTTTGAGGCTGATAAGGAAGAGTTCGCCTTCGCCGGCCTGGAAGCGATCAACCTCATTTTTACGACGTGCAGTGCTGGTTGATCCGTCGAGGTAGCGATAGTTGATCCCCTGGGAGTCTAAGTGTTCCCTGAGGATGGCAAGGTGGCCAATAAACTGGCTGAATATCAGGGCTTTATGTCCGCCATTGAGCAGTTCTTCAATCACTGAGGAAAATACTTTAAGCTTTGCGCTGCCGATGTTGGTGTCCGCATTGATAAGACGTGGGTTGCAACAAGCCTGGCGGAGTTTCATGATTTCGGTGAGGATCTGGAGATGTCGGGCCTTTTTCTCCCTATTGTTTTCCAGGACTTCAAGGGCGTTCTGCCGAAGTGCCTCGTAAAAATGCTTCTCCTCTTCACTCATCTCAACGTCCAGGGTTATCTCTGTCCGTGGCGGCAGTTCTTCGAGTACCTGGGACTTGATGCGACGCAGGATAAAGGGTCGGATCAGTTTCTTTAATTTCAGCCTGGCATCACGATTATGGTAACGTTCAATGGGGACGGCAAATCGTTCGTTGAAGCGGTTGAGGTTACCAAGGAGTCCCGGCACAATAAAGTGAAAAAGGTTCCATAGTTCACCAAGATGGTTTTCAACCGGGGTGCCTGTTGTTATCAGCTTGAAACGGGCCTGCAGGGCCATCGCTGCCTTGGAGCGTTTGGTGGCGGCATTTTTTATGGCCTGAGCTTCGTCGAGTATTATGGTTTGCCATTTCACGGCAGAGAGAAGATCATTTTCCTGCTGCAGTAGCGTGTAGGTAGTAATTAGCAAGTCAAATTTACCAAGTTCTGCTATGGTATTCTCCCTGTCTTTGCCGGCGAGTGTTTTAATATTCAGGGTGGGGGTAAACCGGTTTGCCTCTGATTGCCAGTTGTTTGAGACTGATGTGGGAGCTACCACAAGAGAGGGACCGTCTGTGGCCAGGGATAAAATCGCCGCGAGTGCCTGAACGGTTTTTCCAAGTCCCATGTCATCGGCAAGGCAGCCGCCTACTCCCCAGTGAGCCAGGCGAGAAAGCCAGTTGTAACCTTCAACCTGGTAGTCGCGTAGTTCAGCCCGGAACGTTGATGGCAGCTGCGGCGTGAAGGACTGGCTTTCATGGATACGCTTGATCTGGTCACGCCAGCCATCATCAACCTCTGCCTTTGCTTGATTAACGAGTTTTTCAAGGGGAATGGCTGCCAGGTGATGGATGAGGAGATCTCCATTCTGGTCGTCGCTCATGCCCTCTGAGTAGAGATTGATTTCTTCGAGTTTTTTCTTGAATTCCTGTGTCAATGCAAGGAACTGGCCTTCTTTTATCTGAATGAAATGGCCGTGTGCAGTTTTGACCTTGGCTAGAAGTTCCCTGAGGTCGATGACCGTATCCTGATCAAGTTTCAGCTCGCCGGAAAGGGAAAACCAGTTCTGCTGATTGGTCCTCACTTTGAGGTTGAGATTTTTCAGAGATGCCTGGTGGGTGATGTTGAGTTTTTCACCTTCAGGCCATTCAATGACTACCTGATCTTGGATTGCCTGGAGCTCCTGCAGGGCCTGAAGGCAGTCATCAGGGTTCTGAAGGTGCCATTCTCTGTCATTTTCCTGCTCCAGGTCAATGGCTAGGTCGAGAATGGGACAGGATTCCTCAACCTCGCGGGCCATCTGTTCTTCAAGGCCAAGGTCCCGTTTGGTCTGCAGTCTTTTTCCCTTTACCTCTGCAATTATATTTTCGACGCCCTGTCCTGGTTTGAGATAATGTCCTCCATTTACAAACGGTTTTACAAACATCTCGAGTCTGAATCCCGTTCCATAGGGAAGCAGATGCATGTAAATGGTGGGGTCTGCTTCAACCTGCTCAATGTTGGTTACAGCACCTGGTTGTATTTCAGCTGCAATGGCCGAATGGACGGTCATAAAAGAAGAAATATTGCCGATGGCAGTCAAGACCTGCTCACTGGCATCAATGGGCACAATGAGGCCGTTTTTTCCTGTTATCTGGGCAATTCTGCGGTGGTTATCATTTATTTCAATGATTTTGTAGCGAGTTGGCGTTTCCTGGAAGAGGGTAATGTTATCGTCTGTCACTTCCTGGGCAAAACAGATATGGAGCTGCGAACCGCGCTCTTCTACAAGGAGCTCCGGTTCGCCGCTGACAAATTCAACTGGAGTTCCTGGTGATTTGGCAAAGAAGAGCAAGGGGTGGTTAATCATTGCCAACAGCGATTTATCCATCTCAAAGTGGTAGCTGATTCCGTGAGTCTCAGGGTTAATCTGCTTCTGGATACAGGCCGCAATTTTCCGATCCTGAACCGTTAGATAGGGTAACTTCCCAGAGTAGAGGCGGGAAAGTGATATCGGGCGTCCCTTACTCCAGTTTCCAGTGGAAGTACGCTTCTGTTCTTTGGGATTGATCTGCATCTTCCCGTTGGAGAAATCAATCATCCAGATAAGCCGCTCGTGCTGGGAATTACCAGGTTCCTGCGGGGAAGCGGTGACTTGGATGAGGGCCTGGAGGTTTCGTTTCCAAGGCTCTTCTGATTGTAGAATGTTAATTAACGGGCTGAGGCCTGTTGCAGCAGAAAGTCGACTGACCAGATCTTCATTTTTTTCCTTGTCATGTCCAGATCCACCAAGGATGGCAGCAAGGTTTAACGTGAAAAAATCAAAGTCATTATCCAGAGCCTGCTGCAGTAATTCTTCAACGCGACGTCGTACTTCGGGCTGCAGACTCGAGTTGAGCCAGTACTGGGAGAGGGCAGTGAATAGGATAGTTAGACTGTGAGCATCCTCATCTTTGTGAAAGCTGAACTCTTCTCCGGGGAGGGCGGTGTTGTTTCGGACTTGCAGGAATGTTGCAAGTACCTGGTATGCTGTCTCTTCAGTACTCTCAGTAAAGAGTGACAACGCTATGGCTATCTGGTTGGCAACGTTCTGTTCCTGATCTGACTGATCAAGTTGAAGGCATGCAAGGGCATGGAAAAGTCCATTCGGACCAAAAAATGCGGCCTTTTCACTTCCAGTCAAATCTCGAAGGAAGTCAAGGTCGTTATTGAAGAGTTTGGTGCTGAGTTCGGCATTTCCGGAGAGGAAGGCCAGGGTACCTGCAGCACCTGTTCCAATAAAACTTTCACTGTTCTGCTCCACCAGTTGTTTTGCATCCGCAAGGCGGCCTCTGAAAAGGTATTGACTGAACAGGATTCGCTGAAAGGGTAGTTTTTCATCAGAACTTAAGTCTTCTATGCCTGTCTCTTCCTGCAGGTAGGTAAGTATCTCTGGATAGGAGTTCAGGGTTGCAAGTTCGTAGCGAAGAATAGTGTCGAGCAGGAAAAACTGAAATGAAGGGGCGAGGCTCCTGAACCAGACGGGATCAAAGGGATTGGTTGTGATTTGGACAGTGGGTGGCAACGGAGAGAGAATATCGCGACACTGGCCAGAGATAAATTCGAGGGCATCGTCGATGATGTCGAAATTCTGGGTGTAAATACCGATGCGGATTTCGCGCATGGCGCGCCAGCACCGGGTAGTCCATTTGCCGTAATAGTAGGAAACGGGTGCCTCTTTGCGGATAACCTTGGCATAGGTAGGAAATGTGCCTTCTTCAACTGCAATCCGACTGAGTTTTTCCACCAGAGCAGGAGGGCATTGTCGCTCATCTGTGAGCAGGCCAACCTCCTGGAATTTAGCGAAATAATGATTTAGGTTGGCTGCTGTTGGCCGATTGCCTCTGGGGCTGCGAATGTCAAGCTTACGCAGGCAGTTGACGATCAAGGTGGTATGAGCAGGTTCGTAAACAATTGATTGAAATTGGAGAAGAGTCTGCTCAAATGAAGAAAGTTTGTTGTAATGCTGGAGTAATTCGCTGCTAGGGTCTGGCATGTTAATTAATTATAGGTGCTGCAATTTAAAGCCTAACCCCCGAAAGAGATAAACCATTGAACCTGTTGTCACAGGATGAAATAAACTATTTATTATATCATGTATCAAGAAGAAAAAAAAGAAGATCCTGCTTTCATCTCGTTTCGGGAAAAAATGTCATATAACAAAAGAATACTTGTCAAGGTGACTACTTTGAACGTAGTATGGTTGTCATGGTGTCATGTTTGATTGGATAAGTTGACGGATTTGTCGATGTTAAGATTGATGGCGTCGTAAAAAAACTCTTCATCTCCTTCGTTACTGTAAATTTCTAAACGTTTTAAACTCATTTTAGTTGCTGAAAAGTTTGAAATTTTTGTGACTTGGAGATGGAGTTTCATACAAGTCCATCCTGTTTTTGAACTTTTTAGACGTCTATCAAGGTTGTTATATACTTTTTGAGGATTTTGCTATGACCACAATAGGGTATGTTTTTCTGGATACGGCTCGTGACAGTTTGGTTTCTCTGGCAAAGCAGCAAAAGGTAATTGAAGAATATGCAGGCAATCTTGGCAAGGTCTGTGATGAACTTCTTGTGGAGCAGTCCTTTTCAGCAGGTACTGCCTTCATGGATCGAAAAGAGGGGAAACGACTGCTTGAGAATGTCGTCAGCGGTGATGTTATCATAGTTATGAAGACTATGTGGGTTCTAGGGAGTCCAAGGAAGGGGCTTGCATTACTGAATAAACTCAGAGAAAAACAAGTATCACTGTTCTGTGTAGATATGGACGGCGACCTGGTCCTTGAGACAGAGCGCAAATTAACAGTATCGCAGGGTGTTGCGCCCCTTGTTCGTCTACTTTGTGAAGCCTTATCCGCAGGTGCAGATAACAATGGGCACTCAGCGGCAATTAAGGCAGGAAAGGCACGGCGTAAAAGGGAAGGGAAGTATCTTGGCGGGCCCGTGCCATATGGTTTCCAAGTCTCAGGTGATGGCAGGCTGTGTCTGAATAACAAGCAGCAGACAATCATTGCTGAGATGGTTGGTCTCAAGGAAGATCGCTGGTCCTATCGGGACATTGCAAAAAAGATGAAGGATCAGCATGGCTTGAGGTTCTCCCATGAGGGGATCAGAAGAATCTTATTGAAAAACAGAAAATCGAGTCTGGAATAATGTTGCAATGTACCAATAAGCAACGCGTTAAAAAAAACAGGCTGCATCATCATTGAATGCGCATGAATTGTATGCGCCCCATTAACCACACCCTTGACTTTATAACATCTTGGATGTAAGCGTTTCAGGGGCGCCCTGCTGTGCGTGATTGAGGCACCGGATAAAATACCCCCTGTATATCTGGGGGATTAAGCGCGTGCAGCAGGCTGTTCATGGAGCGCTTACCATGAATTTATAGTTTGATTTCGTAGGGAGGCACCTATTGAATGTTTTTGTTTGTATAAATCTCTGCAGCCTTTTCCTGGTTTCGAATCCAGGCGATTAGGATACGCTCCCGTTTGGCGTCAAATATCTGCGCTTTGAACTGTTCTCTTTCTTCAGACGACATTGTTGTGGGATCTGGAAGGGTTCTCGCGACAAACTGGTACAGATAGAAGTCTACACCGACTTTGGCTGGTTCATCCGGAAGCGGGTTAGCGCTATTTAGAGAAAATATGTCTCTCATTAGGCTGGGTGGAAATTTTTTCGTTTCTTTGTCCTGGGATCCACGGGAAAGAGTTACTTCCTCTGCTGTGAAGCCTTCTTTTTTTACAACTTCAACAAGCCTGGCGCCATCCTGAAGAGATTTCAGGATTTCCCTGCTTTTTTCATCTGCCATGATTATTGATCGGGCCACTCTGTAGTCTTCTGTTGCCTGTTTTTTGACTTCATCAAGTGATGGTATCTCAGGAGCTTGGATTGCCTCCGCAAAAAGTATTGAGTAGCCTTCAGGGGATTCAATCAGTGAACTGAGCTCACCCACCTTTAACGTAAATGCGATGTCAAGAACAGATGTTGTCTTGTCAAGATTTTCAGGAGGTGTAGAACGGGAGAAGAATTCAGTCTCCAGTATAACTGCATCGGGTTGAAGCTTTGCGTATTCTTGAAGACTTCCGGCCGCAATGATTCCCTCATAAGCTGAGTTTGCTTTCTGAAAAACAGAACCACGTTCTGCGGTGCTGTCGTCTGTGGCTCCAGATGATGTGTTATACTGAAAAGAGAGGAACTTTAGTTTTATTTTAGGTTCAGATTTGTAGTTGTCTTTGTTTCTCTCAAACCAGCTAACGAGGTCGTCATTGTTAATGGTTACCTTGCCAATGAAATCCAAAGGTGATATTTTTGTAAAGTCCAGTGTGACAGTTTCTTTTATCTGCTTGTAAAGGTCATTGATTTCTGCATCTGTGACTACTGTTACAAAGTTACCAATGGCCTTGACACCTTTGTTGGCCAGCATATCAGTGCGTTGAGAAATTTCGAATTTGTGGGGTGTCAGGCGATTGGATGCCAGAATTGCTTTGTACTTCTCCATATTAAAAGCATTGTTCTCCTGGAATTGTACCATGTCCTGAATATGCTGTTGTACCTCAGGTGCTGATACCAGGAGCCCCATGTCCATAGTGCCCTGCCGCAGAAGCGTCTGTTGGATGAGCTGGCTTTTCACCTGTTCCGAGAGGCCCATACTTTTGAGTAGCTCATCCGGAATTGCACCGCCTAGCTGCTGGCGGTAACTGGAAAGCAGCTGGTCATAGAGGCGCTGATACTCCTGATAACTGATTTCCTCATCATTTACAACAATGGCTGCTTCCCGGCTGTCCATCATATTGGCACCAACTCCCCAGAAGATGAAAACAAGGGCAATAACTAGGACTATGGCTTGAATAAAAGTGGACTGGGATTTATCACGAAAAATTTGCAGCATATTGGGTTCTCTGTGGTGTTTGCGTTTACGGGGATTGTTTAGTAATTGATATAATGGTCGTTTCGGTTATTTGAATCTGGAGAAACGAAAATTGACAATCTCCTAAAAAAGGTTAATTGATAGATGGATAAGTAAAAAACTTCAGATGGCCCCAAGAGTATTTTCTGTGGGCGCGAGATGCATGATTTTTATTTATTTTAGCGTACAGAGTACGTTGTAATGATTGAAAATTTGCATCAACAAAGCAGGTAAAAAGGTTTTATGAACCCATTAAGACTTGTATTCACAATAGATGCTGAATTTTAAGTTAAGAAAATCTACCTTTTCTAGGAGTGCAGTGCAAGAAAAAACAGTGTTCTCACCTGGGACAACTGCATTAAGACAAAAAAAACATAATCGTGCATCCGGGGCAGTTTTGAGGACGGCAGGCTAAGGAGAAAAGGAGCGAAAACTATCTAACTGATTCACTGTTTAAATGTAATTGTTTTGCTTGTGTCTGTGGAGGGATGGAGCAAATAAGTACAGTTTTATCGTGACATATGAGATGACTTGGCCCACGCAAAATGATTGTTCATTCACTTGACAAAATTTTGTGTCTGTAGTAATTAGGCTGTCACTGCTTTAGAAAGAGAATCAGAAACGGTGAAAGCCACTAAACAATATTTTTACGGAGGAATAAAATGCCTACAATAGAACACAACGGAAATACCTACAACTGTGATGAAGATGGATTCCTGCTTAACGGTATGGATGACATGAATGATGATTGGATTGATTACGTTAAAGGTGTTGAGGGTATTGATGAGCTTACCGATGAGCATCACAAAGTAATTGACGCTCTTCGTGAGTACTATAGAAAGAATGGTATTGCTCCCATGGTACGTATTCTTTCCAAGACCACTGGTTTCCCTCTTAAGAGAATTTATGAGTTGTTTCCGTCAGGACCAGGTAAAGGTGCTTGTAAGATGGCTGGTCTTCCTAAACCTACCGGTTGTGTATAATTAATTCATAACTGAATACGGTTTTATGACGTAGCAAAAGGCGTTACCCTCATCGAGGGTAACGCCTTTTTTTTTATGGTGTCATGGAAAGCGGGGAAGGGGTGTGAGAATCTCTTTGCTGAATTAAAGCATGGCACGGAGCAGTTTTTCTTCAACTGCCAGAACCTTTTTCTGATAACTGCCGGGATCGATGGCAGCACCTTTGATTCCACCTCTCAAATTAATTTCAGCCAGATATGTTTTGTTGCTTTCGGTGATCATAAGATCCAGGTGCCCATAGGGAAACCTGGCCCTTTCCATGATCTCCTGGCAGAATTTGTGCTGCTCCTCGTTCAGGATAAATGGCTCTGCGTTGCCACCGCAGTGAAGGTTGTTGCGGAAATTATCTGGATTGTGACGTTCATAGGCCTCAGTGTAATCACCAAGGATGATAATCCGGATATCACGGCTGTTGTTTATAAAAGGTTGCAGGACAAAGGGGTATGGCAGGACACCGTTTGCTGCCTGAGTGTACACATCTTCAATATCTTGAAACAGATGAATACCAAGTCCCGCATTTTTCCTGTCATGCTTTAACACAACTTTTCCAATGCCATGGTGTCCGTAGAGGGATACAGTTTCAAGCAGTCCGTGGATATCATAAATAACCACGGTATCTGGAATCATAAAAGAGGCAAGTATTCTTGCCTGAAAAGTTTTGGAGCGGGAGGCGAATTGTGATGTGGCTGACGGGATAAGGTGCACTCCACGTTCCACAAAATCAAGGAGGATGTGCTCCTCTTCATATTTCATTCGCAAGCGACAGGCAATGATGTCACCTGATCCGATTTTGTGTTGCTGGCCCTGGAGATCCTGATTGCTGGTGATGATACGGCGGGAAGTGGAGTTCAAAAGAGCATTTCCGAGAAGCGTTGATGGAACCTGGACAGGTCTTTCTGGCATTGACCGCAGATCAGTTTAATTTCGCCGAGAATTTGGGAGCTGTCCTCGCGAGGAGTAAAACTACCATCATCGTTTTGGGTGTAAAGTGTAGTGATAATGGCATTTTCAGCAACTTCGTAGAATTCTTCGTCGTTGCCACACTCCGGGCATAAAATACGATTAGCGGGGGATGGAAGGTCGTTTGGTTGCATGGAATAGTCGTGGATGGGGCTGCGTTCAGCTGACGGCTGTTTGCTCATTGCTGTTCGTCTCTTCTACCAGATGCAGCTCACTACTGGCAACTTTTATCTCACCGCTGAGTTGTGCGCCCGGTTCGACGCTTAGGCTGTTACTGTCTATGAGGCCACGGATTTGACAGGATTTGCGTGCGGTGACCATGCGAGCCTTGATGTTTCCTTCAAGGGTGCCATGGCAGACAAAGGTGGACACCTGGATGTCTCCCTGAATTGTTCCTCCTTCGCTGAGGATAAGGTGCTCACCTTTGATGTTTCCTTCAACCGCTCCGTCGATCCTGGCTTTTCCTTCAAAAATGAGTTCTCCTTTCATGGTCATTCTGGAATCAATGATTGAAGAGATAACCTCTTTTTCGGCTTTTTCGCACTCTTCCTCAAAGCTGTCTTTTTTGCTGAACATGGCCATATTATTTCTCCGCAGCAGCGTTTGCCGGTGTCGTTTTGTTTGCGGCAAGTAACTGGTGCCTGATTTTTTCACGATTTGTTTCCGGGCTCAGTCTGGGAATAACAATTGCACGGATGAGCTTGTCAACCCGGAGAAATTTGCTGGGATTAAGTGGTTTATTGTTAAAACATACTTCGTAATGAAGGTGGGGGCCAGTGGATCGGCCGCTGGATCCGACAATACCGATTGCCTGGCCACGTTTTACTCTGTCCCCACGCTTTACCAGAATTTTTTTCATATGGGCAAATTTGGTGCTGTAACCATTACCATGATTGATCTCAACATATTTTCCATAGCTACCGTTTCTGAACGCTTTTTTTACTGTTCCATCAGCGGTGGCCAGAATTTTCTGCCCATAGGCCCCCCGCATGTCAACTCCTGAATGGAACCCCTTTCTGCCGTTAACAGGGTCAGTGCGGTGGCCGTATTTTGAGGTGACTAGTCCGGGGACGGGTCGTCCCAGTGGCAGGGAATTGATTGTGTCCATGTAGCGGTCGGAGCGATAAAGAAGTTCCTTGCCGATGGTGTCTTTTGGGGAAATGAAGGGCCCGCCGGAGTTGTTGTTACCAGCCGGGAGATCTTTTGCCTCAATACCGATATTGGCCATGATTCGCTCAATCATCTCACTGCGTTCTTCAAGCTCGGACACTGCAGTGTTCAGGAGAGTGGCTTTTTCCTGCTGAAACGCAGCTGTCTGGGCACTATTTTCCTCCTGAAGATTTTGCACTTGATCTGCGAGGACATCTTTGAGCTGGTATATCTCCTTGAGTTCCCGGTTCAGCTCTGCAACCTGACTGTCCAGCATTCTATTGCTATGAAAAAAATGATAAGATTTATAGCTGAGGAAACTCAGGGTGAGAAAAAGAGAAACGATGATGAAGAATGTGAATTTCAATTTTCGTTTTGAAAAAAGAAGATTCCGGGCTTTTCCTTCGTCACCGATAAGGATAATATGTAAGTGGTCACTCATTGCGATTTGATTGGTATTTTAGTATGTACAGGGGGCTTGGGAGAGGGTATGCTACCTTGCGGATCACCCTTGATCAGCTTTATATTCAATAGTCAGTTGTTATACTCGTGCAGCGCTGAAAATTCAATAAAAAATGGTCTCTGATGCAGTTCATCTTCCCATTTTTTCATCACTTTATATATTTTGTGTAGAATCTTATGTCTCATCTTTTAACCTGCCAGGCCGTTGGGAAATCCTTTGGTGCCCAGCGTCTTTTTGAACAGATTGATCTCGTGATACACCGGGGTGACCGCATTGGTCTTATCGGCCCTAATGGAAGTGGAAAATCCACCTTGCTGAAAATACTGTGTGGTCGTGTGGAGCCTGATGACGGCAAGGTGATTACTCGTAAAAATATCAGAACATCCTATCTTGCCCAGGCAGATGTGTTTCAGGAGGAGGTCTCCATTGAGGAAAACCTTGAAGCTGCCCTTGAATCCCTGAATTTAGATGAGATCGAGCGTTACAACAGAGTACAGGCCTTGCTTTCAAGGGCGGATTTCCCGGATCCTTCGATTGCAGTGAAGCATCTTTCCGGAGGCTGGCGGAAACGCCTTGCCATCTGCTGTAGTTTTGTTGTGGAGCCGGATATTCTGGTCATGGATGAGCCAACCAACCATCTTGACATTGAAGGGGTGGTCTGGCTTGAGAAAATGCTCTCCGGAGCTCTGCCTAAAAGCCCTGATGCGTTCTTACTGGTGACTCATGATCGGCGTTTTCTTGAAAATATTGCCAGCAGAATCGTGGAGCTTTCATCCGTGTATCCTCAAGGATCCCTTGAGGTGGATGGCGGCTATTTCAGATTTTTACAGGCCAGGATTAAATTTCTAGAACACCAGCAGCAACTTGAAGAACGCCTTGCAAACAAGATGCGTCGTGAGGCGGAGTGGCTCAGTCGCGGGCCAAAGGCACGTGCCACCAAGGCCCGTTATCGGATCGATGAAGCGCATAAACTACAGGCACAGCTCAATGAAGTGAAAGGCAGAAACCGGTCGATGAAACAGGTGCGTATTGACTTTGATGCCACTGGTCGAAAAACGAAAAAACTCTTTGAGGCCAATGGCATAACTAAGGGATATGATGGGAAATCTCTTTTCAGTGATCTTGACATGGTGCTGTCTCCGGGAACCCGGCTGGGATTGCTGGGGAGGAATGGATGTGGAAAGTCCACCCTGATGGCGATTATCGCAGCAAGTACTACCGATGGTGATACCAGGCCGGATAGGGGGATCGTTACAACAGCTCCTGATGTGAAAATTGTGAGTTTTGATCAGAAACGTGAGTCTATCAATCCTGAGATCACACTGAGGCAGGCCCTAGCTCCTGATGGCGATTCAATTATTTTTCGGGAGTCCTCTTATCACGTGGTCTCCTGGGCCCAGCGGTTTCTTTTTCGGGCTGAGCAGCTTGAGACTCCTGTGGGACAGCTCTCGGGTGGAGAACAAGCTCGTATTCTTATAGCGGAACTCATGCGGCATCCTGCTGACATCCTTCTCCTCGATGAACCGACAAATGACCTGGATATTCCATCCCTTGATATTCTGGAGGAGAGCCTTCTTGATTTTCCGGGTGCCCTTGTGCTGGTAAGCCATGATCGTTATCTCCTGGATTCGGTATGTGAGCAGGTTCTGGGGTTTGATGGTAAGGGGAATGTGGCATATTATGCTGATTATGAACAGTGGCTTGCGGATTTAGGCAGGAAGGGGACGGCTGATGATAGCAGTGGTCTCTTGGTCGGTGTGAAAGTCGCTGCAGCAAAGGGGAAACAGAAAAAGTCCGGTACGCTTTCTTATATGGATCAGCGTGAGTATGATCAGATAGAGGAAAAAATAATGACTGGAGAGGAGGAGCTTGAACGGCTTCAGGGTATTCTGGATGCCCCGGAAACTGTGGCGGATCCGCAGAAGCTTGAGGCTGTGTGGGCGGAACTTGAGCAGGCGAAAATCGCAGTTGAGGGACTTTATGAGCGTTGGGATGATCTTGAGGAAAAGAAGAAGAGTGGAGTTTGATCCTGATGCTTCAAGGCAGAGAAACAACTTAATATTGACCGTGAGGCGAGGTGATCCTGCTCTGCAGCTTTACTCTAGCTGCAAGACAGGATGGCTCGGAGAATTTTGTTGTCTCAATCAGCCCGGAGGCCAGCTTAATGGTCGCCCGCCCAGCACATGCATGTGGATGTGGAAGACGGTCTGGCCAGCTTTTGCGCCGTTATTGAAAACCAGTCGATAGTCACTGATCCCATTTTCCTCTGCAACCTTTGAGGCGGTACGCATCATTTTACCGATGAGGGCTTCGTCGTTCTCACCCACTCCGGAAGGGGCCTGAATATGTTTTTTGGGGATGACCAGGAAATGAACCGGGGCTTGGGGGGCAATATCACGAAAGGCGAGCAGATCGTCATCTTCGTAAAGCTTCTCTGCCGGAATTTCTCCGGCACCAATTTTGCAAAACAGGCAGTCGCTGCTCATGTCATTCCCCGTGAGCACTGGCGCAGGAGTCAGTGAAAAGTTTTTCAATGGCTTCACGACCGGCATCATTTAAGTAGCGTGTTCCTGAGCCAACAAAGGTGTCATATTCGATGAGTGGAGTGTCTTCCTGCCACTCACTTTCTTTCCAGGAAAACCATCGTTTTTTTGGCTGATCGAAGACGTGAAGGGGGCGGTTGAAGAGTTTAGCAAGCTCAACGGCCCAGCCTGTACCACCTTTTACAGAGTTATCGTCCATGATTGTCCCGACAACAAAAACCTGATGACCGTTGTTAACCATGTGGAAAATGGTCTGCAGAACCTTACGAATCTTCTCGGTTTCATAGTAGGTGCGGTTGAGCATCCTTGATGCCAGCTCCATGGAGATATCACCACGTTCCAGCTCTTCTTTACTCAGGATCACAGAATTTTTGTTGCGGTTGAGTTTGTGGCCTTCAAAGGTATAGATGATCTCTTTGATGCCGTGCTTTTCCGCTGACTCCCCAAAGGTTGCCTCGGCACCTTTGAGGCCACCGCTGTAAAGTGTACATTTCTTCTGATCCATTATATGCTCCTTACAAGTTTAGAAATCCAGTAAAACTATTTGATTGCAAGTTTACCACACTTACTCCCAAAGGCAAGCAAAGCTGCTGCGGTTAGTTATTTTTTCCGAGCAAGGAAGAACACCCTGTCAGGTGCTGGATATCCTTCTATGGTTTTTCCGGGATCACTCGGATCAAGGAAGTCGGAGTAGGACTCAAATTGCATCCAATCTGTCCTGCGTTGTTCTGCACTTGACATGGGGTGCTGGCAGAACATATCGATGTCCATGAATCCTGCGCGGCTGAGCCAGTTGCTCAGGCAGTGGGCTGTTGGAACAAAATAGGTTCCGGGAACCTTGGCATAGGTCTTTTTTGGAAAGATGGCTATTTCTTCTGTGCCGGGTATGGCCTGGGATTCCAGGATGAGGCTGCCTCCACTTCTCAAAGAGGATAACACGTCCCGCAGGGTGTCGACTGGCGAGCTTCGATGATAGATAATTCCCATTAAAAAAAGGACATCAAAACATTCAGGGAAGAGTTGCAGTTGTTCGACGCCCAATAAATTGATTTCCAGATTTTTCTGTCCTGCCATACTGTTTAGGCCTTTGAAGCAGTAATAGTGCTGTACCGATGGCTCAAATCCGATGACAAGTTTCGGCTTATGTGGGACCATGCGAAACATGTAGTAACCATTACTGCAGCCTACATCTGCTACTATTTTGTCTTTCAGTTCTGGCAGTTCTGGCAGCAACCGCTGCCATTTTCGCTGACTCTGCCACTCCGAATTAACATCAATGCCATATATTGAAAAAGGCCCTTTTCGCCATGGCATGAAGCTGCGCAGGCTGTTCTCAATAATTTGTCTATCTGCAGAAGAGATGTCTGCTCTGTTGCCAATAGTTACCATCTCCTGGTCGCAGTCAACGGATGCGGCAGGAAAACTTTTGAGCACTTCAAAAGGGGTTCGGTAACGCAGGAAGCCCTTTTTGTTCTGGTTCACCCACTGCAGTTTTTGCTCGTGTATCTGGCGGATCTGATCCACCTTTGCACTGCCTGGAAGCTGGTCAATGTAACTCATACTGCACTCTTTATGTTAGAGGGGGTTTGATGGCAAGAAAAGAGACAAAGTTGAACCACTGGAAAAACGGTTCAACCTCTATAAAGCCAGCTGAATGCAGCATTGATCTGTTTTCTTCCATGGAACAGGGGATCAGGACGTTTTCCAGTGCTTCTCTTTTTTTTGCTATTTCGAGTTCGGAATATCCCCGTTCTTTTTTTAACTGATGATAGATGTCTATATAGCTTCTATTGAGCCTGGGATGATGTGAAATGATTTTTTCACTTAAAATGCAGATACCGCCGGGGATGAGATTGTCATAGAGTTGTTTCAGGAAGCCCTCTCTGTACAGGGGGCGGATAAACTGCAGGGTATAATTCAGAATAAAGGCTGAGGTGCCAGTTTGGTGTAGATCCATGATGTCTTCCCGGATGAATGTGAGGCGGTCCTGTTTTGAGAAGAGTTCTGCTTTGAGTGTTGCCTGGTCAAGCATGGCCTGTGAGTTGTCAATCCCGGTATAGAGAAGGCTTTTCTCTTCAAGGAGGCGGCTCAACTGAAGAATGGTAGCACCGGTGGCACAACCGAGATCCACAACTTTTACGCCATCGTCAAGTAAGGATTCAAAAATTCGAGCGATGGAGAGAATGACTTCGCTGTAAAAAGGTATTGAGCGGTCGAGCATGTCGTCAAAGACCCGAGCTACCCGATCGTTGAATACGAAATCCTCATTTATCTGATCAACTTTGAAGATAGCGTCAACATTGTCCTGCTTTTTTTGCATAGTATTCCAGTTGAGGTTTGCCGGTTACTTTGGTTGGGGAAATATATTTGTCTCTTATACCATTGTCTTTTTGGCCTTTAAAGCGTTAAATTGTAAAAGCAGTCTGTCAGTTGTGACATGCGCATGTGAGTGTAACGTTTCATATGCTTACAGTTAGTTGCATGCCTGGAGGTGGCCGAACACGAATAGGCTTGCCAACACTGGATTATCCCAGTATAAAATATATGTTTCAAATTTGCATTGTCACATAATGGTAGCTCTTAAGGAAGAGAGGAGGAGTTGGTATGAATGGGAAGTTTCTAGCAAATATTGCTCTCAGCGCAGTTATTCTGATTCTTGTGGCTTTTGCGGTGACCAGGTTGAATGCTTCAGCTACTGGAGTGACGGGTCTGTTGTTGCCTGAGGTTACAGTTTCTGACTCTGCTGCTGCTTTGCAGGATATTGTGACCCTTGTGGATTCTTCAGTGAAGGTTCCAGAAAATGGGCATATGGTTGATGCTGCCTTTGTTATTGAAAACAGTGGCGGCAGTGATGTGAAGAATATCGCTATCCTTTGTAAACTCTTTGATGCTGCAGGTGTTGAAAAGGGGCGGGACAAATGGGTGGTTTATAATACAGTGAAATCTCACTCAAAAGAGAACTTCACTTTTTACAAAAAAATGTTTATCAGCTCCAGTGTTATTCGCTCTGAGTGTGGAATTGTAGATATGCGGCTTGCCAAGGCACCAGAAGTTAAAGCCCACGCAACAGTAGTTCACGGAGACAATACCGATGGACATGGGGCGACCGTGGGTGAAACATCCCATTAACTAGTGGCCCGCTCATTAGCGGACGGACACTGACCAGCACTGATAGAAAAAAGAATATAAACAATGTCTGACGAAATAGATTTTGATGAAATTTTAGGGAAGTACCATTCTGATCCGTATGAGTACGTGGATATCTACGCCAGCCATACCGGTGTCATAAGGTTTCTGGTGGAAGAGGGGAGTAGTGTTGATGCGGTCAGCGGAGAATGGAAGCATGTTCCCGGTACAGCTCTTTTTGAGATAACCAGAGAGAACAATCCCAAAAAGGTCACAGCTTTGACCAATGGTGTTGTTTCCTCCATACGTAGCGAACTTGAAGGTTGCTTTGTGGAGGCTGGTGCAAAACTGCTGACCATCAGGCACCCGTTGAAGAAAAAAGAGATTATCGAATCCATTCTCAAGGAGGTCCTTTACATCTTTCCGGCACCGGAGCGGGCTAAATACTTTTTCTCGCTTGATGTGCAGTCCCGCATAGAAAAAAAAGGTGCCCGCGAAGTTTCTGTTAAACCGGGTGATGAGATTATTATTATGTCCCTGATGAAGCGTGATACGCCAGTTTACTATAGTGGAGAAAAAGGAGTTATTCATTCCGTTTATTTTAAACCCGGGGTTTCGGTTGACCAGGGTGCTCCGCTCATCGGGATCTGCCCCACAGAGAAACTGCCACTCATCAAAAAAATCATCACCAGGGTGAAGGCGGACTGGGACCAGAAGGAATAGTATCAGGGAAGCCTTGGTATTTTGTCCCCGGTGCATGGAACCTGCGGGTGATATCTCCTTTCTGCTTCAGTAACGGTTCTAAATATTCTTATGGACAATCTAACGCTTCTCAGTCCATCTGTCCTTGATGATTATGTCATAACTGTTGAACGTCCCCGCCTGAAAAATGAAGGCCTTGGGGATAATGAAAAGCTGTTTCGATATGGCGCCAGTCTGGGGTCGGTTATCCGAGTCTACCCGTCCCTTGATCGTGCCATGGACCATGCGCGCGAACATATCAGGCTGAGAGAAGAATCCCGGAGATCTGTTGCCAATGGTACTCTGATTCTGGCATCCACACTGACTCTTTCCAAGGGTCGTTTCAGCAGGTCCTGGCATGCACCGCCCGGTGGCTTGTGGGGATGTCTTATTTTTGCCGATACACTTCTTCCCCAATTTAGAAACTTTCTTCCATTGATACCCGGTATTGCCTGCTGCGAGGCGTTGCGCCAGGTAGGTGCTTCTGATGCAAGCATTCGCTGGGTGAACGATGTCCTGGTGCAGGGAAAAAAACTGGCCGGTTTTCTTGTCGAGGGGGTCTGTAGCCCTGTGCATCGGGAGCAGTATCACCTTCTTGGCTTTGGGGTGAATCTTAATAATGATTGTTTTCCACCGGAATTGAAAGGCAGTGCAATTTCACTGGCACAGGTGTTGGGTGCCGAGGTGGATTTGGCATCTTTTGCCCTGTCTTTTTTTGCCAAGCTTCGATATTACACAGGACTACTGTTTCATGAAGAAGAGCAGTGGCTGGCGCGTGGTGGTCTCAGGGAGTACACTGACGAGCACCCTGTTCTGAAGAGATGGAAGGAGCTTTCAGATACTCCGGGACAGCGGGTCATTTTTGGGTATGATGTTATGGAAAGCCCCCAGTACGAAGCAGTGGTTTCTGGGATAAGCAATGACTGCGGGCTTGTTCTGCTCCACGCTGACGGAACGGAAAGTGTGGAGCACAGTGGCGAAGTTCGTTATTGTCCGTGAAGTACCGGTTCTGGTGCCTGAAAAATAACCCTTTTTGTCGACTATTGGAGAAAGGTCCAGGATACAATCTCACGCTGGAAGAGTCTGCGGCCATAAGAATGGAGGAAACTCAGCGCTTCCTGTCGGCTGTTCCCAGAGAGTTGCAGGCGATTCAGTCGTGCCAGTGGTTGAGTAAGGGCTCTTGATAGAGAATGCAAAGTGCCTTGGGAAAGGTTTATCCTTTCTGCAGGGTTGCCTTCGCAGCACTTGCTGCAATAGATCCCGGCAGCTGCCACCAGAAAACTGTAATCTTCAGCGGGCAGAATTTCCTTGCCGCATCCCAGGCAGCAGTTCAGCTGAGGGGCATAGCCAATTATACTGAAAAATCGAATGAGAAAAAAGATCAGGACTAGGTGGGGCGAGCGATCGGTGTTGAGACTGGTGAGGGCCCAGATCAGCAAAGGGTAGAGATCCTCATCCCCCTCAACTTCCTTTGTTGCCTGCAGGGTGAGTTCTCTGATAACACTTGCAGTTGTGTAACATGAAATCTTTTCTCGCAGATTGAGAAAGCCATCTAAGAGTTCCGCTTCAGCAATAAAGACTAGACGGTTGTTTTCCGGAAGAGTGTGACTAATGCGTAGAGAGCTGAATATCTCCAGCTTGTTGACAAAACGTTTTTTGCTTCTTTTGGCACCTTTGGCAATACCAGTGAGGCGTCCGAGGTTTTCACAGAAAAAGGTTACAATAATGTCAGATTCTCCGTGATCGCGGCAGTCGAGTACAATGGCCGCTGACTCGATCTGTTGCTTGGGACTCACTGTTTCCTGCTGACTTTAGCGTGATTGCAGACAGTTAGTCGAGAAGGTCTTCGGGGAGTGAAAGCATTCTACGTCCATTTTCGGCCTCGGGGAGGGGGATGTCTATGCCGTTAAGCCGTAGAGTTCCGCTGATGCTCTCCGGCATATCGAGAATAATCTTTTTTTCTACTTCCCACTGCAGTGTTTCGCCCTCGTTGTAGTGCTTGTCGAGCACAAAACCGTTGTCCAAAGCCACCTTCAGGGTTCCACTATTATTGAAGTAGATCTCAAGCTGATATGGGGCCGCAGCATGGGGAGTATTTTCTGTCTCAGTGGATTGTTTCTCTGAAGTTATTTTCTCTTCATTTGCGGAGACGAGGGTACCTTCGTTTGTGCCTGCTGATTCGGAAGTTGCGTCAGTAGTGAGCTGTTGCGCAGCAGGATATGAGGTTTGGACGAGTTTTGTGGTGTCTTCTTCTGTTCTCGGTGGTGCTGGATCTTGACTGTATTCCTGGGTGGATGTGATAGGATTCAGGAGCTTGCTGTTGTTGAGGTAGCTAATCGGGTTCCAGTTGAAGTACCAGCAGAGCCCTGCGACCAGGATTATACAAGTGATGGTAAAAATACCCATGCTGGTGGCTGGTGATATGGAAGAAGGCTCAGCATAATTGGTGAAGCTCTTACTCTTTTTGACAGGTGGCTTTGCCGGTCTCTTAAGAGATCTTTGGTCGGGTCCTTTTTCTGCTTCATGACGCTCGAGGACCTCTTTTGGGTCAAGTTCAAGAAAGCTCGCATAAAGAGAGTAAAATCCACGGCTGAATGCTTCTGCTGGCAGGAGGTCATGGACATCTTCTTCCATGGCCCGCAGGATGGGCAGAGAAATTCTAGTTGCCTCGCTTGCCTCGGCCAATGAGGAACCTTTTTGTTCGCGATGCTCCCGGAGGAAGGTACCGAGAGATCGTCTTTCTTCCTGGGTGTCTTCATGAGACATTGTAGTCGCCTCTCTAAATGAGAAATAATATTAAAAATTCTTTGTGTCAGGTGCTGCAATTTCGTGGGGGCTGGTCTGGTATTGTAGTTTGGGGAATGAAAACTTACAACTTTTTGATATAGGCCCGTTTTTTGATATTTTTGACCCATTCATCGAACTGTTCTTTCAGTCTTTCGTCATAGAGTTTGTTTCTGATGTCTTCTTTGACAGCATCAAATGAGGCCTGTACAACAATCTGCCCATCCTGGCTGGAGAGCAGTTTGAAGAACTGATATCCGGCAGGAGTTTCGATCACGTCACTGATCTCTCCAGGGGACAGGTCTAAAACCGCCTGCTGCATATAGGGGGCCATGTCCTCTTTTTGAAACACCCCCAGATCCCCACCGTCAGATGCAGAGGGAAGATCTGAAAACTTCTGGGCCAGGGTACGGAAGTCCTGGCCATTCTTGACCAGCGCATGGACACGCTCAGCACGTTTTTTTGCATCCATCTTATCGGCATATTTGGCGGCATCCGAACTGTTGTTTCTTGATTTTTCCCAGATAAAACCCATCTGCATAAGATAGTAGCCACCGTCACTGACATGCTTTATGTAGTTGGTGTCATAATAGTCGAGTATCATGTCATCTGTGATAATGATCCGGGAGCGTATCTCGTAGTTAACCAGTTTTGTCTGTAGAATCTGATTGCGCAGGGTGTTGAGGTAACCATTATAATCCATCCCCATCTGGGCCAGTTGTGATTCCAGCATTTCACGGGTCATTTTGTTGTTGATTAGCATCTGCTCTGCAGCTGCCTGGATTTCTGCTTCAGAAACAGAAACACCCTGTTTCTCAGCCTCCTGAGCGATTAATTTCTTATCTATAATGGTATTGAGGACCTCGTCTCTGGCTCTGATGAGGGCATCTTCTACCTGTGCGGGGGGGGCTTTCTCAGTAATTGTTTTAAAATATTTAGCTCCTTCCTGATTGACTTCAGACATAGTTATGACTTCATCATTGACGACTGCCACCACCCGATCAACCAGTTGGGTGGCGATAGCGGAAGATATTGTGAGGCTCAGGAGAATGAGAATTGTGGTGATGGCGGGGATACTGGAACGGGACAGTTTGTTCATAGTCAGATCGTGGTTACATGGAATAATATGAGTGGCATTATTGAGAGTGCCGATATTAGTTTTACTACTGTACGGTATTCATCTGTTGTTACTTTACCATAAAAAGGTCATCCGGCCAGCATTTACGGAGAAAAAAGTCAATGTTTTAGGAAATAGGGGGGATTTGCTAATATATCGGGTTGATGGGGCAATGTTTGGGGGGAATATCTCATGGAAATACTTGTTTAATGGGATGCGTCCAGGTTGACTTTCTTTAACTATTGCATATTTTGATGTATACTACGTGTCATAATAACTTACTTCGACACAAAAAAAACTCAGAGGATTCAATTTATATGAAACAAATTAAATATACTCGCCCTGTTTGCCTGTTTTTTGCTGTGTTCCTTCTTGTCGCGATGTCTGTGCACCCTGTGATTGCCGCATCCAAGATGCCTTCTTTTGTGTTACCGGACGTGGTCACCGGTGAGGATGTGGACAGTAAACAGTTCTTCGGTAAGACCCTGCTGGTTACCTTTTTTGCTACCTGGTGTCCCCCCTGTATGCAGGAGGTCCCAGCTCTGATTAAGCTGCAGACGGATTATGAGGGAAAAGGTTTCTCAGTGGTTGCACTTTCCGTGGATGAAAGTGGGCCCAGAATTGTAAGGAAACTTGTTGAAAAGCGTTCTATTAATTATCCTGTGCTTATGGCCGGTGGATCAACTGCCAGAGATTTTGGTGGTGTAGTGGGTATTCCGACCTCCTTTCTTATTAACAGTAAGGGGACCGTGGTCAAGAAATATCCTGGCTATGTACCTCATGTTGTACTGGAAAATGATATAAAAAAAATAATGAATTAGTATTCATTTGTAACCATTCAGTGTAATAACAGGAAACAGAAGAAAACACGGGTCGTGACTGTTCAGAGTTTCTTATATTCGTTCTTTCTGTTCCTCGAAGCGTACTAATGCTGTTCGAGAGAGGCAGAATGGACGAATATCAGGTGCGCTGAATAGTTACATTCATTTTTGAGTGAATAAGGTTGACAACTGTAAGGTTGGATTTTATACTGATTCATCAAATTTGTAGTACTTTAATTCTGGAATTGTTCCGGAGCAAAACAAACCTGTTATTGAGGAGAAGACACATGAAAAAAGGTATTGTATCTGTAGTATTGGCCCTTACTTTTGCTGTAAGTTCTGTAGCTGTTGCTGCCACCTTGAAATGCACCGTCGATTCTGTTGACGGTAACAAAGTCACTATGACCTGCAAAAAGACAGGTAGCCTCAAAGCTGGTGATGCCGTGAAAGTTAGAGTTAAATCGAGTGGTGGTGGAGCCATCGAGGGTTGCTAATTGACATAATCCTGTTTTTTAGTTAGCTTGCAAGGGCCGGTTGATATCAACTATCAACCGGCCCTTTTTTTTTTAGTTTTTTGCAACTGCTTTGATTTTTCTGAATTCGTCAGCGTTCGATGGTGCCGTTTTCGTGATGATTCATCGGGGTACTGCGGAAATGAATATCGGTAGTTATTTGTGTGGTATATTGGGGTCTATTTGTTTGATAGAATCGATCTCGTACTGTTTCTGACCCAGAGGTGAAAGTTTGGAAATTCTTAAGGCAATATTGTTGGGAGCTCTCCAGGGGTTAACGGAATTTCTGCCCATTTCAAGTTCGGGACACCTGGTGCTTGCTTCGAAACTGCTGAATTTCCAGGAGCAGGGATTGGCCTTTGATGTTTTTGTTCATCTGGGTACCCTAGTTTCAATCTGTATTGTTTTTCGCAAAGAGCTGACGGCGATGGTGAAAGCGCCGTTTGCTGTGTTGCGGGGAAAGGCAGATGATGAGGTGAAACGTTATTATCAGTGGGATATCTATGTGGTTGTGGCTACCTTGCCGGCGGTGGTTATCGGGCTGTTTTTAAAGAACAATATTGAGCAGCTTTTTGGTAGCATCCTTCTGGTGTACAGCATGCTTTTTGTTACCGGGATTATCATGACGCTGACCCCTTACCTTAAAGAGACCAGCGTAAAATTGAACTGCCCTAGAGCACTTGCCATCGGTTGTGCTCAAGCCATGGCTATCTTTCCAGGTTTGTCGCGCTCAGGTTCGACTATTTTCATTGGAATGTTTTTAGGACTCAATCGGGAAACAGTGGCCAGGTTTTCATTTATTATGTCTATTCCCGCAATTATTGGTGCCGTGGTGTTGCAATCCAGGGAGCTTGTTGCAAATCCACCAACTGCAGACAGCATGGTGATGATATTAGCAGGAACTGCAACATCAGCGGTTTGCGGCTATCTGGCGATCATGTTACTTCTCGGTGTCATCCGCAGGAACAGGCTGCAGTACTTTGGCTATTATTGTCTGGTGCTTGCCAGTGGCGGCCTGTTTTACACCCTGATCCTTGCTTAATATTTAACAGAATTTTTATTATAATTATGGATATCAGAACATTACCTGAAGTGGAACGTGAAATATACAATCGTCTGCGTGCCAGATATAAGTTAAATTTTGATAAGTTAAAGGTCAAAGATACTACAATTCGTCTCTTGAAAGTTGCAGATATTGAGGAGTTTCTTGATGGTAAGGATCCCTTTGCCGATGTGAGTGAGTTTCCATTCTGGGTAAAACTCTGGGAGGCAGCCATGGTTCTTTCTTATGCCCTGACATCATTACCCGATGCTAAGGGGCAGAGTTTGCTGGAGATAGGGGCAGGGCTCGGGGCTCCCGGGATTACAGCGGCGGCTTGCGGCTTTGATGTCACTCTTACAGATTTTGAGGATATTATCATGGACTTCCAGAAGGTCAGTGTCGCTGCCTCTGGGCTCTGCAATGTGCGCTGTGCTCATCTTGACTGGCTTAATCCGCCTGAAATGGAACCTTTCGATGTGATCACAGCGGCTGAAGTTCTGTTTCGGGAAGAGTTTTTTGAGCCACTCCTTAAGGTGTTTAAAAAGTATCTCAAGCCAGGTGGTACGATCTATCTTGCCCATGATGCGCGACGAAAATGCCTGCCGCTTTTCATGGAAGAGGCCAAAAAAGAATATGACATTGCCGGTAGTAAACAGACCATGCACAAGGATGGCCAGGACATAACAGTTATTATTAACCGTCTCAGGGTCAAATCTTAACTGGGGGGTATGTTGCTCTATCCTGTTAATCTTAATATAGCTGGTGTTCTTTGCCTGGTCATTGGTGGTGGCACTGTGGCTGGCCGTAAGGTAAGTTCACTTCTTCCCTGCGGCGCAGAGATCCGGGTTATCAGTCCTAAGGTGTGTGATTATATTGCAACACTTGCAGAAGATGGCTTGGTTGAGTGGCGAAACCGGGAGTACCAGGAAGGTGATCTTCAGGATGCAAAACTGGTATTTGCTGCAACAGATCTCCCGCAGGTTCAAAAACAGATTGTTGCAGAGGCGGCAGCGGCTGACATTCCGGTGAATGTGGTCGATATGCCCGAAGCCTGTACTTTCCAGGTCCCAGCCTCTTTTCGTCAGGGGCAACTACTTATTACTGTGGCGACTGGAGGTGGAAGTCCTGCTCTGGCTGCCAGAATAAGACGGGATCTTGAAAATTCATATGGGCCCGAGTATGCACGATTTGTTGCAATGATGGCAGATATCCGGAAGGAAATTGTCTTTTCCAGTGACGATTCTGCCGAGCATAAAAAAATATTTGAGAAATTACTTGGGAGGGATATCCTGGACTGTATAAAGGAGTGTCAGTGGGAAAGACTTGAGGAGCTGCTGCAGGCCATTTTGCCCGCCGGGATTAATGTATCCGGGGTGGTTGGAAGAATACAGGATCAAAATGAGCAATGACTTGCCTGATATTTCAATTCTGTGGGAGATTTAACTATGTTGGGTGAAATCAACTATATATTGTTTAACAGTGTGATGGTCGTAAGTTTTGTGGCCTGTGCTGTGTATATCGTATTTTTTTTCAGTCAGCGGGAAGGGCTGCGAAAAATTGCCAGGATGATATTTCTTGGTTCTGGAATTCTGCAAAGCCTTTATATCCTGTCCCGTTATTTCCTGTCCGGATATACACCCATAACATCTCAGCATGAAGCCGTGGTGTTTTTTGCATGGTCTGTAACCTGGGCCTATCTCTCTTTTCACTGGCGTTACTCGGTGAAGAATTTTGGAACCTTTGTTTCGGTGCTGGTTGTTATCATGCTGTGTATCGCGGCATCTGTATCCAGAGATCTCCAGGTTCTGTCGCCAATTCTGCAATCGCTCTGGCTCCCCGTTCATGCTGGTATCTCTGTGATTGCCTATGGTTTTCTGGCCCTGGCGTTTTGCGGCGGGATTATGTACCTGCTGCAGGAGCGGGAGCTTAAAACAAAAAACTTTGGATTTTTTTATAGTCGTCTTCCTTCCCTCGAGTCCCTTGATCAGCTGAATAATCATTGCCTTACAGTGGGGTTTGTCTTTCTTACTTTAGGGATTATAACGGGAACTCTCTGGGGTAGACAGGCCTGGGGGACTTACTGGTCATGGGACCCTAAAGAAACCTGGTCGCTGATAACCTGGCTTCTTTATGCCGCCCAGATCCACCAGCGCTTTACTCTTGGTTGGCGTGGAAGGCGCATAGCGCTGATGTCCATCGTGGGTTTCTGTACCGTACTTTTCACTCTCTGGGGAGTGACCTTTCTTCTTGGGGGTGTTCATACTTATGCCCAGTGAGACAATAATACTGCTTGGGGTTAATCATAAAAAAACCCCGCTGGAGGTGCGTGAAAAGCTGGCACTCAGCAGTGGCTATGAGGAGCCACTGGCAGCTCTGGGGACGATTGACGGTCTTCGGGAATATTACCTGCTGTCCACCTGTAATCGGGTGGAGATTCTGGTTTCCACCGATGCTGCAGACGTTGTTGAGAAAAAATTAGCCGAATTTCTTTTTGGGGATGCCCTCACTCCAGATCAGTACGAAAAGCATCTCTACTGTTATCGGGATGCCAAGGCCATTCATCATCTCTTTATGGTTGCTGCCAGTCTAGATTCCATGATCGTCGGTGAATCACAGATTCTGGGCCAGCTGAAAGAGGCCTATCGCTGGTCATCTGAAAAAAAATGTACAGGACCTATTTTAAATAAACTACTGCATAAGTCTTTTTCAGTGGCCAAGCGGGTACGCAGTGAAACCAGAATAGGGTCATCAGCAGTTTCCATAAGCTACGCTGCCATCGAGCTTGCTAAAAAAATATTTGGATCCCTTGAGGACAAGCGGGTGCTGCTCATTGGTGCTGGTGAAATGGCTGAACTTGCAGCAGAGCATCTGGTGGGTAATGGTGCTAAAGACGTTGTTGTTGCCAATAGAACCCTGGAGCGTGCCCTTGATCTTGCCAAACGTTTTAACGGCCGTGCAGTCGGGCTTGATGAAATGCTGGAGCAGCTTGGTCAGGTGGATATCATTGTCAGTTCCACCGGGGCCCCCGGAATCATTCTCCATCGCGATGATGTGAAGCCTCTGATGCGTAACCGGCGCAATAAACCCCTGTTCTTTATTGATATAGCGGTGCCAAGGGATCTTGATCCGGCCCTGAATGATCTGGAGAATGTTTACCTCTACGACATTGACGATCTGAATAATGTGGTGGAGTTGAATAAGGCAGAACGGGATAAAGAGGCGATTAAGGCCAGCCGTATAGTGGATGAAGAGGCTCTGAAGTTTAAAGACTGGCAGGCTGGACTGGCTGTCACCCCTACTCTTGCAGCACTACGGGAAAAGGGTAACGCTATCGCCAGGATGGAACTTGAGAGAACATTACCGCGTCTTGAGGGCTTAAGCGCCAAAGAGAGAAAAAGCGTAGAGAAAATGGCCTCAGCCATTGTGTCAAAACTTCTTCACGATCCCATGCTCTTTTTGAAGAGTGAAAGCTGTAAAGACCAGTCAGAGATGAAGGTGGATATGCTTCGTTCTGTCTTTGGCTTGGAGAAAAACAGTGACCAGTGAGGAACGCGCCGAACTGCTTGGGGATGAGTGGCTCATTGTCCGTCATTCCGGAGAAATACCTGAAATAACCTATCACTCGTCACTTTATTTTCTTACAGAAGATGGTGACGGTCCCCGACTGCGTCTGACTGAAGGAGAATTACAGTATCTGAAGGACGCAGCGATACAGCGGTATCATGAGATTGTGCTGCGTGATATCATCATTGAAAATTTCCATAAGACAATCTATCGCGGAGTGCGTAGAACTCTGTATAACTGGCACCGCTGTAAGGTCTTTGAGCAGCGCCAGTCGATCCCCTGCGATTTGTTTCAGAAAACGGTTGCAAATCAGCTGCTGAGATTTCTGGAGCAGGGAGTGGCGGCAGCGGGGAAGGACCTGCCGCAGATTTTTATCAACTGCAGTGTCGCTCAGCTGTATGAATTGGCTGCTGGACTTGGAATAGAAACGGAACAGCTTCCTTCTGGTATCAGTGAATTCTGTCTCGAAGGAAAAACAATAACCTGAAGAGAGGTGAGTGATTTTTTCAAACATACTTGGCTGTGGATTTTGAGAATACATTTCAGTATGTTATTAAGGAAATAATTGCGAAGCCATGACAGGTACAGAAAAAAGGAGAATCATTATGCCATATGTTAATATTCGTGTTGCCGGGAAACTCACTAAAGATCAGAAAAGTAATATCTGTAAAGGAGTGACTGATGTTATCTGCAAAGAGGCTGGAAAACCACCGGAGGCCGTTCTTATCTTTATTGATGAGGTTGAGCATGAAAATATTTCCAGGGCAGGATCTCTGCTGACTCCACCCAGATAACGGTCGTGGTTATGGAAAGGCGTCTTCAGGAGCTGCGTCGCCTGCTCGACGAACATTCCCATCGCTATTATGTTCTTGATGATCCTCTGATTTCAGATGGGGAGTATGATAGGCTTTTTCAGGAATTGCTTGCCATTGAGAAGGAGTATCCACACCTTGTAACGGCTGATTCGCCTTCCCAGCGGGTGGGGGGCGCTGCGCTCGATAAATTTGTGCAGGTGGAGCATCGCATTCCAATGCTCAGCCTTGAAAATGCCTTTGATGATCAGGATCTTTTTGATTTTGAAGATTGTTTGCTTCGCTATCTTCTCACGGAGAAAAAGCCGGACTACATGGCCGAGCCCAAACTCGATGGTCTCGCTGTGGAACTAGTATATGAGGATGGGATCCTGGTTCAGGGGAGTACCCGTGGTGATGGCACTGTTGGTGAGGACATAAGTGCCCAGTTGCGAACCGTCTCTGCCATTCCTCTGCGACTGAAACGGCTGGATATTAGCCGTCTTGAGGTGCGAGGCGAAGTCTTTATGGACCGGGAGGGCTTTGAAGCCCTTAATCGCTGGCGGGCTAAGGTGGGAGAACCCCTTTTTGCTAATCCACGTAATGCAGCTGCCGGGTCTCTGCGGCAGCTTGATCCAAAAATAACCGCCCGAAGGCCCTTGCGTTTTTTTGTCTATGGTGTGGCCTCTCCTGTGGACACTGGCTGCAAGACCCAGCAGGAGGTTTTAGAATTTCTTGCAGATCAAGCGTTTCCGGTAAATCCAGAGATTGTACACTGCCCTGATATTCATCGGGTAATCCGGCGCTTCAGTGAGTTGTCTGATTTGCGACATGAACTAAGTTATGAGATCGACGGCATGGTGGTCAAGGTCAATGACTTTGTACTGCAGGAACGTCTGGGGGTTAAAGCTAGGGCTCCACGATGGGCCATCGCCTGTAAATTTCCTGCGGTTCAGGCCACAAGTAAGATCCTTGAAGTCCATTTCCAGGTAGGAAGAACGGGTGCCATTACCCCGGTGGCCATTCTGGAACCTGTGGATGTGGGTGGGGTGATGGTAAGCCGGGCCACCCTTCACAATGGTGATGAAATTTCGCGCAAGGATCTTCACATAGGTGATACGGTTCTTATTCAGCGAGCAGGAGATGTGATTCCGGAAATAGTCAAAGCTGTACCGGAGAAGCGACAGCATTCGGCAGTTCCCGTGCGTATTCCAGATGATTGTCCGGTTTGCTCCCATCCCCTGCAGAAACCCGAAGGAGAGGCGGTAACCCGCTGTGTCAATCCTTATTGTCCTGCGCAGCGCCTGCGTTCTTTGGTTCATTTCTGTTCCAAGGCTGGCCTTGACATTGACGGACTTGGAAAAAAGAGTGTGGAGCAGCTTTTTACTGAAGGCCTGATAAAGGACTTACCGGATATTTTCAGCCTGCGCCATGAGGACATTGCAGGGCTTGACGGCTGGGGAGAAAAATCTGCGGAAAAGCTGCTTCTTGGTACCATGGCCGCAAAAACGCCGCTACTGGCTCGTTTTCTTGCTGCACTTGGCATACGGTACGTGGGCGAGGTGACAGCGGAACTCCTTGAGCGCAGTTATCAGAGCCTTGAAAAACTTCAATCGGTGACCCGGGAAGAGTTACTTGAGGTGGAAGGACTGGGGGAACAGGCCGCAAATTCAATTGTTGATTATTTTTCAGACCCTGCGGTTCAGGAGATGATGAGGAAATTTCACCGGGTTGGAGTGCATCCTCTGGAGGTGGCAGGAAAAGAGGAAAACCTTCCTTTGAGTGGTGAGGTGTTGCTTTTTACCGGAACCTTGAAAAAAATATCCCGCACAGAGGCAAAGAAGTTGGTGAAGGAAAATGGGGGGCAGATAGCCAGTGGAATAACCAGGAAACTCACCTGTCTTGTTGTCGGGGAAAAACCTGGCTCAAAATTGAAAAAAGCTCAACAGCAGGGAAAAAAAATTATCACCGAAGATGAATTCCTCGAGATCCTCAATGGTGGGCGAGGATTTTCGTAAGGGATTTGATTCTGTTTTGCTGATTTTTCTTGTGAGGAAGGGTGATTTATGAGAAAATTACAACAGGGAAGGAGTTCTTAAACATTTATCCGGGAGGACACCATGAAACGCATTGAACAGATAAAAAATGTTATTACACCTGTCGATTTCTCTGACAACTCCAAGTTAATTGCCGAGTCTGCATCTTTTATGGCGGGAAGATTTAATGCAACCCTGATCCTGCTGTTTGTGGTGCAGAAGTTTGAGGATTATTCGGGTTTTTTTGTTCCTCAGATGAGTATTCCCGATTTCGAGCAGGATCTTTTTACCCAGGCAGAGGAAAAAATGCACACCTTTCGTGCAGAAATTGAATCCTTTGCCAAGGAAAAAGGTGCACTTGCCGTGCTAGGTAAGATTCTGGTGGGTGATGTGGCAGAACGGATTGTGGAATATGCCAACGATAAAGATAGTGGTTTTATCGTCATGGGGACCCATGGGTACAAGGGACTCGAAAAAATCATGTTTGGCAGTGTTGCAGACAAGGTTGTTAAATCTGCCAGCTGTCCGGTACTGACTATCAATCCGTACACCTGCTGCGAAGAAGATTGATGCAGTACTGAAATTCCAGTTACTCTCTGAGGATGGCCACAATTCCGTGGCAGGAAGGAGGAACACTGGTTGTGTTGCTGGTTCCCCGGGTCAGTTGATCCAGTGAAATGTTTGCCAGAAACTGAAAATCCAGCTTCCTGCGTCCGAAACGCTCTTCGGGGAAGTGATACTCAACGAAATCGTTCCAGTCGCGGGCGAGGGTTCCAGCATCGGGCAGCAGGGCCACTGGGTCGACAATGTTGAGGTGGTCTCCGCTGATGATTTCCTTGAGGTTCTCAATGATCCGGCCACGGACTTGTTCGGCTTTTTTCTGAAAGTTTCTGATGCTTTCCAAGGCATCTTTTTCCCTCATATAGATCTGAGCCGGGAGGTTGAGGAGCAGAAGGGGGACGCTGTTTCTTCCTGAGACTGACTCGTAACTGTCAATGAGAAGCTCTGCAGCCTCTTCCTGACTGGAAATCCACAGCCAGAATGTTTCATCAAGCCTGCCGGACGCGTAAAGTGTTTTCCATGCGGCAAGACGTTTTTTTGTGGTGCCCGGGCGCGGCTGGCTGAGCTTGGCTTTGATACGCAGCAGTTCCGTGAAAGGGTTGTCATCATCCAGCTTTTCTCCAGCTTCTCCTTTGAGCTCCTTGAAAAGGGCCATCTCAGTATCATCAATATCCGAGAGAGTTTCAGCCAGTTCTGCCTCTTCCCGATCCAGGGTTTCAGCAAGTGCTAAAACCAGACGGGCCTGCCACAGAGCTTCCTTTTCCGGTTCTCCGGCTGCGTCAACCTGCGGTTCCAGTATGCTTGACAGAATTGTGCGGTGATTGTGTTCGCCGTTGTCAGGGGTGTTTGAGAGGTGGGCCAAGGTCAGTCCGCTCAGCTGTTCGGCCAAATAATCTTTCCTGGTCCTGATATCCTTCAGTAGGTTCATGAACCTATCCCTGTCTTTTCCAAGCGGTGATGGAGTATGTGCTTGACAGATGGACTGTTCCATGAAAAGATCATTGCTTGTTGGCTCATCTGTTACGGTTGGATCAGGTTCCACCGGTTGCAGGGTATGCAGGGTGTCAGGGAGCAGAAGAAGGCAGTTTCGCAGGTGATGGGGCAGGGCTGTTTCTGGAAAATAAAGGCTATTGAGTGATTGCATATGGAAACGACCGAAGTGAAGAAGAGCAGCAGTGTTTCGTTTTATGTCACGGCTGCAGTGTATGTACTTTTTAATTTGCGACTGGCCCCGGATTTTTTGACCAGTGTCATTGCCACCGGAAAACAGATTTTACTCACCGCACCATATGTTATCGGGATCACGTTTGTTGCTGTATCCGTTATTCAATATATGGCAGATGGCGAGAAAGTTCCATGGCCCCAGCGGTTCAGATTGTTTTTTACCATAGGAATATTTGCAGGACTTGTCTATGGAATTTATGATTATACTGGTGCTGGGGTTCCGCAATAACTTATGCTGCCAGACCATGAAGGGGCTTACACTTTTCTTCCATAGATGTACTGGCCGCAAATCCTGTCCGGGAATTCTGCAATATCCGGGAGATGTCCCCAGCGTGAAAAACCGAATTTTTCCAGCAGCACTATACTTATCTGGTTGGTATCAAGGAGGATGGCAAAGAGATTGTGGAGGCCAAGGGTCTTTGCTTCTTCTAATCCATGGTAAATGAGTCGGTTGCCAATCCCCCTGTTTCTGTGTGATATGTCAACATAGTAACTGATTTCCGCAACGTTTTGCAGGGCTCGTCTTCCCTTGCGGTGGGCACTGAGACTGCACCAGGCGATGATTTCACTGTTGCGGGTACTTTCCATTACATGGATCGGGTATCTTTCCGGGGTGTGCCCGTTGAACCATTCTTTGCGATCGGCAACCGTAACCGGCTCGATGTCTGCCGTACAGTTTCCCTCTGTAACGGCCTGGTTGTAGATGGTGACAATCTGCTCAAGATCGCTCTGCGTGGCTGTACGTATTTGCATGGTTGCTGGAAGACAGGTATAAGTATTGTTTGGTGTTGAGGGTTTTGTACTACTGGGTGCAATTGTTTTTACATTTGACTCAGATAACGTATCGTGCTTTGAAATTCCACCCTTTTCTGGTTGATACTCTATGTTTTATCTGCATCGCTCCAATCAAACCGAAAATCTACTACGTCAGCTTGGTGAAGTCTTGCGCCTTGATGATGAGCGGGACCCCTTCGTTCCAGAATACTTTCTGGTTCAAAGTCAGGGAATGGAGCGTATGCTGTCTCAGTATCTTGCAGAATGCTTCGGGGTGTGGTGCAATTATGAGTATGTATTGCCCACCCGGTTTTTCGCACAAATAGCTGGACGGCTGGGAATGGCCGATGGTCCCGAGGATTATGCTCGGGACAGAGTGTGCTGGCGACTGGACAGTGCCCTCCGTATTGTGACAAAAAAAGATGATAAACGTTTATCCCCCCTTGCACGTTATGTTACTGGTGATGCGTCCGGGGTGAAACGCTATCAGCTTGCGAAGCAGTTGGCTCATGTGTTTGATCAGTATCAGATTATGCGACCTGAGATGCTGGATGTTTGGGGTAAAGGTCAACTTGCGACGGATAATCCGGCAGAAATATACCAGATGGAACTCTGGAATATGATAGGTGCCTCCATTGGACATTCACGACATCGTGGTGTGTTTCTGCGTGAACTGATTCAGCTCCTTGATAAGGGTGCTGATTATTCCCGTCTTTTGCCAAAACGTCTCTCCGTTTTCGGCCTGCATAGTCTGCCGCCTATTTTGCTGAGTTGTCTCAGGGCTCTTTCGAGGCATATTGATGTGCAGTTTTATCTTTTGGTGCCCTGCGAACACTACTGGGGGGAACAGACCAGTCGCAAAGCAGCGCTACGAGAGACTGGCAATCTTCTGCAAGAAAAATATTCTGATTCTGGAAAAATGCCGAAACTCCATCCACTCCTTGCCTCCCTTGGGCAACAGGGTCGCGAGTTTCATGATCTACTACTTGATGGTATCGATATTGCGACAGAATTCTCGAGTTTTGATGACCCTTTTGACAGTGGGGATCCCTGTTTGCTGCATAAGTTGCAGTCTGATCTGCTGCGTGGAGAGGTAATACCCCAGGAGACAGGGTTTGCTGATGATGGGTCTGTGCTGGTGGTGTCGGCACACTCTCCTCATCGGGAGATGATGATACTGAAAGACCGTATCTTGTTCTGGCTTGATGAAGATCCTGATCTGGCATTAAAGGATATTGTTGTTATGGCCCCCGATATTCAGGGATACAGTGGTCTGATTCCGGCTGTGTTTCATGATGTTCCACACTCTGTCGCTGATCGTAATCCGGCATTCAGAAATAGTTTTCTTGCAGCATTCATGCAATTTTTAGACGTTGTCTCCGGGCGTTTTGGCTGGAGTGAAGTATTTGATTTGTTGAGCCGGAATGAAGTACACTCCCATTTTGAGATAGATGCAAGTGAGCTTGATATTATTCGTCACTGGGTTTTCTCATCCGGAATCCGCTGGGGGATGTCGGCTTCCCAGAAAAGTGAAATGGGTTTGCCGGGAGGAGCGGAGTGCACCTGGCGCAGCGGTCTTGATCGTCTTATGATGGGATATGCCTGCGGGGTGGATCAGGAGGTGGATGGAGTTCTACCCTATCTGGCTATAGAGGGCGGTATGGCAAGTCCCCTTGGGGGCCTGTCTGCCTTCTGCGGGATGTTGGAGGATGCTGGCGAGCAGTTCAGGAGGGGGCGTAGTCTTCAGGACTGGTCTGAACTGTTAGGTGTTTTTGCGAGGAGACTTTTGGGGCAGGAAAACAGAGATTCGCTGGCTGAACTTCATCGTATTGTGAGTGACATTGGTCTGGAATATGTGGAAATCCATCAGGATACCATCAGTTTCGAGGTCATGCGATCCTGGTTGGAAGATGCAGTGGAAGAGAAGAGGTCAAGTGCGGGGTTTCTGCGTGGTCAACTGACTTTCTGTTCCATGCTTCCAATGCGCTCCATTCCTTTTAAAAAGGTGTGTCTGCTTGGGATGAATGACTCTGTTTTCCCTGAAAATGATTTTCACCCACCATTTGATCTGTTGGGGGATATGTTTTTGCCAGGTGATCGTTCACGGCGTAGTGATGATAGATATCAGTTTCTGGAAGCGGTTTTGTCCGCACGGGATTGCCTCTATCTCAGTTATGTGGGCCAGTCTATCCACAGTAACGATATAATTCCTCCGTCTGTTGTTGTCTCTGAATTGGTTGAATTTGTGCGATTATATGGAGTGTCTGATCTTGTCGAAGAGCATCCTCTTCATGGCTATTCCAGGTCTTATTTTGAGGAGAAAAACTCCCTGTTCAGCTATAATAAGGGTTTGATGGCAGTTGCAGAGTCGTTTCATGGTGACAGGACTCCCGTGGCATGGTGGAAAGGGGGTCTTCCGGGATCTCCGCCAGATATTGTTTCTCTAGCAGATTTCTTCTCTTTTTTTAAAAATCCACAGCGTTATTTGATCCGTAATGTTATGGGGATAACCCTTGGTGGGGACGTGTTCCTAGGTGAAGAGCATGAACCTTTTGAGCTGGATACGCTCCAGAACTATCTTTTTGATCAGGAGTTGCTGGCGGCAGAACTTGAAGGTACTGACTCCTTTTATCTGCTGCGTAAAAATCAGGTGTCAGGAAGTTGGCCCCTTGGCAGGCCTGGTGAAATATATTTTGCGGACAAGCAGGAAGAACTGCGTGGCTTTATTGAGCAGGTGAAGTCCAGAGTTGATACCGGGAAAGAGGATGAGCGTGTACTTGAGACTGAGGTTGGTGGTCTTTTTCTGTCTGGAAAACTGGACTCTTTTTATGGAGGGGGAACCCTTCTTTTTCGTTACGCTAAATTAAAGGGCAAGGATCTGCTTATCGCGTGGGTTCATCACTGTCTTGCTGCTGTCTGCCTTGGGGATAACAGGGAAACCCGACTCCTTGCCAAAGATATGGAATTAGTTTTTCCGGAGGAAAGTGCGGGCGCTGCGGATCTGGAACAACTGGTAAAACTGTTCCAGATGGGTCAACAGGAAGCATCTCCGCTTATGGTTGAACCAGCCCTGGCGTATTCCCTGCAAAAGAATAAGACCGAGAAGAGTGGTAAGGGGGATCCTCTGCTTAGCGCTAAAAAGTGTGCCACTGATATCTTGAACAGGGGGCTGGATGGTGAGTGGGATCTTCTCTATCAGGGGCAGGATCCGGATGACTTCCTTGGGACCGACTTTGCGGAACATTGTAACTGGGTCTACGAATCTATCTGGAAGAGGGCTCATGTCAGAAAAGTGTAGAACATTTGATGCGGCAACCGCTGATCTGGAGAAAGGAGTAAATGTGGTTGAGGCGAGTGCGGGAACCGGTAAAACCTACGCCATCGCCATACTGGTATTGCGTTTTGTAGTTGAGTTTGACGTGGCGGTAGATAAGATTCTGGTGGTGAGTTACACCCGGGCTGCCACGGAAGAGTTACGCTCGAGAGTTCGTTCTCGGCTGGTCGAGGCCAGAGGCGTTCTAGCCGGGCAGGGTGATGAGAAGATGGATCCGGTTCTTGTGTCCTACCTTGCGGGTCTTTCAGATAAACATCTTGCGTGTACCAGGCTTGAGACTGCACTTCTTGATATGGATAAGGCGGCGATTTTTACCATCCACGGGTTTTGTCAGCGGATGCTGAGAGAGCAGGCCCTGGAATCCGGTCAGCTCTTTGATATGGAGCTCACAGCAGATATTTCACAGGTTAAAGAAGAGCTGGTTGCGGATTTCTGGCGCAATTCAATGTATGCGTTGCCGCTTTTCCACTGTTCTCTCTTTGTGAGCCAATTTCCCAGCCCTGAATCGCTGTATGCGACTGTTCGGGGGGTTGGTCAGGAGGATCGTATCGATCCTGATGATGGGGTGGCGGTGGCTGATGCTCTTGTTGCTGTGGATTCTGCCCTTGTGTCACTGCAGGATTGGTGGCAGGATAACTCTACAGATCTGAAAGGCCACCTGGAAGATGGTATTCAGCAGAATATGTTTAAGAAACAATTTTCAGACACTTTTGAGCAGTGGTGGGAACAGTTGGTACAATTTTTTTCGGGTCATGATCAGCCTCTGGTTTCTGGCATTGAACTGCTTGGTCCTTCGGGATTGATGGGTCAACTGAATGGGAACAGGTTGCGGGGTGCTGATAAAAAAAGAATATTTCTTGAACATTATCCGCTGGCTGGTGATGAGTTGACCCGTTTTATTGCAGCATGCAGGGAGGCCGTCTGTGTCTGGCGTGTCACTCTTGTCCGTACTCTGCAGACAGACCTTCGTAAACGGCTTTTTGAACAGGGCCGTTTTTCCTTTGATGATCTGATCCTGTCCCTTGCCAATGCGCTGAGGGGGGATGGTGGTGAGGTGTTGCGGCAGGCACTTGGCAGTCGTTTCAGAGTGGCACTTATCGATGAATTCCAGGACACGGATACTGCCCAATATCGTATCTTTTCAAGTCTGTTCGGGACGAATGCCAAGGAGCATTATCTCTTTCTCATTGGTGATCCCAAACAGGCTATTTATAAGTTCAGGGGGGCAGATATTGAAGCCTATTTTCAGGCAAGACGATCTGCGGATAATCTTCTGGGGCTTGAAAAAAACTACCGGTCAAATCCATATTTGGTGGAGGCTGTGAATGCACTTTTTCTGCAAAGGGACAACGCCGATGCCTTTGTCAATCCCGAGCTGTTTTACACAAGGGTGGGTGCTGCCAGGCCTCCGGAGAGTTGGCAGTTGCTGCAGGATGAAACCGTTCAAGCAGCAATGGTTTATTGCAGTCTGGGCTCTTTAGGTGAGAGCGGGAAAAAGCCGAAGCGATGGACATCCGGGAAGGTCAGAGAATATCTGGAGCCTTTTGTGGTTGGGGAGGTTGCAAAATTGCTTGGCGCGGCATCTTTGCAGGTGGATGTGGGGGAGCAGAGACAGCTCACAGCAGGGGACATTGCCATCCTGGTTCGTAGCCATAAGCAGGCGGAATCTTTTCAGGAGTCCCTTTCTGCTGCGGGGATTCCTGCTGTTATCCTCAGTAGAAAGACAGTATTTGAGACTAGGGACTGTGGAGATTTGTTACGAGTGGCTGAGGCTGTGGCCCTTCCATCAGACCTTTGCCTGTTACGCTCGGCCATGAGTTCCGACTGGTTTGGGATGAATGCACAGGAGCTTTATCGCCAATTTAGTGATGACCAGGCTATGAATTCATGGATGGAACGTTTTCTGGGATACCATGCTTTATGGGAAGAAAAAGGGATTCTTGCCATGATGAATGATCTTTTTGCTGTAGAATCCGTCTTTGAACATCTCTGCAGAGTCCCTTTTGCAGAACGACGAATTTCCAATATCCAACACCTTGTGGAGCTACTTCAGGAAAGGGAGCGTCGTGATAATCTGCATTTTTTTCAGACCCTGCAGTACCTGTCATCTCAGATGGATAATCCAGAAGAGTTTGAAAGTGCCCAACTGCGCCTTGAAAGTGACGAGCAGGCTGTAAAGGTTGTGACCATGCATGCGGTGAAGGGGTTGGAGTATCCAGTGGTGTTCTGTCCCTATCTCTGGTACCGTCCTGGGTTTCTAAAAGGTGAAAAGCATTGCGTTTTCTATCATGATGAGGAGAACAACCGGGTGGCAGACCTTGGTTCTCCTCATTTTGAGAAGCGGTTGCAAGTTGCTCTGAATGAGGAATTGGCTGAAGAGGTCAGGCTTCTCTATGTCGCACTGACAAGGGCCAGTGCACGTTGCTACACCTTTTGGGCAGATGTTCAGGGGGGGAAGTTTTCCATGGATTCAAAGGAGTCTGCTCTCGCCTGGGTCCTGGCACTTGAGGGTTGTGATGGAATCCATGAGCAGACTGATAGATTCAGAGAACTTTGTGAACATCCTTCGGTTGATTTGTGGAGTATGGATGCCTCTGCTGTGGAAGGGCCTGGAGAATATCTGCCGGGAGCAGTAGAAAGGGCAGAGTTTAGCTGCAGAGAGTTCTCTCGTGAATCACTTCCGGCGGAGTGGCTGATGACCAGTTATTCTGCTTTGGCTGCCCATACTCATCCAGTTTCTTTGAGGGGCGCTGCTGTCATGCCCCGAGAGGTGAAGGAAGATCTTCAGGGGACACAGATTCATTCACTTCCGTTTGGTGCCGGGCTTGGCAATGTTGTCCATGGGCTGCTTGAGGATTACCCTTTTTCTCTGCTGGCTGCTGAAATGGATTATGGTGAAAAGTGCCTGGCGCAGTGTCGCAGGTTTGGGGTAAAAGCGGAGAGTCTCCAACTGATGGCACTGCTTCGTGATGTCACAAGGACACCCCTGCCATTAGGGCGGGAAGGAGACACATTTTGTCTCTCAGACCTGGAGGAGAGGGATGTGCTGAAAGAGATGCCTTTTTATTTCCATCTTCGCGAAGGATCCACCGAATACTTAAATACCGTGCTTGACTTTTCACCTGTTGTACAGGCAGTTCCTGAACGGACTCTCAAAGGATTTCTCACTGGATTTATTGATCTCGTCTGCCGCTTTCAAGAGAAATACTATGTCATTGATTATAAAACGAATTTTCTTGGAAATTCCCTTGCCGATTACTCAGCCGAAAATTTAGTAGCTGCAATGCATGGTCATAACTATGGTCTGCAGTACTGGATCTACACCCTTGTTTTGCACCGTTTCCTGGTAGCTACGTTGGATGGTTATTCCTATGAAAAGGATTTTGGCGGAGTGTTTTATCTCTTTGCACGGGGGATGAGGCCGGAATGTCCTGGAAGTGGTGTGTTTTTTGACAGACCGGAACTGTCCGTACTTGAAAAATTGTCTGAATGTATGGGGGCGAAGTGATGCGGGAGGCCAACAGCAGCCTGCTTGATCGCGAATTTGCAAAATTTCTGGCCAGGCGAAGCATTCTTTCAACGGAGAAAAGAAAGCTGTTTGAAGGGATTGTCTGCAGGCTTTCAGAGAGCCTGGCAGCTGGTGATTCCTGTCTGCTGCTTGGCAGGGGAGAACAAGATATAGTGCTGGCATCCAATCTCACTGGAGATGGCAGTGGAGCGCATCCTCTCTGTCTGGCCGGTGATCGACTCTATTTGCAGCGTACCTTTCAGTATGAACAGCGCCTTGCCACCCAGGTACAAAAGATGGTCGCAGATTCCGCAAGCCTGCCAGTTAATGGAGCTCTCCTTGATATTTTATTTCCGGAATCTCCCGGGGGAGCAGACTGGCAGAGATATGCAGCTGTTCAGGCCCTGGAGAGACGATTTCTGATCATCTCCGGAGGGCCGGGAACTGGGAAAACCACCGTTGTTGTAAATATTCTTGCCCTTTTACAGAGCGCCTGTGGAGGGCAACTCAAAGTTGCACTTGCTGCTCCCACCGGCAAGGCTGCCATGCGTCTCCAGGAATCAGTCAGTTCTTCAAGGGAGCGATTGCATGCGGCAGGGGTCAGCGGGGAGGGAATTCCGGAGCGGGCCTTTACCATTCATCGCCTTCTCGGTGTGAAACATTATTCACCGTTTTTTCGGCACACTGCGGCTAACCCGCTAGGCTATGATGTGGTGGTGATCGATGAGGCATCCATGGTTGATCTGGCACTGATGAGTAAGCTTGTGGATGCTCTACGACCTGGGAGTCGCCTCATTCTTCTCGGCGATAAGGATCAGCTCGTTTCGGTGGAGTCAGGTACGGTGTTTGCGGATATGATTCACTCTCTGCCTGGCAATACGGTGGGGCTGCAGCATAGTTATCGATTTAATGAAGGCATCAGAAAGTTTGCTGCTGTCATTAACGGAGGAGAAGCTGGCCGGGCCTGGTCTGTTCTTGTTGCTGACGAGCCTGTCAACGTAACCCTGCTTCATGGAGAAGTGGCTGAATATGGAGGAAGTATTTATTCTCGATATATGGAAGCTGTTGCTGTCGCGACAGACCTTGAATCGTATGAGCTGCTCTTTGACAGTTTTAATGCGTTTAAGATCCTCTGCGCTATGCGCCATGGGCCTTCAGGTGTTCATATGGTGAATGCGGCTGTGGAACGTTATCTCACCAAAAGAGGATATGATTGTTCCAGTGATAGCTGGTACCGCGGCAGGCCGGTGATGGTGACCAGAAATGAATACGGCCTTGATCTATACAATGGTGATATAGGGCTCTGTTTGCCGGATCCTGTGAAGCCGGATGTGCTGAAAATCTGGTTTAAGAAACCGGATGGCCGGTTGCAGGGGCTGCTTCCCGCACGACTTGGTTGCTGTGAAACGGTATATGCTCTCACCATTCACAAGAGTCAGGGGGCAGAGTTTGAGGAAGTTTTGGTGGTACTGCCGGATAAAATCAGTGCGGTTGTCAGCAGGGAGCTGTTGTATACTGCTGTAACCCGGGCAAGGGAGAGTGTGATGCTGAGAACTGAGCGATTCGTGTTTGATGCAGCAGTGACAGAGAAAGTTACCAGGTCCAGCGGACTTGCTGAGTTACTTGGTGCGGAAGAGCAGAGGCCTGATGAATAGTGGTGCTGACAGAAAATCTTAACCGGTGAGGGGGGACGGTCTGTTTTTTTTACAAATTTGGTGGTGGATTGGATGTTTTTCTTTCAACCTGTTATAGGGAAATTGTCAGGGGATCGAGTTCAGGGAAAAGTGAAACGACCACCCCTGCAAGGAGGAAAAGCGGGAGAAGCAGGGGCGGTCGAGGAGGAGTTTGTTCAGACTAATTCAGGGTCTGAAAGTCGTTGTATGCATGGGCACCGTGTTCGGTGATGTCAACACCGAGCATCTCGTCTTCCTTACTGATTCTAAGGCCTATGGTCATGTCAATCACTTTGAAGAGGATGAATGCTGCGCCAAATGCCCATATAAACGCAGCACCAATTCCAATTAGCTGAGTGGTTATTATTTTCATGTTGGTCCCACCCATGTTGAAGAGTCCTGCAGCAAGGGTACCCCAGGCTCCGCAAACGCCATGTACGGAGACTGCACCTACCGGGTCATCAATGTGCATCTTGTCAATGGTAACAACTGAGAGGACAACCAGTACTCCGGAGATTGCACCGATGATGATGGCGCTTGATGGGGCTACATTTGCACATCCTGCTGTAATTCCTACCAGCCCTGCCAGTGCTCCGTTTAAGCTCATGCCAATGTCAGGCTTTTTAAACATGATCCATGAGGTAAACATGGCAAATATTGCTCCTGCAGCAGCGGAGAGGTTTGTGGTTACAAAGATCATGGCGATGGAGCTGTCACCGGTGGTGGTGGAACCGGGGTTGAAACCGAACCAGCCAAGCCAGAGGATGAAAACACCAATTGCTGCCATGGGGATGTTGTGGCCAGGAATGGCACGAACTTCACCGTTTTTTCCATACTTTCCAAGACGGGGGCCAAGTACGATTGCTCCGGCCAGTGCAGCCCAGCCACCAATGGAGTGAACAACTGTGGACCCTGCAAAGTCGATAAATCCCATTCCTTCGAGCCAACCGCTTCCGTTGAGGAGTGATCCCCATGCCCAGGAGCCGAATACTGGATAAATAATGGCACAGAGTACGACTGAGTAGATCAGATACCCGATGAACTTGGTTCGTTCGGCCACTGCACCTGAAACAATTGTGGCGGCAGTTGCTGCGAACACACACTGGAACATCCAGAATGCAAGAACCCACTGGTCTCCATCCGGGCCTTCCCAGCCTGAGAGAAAGAAACCGTCTGTTCCAAACCAGCCTGTGCCGGAGGTACCGAACATAATACCAAACCCGATGGCCCAGAAGGCAATGGAGCCCATGGAGAAGTCCATGAGATTTTTCATCATTATGTTTACGGCACTTTTGGCGCGGGTGAATCCCGATTCCACCATGGCAAAACCGGCCTGCATGAAAAAGACGAGGCATGCTGCAACCAGAGTCCAGACATAATTGAGATTGGTCTGGAGCAGATCAATCGCTTCTTTGTTGCTGCCAATGGTGATGTTTATCACTTCTTCTCCTGCCATTGCAGCTGCAGGTATTGTTAAAAACAGGGCCAGTGCCCAAGCTATTTTCTTCACTGGAAATTCCTCCTTGGTTTACTCTTTGTATGTATTTAAATTGCGTCGTTATCTGTTTCGCCAGTTCGTATTCTGCACACTTTCTCAACCGGAATGACAAAAATTTTACCATCGCCAATGGATCCGGTTTTGACTGAAGAGAGGATTTTCTCGATGACGATGTCCACCATGTCATCTTTGACAACGGCTTCGACCTTGGTTTTCGGGATGAAGTCAACGACGTACTCGGCGCCACGATAGATTTCGGTGTGTCCTTTCTGGCGGCCGAATCCTTTGACCTCGCTGATTGTCATTCCGGTCACTCCCAGTTCTCCGAGCCCTTCTTTGAGGTCGTCGAGTTTGAAAGGTTTGATGATTGCTTCAATTTTCTTCATGCTTCGCTCCTTTGGGTACTGTTGGTTTGGATCATTTCCTGTTTGGAATGTTACAAAACGCGTGCCAGGAAGATAAAAAGCTGTCAATAAATCATAACGGCATGATGTTGTGAAGTTTTGGCTAGGTGGGGCAATGTAAGGAACTTCACGAAATTACAAAAATGTAAACAAAAGTAAATCGTAATGTACAAAAATGTCCTTTTTGTGACATTGTTGCCTGTTTGGGTGTCGTTATTGTTTTCTTGGCGCTTCTGCAAAAGTTTTCGTGAAAAAAAAGAGGTCATGAGCTACACTGAAAGAAGTGTAAAATAGAGGGCTTGTGGTGGGGGCGTTTTTTTTGTGATTGCTCTGTTGCAGAGTCCTAATCGTGGAATCTGAGTCATGGTGGGTTGCTTATGGGCGAATTTGTGTCAAAGGTGATGGATTGGATTGAGTCCACTCATATCCAAGAACAGGTTGCAGATGTTGATTATGTCGGACTTTTTAGCAACCCTTGGTTTATGGTCCCTTTTGTTCTGTTGATCCTTTACCTTCTCTATAAGCAGTCTTTCAAGGATCTGATTGTCATAACCTGTTTTGTTGGTGTCTGGTGGGTAACCGGTACTGAATATATGAACACTCTGGTTGTTGGGGATGAGTTGCAGGTTTCAAAAGTCCTTCCAGTGCTCTTTGGAGGGGCTGCGCTGGTGGGGTTTCTTATTTATCTGTTTTTCGGGCGATCTGATTAATATGATATTGAAAGGAGCTCTTCAGATGACAGGGTGCGGGGGGTGAATCATGCAGTTTCGTAACGGTGTTTTTATTATCACCGAAGAGCGATATTGCCCGCTTTACAACGTGGGGGAAGAACTCCATGTGGACGAAGGGGTCTTGAAGCTTCCTGCGGCCAAAGCAACGTGCCTGACCCTTACCAGAGATCTTATCGAGCTGGCCTCAGAAGATATTGCCTATGAACAGTATCTTCAGGGGTGTAGAAAAAAGTCGAAATTTGAGTGTGGTGGCTGTACCGGGATCATTCGTTTTGAGTTTAAGAAGGAAAAAGAGTTTGCCACCATTCAGATGAAGCTGCTTGCTGCAGCAGAGCGGCGGGAGAAGCTGAAATCCATTGCAAGGTTTGCCGGACTGCTGCGCACCATCGAAATTTTTCAGCCTCTGTCGGATGATGATCTCCTTGATCTTGCCACACTCCTGAAACTTGAAGACTATAACTGGGGCTTTCCCATTCTCCAGAAAGGTGATCCTGCATCAAATCTCTTTATTATCATAGATGGCCGGGTGGAGGTCATGGATGAGGATGGGGTAACTCTTGCTGAGATGGCAAGAGGGGATGTATTTGGTGAAATGAGCCTTTTGTCAGGAGACAGTGTGACTACCACTATCATGGCCATGGAGCCCTGTCAGATAGCAAGTCTCAGTCAGAAAAATTTCCGTCACGTCCTGAATCGCTTTCCTGCCTTACAGGTCTTCTTTTACAAACTTCTGGTGAGCAGGATTACCACCATTAACTTTCAGCGGGCAGAGGAGTTGTCGTCCGGGATGGTTGGCCAGCTCGCTGATATCCCGCCCCTTGAGTTGTGTCAGATGATTAATTCTAATCAGAAGACAGGGCGGTTGAAGCTGGAGGTGGGGCAAGAAAAGGCCAGCCTTCTTTTTAACGAAGGTGAGCTGGTGTTTGCGAGATTTAATGCAAAAGAGGGGCGTGAGGCTTTTTATGATATTCTCGCTATTAATGATGGCCGTTTTAAGTTCACTCATGGTCTGACCCGGAAGGAGATGAATATGGATGTCCTCGGAGGGTTCATGGGTATGCTCATGGAGGGAATGAAGCGTATTGATGATGAGTGACTGTCGTTTTATGATTGTGGGATATTTGGTGCGCCTGGAGGGATCTTTTTTTTTTCATCTGATGCTGATTGTTTCTGTTGTGAGCTGCCTTTTTTGTTCAGCTTCAAGTCTTGCTGCCGCAACGAAGGAAGAGAGTGTTCAGTGGGTTAAGGCTCATAGCAGATATCGTGCGCTCCACGGAGTTCCTCCGGTGAGTTGGTCTGAAAAGCTTGCGGCAGGGGCCCGCTCTTATGCAGAGACTTGTCCTACGGGGCACTCGGATACGAGCTACGGTGAAAACCTCTCTTGGGCCTCCTACGATATGGGGGTAAATTCCGTTGTGAAGATGTGGTATGACGAGGAACCCCAGTATGATTACAGCAAGCCCGGATTTGTTTCGGGTGTTGGCCATTTCACCCAGGTGGTCTGGAAGGATACTGCTGAGATTGGATGTGCCCGTGTGAGTGGTTGTGGCCCTGCAGGTTCGGTCATGGCAAATACCTGGGTCTGCCGCTATGCTCCGCCTGGTAACTTTGTGTCCAGGTTTTCAGAAAATGTCTTGCCGCCCCTTTCAGGGAAATAACCGCATTGTTCCTTTTTTCTTTCTTCTCCCTTCCTCTCCCTGTATTATATGGTCTGTTTCTGTCAAACCGAAATTTAAATAATCATATTATTAGCGAAGGAGTTCAAAAATGAAAAAGAAAATGGAGAAGGCTCTCAATAAACAGGTTAATGCTGAAATGTATTCCAGTTATCTTTATCTGGCTATGGAATCATATTTTCAGTCCATCAGTCTTTCTGGTTTTGCCAAATGGATGCGCGGTCAGGTTCAGGAGGAGATGTTTCATGGCATGAAGATTTATGATTATGTACATGAAAGGGGTGGCAAAGCACAGTTCGAGGTTATTGCCAAACCTGAAACTGAATGGACATCTCCTTTGGCAGCATTTGAGCATATACTTGCCCATGAGCAGGGAGTTACTCAACTCATCAACGACCTGATTGATGTGTCCCTTGATGTGCGTGACCACGCAGCCAAGGCTTTTCTTGACTGGTTTATCATCGAGCAGGTTGAGGAGGAGGCAACAGTTGGTGAAATAGTGGATCGTCTCCGTCTGATCGGTGATGATTCAAGCGGTCTCTTTCTTCTTGATTCAGAACTTGCAAAGAGGGTGTTTACACTGCCTGCAAAATAGATTTTCGTGCCCTTGCCTTTGAGTGATGAGTGTTTACTCTCTCTTCATGATAATTAGATTGTCCTCAAAAAGTCACAACCAACTGTTATTGTAGAGTAAAGACTTTAAAAAGGTAGTACTATATGCAAGCATACAGAGCAATACTCAACAAAAGGCTTGCACATGATACGTTACAAA
>Ga0256840_1000065_pt1 | contig 84896 bp, 98 predicted proteins | sample 355202metaG_FD_185969 | JGI IMG/M metagenome (GOLD analysis project Ga0256840, IMG submission 185969) | Hydrothermal vent microbial communities from Mid Atlantic Ridge, Atlantic Ocean - 355-202 | ecosystem: Environmental > Aquatic > Marine > Hydrothermal vents | place: Atlantic Ocean: Mid... | reverse complement strand
TTACTGCCTCTAGGCAAGCACGAAGTACTTGTTGTAACTTCGCTTGCCAATACTTTTATCTATATATAATTACATAGGTAGAAATACTCTTTGCTTTGTTAAAACAGTAAAGTGGATGGGAATTATATCCAAAACAATGTAAAAGTATTATTAATCGCACATGCAGTGACACAAAAGTGACAAAAACTATTAGTGATTTTTAACTTCACTTTCTATAAACTGCCACTATCATTTAAGAAGGAGAGAAATAGATGGTAGAATATATTTTAAAACGAGACGGTTCTTACAAACAGTTTTTCGCATACAAGATAGAAGATGCCATCAAAAAAGCTTTTTTAAGTGAGAATGTAGATGTTGACGAAGCAATTTACAAAAAAGTTATACAAAAACTCGATGCCAAACGGGTTGTTGCCGTAGAAGACATACAAGACATTATAGAGCAGGAGTTGTACAAAGCAAAACAGTTTGATGTCATGCGTTCGTTCATGCTCTATCGACACCTGCATAAACTCCAAAGAGAGAATCTTCTGAGAGAAGACACAACCTATATTAACTCTACGCAGACGATTGAAGAGTATATCAGCGGGAGTGACTGGAGAATCAAAGCCAACTCCAATACAGGATACTCCAATGCAGGGCTTGTAAACAATACGGCAGGAAAGGTTATAGCAAATTACTGGCTGGACAAAGTCTACTCAAAAGAAGAAGGGTATGCGCATAGAAACGGGGACTATCACATACATGATCTAGACTGCCTTACCGGCTACTGTGCCGGCTGGAGTCTGAGAGTTCTTCTTGATGAAGGATTTAACGGAGTAAGGGGGAGAGTTGAGAGTGATGCAGCGCAACATTTTCGCGAAGCCCTTGGACAAATGGCAAATTTTCTGGGTATTTTACAAAGTGAATGGGCTGGAGCACAGGCTTTTTCATCTTTTGACACATACCTTGCACCTTATCTTTTTAAGGATCAACTTTCATACAAGGAGGTAAAAAAAAGTATTCGCAGTTTCATATATAACCTTAATGTTCCTGCACGATGGGGACAATCACCTTTTACAAATATCACTATAGACTGGAATGTTCCCGATGACCTCAAAGATCAGATACCTACATGTAAGCAAGAGCATCTTTTTAAAAATATTTCAGATACTCATCTACGATTCAAAGCACAGCAGAGGGGTGCCGCATCCCTCACGAGTATGACATATAAACATTTTCAAAAAGAGATGCACATCATCAACAAAGCCTACTATGAGATTATGACTGAGGGGGACAAAACCGGTCAGCCTTTTACATTTCCCATACCTACTGTCAATATCACTGAAGATTTTGACTGGTATGGAGAAAATACAGATCTGCTGTTTGAAAACACGGCAAAAATCGGCTCTTCCTATTTTCAAAATTTCATAAGGAGCCAATTTAAAAGAGATAAAAACGGGAAACTTGTTGCAAACGAAGAAGCCTACAAACCGGGGCATGTCAGAAGTATGTGTTGCAGACTACAGCTTGATTTAAGAGAACTTCTTAAACGAGGCGGTGGTCTCTTTGGCAGTGCGGAGATGACCGGAAGCATCGGTGTTGTGACCATCAATATGGCAAGACTGGGATTTTTTCACAAAGGAAATATGTCGGCACTGCTGGAGCGACTTGATGAGTTAATGGAATATGCAAAATCCACTCTGGAGAAAAAAAGGGTCTTTATTGAGGAAATGTTTGAACGGGGTCTTTTTCCCTATACAAAAAGGTATTTGAGCGGATTTAACAACCATTTCTCCACCATTGGTGTGAACGGAATGAATGAAATGATACTCAATTTTTCTAACGGAGCCTATGATATCAGCACAACACAGGGAATTGACTTTGCAACCGAAATACTCATCCACATAAGAGAAAGGATGGTTTTATTTCAAGAAGAGACCGGAAATCTTTACAATCTTGAGGCGACACCGGCGGAGGGAACAACCTACAGATTTGCCAAAGAAGACAAGAAAAGATACGGGAACAAAATCATACAGGCCGGTATGGATGAAAACATCTATTATACAAACTCATCACAGATTCCCGTCGGTCTGACGGATGATCCGTTTGAGGCACTGACACTGCAGGATGATCTGCAGACAAAATATACCGGAGGGACTGTATTGCATCTCTATATGCAAGAGAGACTCTCTTCAGCAGAAGCTGCCCGCAAGCTTGTAAAAAATGTTATAACAAACTTCAGGCTCCCCTATATTACAGTAACGCCGCTGTTTAGTGTTTGTCCAAAACACGGCTATCTCTCAGGAGAACACGAGTATTGTCCAAAATGTGACGATGAACTGATACATGCACATGAAAGCACCCAGCAAAAAGAGGCAATGTAGCATTCTATAAGGAGAAAAATTATGCTAAAAAGAGATGAGATTTTAAATACACTCAAAGATAAACGACAAAAATGTATAGTCTACACACGGGTCATGGGGTATCACAGACCTATTGAAAGTTTCAATACAGGAAAAACAGGTGAACACAAAGAGCGAAAACAGTTTAAAGAGTGAAAAATGCATCTATGATATAAGCAAATTTTCCCATTTGGACTACCCTGAGCATCTCGCGTCTATTTTCTGGTTTAGCGGATGCAATATGCGTTGTGATTTTTGTTACAACAAAGATATAGTCTTTGCAAAAGAGGGAAACTACACACTTGAAGATGCTCTTGCCTTTTTAGAAACAAGAAGAGGCCTGTTGGATGCGGTTGTTCTCTCGGGAGGAGAGGCTTCTTCTTATGAACTGACAGGTTTTTGCAAAGAGATTAAAAAGCTCGGATTTTTGATAAAACTCGATACCAATGGTACAAACTACTTACATGTAAAGAGACTTATTGATTTGGATCTGCTTGATTTTGTTGCACTTGACTACAAAGCACCACAATATAAATTTATCCAAATCACACACTCAAACAAATATCATGAGTTTAGCAAAACACTTGATCTTCTGTTGCAAAGCAATGTTCCATTTGAAGTGAGAACCACTTTCCATGCAGATTTGCTCAGCAGTGATGATATCAACTTTATACTGAATGATCTCAAAGAAAGAGGATACAATAAAAATTACTATATTCAAAAATTTCTCGACACACAAAATACACTAGCAAACCTTCAAAAACCTTCAAAACTCTTTGACAAATCCCTTTTAAAAAGTGACTTTCCAATTATTTGGAGATAACTAGCCTAACGCTATTTTATAGCCTCTTCCTTTTACATTTGAAAGCAAGGCTTTTGAGGTTTTAGCTCGAAAGCGTCTTATAAATGTTCTCAGTCTTTCACCACTTACCGCCTCTTCCCAAATCATTTTTTTTATTGCTTCATACTCCAATACAGGAACACCTCTCTCATAATTTCTTACAAGTGTTTTTAAAAATAAAACTTCTTTTTTTGAAAGTGCAATATATCGGTTGTTTTTATATAGACTGTTGGTAGTTTTATTAAATACAAACCCCTCTTGCAGTTCTATAAGCTTTTTGCCTATCATACCTTCGAGTGAAAGAATATACTCGAGTAGCTCATCCGGATCAAAAGGCTTGATAAAGTATTTGACGACACCTGTATCAATCGCACCCAAAAGTTTTCCCACATCACTAAAAGCACTCAGTATGATAATTTTACTCTCAGGATTGATACTTTTTATCTCTTTGGCCATTTCCAGACCGGTTTTGTTTGGCATCATAATATCGGTGATTACAATGTCCGGCAAAACTTTTTTATAAATCCGCAAACCTTCATTCCCGTCTTTGGCAAGCAAAAAACTGTGAAAATTCTCTCCTATCGCATTTTTAAGCAACAATGCAAGGTTCTCTTCATCTTCGACAAGTAAGATTTTCAGACTTTTCAAAAACTTATTTCGCATTCTCTGGGCCCCTCTCTTGAAGTGGAATTTTTATAATAAATTTTGTACGTCCTCTCTTTGAAAGCACATCTATGGAACCGTTCAGCCCCTGCTCACAAATCATCTTCGACATAAAGAGTCCGAGCCCGGTACCCGAAGAGGAGTGTTTTGTTGTAAAATAGGGCTCAAAAATTTTATATATCTCTTTTTCCTGTATACCGCCCGCATTGTCTTCAAGCTCTATAAGTGCAAAATCCTGCTCTTTTTTTACACCGATATATATCTCTTTTAGCAAAACAGAAGATTGCAAAAAGGCATCTTTTGAGTTTTGAATCAGGTTGATAATCACCTGTGTCAACTCGTTTGCACTACCCAAGACTTCCACATCTTCAAACTCAGTATGGACACTGATCATCTCTTTTATAATGATTTTTTCCAAGATATTGAGCGACTCATTGATGCTGTCAGCCACTTTAAAGTAGTGTTTGTGTTTTGTGGGTTTAAAAAAGTTGGTAAAATCATCTATGGTTGTAGACATATTCTGTATAATTGCCTTGCTCTCACTGTAAAGATTTTCAAGCTCTTGCATATTTCCGTTAACAGCGGCTTTTTTTAGACTAAAGAGTGTCAGCGTGAGTTCTGTGAGCGGTTGTCTCCACTGGTGTGCGATATTTGCCAGCATTTCACCCAGACTTGCAAGCCGTGACTGCCAAAACATGACTTTCTGTTTCTCCTCATTTTTGGCTATCTCTTCACGGACTCTGCGTTCGAGTGTTTCATTGAGTTTTTTTAGCTCTTTTGTCTTTTCCTCTACTCTTTTTTCAAGGTTTTCGTTGAGTTCTTGCAGTTCTCTCTCTTTTTGTTCCAAACTTTTTTTATAAAAAACCTCTTGTGTCACATCATAACGAATCGCTACAAACTCTACGATATTATCATTTTTATCAAGTATAGGAATTACAGTCGTATTGACATAAAAAGTTGTTCCGTCTTTGGCTCTGTTTTTTACCGTAGCTTTGTAGGTCTTTTTTGCTTTTATCGTCTCCCACAGTGCTTTAAATATAGAAGCAGGCACGTCAGGGTCTCTTACGATATTGTGATTTTTACCAAGCAGTTCCTCTTTTGTATAGCCCGAAATTTTGCAAAATTCATCATTGACAAAAGTAATAATACCGCTGACATCGGTTTTGGAGATGATATTGCTTTTTTCAATCGCTTCTTTGTACTGTTCCAACATAACTAAATTCTAGCGAAACTAATCCCAAAGTACACTTACACCATACTCTTCATTGAGAACAACTGTTTTAGTGTAGTGGATTTTTTTACCGTATTTTTTACTCAAAAGCTCCACTTCAAGCTCACCCTCGCTTAAAAGTTCTCGCACCTCTTTATAGTTTAGCCATTTGCCATACTTCGCCAAAGTATTTTGCCATATTCTAAAACTGCATGTAGACTCTTGCGTCACTTCAAACATCTCCCCGTCTTCTGTCATCCAGTGTGCATTTGTACAGGCATAGAGTTTTACCTTTTTGCCCCTCACCTCTTTGTCCCGTACTTCTATTGCTCCATCATCACAATATGGACATTTTCCTAAAACCATCATCCCGCTCCTGATTTTTCTGCTATGATTATAAGATATTTACAAAACTGCCTTATAATTTATGGCAATTTGACATATTATGCTTAGGCACTTAAAGGATTACAAATGCAAAATAAATTTATGGATGCAATGAACTTTCGTCATGCCTGTAAGATATTTGATGAAACAAAGAAAATAAGTGATGAAGATATACGCTTTATTTTAGAGTGCGGTAGAAAATCGCCCTCTTCTTTTGGTATGGAAGCCTGGAAGTTTCTAGTCATTACCAATGAAGAGTTAAAAGCAAAACTCAGACCTGTCTGCTGGGATCAGGTGCAAATTACTTCTTGTTCCCATCTTGTTGTTATTCTTGCCGGAATTGAGAGTCTCAAACCGGAATCAGGAGAAGTCAAAAAAAGATTTGCAAGACGAGATATGCCGCAAGAATCACTTGATATGTATATGGAGCTCTATGCAAAACATTTAAAAAAAACACTCAGCAGTGATGAAAACATTTACTGCTGGAGTGCAAGGCAAACCTATATTGCCGCTGCAAATATGATGAGTGGAGCTGCGTTTATTGGTATAGATTCATGTCCAATAGAAGGTTTCGAAAAAGAAAAAGTTGAAAATATTCTTGAACTTGACACAAATAAATATCAAGTTGCACTTGTACTGCCTTTTGGTTATAGATTGAATCCTCAATCAAAACAGCTTAGACTTCCTTTTGAAACAGTAGTAGAATTTAGAGATTAATCCCTTTAAATTCTCACTGTTTAAGCCTATTTTAAAAACTACAATATGTAACATATTTAAAAACAAATTCACTAACACCTATTTTTTACTCTTCTTATATGATACAATTTCTCTATGAAAAACAATTCCAAACAACTAGAACTCTTGTCAAATACCACTACTGCGTTTGAAGAAGAGTTTTACAAATACTCTACCCAATTTAGCTACAAAAAGGGATCTTCTCCTTTTTATCCAGATGATTTACTAAAATACTTTTATGTCATAGTAGATGGTAGAGTAAAAACTTACCAAATAAACTTTCAAACGAATAAAGAGCAGACTTTTTTTATATACAAACGCGGAGATATGTTTGATCTCATATCTTTGCTTGATGGAAAGCCTCATGAGGTTATTTATGAAGTCATTGAAGATGCTAATGTTTTGCGTATTCCCATAGATAAAGTTCGTTACTGGCTTGAAAACTACCCTGCATTTAACAAAAAGATTTTTCCTTATCTTGCAGCGCATATGCGTTATACAGAAGAGCTAGCAGAAGAGTTAGCACTCTATGATACGAAAGAAAGGTTTTTAAATCTTTTAGTTCAAAATCTTAACCCGGAAAACAAATTTAGATATCAACTTTTACAAAATTTATCCAATACAGAAATAGCCAAGCTCATAGGAACAGTACGTCATGTACTTGAACGAAGCATAAAAGAGCTCAAAGCTGAAAATATCATTGCAACAAGCAGACGTAATATCAAAATAAACAGCCTACAAAAGCTTCTTGAAAAAAGCTCAAAAATGTTACTAAAATAATTTTATAATTTACTCATTATTAACCCAAAAGATATAGAATTAAAAATAAAACTAGGAGATACGATATGAAAAAAATTATTGGAAGTATGATTGCTGCATCTATTCTTACATCAGTTTCTGTAACTGCAAATGACATTGTTCCAAGCAATCCTTATGATAAAGAGTTCGCAAAAATGAATCAATATTTTGATTCTTTAATACAAACTCATTTTAGTAATGCAAAACTCAACAACCTTAGTTACCCAAGAACAAATATGCAACATACTGATAGTACTTATATACTTGAATTTGATCTTGCTGGTGTCCCAAAAGAAAACATCAAACTTAGTATTGATGAAAATAATATCTTAAATATTGAGGGAGTAAAAAAAGAATCTAAAAAAGAAAAAGAAAACAACTATGTCAAACAAGAGATTTTTTACGGCTCTTTTAAGCGTATGATTCAACTACCTCAAGATATAGACAAAGACAAACTCAAAACAAAATATGATAATGGAATATTAACGATTACTATTCCAAGAAAAGAGCTGAAAAAGCCGAAAGTCAAACTTATACCTATTCAATAATAAAGTTTTTTTGCTAGAATTCCTTTATGAATTCATATGCAGAAAAATTTAACAACGCTATTGCAAAAACTTTTTTTCAAAAGCTTCCTTTACATGAACAAGAGTTCATACAAGAAAAAGCTTTTGAATATAAATTTTCTCACCAAGAGATAAAACAAATCATTAATATCGCACGAGACTTGGGGATGTGGGATGAAAAAAGAATCAGTGTCATTTTCCCCCAGCATTCACAAAGAAAAGTAGTTTTTTCAAGACTTGTAAAAGAGTATGAAAGTATACGAAACAAACCAAACTCTTATAAAAATTTCACTTTAAAAAATATCCCTAAAGAGCAAAAATACACTTTTAAAACAGAATCTAAAGAAGGATTTGGACTAGGACTTTGCCCTGTCGCAAGTGAAAAAACACGTTGTTGCAACCTGCTTACTCTTGATGCTGTTGAGAGTTGCGGTTTTGATTGTTCATACTGCTCAATACAAAGTTTTTACAATCAAAATACCATTACCTTTGACAGTAGTTTTGCAGACAAACTCCTCAAGCTTGAGCTAGATCCAAATAAAACTTACCACATTGGTACAGGACAAGCTTCAGACTCATTGATGTTTGGTAACCGCGAAGGTGTTTTAGATGCCCTGTTTGCATTTGCAGGTAAAAACCCAAATGTAATCTTAGAGTTCAAAACAAAATCAGATAATATTAAATATCTACTCGAAAATGAAGTACCAAAAAATATTCTCTGTACTTGGAGTTTAAACACCCAAACCATTGTGGATAACGAAGAACACCTTACTGCTTCACTTGATAAACGTATAAACGCAGCAAGAAAGCTCGCAGATAAAGGTGTAAAAGTCGGATTTCATTTTCATCCTATCGTTGAATATGAAGGATATCTTGATGAATATCAAGCCGTATATGAAAAACTTATACTAAACTTCCAACCATCAGAAGTAGCACTTGTTAGCTTTGGAACGCTCACTTTTATCAAACCTGTCATCAAGCAGTTACGTGAAAGAGAATTTAGAAGTAAGATTACACAAATTCCGCATGAAGATGCAAGCGGAAAAACATCTTACCCTGAAGCGACAAAGATTGAAATGTTTAAACATGCTTATGAAAGCTTTGCTCCTTGGCAGCATACAGATGACAAAGTATTCTTTTATCTATGTATGGAACCTCATGAACTCTGGGCAAAAACTTTTGGTTACCAATATGCTACAAATAATGACTTTGAACACGCAATGTTGGCGTCTTATTCTAAAAAAATAGGTCAAGATTATCTAATATAGGAACAACTATGATCACTGCAAATAAAAAGAACTATTTTTTATCCCAACCACATCAGCCCTATTTTACTTTAGGTGTTGTAAACGCAGTGATTATGATGCTTCTATTTGCCTTAAGCTACAAAGGTATAATGAGCCTAGAAATTGATACTCTCACATTTCACAGCTATTCCCTTATATATTTAGTATTTACAAACTTCTTTACTGGATTTTTATTTACTACCTTTCCTAGGTTTAACCAGACGCAGGTCATTGCAAAAAAACGATATATCAATATTTTTTATGCAAATATTCTAGCCTCAATACTTTTTATACTTGGAGCATTTGTTTCTGAGATTATTCTTATTTTTGCTATGTTTATCACTTTAGTTTCACATTATTTTATTGTACGCACATTACAAAACATATACACTATAGCGCAAACAGCTGATAAATCAGACTCATTCTGGATTCTAAACGCAGTCTATTTTGGTCTTTTTGGCAATGTACTTTTTTTACTCAGTCAATTTTTTCCACTGCTTTTAAACGCAGCTATCAATATCTCTTTTTATCTATATCTCATTTTTTTAGCTTTTAGTGTTGCTCAACGTATGATTCCATTTTTTTCTCACTCCTTTGCTCAAAAAAACAGTAACTTTATCAAAGTTGTTTTTCTGTCTTTTATCTTGGAGAGTCTTTTTAGTTCATTACACTTTACACTGGGAAAAATTGTTGTGGATCTGTTCTTAGCAGGATCTATTTTAAAAGAGTTGTTACGATGGGATTTACATCCTTTGCAGTCCCCTCCTATTTTATGGGTACTCCACCTTGCTTTATTTTGGCTTCCTACTGCGTTTACTTTTGCAGCAATAAGTGAAATAGCTGAAATATTTTTAGATACCTCTTTTTACTATCTTGATGTTCATCTTTTGGCAATTGGTTTTCTTAGCACTGTGCTTATTGGTTTTGGAACACGTGTCATACTTGGACATGCAGGACTATCTCCTCATGCAGATAAATTTGCTACAAAAATATTTCTCACAATTCAAGCTGTAGTTTTACTTCGTGCTTTATATAGTATAAATATTGCTTTAGGATGGGAGTTGAACTTTTTGTTTGATCTTTCATTTACAGCTTGGCTAGTACTCTTTGTCATCTGGGGAGTAAGGTATGGAAAAATTTTAATTCTTGGAAGTAAAGCATAGGTAGATAATTCTACCTATATATTATTGCATTTTAACTAAGAATGTATCGCCTACTTCTTCTACTTTAAACTTGTGTTTAGCACAAAATTCATTATTCATATGCTGAACCATCTCTAGTGATTTTGTTAATGCCTCATCTTTTGACGATACTTCGATATTGTTTTGTAAGTCACTTCTTTTAAAACAACCACATTCTCTATCTACTATAATTTTAAACATATTTATTTCCTTGTATAAATTTATGGAATAATATCCATAAATTCTTGCTATACACTTAGCCCCTGAAATAAATTAATATCTAAAAAAAATTCTAAGTTATATTTCTCTCTTATTGTTGAGTCTCTTCTTCTGTTGGTGCTTGTACAGCATCCAAACTAACTGGAGTATTCATCTCTTGGCTAGCTTCATCTGGCTTAGATAGAGACTCTTTTTCTACTGCGTTTGCATTGTCTACTGCGTTTACATTTTTTTCATTCTCTGGTGCTATTTCTACAGTAGTAGGCATAGTAGATACATTCACGTCTTCCACTTCCACTAGCTCTTTCTCTGACTCTTGTTTTTCTATTTTTTCTTTTACTTTTAGTATTTTATTTGTATTTTCACTCTTCGTTTGATTTTTTAAATATAAAATTTTCTCATCTATGCTTACTGGTAAGATAGGTTCCACTGCTTCTTTCGTGTTTAATGAAGCGATATTATGGTGCAGTACATCAAAATAAAACTCATAACTTTCTTCATCACTGAGAGATTTTATTTTTGCAACATCTTTTGCTAATGTTTGTGCATACAAGGCTGCATTATTTGTCTCCTTTGCAAGCTTCTGTATCAATTGTTTATTATCTGGTTCTCGTTTAATTTGTAACCTTGACTCTTCATAGATTTTTTGTGCTTGTTCAAAATGCTTTGGAGCTCTCTCGTCTAAATTTTCATCTTCCATCTTATTCAAAATCACTTTTGCTTTGTTGATATTTCTATATACAACCGCATCACCATATAAATCTTTTGCATTTAAAAGAACTTCTTTTTTGTCAACTAAAGCCTCAGATACATTTCCTTTATCCATTGTAATGATAAGATCACTATATTCATCTTTAAAATTCTCATATCTATCTCTAAATATCTCTTGTGTATTTAGTTTTTGCATTTTTTCATCAATTTTTGCAACATCATTTAAGTATTTTTTTACTGTTTTTTTTGTCTCATATGCTTTATCAAGTTCTTTTTTTGCAGCAAGATAAAAAGCCATTTTTTCGTCTTTTTGTTCTGCTTCTAATGCTTTTTCATAATCTTCTTTTGCTTTAACTATATTTACAGGTGCATAAAATATAAGTTCATCATCATTCATTCCCTTATGTATTGCATCACCTAAGACATCTATCTGTGTCAGATCAAACTCTTTTACTTTTTCCATTTGTGCTGGAGTTAATGTCTCCCCCATCCCACATCCACTTAACATAGTCAATAGTACAATAACTGACCCACTTAATACAATTTTATTCATCATTCAACCTTTTTTAACTTCATATAATATTAATTTTATTATATGTAATTATTCTTTGTAAATAGCTTTAATCTCTCTTGATTGGCTATAATTACTATAATATTAATATAAACGGAATAACCTATGAAAAAAGAAATAAATAGATACCTAGAACTTGGAAAAATTAATACACTTCGAGTCGATAGAGATACGACTCCTGGTCTTTATCTTATGGCAGCAGATGGTAACGATGTCCTTCTCCCTGGACAATATGCTACTGACGATATGATTGAAAATGCCTTAGTGGATGTATTTTTATATACAGATTCAGAAGATAGACTTGTTGCCACTACAAATAAACCACTTGCAATGCTCGATGATTTTGCACTACTAGAAGTTAAAGATGTTGCACCCTTTGGTGCTTTTATGGAGTGGGGTTTACCAAAAGATTTACTCGTTCCAAATATGTTTCAAAAGGCACCTTTTGTAGTTGGTGAGAAGAGATACATTCAAGTTGTATATGATGAACGGACACATCGTCTTGTAGGTACTGAAAAATTAGGTGATTTTTTTGATCGTAATGTAAAAGGTTTATCTCCAAACAAAGAAGTTGAAATAGTTGTTATTTCCAAAACACCACTTGGCTTTAAATGTATTGTAAATAGTAAGTATGAAGGACTCATTTACCATAATGAAATATTTGAAGATGTAAAACTTGGAGATAAAAGAACTGCATTTGTTAAAACAGTACGAAAAGATGGAAATATTGACCTTGCCTTAAGAAAACCAGGGACTAAAAAAGACGGTTCATCTTCCAATAAAGTATATGCTCTTCTCAAACAAAACAAAGGTATCATGCCATATAACTACAAAAGTGATGCCCAGCTGATTAAACAAGTATTTGGTTTGAGCAAAAAAGATTTTAAACGCAGTCTAACAAAACTACAAGATGAGGGTAAAATCGAAGTCAAAGAGACCGGTATCTACTTAAAAGGTTAAAACAATGGCAAAGAAAAAAAAGCTGATAGAACTCTCTAATCAAAACCTGAACTATAAAGAAAAAAACAATGAATTTAAACTTTTGCGTTTTATGCCTCAAACTATGACTGTAGATGTTAGTGTACACGAAGATGGTATATATATGGGTACAAAAAATATTGCTTATGCACATCTACCAAAAAGTATAAAAAAAATGATAAAGCCTAATTAAAAAATAGCAGGAAATAAATATGAATGAACATGTCGAAAAAGCAGCAACTGGTGGTGATTTTATAATTTGGATAATAATGTTCACTATTTTAATAGTTGTAGTAGCTTATCTTGCATGGATAAACAAAGATATAGAGCGATAAAAATTAATTCATAGTGAAAAAAAATTTAAAGCTATATATGAAGAATCGTAAGAAAGATTATATAGTTTAATTGTTACAATAGTGTTAACTATACTATCAAAAAGGAATGCTAAATGAAAAAATGTACATCGTTGCAAGAAGTACGAGAAGAAATAGATAAAATTGATTCACAACTGGTTAAGCTAATTGCTGAGCGTAGTCATCTTATCCGTCAAGCTGCAAGCTTTAAAGAGAGTGTAGAAGAGGTAAAAGCAGAAGATAGGATTAATGATATTATGCAAAAAGTAAGATCCAAAGCCATAGAATTAAATGTAAATCCTAACATGATTTCTGAACTTTTCAATATAATGATAGATGAAATGGTAGAAACTGAAATTAGTGAATTTAGAAATGGTGGGAATTTTTAAGTATAAGCCAAATTAGACTCTAGTTTATATGTTAGCACCACAGACACAATAGAGCAAGTGTGGTGCAACATAATGATTTTATTTGTATCTGTAAGTGATACGACCTTTATCTAAAGAATATGGTGTCAGTTCTAACTTAACTTTATCACCCGGAAGTATTTTAATGTAGTGCATTCGCATTTTTCCTGCGATATGACACAAAATAATATGTCCATTTTCTAATTCAACACGAAAAGTTGCATTAGGCAAAGCCTCAATAATCTTGCCGTCAACTTCAATAACATCTGCTTTAGCCATTATAAGTCCTTTTTTATTTAACTCTTAAGCAAGAGATAGTATTTCAGCTTTACCGTTGATTACTGCAACAGTATGCTCATAGTGTGAGCCGCGTAAACCATCGGCACTAACAACATCCCAACCATTTTCTAAAATAGTTGGTTTTGAATCTTTTTGACAAATCATAGGTTCTAAACAAAAAACCATTCCATTTTTTATTTTTGGGCCAGACTTTGGAGAGCCACCTTCTAAATAATTTGGAATTTCTGGTTCTTCATGAGGTTTTTTCCCTATTCCGTGACCACAAAAATTTTTCAAAGGAACAAAACCACGTTCCCGAATAAATTGCTCCATTAAATATGACAGCTCTTTAAAACGCATACCATCTTTAATGTTCTCGATTGCATGATAAAGTGTATCTTTTGAACATGCTATAAGCTCTTCATCAAAGTTTGTAATTTCACCCACACCCATACTGATTGCAGCATCCCCAAACCATCCATCAAGTTCTGTGCCTATATCATATCCGATAACGTCACCATCTTGAAGTTTATAGTCTGATGGAATACCATGTATAATCACTTCATTCAGTGATGTACATACAGCATTAGGAAAGCCGTATAAACCTTTAAAAGAAGGGCGTGCACCATGACTTCGGATATAATCCTCAGCCATAGCATCCATCTCTTTAAGAGTCATACCAACTTTTGTATTTTTACGAAGTAAATCTAATGCACCGCCAACAATTTTGTTAGCAGCTCTTAGTTTTTCTATCTCCGCTGGTTTTCTAAGTGCAATAGCCATCGTTAAAGACCGACTGCACTTAAAGTTTCATATTTACTCATATAAATCTGAGCTTCTATCTTTCTCATTGTGTCAAGTGCAACCTGAACAACGATTAAAACTGCAGTACCACCAAAGAAGAATGGAACACCCATACCTTTAATAATCATAAACGGTAAAGTTGCCACTAATCCAAGATACAATGCTCCCGTAAAAGTCAATCTACTCGCTGTTTCATTTAAAAATTCACGTGTAGCATCACCTGTACGAATACCAGGAATAAAGCCACCCTGACGTTTTAAGTTATCAGCAATATCTTTTGCATTAAATGTAATCGAAGCATAGAAAAATGCAAAGAAAACAACAAACATAAAAGTTAAAAAGTTAAAAAAGTAACTATTAGGATTTAGAAAATCTGCAATGGCCTGTACGGTTGGGTTTGTACTACTAGAGAGTACAGTCATTGGAAACATTAAAATTGCTGATGCAAAAATTACTGGTATAACACCAGCTAAATTCACTTTAATAGGAATGTAATTCATTACACGTTTATTTTGATTTTGCATCATAGTTTTTTTCGCATAGGTAACTGGAACACGTCGTTCACCTAGTTCAACATAAATAATTATTCCAACAGTTGCTAAAATTAATACTAAAATTGCAATAACAGTTAAAAAACTCATTGCACCCGTATTAACCATAGTAATTGTTTGACCAATTGCACCAGGAATTGCAGATACTATACCAGCAAATATAATTAATGATATACCATTACCAATACCACTTTGCGTTATCTGCTCACCAATCCACATTAACAGCATAGTTCCTGCTAACATAGAAATTGCCGATAAAATAACAAAAGTTGTATGATCAGCTAAAATAGCACTATTACCACTAGGACCTGTTAAACTTTGTAAACCAACACTCACACCCACCGCTTGAATTAAAGTTATAACGATTGTTGCATAACGAATAATTTGCATGTATTTAACCATACCATCACGCTCTTTTTTCATTTGACCAAGAGTAGGAAATGTTGCAGCTAAAAGCTCCATAATAATTGAGGCAGTGATATAAGGCATAATACCAAGTGAAATAATAGATAATCTTTGTATAGCGTTTCCGCTGAACATATTCATAAGTCCAAGAGCATCTGATTGATGAGAGTCGAAGAAAGAAGCAATAACAGCTGTATCTACGCCCGGTACTGGCACATAAGCCAGTAAGCGGTAGATAAATAAAAACCCGATAGTAATAAGTATCTTATTTACTAGATTTTTATTCACGATTAGTTACCAGTAGTTGTAACGTTTTCGTCTTTAATTTTCGATGCTAAATCTTTCGCGTTAGCACCTACTAGTTTGATTTTAGCAACAGAATTAGCAACTTTATGCACACCACGGATACTCTCCATAGTGATTTCAGCTAATTCAGCAACAGCTTTAATCTTTTCTACGTTTATAACGTATGGTTTCACTGTTTTTGAGTGAAAACCAATTTTAGGCATACGTTTTGCAAGTGGTTGTTGACCACCTTCAAAGTTTCTTTTTCTTTTGTAACCTGAACGAGATTTCTGACCTTTTTGACCACGTGCAGCAGTCTTACCAGTACCAGAACCTTGACCACGTCCAACTCTTTTGCGAGAGTGAGTTGAACCTTCTGCAGGTGTTAAGTTTTCAATACCCATTTTCTATCCTTTTATACGAGATAGTGCTTCGATTGTAGCACGTACTAGTGTGTTTGGATTGTTTGAACCGATTGATTTTGTAAGAATATCTTGAATTCCTGCAAGCTCAAGAACTGGACGAGCAGCTCCACCGGCAATAACACCTGTACCTTCAGATGCTGGTTTCAATAAAACACGAGAAGCATTATATTTATGCTCAATATCGTGTGCTATAGTAGAACCTTTAATCTTAACTGTAGTTAAGTTTTTAAATGCATTATCTACAGCTTTACGAATCGCGTCAGGAACTTCTTTCGCTTTACCAACACCATATCCAACAGTACCATTTTTGTTACCAACAACAATTAGAGCAGTAAAACGAAATCTTCTACCACCCTTAACAACTTTAGTTACACGACCAATATTTACTATTGATTCTTCAAATTCATCTCTATTGATTTCCATCATAACCCCTAGAACTTAATTTCGTTTGCACGAATTGCGTCACCAAACGCAGCAATTACGCCGTGATATTGGTAACCATTACGGTCAAATACAATCTCAGAGATGTTAGCTTCTTTTAGTTTAGCAGCAAATGCTTCACCAAGTGCAGCTGCACCTTCTTTATTCGCTTTATGACCAGTAGCCTTAGAATGTAAAGCACATAGAGTTGTTGCAGTTGCATCATCTATAGCTTGTACACTTAGGTAACGGTTTGATTTAAATACAGAAACACGAGGAAGTGTAGCACTACCGTGAATTTTTGCACGAATACGACGCTTACGTTTTAAACGGTTAGCAATTTTGCTTTTTAATACTTTAGCATTCATTTTATACTACCCTCCCTTATTTTTTAGCAGTTTTACCGGCTTTACGCACGATATGCTCATCAATGTATTTAACACCTTTACCTTTATATGGCTCTGGTGGACGGAATGATCTAATCTCTGCAGCAGCTTGACCTAACATTTGTTTGTCATGGCTTTTAAGAGTAATAACATTCTTATCAACACTTGCTTCTAAACCTTCTGGTAGCTCATAATCAATATCATGAGAGAATCCAAGTTGAAGATTAAGTACTTTACCTTTTACAGCAGCTCTGTAACCAACACCGTTGATTTCAAGTTTTTTCTCATAACCAGTAGTTAAACCAGTAACAATATTTTGTGCTAATGCTCTAAAAGTACCCCAAAAAGCTCTATGCTCACGAGATTCAGAAAGATTTTTAAAAGTTAAAACATTTCCTTCAATTTCAAAAGTAACATAACCTTTAGTATCTAAATCAACACTATTTTTGCCTTTAGCAAAAGTAATAACATTTCCATTTGTAGTAACTGTAATATCACTAGCAAATTCTACAGGATTTTTTCCAATTCTTGACATGCTACACCCCTACCATACTGTACACATAACTTCACCACCAATACCAAGCTCATATGCTTTGTCATTTGGTAGAACACCATGTGATGTACTTACTATAATAGTTCCGTAACCATTTTTGAAACGTTTTATATCTTCTTTACCTTTGTAAACACGTCTACCAGGTTTAGAAACTCTTTTCATTTCATTGATTACAATTTTACCATCTTCACCATACTTAAGTACAACTTTGATAGTTTTTTTAACGCCATCTTCGATTACATTACAAGATTCAATGTAACCTTTATCAACTAAGATATTTGCTACTGCTTCAACACTTTTAGAGTGTACTAAAGTAGTAACCGGTAATCTTCTCATACCAGCATTACGAATACGAGTTAACGCATCTGACACTAGATCATTAATTGCCATTTTTTTTCCTTGACTTTGTTGTAATTAGTAGCACAAACTACTAAAAACTAATAATTAGAAGTTTCCTCTTGGCTTACCAAGAAGACTTTCTAACACCTGGGATTAATCCCTCGTTTGCCATTTTTCTAAAACAGATACGACAAATACCAAAATCTCTTAAAACAGAGTGTGGACGACCACAAATTTGACATCTAGTATATCCACGAACTTTAAACTTTGGTTCTCTTTTCGCTTTCGCGATCATAGACTTCTTAGCCATTAGTTACTCCCTTTAGTAAAAGGCATACCAAGTTTCTCTAAAAGAGCAAACCCTGCCTTATCAGAATCAGCAGTCGTAACAACTGTGATATTCATACCATGGATTTGCATGATTGAATCATAGCTAACCTCTGGGAAAATTAGTTGCTCTTGAAGACCGAAGTTATAGTTACCACGACCATCAAAACCATTTCTAGGAACACCACGGAAATCTTTTACACGTGGAAGTGCAATAGATACGAGACGATCTAAGAAGTTGTACATATTTTCGCCACGAAGCGTTACACGAACACCAACTGGCATACCTTCACGAACTTTAAAACCTGCAACAGATTTTTTAGCAATAACTGTACTTGCTTTTTGACCAGCAATAGTAGTAATTGTATCTTCGATATTTTTGATAAGCTTGTTATCTTTCATAGCAAAACCTGCACCAACAGAAATAATAATCTTTTCTACTTTTGGTGTTTGCATAGGATTTTTGATTCCTAAATCAGCTTGCAACTCAGATTTTAAACCTAAATATTTTTCTTTTAAGCGTGCCATCTAATTATGCCTCCACTTTACGTACATTTGAAGCATCTATAGGCATCTCTTTATTGATATGACCACCTTTAGTGTTCTCTTCAGTTGGCTTAACAGCTTTTTTAGCCACTTTACAACCCTCTACAATAACCTTGTTTTTCTTAGGCATTACTGCTAAAACAGTAGCCTTAGTTCCACGGTCATCACCAGCGATAATTTCTACCATATCGCCTTTTTTAAAATTAAATTTTGCCATTAAACAACCTCCGGCGCAAGAGATACAATTTTCATGAATCCTGCGTAACGTACTTCACGTCCAACAGGACCAAAAATACGAGTACCTATAGGCTCTCTCTTGTCATCTAGTATTACTGCAGCATTGTCATCAAAACGAATCAAAGATCCATTTTCACGTTGGATCTCTTTATGAGTTCTAACAACAACAGCTTTTACAACTTTACCTTTTTTAACTTTAGCAGTTGGAATCGCTTTTTTAACAGAAGCAACAATAACGTCACCTACTGAAGCATAACGACGTTTAGAACCACCAAGTACCTTAATACACATAATCTCTTTAGCACCTGTATTATCAGCTACATTTAAACGAGTAAAACCTTGAATCATACTACGCTCCTTTTACAACTGACTTAAGTCTAAATGATTTAGTCTTAGAAAGTGGGCGACACTCAACTGCAACAATCTCGTCTCCAACTTTAACTTCATTACGTTCATCATGTACTAGGTACTTTTTGAAACGTTTTACAACTTTATGATAACGAGGATGCATTACACGACGTTCAACAATAATAGCTACTGTTTTATCGCCTGCAATTTTAACTACGTTACCTTGGATTTCACGCTTATTAGCCATCGCTCGCCCCTACTTTGCCACTGCAGCAAGTGCAGTATTAATTCTAGCAATATCTTTTTTAGCTACTCTAAGTTCGCTAGTATTTTGAAGTTGCATCATTTTTTGTTTAATTTTTAAAGTAAACAGTTCAGTTTTTTTCTCTTTAAGCATTGCTTGAAGTTCAGCTGAACTTTTATCTGCTAAATCAGAATATTTCATTGTTCATCTCCGCAGTGATTATTTTACATTTGAATGGTAATTTATGCATAGCAAGAGTTAATGCTTCACGAGCAATCTCTTCTGGTACACCAGCCATTTCAAAGATTATACGACCTGGTTTAATGTTCATAACCCATTGATCAACAGCACCTTTACCTTTACCCATACGAGTTTCAAGCGGTTTAGCTGTTAATGGCTTAGCAGGAAAAACACGAATCCAAATCTTACCTTGACGCTTAATGTGACGAGTAGCAGAGATACGTGCAGACTCTATTTGACGAGAGTTGATACGACCAGCTTCTACTGCTTTAAATGCGATATCACCAAAAGCTAATTTATAACCAGAACGAGCGTAACCACGGTTACGACCTTTCATTACCTTACGATATTTTGTTCTTTTTGGCATTAACATAATTATTCAGCCTTTTCACTATTTTCACGACGAGGAGCACGTTTTGGACGACGCTCTTTTTTCTCTTCTTTTACTTCTGCAGGGATACCTTTTGTAAGTACTTCACCTTTGAAGATCCATACTTTTACACCGATAATACCGTATGTAGTATGTGCTTCAGCAAAACCATAATCAATTTTAGCACGAAGTGTATGTAAAGGAACACGTCCCTCTAAGTACCACTCAGTACGAGCCATTTCTGCACCGCCCAAACGACCAGCAACTGCAACTTTAATACCTTTAGCACCTGAACGTTGTGCACCTTGCATAACTTTTTTCATTGCACGTCTAAAAGCAATACGACGCTCAAGTTGAGTAGCAACATTTTCAGCAACAAGTTGTGCCGAAGTTTGTGCTTTTTTCTCTTCTTTGATATTGATAGAAATTTGCTTACCAACTAACTTTTGAACTGCAGTTTTAAGTTTTTCAATGTCCGCACCTTTCTTCCCGATGATAATACCAGGACGAGCAGCAACGATAGTTACACGAAGTCTTTTAACTGTTCTTTCAATGATGATGTTAGAAACACCAGCATAATAAAGTTCTTTTTTCAAAAATGTTCTTATCTTGTGATCTTCACCTAAAGCAGCTGGAGCTGTTTTAAAGTTAGGGAACCAACGGCTCTCCCAGTTACGGTTGATACCAAGACGTAAACCTATAGGATTGACTTTTTGACCCATATTATTTACCCTCTACTTCTACTAAGATATGTGCTGTTGGTTTTCTAATACCTGAAGCCATACCACGAGCACGTGGACGGAAACGTTTTAGAACTGGACCATTGTCAACACGACATGATGTAATTACACAATCTTCAGCTTCACTACCACTATTTGCAACTGCTGATGCAATTACTTTAGAGATAATTTTCGCTGCCTTATTTGGAGTGAATTCTAAGGCTGCCATTGCTTCTTCAGCATTCATACCTTGAACTTCTCTTGCAATAAGACGAGACTTGATAGGTGATACACGGATGAATTTTAATAATGCTCTAGCCATGACCTATCCTTTCTTTTGAACAGAGCCCTTGTGGCCCTTGAATGTACGAGTTGGTGCAAATTCACCAAGTTTATAACCGATATGATTCTCTGTAACATATACAGGAACAAATTGACGACCATTGTGAACATTTATTGTTAAACCAACCATAACAGGAAGAACCATAGATCTTCTTGACCAAGTTTTAATAGGTTTTTTCTTCGCTTCGGCTTTCATAGCCTCCACTTTTTTCATTAAATGGTCATCTACGAATGGACCTTTTTTTACTGAACGAGCCATTATTAACCTACCCTTTTAGCATTTGGTTTACGGCGAGTAATAATTAATTTATCACTAGCTTTTTTACGACGAGTTTTAGCACCCTTAGTTGGTTTACCCCAAGGAGTAACTGGATGACGACCTGAATTCGTTTTACCTTCACCACCACCATGAGGGTGATCAATTGGATTCATTGCTGAACCACGAGTTTGTGGACGAATACCTAAGTGACGTTGACGACCAGCTTTAGCAATAACAATATTACCAAACTCTTCATTTCCAACGATTCCAACTGTAGCAAGACATTCACCAAGTACTAAACGCATCTCAGATGAAGGCATACGTAAAGATACATATTTACCATCACGACCCATAATTTGAGCAGAAGTTCCAGCTGAACGAACCATTTGTCCGCCTTTGCCCACTTTTAACTCAATGTTATGAACAAGTGTACCAACAGGAATATTTTTCAACTTCATAGCATTACCAGGTTTAACATCTAAACCAGCTTCTGCTGATGCAACTGTATCACCTACATTTAAGCCTTTTGGTTGAAGCATATAACGCTTTTCACCATCTGCATATGTAACAAGTGCAATACGACAGTTACGGTATGGATCATACTCGATAGCTGAAACAGTACCAGGAATATCAAATTTATTTCTTTTGAAATCAATGATACGGTAAAGTTTTTTAGCACCCGCTTGTTTATGACGAGATGTGATACGACCATTATTGTTACGACCAGCAGTTGTTGGAAGTTTTACAAGTAATGAACGTACACTAGCTTTAGCAGTGATATCTGAACTATCTACATTCGTATAAAAACGACGAGACGGAGTTATCGGTCTATAAGTTTTAATTGCCATCTTATACCGCCAAACTTTCTATTTGTGCGCCTTCAGGTAAAGTTACATAGAACTTTTTGAAGTCATTTTGCTTCCCTTGCACACCACGGAAACGTTTCACTTTTCCGCTTTGATTTAGAGAATTGATTTTTGATGGAATGATTCCAAAATATTCTCTAAAAACCTCTTTAAGACCTGTTTTAGTCATACGTGGTGATGTTTGAACAACAATTACACCATCTTCTTGTAGACCAAGAGTCTTTTCTGTATATAGTATAGATTTAATATCTGTAATATCTGCCATTACTTAGCCTCGCTTACAAGATTTTCCCATACAGCTTTTTCTATCACAAGTGAGCGATAGTTTGCAGCTAAGTATGCGTTTAACTCGTTAGACTCTATAACGTATGTAGCATTTAAGTTTTCAAATGCATAATATGTTTTTTCATCTAATAATTCTTTTACAAAAAGTGTATCTCTTTGATTTAATGCTTTAAACATTGCTGCAGCGTCTTTAGTTTTACCAGACTCAACAGAGATACTATCTACAATAAATAGAGTACCATTTTGTGCATGTTCATTTAAAGCAAAGTTAAGAGCAAGTTTTTTCTGCTTTTTATTTACTTTTAAGTCGTAGTTACGATTGTTTTTAGAACCAAACGCTTTACCACCACCTACGAATATAGGAGAACGACGAGAACCAGCACGAGCACGTCCGCCACCTTTTTGAGCCCATGGCTTTTTACCACCACCACGTACTTCACTTCTACCTTTTGTAGTAGCAGTATTTGCACGTTGTGCAGCTTGAGCTGACTTAACATATAGGTAAAGATTATGAGGGTTAATACCAGAGAAAGACTCTGGTAAAGCTAACTCGTGATCTTTTTCCATTTTTTCATTCAAGATAATTGCGCTCATTATTTAGCTACCTTTACACGACCTAAAGCACCGTTAGCACCTGAAACTGAACCTAAAACCGCGATGATTTTGTTTTCAGCATCGTAAGAAACGATCTCATTTTTTACACTATTTTGTGTGTTTCCGTAATGACCTGGCATTTTCTTACCTTTCATTACACGACCTGGCCATTCAGCATTACCGATAGAACCTGTTCTACGACCAAATCTATGACCGTGAGATGCAGGACCACCACCGAAATTCCAACGCTTCATTGCACCCGAAAAACCACGACCTTTAGTGTTGAAAGTAGATCTAACTACACTAGCTTCTGCTAATGGAGCGATATCTAAATCACCAGCTTCAGTATTTGCTACTTCTAAAGTAACAAAACGGTTAAATTCAGATGGAAGGTTGTATTTCTTTTGTTGACCTTCAATTGATTTATTCATTTTTTTACCACTATTGTAAGCTACAATCGCAGTACCTTCATTCACTTCACACACTTTTGCATCTAAAACTCTTAAAAGAGTAACTGGTTTAGATGGAACTGTGATTGTACGGCTCATACCGATTTTTTCAACAATATATTCCACGATGACTCCTATTTGTCCATAGAGCGAACTTCAACGTCCACTTCTGGTGCAAGATCAAGTTTCATTAATGAGTCTACAGTTTCTGGCGTTGCAGAAACGATGTCAATCATTCTAGCGTGCATACGAATTTCAAATTGCTCACGAGCTTTTTTGTTAACGTGAACAGATTTAAGAACTGTATATTTACGAATCTTTGTTGGCAAAGGTATTGGACCACGAATTACGGCACCTGTACGCTTTACAGCCTCTACGATTGACGCTACTGATCTATCTAATACACGATGATCGTAAGCTTTCAATTTTAAACGAATTTTTTCCATGTTTTTCCTTCTAAAGAACTCGTTGGATCCTAGCCCAACTATTTAAGGGAGCGGAATTATACTCAATATAGCTTATTTATTCAAGGTTTTTTGGCTTTAAAATCAATTTTTGTATGAATTTATTTCCTTTTAATAAGGAAGTGATAAAATTACTTAATTTAATTATTGGAAAAAAATGGAAATTTTATTAGAAGAATTATATAAAACAGATTTGTATGTTGAAAAATTTATTGATAGAAAAATAAATATTGATGACAAATCATATCAAATTAATGGTATTACCAAGAGTGGTAAAACTAAACTTGTAAAAAATCATCTCTTATCATTAAAGAAAAACTCCTACCTTTATATCAATTGTAATGATATACGCATTGATATAGATAAGCTAAACGCAGTGCTACCCAATTACTGTAATGCAAATAAAATTGATACTCTCGTTTTTGATAATTATACTACTGCGTTTAAATTTCCTAATGTAACACAACTTTTGATTACATCTGAGACTCATTATAAGATAGACAAGCTAGATACACTAACCCTCTATCCGCTAGATTATGAAGAGTTTTTAGCTTATGAACACAAATTTGATTCTAGTGCTTTAAACCATTTTGTGCAACTAGGTGGTTTAGCCTCTATGCATAAAATCAATGCTGATGAGAGAATTCTTTATCTACAAAACATCTTACGTTTTACCTTAAATGAAATCGAATTTGATCTTTTACTCTTATGCAGTAAATTTATGTCTCAAAAAATATCTGCATTTACACTCTATGAAAGGCTCAAGACTATTCGTAAAATTTCAAAAGATAAACTTTACGCCTCTTTTGAAGCACTCAAAGATAAAAACTACATTCACTTACTGAGTAAATATAATCACCCCCGAGCCATTAAAAAAGTATACCTATGTGATACCTCTATTAAAGGGGCACTGAGTATTGAAAAAAACTTTGGACGTTTATTTGAAAACATGGTTTTTCTTGAACTCTTAAAATCAGCAACAGAGTGTTATTACGAAGAGGGGATAGACTTTTATCTTCCTCAAAATGATGAAATAATTTTATGTAAACCCTTTATGGATGAACGCCTGCTCTTTAAAAAGCTTGAAAGTATTGAAGCCTTTATATTTAGTTATGGCATCACACAGATAACTGTCGTCACCATGAATAAAGAAAGTACAATTTCTCATCCCATTGCAAAGGTTGATATAATACCTTTTGACATTTGGGTATTAGGAGATTAACATGGGAATTTTATGTGGAATAGATGAGGCTGGACGTGGACCTTTGGCTGGAGATTTGGTTATAGCTGGATGTATTCTAAACGCAGTAGTTGATGGTTTAAACGATTCTAAAAAACTCTCCCAAAAAAAAAGAGAAAGTTTATACGAGAAGATAGTTTTAAATGCAGTCTTTCATGTAGTTAGGTTCTCACCTAAAACAATAGATGAAAAAGGTATCTCTTATTGTCTAAAAACAGGATTACAAGAGATAATGTCCGAGCTAAACACATCCCAATACCTTTTTGATGGCAATACAAATTTTGGAGTTTACAATCTCCAGACTATGATTAAAGCTGATGCTAAAATACCTGAAGTAAGTGCTGCTTCTATCATAGCTAAGGTCACCCATGATAGAGATTTACTCCAACAAGCAAAAAAATATCCACAGTATCACTTTGAAAAGCATAAAGGCTATGGAACCAAATTGCATATCCAAATGATAAAGGAGCATGGATATTGCCCTCTACATAGAAGAAGTTACAAGATAAAAGCATTGGAAACTAGTAAAACTCACTCAAAACTCACTCCTTTTGTGATATAATAACATCAATAAAAAAGGAAGAACAATGAAAAACATAATCTTAATCGCAATCACAGCGATATTATTAGCAGGATGTTCAAGCACATCTTTAATAGCAACGCAGAAAAAACTCCCTGCAGTGTATGAAGATGTTAATGCAAGCTACCAAATCAAAAAAGATGTTACGATCTCTCTTTTTAGATTGAACAACTACACTGACACACCACGTGCTGGCTTACGTGCAGCAAATATTGTAGAAGGTGTTTTACTCGCTAAAGGTTATAATCTAACAACGCATCTCTCAAATGATAAGTACACTTTTGAAAAAGCAAAAGAAGAAGCCAAACATGACAATAGTAAATACTTTCTCATAGGCGGGGTAAGTGAGTGGAGATATAAAACTGGTATAGATGGTGAACCAGCGGTAAGTATGAAGCTTAGCCTTTATAAAACAAAAAGTGAAAAACTCGTTTGGAGTGCTACAGGAGCAGATAGTGACTGGGGTAATGGCTCTATTGGAACAACTGCTCAAGAGCTCATCCAAACTATGATGGTTGAGTAAAAAGCAACTCAATGAACTATACAAACAAAAGGATAAAAAAATTATCCAAAAGTGACATTCTTTTAAACAAGTTAAGAAAATATGCTTACCTTGAAACTCTAGTCATTGTTGGTATTTTTCTTTTTGTTGGATACCTTATAAATCCTGCAGATATCGCTTTTGTACATACACAGGTCTCTTATCTTATTATCATACTTGCAATCATTACACTTTTTCATGGCTTTGAAAATGGCCTTTTAGCAGTAGGTGTCGTGTCACTTGCTATGTGGTTTTTTTATACACCTTTTCCTTCTATTGAATTTTTAGTTTCTTTAATGATGACAATGATTTTTAGTGAATTTCATTACTATTGGACAAAAAGAATACGAGAGCTTAAAGTTGAAGCTGATTATAAAGCAACGAAGCTTGATGATCTTGCAAAAGCTTTTTATACACTTAAAATATCACATGACCAACTTGAAAAGAACTATGTCGTCAAACCAATGAGTATTCGTAATGCTATAGAGAATATAGCAAATACGACAAAAGAGATTAAAACTAACAACATTAACAAAAAAAATGCTCTTTATTATGAAAAATTTCTTGCACTTGTAGAAAAATCATTTAGTGTCAATAGTGCCTTAGTTATTTATCTTGACGACAACCATCATGAAGATATACTCAGTGTTGAAAATGCTTTGGTTACGTATAGTACAACAGCAGAGAAGTACCCTAAAGAGGAGATTTTTAACTCCTATGTAGTGGACAAAGCATTGAATGTAAAACAGCCCGTGTACATAAGCGACAAAGCAGGTGAGCCGACACTAACAAGCGAGCAAGAATCGCATTTTCTTGTTGCTATGCCAGCTGTGCAAAACAATAAAGTATCTGCAGTATTAGTCGTTGAGAGAATGCCCTTTATGTCATATAATAGAGAAAATCTTATCTCTATTGCTATTTTATTGGAGTATCTTGCAATTGAGATATCAAAAGAGCATACACTTCAAATGATAGATAAAATCACCAACGTTCATGATGATACATTTACCTATGAATACAATAGATTACAATATCTAAAAGATATGTATAATGTTGACTCCTCTATAATGGTTTTAAAAATAAGTAATGAACTTCAAACGATAAAGGTACATGAAAAAATCATACATATGTTACGTTCTTTAGATATGTCCACACAGGTACAACACAATAAGTTTCATTACATCATTATACTTTTTCCTCTCAGTGATAAATCTTCAGCTCAAGGTTTTTTAAAGAGACTCAAGCACAACATAAAAAATGAAAAAGACAAAGAGTTTGAGACAATGAATTTCACAATGAATCAGCTTGAACTTATAAATAGTTATATACAAGACAGTTATCATGACTAACCTATTTGGCTATTATGAAGAGTATATTTACATTATTCTTATTGTACATCTTGTTATCAGTGTTGTCCTAGCATTTGTAATATCAATCTATGCTCTGAAACGCTTCGAGAAGAGCAGTAAAAAGATAGATGCAAAAGATGCACTAAGATTAACACAAACAGAAGATAAAAGTTGGTTTTACAAACTTCTTTTTAAAGCTTCTTTGCATAAAAACAATCAAATCGGAATTTTTATTTTTACTCTATTTTTTAATATCTCTATTCCATTCTTGGGTTATTTTTTCACCTTATGGCTTTTTTGGTACATGGTAAATGTCAAATATGAAAAACAGGTTCTTGATACAAATATACTTGACTTAGATGAGTTTAAAAACTCTTTTTTAAAAGTAGAAAGAGTTTTTGGAGAAGGTTCAATGATAAATATGATGAACAACGCATATGTACCAAAATCTAAAAAGCTTAAAGCCCTTGCTACGCTCGCCTCTTACATCACACCTATAAGCCTTCAAATAGTGAAACAAACATTATCAAGTAAAGACGATGAAATACGAATGTTTGGGTATGCAGTCATCAATAAAGCTGAAAAACAACTCAATGAAAAAATGAATGCTCAACTAGCAATAATTGCAGAAGAAGTAGGTAAGGGAGAGCAAAAGGACAAAGAAAAAATCGCCTTTGCGGCTAAAGAGCTTGCACATCTTTACTGGGAAATGGTATATGCAGAGCTAGCCCATGACAGCCTAAAAGTGAACTTTCTTAATTCGGTTATCACCTATATCAATATTGCCAAAGATTACTATCTTCCACATCTCGATGAAATCCTTGAACAAATCCGAGACTGTGAAAAAAATGATGCTGAGCTGAAAAATCTTCAAGCTATTCGATATGAAAGACAAAAACTTGAAGAGACTTATCTTATTTGTTCAAGCTTGTTTACGCTGATGGGACGTGTTTATATGCATAGAAATGAGTATGAATTAGCCAAAGCAGAATTTACAGTTGCCAAAGAACTACTCAACAAACGTTCAACATTTCTTATTCCTTACCTTGCTGAAGTCTACTTTGTTACTGGTAAATTCAACATTGTCTCTTCTTTGATAAACCAAACGAAAGGATTGGAGTTTAATGCAAGACTTTATCCTATCATTCAACAATGGAAAACAGCCTCATGAGTGAAAATTTCCCAAAAAGTGATAGCGTTGACATCATGCTTTTCTCAGAAGGAACCTACCCTTATGTCAAAGGTGGTGTCTCCAGCTGGATACTACAACTTATGAAAGGACTCCCAGAGTACTCTTTTGGGGTTTGCTTCACAGGAGCAACACCTTTACTCGATGGGCAACCTATGGAAATTAGTTATGAATTTCCAAAAAATTTAAAACACCTAGAAGTTCATTACCTTTTTAATGACACACAAGTAGATACAATAAAACCAAAAAGTATCAAAGGAAGTGAAAAAGGCTTTGAAGCTATCAGGGAACTTTATAAATCCTTTAAGAGCCAAAAAGGTGAAATACCCGAGATACTACAAAACATTGACTTTTATTTAAAAGATGTCACTTTTAATGATTTTTTACACTCTGAGAGAGCTTGGGAGTTTTTAACCCAGACCTATAATAAAAACTGTCCAGATATTCCTTTTGTAGATTATTTTTGGACACTGAGAAATATTCATAAGCCCATCTGGTCTTTAGCTAAAATTGTCAAAGAACTCCCAAAAACAAAAATATACCATGCTCCATCAACTGGGTATGCAGGGTTTTTAGGAGCGCTTGCTTCATACACAAATAAACGTCCTTTCTTTCTTACAGAACATGGAATCTATACACGAGAACGTAAGATAGATATGCTTAGTGCCGATTGGATAGAGTTTAAAAAGCCTAGCTTATTACAACAACCTGAAGAATACAATTACATCAAAAAAATGTGGGTTAGTTTTTTTGATAAAATAGGAATTTTTTGTTATCATCGTTCTAACCATATTTTATCACTTTACTCAGGAGCACAACAGATACAAATTTCCTTAGGTGCTCCAAAAAATAGAACAAAAATCATTCCAAATGGGGTAGATGTTGATGGTTTGATGCAAACAATACAGTATAGACAAGATCCACCTCAGCCGATTATTACACTTATTGGACGCGTTGTTCCTATTAAAGATATCAAGACTTTTATTCGTGCAATTAAAATTGCTTCGCAAAGCATTCCAGATATTCAAGGTTGGGTTGTTGGTGCTGTAGATGAAGATAGAGAATACGTAGACGAGTGTCAACAAATGGCACTTGCTTTAGACCTTAAAGGTGGGTTGCAACGATTTGAAGGGAACAAAACTAATCTCACTTTTAAAGAGATACAAAACTCTCCTGATAAGATTAAATTTTTCGGACATAGTAATATCAAAGAGATATTACCAAAATCAGCACTCCAAACTTTGACATCTATCAGTGAAGGAATGCCACTTGTTATACTCGAAGGTTTTGCAGCAGGTGTCCCTTGTGTTGCAACGGATGTTGGAAGCTGTCGAGACCTCATTGAAGGGGGAATCAACGACGATGATAAAAAACTTGGTAAGGCAGGCTCCATAACAGGTATCGCTAACCCAAGTGCCCTAGCAAAAGAGTATATAAAATTTCTCGATTTTGAAAATGGCCAATGGAAAAAAGCGCAAGAAGTAGGACTCAAACGTGTTGAAAAATACTACAAACAAGAGATGTTTTTACAAGAGTACAAAAAACTCTATAATGAAGCTCTTAACATTAGCTGGGATGAGCTTAATGAGAGGAGAGAGTAATGGCTGGTATTGGGTTTGAGCTAAGAAAAATACTCAAAGAAGATAGACTCCTTTCACTTGCTAAAGTCTATGGTTACTCTGCGATTTTGAGTTCTGGTCCATGGGTTATTTCCATCATTGCTATCCTACTTGTCGGTTTTATAAACCTTGCAAATTATGCTGCAAATAGTGACGTTTACCGTTTTCAAGTTGTTATCACCTATGCTATTGCCCTTGCTTCAAGTTTAATCATTACAGGAATAGTGCAACTCCCTTTTACACGTTATGTTGCTGACTTAATTTTCAAACACAAAGAAGATGAAGTTCTTCCAGCCTTTTTTGGCGCAATTATCCTCGCTTGGGTTCTTGGTCTTCCTTTTATCACCCCTTTTTATATTTGGATGTTTGATGGACAGAGTGCTGCGTTTATCATAGGTGTGATAGTTACCTTTTTAGTTTTATGTGCTGTATGGATTTCAAGTATTTTAGCTGCAAGTTTAAAGTACTATAATGCTGTTGTATGGGCTTATTTTATCTCCTATGCACTCATCGTTTTTGTCTCTATCTATGCTGGAGATACCATAGAAAAACTCATCTATATCTTTTTTACTGGAAATGCTTTTTTACTTCTCATTCTCATGACACTTATTATTAAAAGTTACAATTCCAATATATTTTTTAAAGTTGATTTTTTTCTTGCAAAAAACTTTTATTGGACTCTAGCGATTGCAGGGCTTACCTACAATCTTGGGGCTTGGGTAGATAAATTTATCTTCTGGTATCACCCTGCGACTGGTTATGCCGTTATAGGAAAACTCCATGCTTCACTTGTTTATGATATGCCTATCTTTTTAGCCTATCTCTCTATCATACCAGGGATGGCAATCTTCTTCTATAGACTTGAAGCTGATTTTGCCGAGAAGTATGACCTCTACTACAATGCAGTAAGAAATGGTGGAACACTTAAAACTATCAGCAACTATAGAGATGATATGATCAATGTTATCAGACATGCTATACATGAAATCATCATCGTTCAAGTAGTTGTAGATATCATCCTCTTTATAACGGTGCCTCATCTCTTTAAACTCTTACATATTCCTCAACTTTATTTAGGATTATTGTACATTTTAACAATCGGGGCAATGCTACAACTTGCCTTTATGTCAGTTTTAGCAATACTCTACTATTTAGATAGAAAAAAAGTTGCTATGTGGCTTTGTATTAGTTTTTTTCTGCTCAATACAGGCTTAACCTTTGCCTCCATCGATATGGGTCCTGCAATGTTTGGATATGGCTACACAGTATCACTCTTGCTTGTCTTCACAGCAAGCATCATAATAATAAGAAAAGAAATGGATAGGTTAAATTATGAAACTTTTATGCTGCAATAAACTCCTCCTTTTAGTATTGCTTATCTACACAAGTGCTTTTGCATCTTTGAGCGACAAGAGTAGTGTTATTTATTATGGAAAAAACATCTCATATCCTATGGTTGGAGTACATGACTATATCATTGTACAGCCATCAAACACCAACACCCATACGCATGGTTTTAAACTCTACAAAGACAAAATGTATGCCTATGTAAGCATTGGTGAGATAGATCAAGAGATAGATGAATACCAAGATCTCAATAAGTCGCTCATCATTGGAGAGAACAAAGCATGGAAGGGTAAACTTTTAGACCTTAGCAACCCTGAATACAAAAGATTTTTATTTGAAAACATCATCGAACCACAAAGAAAACGCGGGTTTAAAAATTTCTTTTTTGATACCCTTGATTCTTACCAATTAATAGCAAAAACACAAAAACAAAGAAGCAAAAATGAAGCAGCCCTTGTTGATATCATTCACAGCTTTCATCAAAAATACCCTGATGCAAAACTCATCATTAACCGTGGTTTTGAAATCATAGACAAAGTACATGATGATGTAAACGCAGTACTCTTTGAATCTTACTATCATGGTATAGGTGGGAAAAATCTCTCTTATCAAGAAGTGAGCGATACAGACAGACAATGGTTGGACAGTCAAATAAAAAAAGTTCAATCATATAATCTTAACGTAATTTGTGTTGATTATCTTCCGCTTGAATCTATGCCGACACAAGCCAAGGCCTTAGTTAAAAGACTTCAAGCTAAAGGCTTCATCCCTTATGTCGCGACAAAAGATCTCAATACTTATGGATATTCAAGTAAAACGCCTATAAAAAGAGAAATACTCACTCTTATTGATGAAAGTGTTCATGATAGAGTTTACCTGACTGCACATCAAATGGGAGCATTAGCACTAGAGTATGAAGGATATATCCAAAAACTTTACAATGTTGATAAAAAACCCCTGCCTAGTATGCATCAAATGCAACAATATGGTGGTGTTATCGTTTGGTTGGGAAAAGATTACAAAAAACCACAAGCATTGATAAACTGGATTCTAAATCTCCAAAAATACAATATTAAAGTTGTTTTTGCTTCATCATTTTTTTTACCTTACAATACAGAAACATTAAGTCCTTTATATATTTCTTTTGAAAAACAAAACAATATCACTACTCAAAAACATATCGCTATTGACAAGATGATTGGCTATGAAATTGATGTACCCAAAATAAACGATAATTTCTCTTTGCACATTACGAAGGGCGAAACTCTTTGTACTCTTATAAATGCTAATAATCAAGAAGCTACGCTAGCAGCTATTATGCCATGGGGTGGCTTTTCTATTGGAAATGCATTTATTTATGAATTTGGCGAAGACAACTTATGGGTTACCAACCCTTTTGAATTTTTTAAAAAGGCACTGCGTTTAGAAAAAATACCCGTAGCAGATCCAAGCACCGAGAACGGCAAAAGAATTCTTTTTAGCCATGTTGATGGTGATGGTATCATGAGTAGAGCAGAGTGGAACCCAAAACTCTTTTCCGGAGATACGATCTACAAAGATATTTTACAAAAATACAAACTTCCTATCTCAGTTTCTATCATTGGTGCAGAAGTAGATAACAATGGACTCTACCCTGAGTTAGCCCCACAGCTGCAAAAGATTGTCAAAAAAATCTACAAACTGCCAAATGTTGAACCCGCTACACATACCTTTACTCATCCATTCTTTTGGAATAAAATCAAAGATGGCAATTTAGACGAAAAATATAGACTTAAACCAAAAGGCTACCATTTTTCTCTTTATAACGAACTCAAAGGCATGATTGATGAAATCAATGTAAAGTATCTGCCAAAAGACAAAACACCTAAAGCACAAACAGTATTTTGGAGTGGTGATTGTATACCTACCGAGAAAGTTCTTGACTTTAGCTACAAACATAATATCTTAAATATCAATGGTGGGAATACCTACATCTCGAACTTACATCCTTGGCTCTCTAATGTTGCACCTTTAGGACTAGAACGTGGTGAATATTATCAAATATATGCAGGTACACAAAATGAAAATGTCTTTACAAATGAATGGCTAGGACCATTTTGGGGCTTTAAAAAAGTAGTACAAACATTTAAACTAACAGAAAGTCCAAGACGTTTAAAACCAATAGATATATACTATCATCTTTATTCAGGTTCAAAAAAAGCTTCCCTCAAAGCACTGGATTATGTTTATGATTGGGCACTCAAGCAAGATGTAATGCCAATTTTCACTTCTGAGTATATTCCAAAAGTTATGGACTACTACACAGTTTCTCTAGCAGAAGAAAATAATGCATTTCTTATTACAGGGATGAAAGACCTTAAAACACTGCGTTTAGAAAAGATGCAAAGTGAGCCAAGTTTGAAAAGTTCAAAGAATATCATTGGATTTAAAAATGTTACAGGGCACAATTATATCCATCTAGGAACGGATTATCAGGCAAGACTCTCACTTGCAGGAGGCAAAGAAAAAAAACGAGCCTACTTGCGTAGTGCTAATGCGAAAATCACAGCAAGTGAAATAAGCAAAGATTCACTTCGTCTCAAACTAGAAGGTCATATAGCGCTCAAGCTTGAAGTCTATCTAACAAAAGAGTGTCAATACACTCTAAATCCTCCAGCAGACAAGATAAGCTACAAAAACAATATCTTAAACGCAGTATATAAAACAAAAACGGGAGCAACACTCAATGTCGTATGTAAACCGTAAAAAGAAGTATGTTGCAACATATAAAGAGATAATTATTGGCTTTTTTGCCTTTAGTATCATCCTTGTCGTGCTTTACCCAAAGGATTCTCTTTACAAAGAGGTTCTTAATGAAGAGTCAAACTATGATATCACTATGCTGTATCTAAAAAATATGCTTAAAAATGATCCTTCAAATGAAACACTTATGCTTGCAGTTGCCAAACAAAGCATCAAAGCAGACAAAAGAGATCTCTCTTTTCGGCTCTTATCCCTCTTAAAAAATTCTCATGATATTAATATAAAAAAAGAGGCCTATCTCACAAGCTATAAAATAGCTAAACAAGACTACTTCTATTTTAAAGAAAAACGAAACAAAACGAAAGAGAAAGAACTCTATGCTCAAATGCAGACACTCTTTCATACTATCGTTACAAAGCATTACTACCCAAGACAAAACAGTGAACCTTACTACAAAGATGCCCTTTTACTCAATGCTACAGAATCTGCCTATATCTTAACAAAAGAGCAACTTGAACAAAAACCAAACAGTATTGAAGTACTCAAAAATGCCTTTTATCTCTCATACAAACTCAAACATTATGAAGAAGCTATAGAGTACCTAGAGAAACTAGAGTCATTGGATACAAAACAGACAAAAAAATACTTAGATGAACACTATTTTGTACTTCTTCAAACATCTTCTTATAATGAAGCTGAATCCTATATGCAAAACAAAGCACAAAGCTCTCTGTACTGGAGAGAAAAACTTGCAGAGTTTTATCTTGCTAAAAAAGAGTACAAAAAAGCTGCAAATATCTATATGACTCTTTTTGAAAAAGCACAGACCAAACATGAACAAAGAGAACTCTGGCTCAAAGCCATTGCTACACTTCTCTCAGGGAACAAACAAAAAGATGCTGCTCGCTTAGGCTATAAGTATCAAAACTATTTCTTCTTTGATAAACGTGCGAGAGTAGCACTACTTAAGCTCTACATCTCTGCAAATGATTTGCAAAAAGCCAAACAGCTTTCTCGAAAAATACTCAAAACTAAAAAGAGAGGAGAGTAAGTATGCGTATCATTTTCCTTATACTGATTTTTGCATTGAGTCTGCAAGCTAAAAAAGATGCGCAGACCTGCTATAGTATTCAACTTGCAAGTGCTGTAGCAAACGAAAAAAATCTGGAACGCTTATCTAAAAACTCTTATCCTGATAGATGTATGGTTATGAATATCAATGATATCTTAACTGTTCGCTGTGAATGTATAGAGAATTTCAAAGAGGCAAAAAAAAGTCTTACAAAGTACAAAGCATCCTACAAACAAGCTTATATTGCAACAACACTGAGGTATAGATTTAATAAACATCAATTAGTAAAAGTGTATACAAGTAGCGATGAAGAACTTCGTCTTATGTTACAAGCATTTTTATACTCCAATGACCTTGAACACGCATATCAGACTGCACTCATAGGCTACAAGAAACATCCAAACTCTTACTACTGGAATCAAAAAATGGCAGAGATTTCACGCTGGAGCGGGAGAGGAAATGATGCAATAAAATATATGAAATATATGTATATGCAAAGTAATGACTCAAAGCTTGCCAAAGAGATTATAGATTATGGGCTTAAAGATTATCAATATGAAGAGATTCAAGGTTTAGTCGAAAAAGAAGCGATGAAAAATCCAAGTAAAGAAAATCTTGACAAGATGACTTTTATCTACTCTCAAATTGGGGAACCACAAAAAGCTGCAGATGTTTTGCACAAACTCTACACTCTTCATCCAAAAAATCCAGAGTATCTCACACGTGAACTACAAATATATATGGATATGGGTGATCTTGAATCAGCAAGCGTTATCATAGATATCATAGAGTTAAAAAATCTCTACAGTTATGATAATGTCAAACTTATTTCTTACTATTACTATCTCAAACGCAATATTCAAAAAGCCTACGCAGTGCTAACGAAGGTTGATATATCTAAGCATTATGATGAAAAATTGTATCAACTCCTCAGTGATTTAGGCTGGTATCTTCAAAAATACAAACCTGCGTCTGAGGTTTCTCAAAAACTCATAGCACGTCAAAATGCTAGACTTGTTGACTATGAACGTGTTATCTATGTAAATAAAGATACAAACTACAAACTAGCCAACCAAACCGCGCTAATGGCTTATAAAAAATTTGGCACCTCCTACCTCTTTTATATGTTTGCTAACAATGCACTAGCGCATAATGAACTAAGTCAACTAAACGCAGTAATCCAGCAGATAGATAAAAGTAACTCTACTTTAAAAGAGGATGCAAATTATTGGCTCATAAAAGCAAAACTCTATGGGCTGCAAAACAAAAGTACGCTAGCAGATGATGCCTTGCAACATGCAATGCAGTTAGAACCAGACAATATGCAAATACAGTTTAATACTATAGACTTGTATCTTAAAGAAGGTAAATATACCCAGCTAAAAGCAGCTCTTACGATGCTTTCATCAAATGAAACACTTGCACAAAGTTTTTACTTTCCCTTAGCTTCACTCTACTACACTGTCCATAATGTAAATCTCGCTTCATACTACATGCAAATGCTACAAGAGTATGAAAATCCTGTAATTCACACTATGGAGTATAAATTTCTTCAAGCCGATATCTATCAAGCACGAAATAAGCACAATGCTTTTATGAGTGAAATTTATTCTATTATCAAAGAGTTAAAAAAAGAAGCAGAGGGTGACCCAAAAGTTACCAAGAGTGATAAATATCTCTACAATTACCTAAGAGCAAAAATGTACACACTTGCTCCAGATAGTTTCAAGCAAGAACTTAAAGAAGCAACACCTTACCTCACAAAAGTACATTATGACAGCATAGCCTACGCTTGGGCTTATAAAATAAATGCCAAAGATAAAATGCATAAGGTATATCTAAATACAAAAACAAAAGAGATATGGCTACAGTTTGCAGATGCGATGCAAGAACAAAACCATACACAGATAGAAAACCTACTTTTTTCTTATCTAAACGCAGTGCCACTCGATGATGGCTCTTTTGCTGCAGTAAATGATGGACAAATAGCCTTAGCACAAACACTTAACTTCGACTCTTTAGATAAAAACTCTGACAATCAAAATGCCTATATAGGTATGCTTGGACTCGTAAAACAAAGAAGTGATAGAGCAGATGTTACAATGTCCTACTACAACAGAGATCCATTACTGAGAAAATATATCAGTATTAACAACTCTATGTACATAAATGATGGTATTTACTTTTTAAGTGACTTGCATTACTATCGTAATTCAAACCTTGACAACAACATTCTTTTACGTGTGCCTAACGACACTTTAGAGTTCAACCTAGGAGCAAAACGACTCTTTAACAAAGGTGAGATTACGCTTTATGGTGGCTATGCAAATAGTATGGATTCTTATTTTGCTTATTCTATTTCTGGAAAATATAGACTTGACAAATACTTCACGCTCAAAGGTGGGTTTTATAAAAATGCAAAAGCAGATGAGTCTGTACCACTTCTTATAGCCGGTAAAAAAGATAAGTTCACAATAGGATTAGACTCTATCATTTTCAACTCCACTTCACTTGAGCTTAGCCTTGAGAAAAGCAGTTATACTTCTCAAGATGAAAAGGCTTTGGGTGAGGGAACCTATGGACGTGCCATCCTAGGGCATCAGATAAGAAATGGATACCCAGATATGAAACTCTCCCTTTTTGGAGATTTTGCAAAGTACAAAGAAGACTCAGGCGATAAAGGTTTACTCAAAACGGTACAGCAAACAGGCATCAATGTACTACCAAATGATTTTTATAATCTCGGAGTTGATTTTGCCTATGGAATGCAAAATAGTGAGATTTATACACGTGTGTGGCGTCCTTACTTTGAAGTAAGCACTTTTTATAACAGTGATATTAATGATTTTAGTTATGCCTTTAATGCAGGATATGGAGGCAAACTCTATTCACAAGATCATCTTATATTTGGAACAAGCTACACCCAATCCGTCAATGGAATAGGCGGTAGTATCTTTGAGGTATTTTTAAAGTATCAGTTTCTTTATACTCATAAGTAAGGGTCTCTTACTTAGATAAAACAAAGTCTAACTTTGTTTATATCCATTTGGATTATTTGACTGCCAACGCCATGTATCCTCACACATCTCTTTAACGCCACGAGTAGCTTCCCAACCTAAAGTTTCTTTGGCAAAACTTGGGTCTGCGAAACATTTTGCAATATCTCCAGCACGACGTGGGACAATTTTATATGGTACTGCTTTACCTGAAGCTTCTTCAAAAGCTTTTACCATATCTAAAACAGAGTAGCCTTTTCCAGTTCCAAGGTTTACAGTTAACACCTCATCAAGAGCATCAATTTTATTGAGAGCCTTGACATGTCCTTGTGCCAAATCAACAACATGAATATAATCACGAACACCTGTACCATCATGCGTATCATAATCACCACCAAAAACACTGAGCTCATCTCTTTTGCCTACTGCTGTTTGAGAGATAAAAGGCATAAGATTGTTTGGTATGCCGTTTGGATCTTCACCAATTGTGCCTGATTTATGCGCCCCAACAGGATTAAAATATCGAAGTAGAACTATCTTCCACTCTTTATCAGAGACAAAAACATCACCGAGTATCTCTTCGATAAAAAGCTTACTTCGCCCATACGGATTTGTAGCACTCAAAGGAAAGTTTTCTTGTATCGGTGTCGTATGTGGGTCTCCATAAACAGTCGCAGAAGAACTAAAAACAATCTTTTTGCAGTTGTTATTTTTCATCACTTCACATAAAGCCACTGTTCCATAGACATTATTGTCATAATACTCTAAAGGCTTTTCTACCGACTCACCTACAGCTTTCAATCCTGCAAAATGAATAACCGAATCAATATCATACCTATCAAACACTTTTTGCAAAGCAACTTTATCACGAATATCGCCCTCCACAAAAGGTACTTCCCTACCTATAATCTTTTCAACTCTAGCTAAACTCTCTTTGGATGAGTTACAAAGATTGTCATAGACTACAAAATCATACCCTGCTTCACTCAACTCCACACAAGTATGTGAGCCTATATACCCTGCTCCACCAGTTACTAATACCATATTAATACCCTCTTTAGTTAATTGAGTATATTATACACCTTAATTAATTTAGGATTGTTTAGTTGAAAAATATTATAAGAAATTTTATTCGTGAACCTTTAGTGCATTTTTTACTTCTTGGTGCTTTTATCTATCTTTTTTATTCTCTAAACGCAGTAGATAAGAACGCTCCTGTGCAAAACCAAAAACAAGAAATATCTCTGGGTAAAAATGAAATAAACGAACTCAAACGCAGTTATGCGTCCGAGTTTCATCAAAAACCTGACGCAAGCATCCTCTCTGCCTTAATTAAAAAAGCCCTAGAGAAAAAAATACTCTTGCAAGAAGCTTACGGGCTTGAACTCTACAAAAATGATACGAAGATAGACAACATTTTACTCAAGAAAATGCACTTTATTCTTAATTCTACTGCTTCGCAAACGCAGCCAGATGAGAGTGAACTCAAAGCTTATTATACTCAGCATATCAAAGACTATTCACAAAGAAAAAACATCTCTTTTTATCTTATACATTTTGACAGCTTATCAAAAAAAGCGCAAAAAGATTTTTATGAACTTTTACAAAAAAGCAGTAATTTTAGTGCCTATAAAGAGATAAAAAAACAGACTAAAGAGCAAATACGCAGTAGATTTGGAAACTATTTTACAACTACAATCTTTCAAGCTAAAAAAGAAAAATGGCTCCCTGCTCTGCCATCAAAAAAAGGTTTAGAATTTGTCTATCTTGTAGATTATGACACGCTTGAGCCTTACCCTTTTGAAGAAGTACAAGAGAGGGTGCTTCAAGATTTTCAAACGCAGCGTAGAGCAAAAAGTCGTCAAAAAACACTTAAACAGATGCAAAATTCTTATGCTATACGAGTACAAAAATAATGCTCAAATTTCTCTTTCTTCTTTTTCCATTTTTGCTTTTAGCCCACCAATCAGGACTCTCGTATATCAACATAACAGAGGATGTAAACAAACACATCGACGTACTCTACAAAAGTCCACTCCAAGATATCAATGCAAACAAAATAAGCATCAACTATCCATCATACTGTAGCATCACGCACAAAAATCTGCAAAAGATACAAAATGGTTTTGTTATCAATCACTACACAATGGATTTTCAAAAAAAGGGACTTTTAGATGCACGTATCTGGATAGATGGACTTATCAAACAAAATAGAGGCGTTTTGATAGAATATAAAAGTCCTAAACGCAGTAAAACAGCTCTGCTTCGTGCTGATAAACCCTTTATTTATCTCGATAAAAAGAGCTCAAATCTCACACTTTTTATCTCTTATGTCAAACTAGGGATTCATCATATACTCTCAGGCTATGATTACCTTCTCTTTGTACTCTCATTGATTTTACTTGCACGCAACATTAAGGTCTTATTATACGCTGTTACTGCGTTTACACTTTCACACTCTATCACTCTCGCTTGTGCTATGCTTGGTCTTGTCGATCTTCCTGTTGTTTTTATAGAAGCGATGATAGCCCTGAGCATACTTTTCTTAGCAAGAGAGTTAGCCACACCAAAAGAAGATACTCTTACAAAAAGACATTTGGGAGTTATTGCTTTTATCTTTGGTTTGTTACATGGTTTTGGATTTTCCAATGTTTTAAAAACTATAGGCTTACCTCAAGATGAGATTCCACTCTCTCTTTTTGCTTTTAACCTAGGTATAGAAGTTGGGCAACTCTTATTTATTTTAGTAGTAGGTTTTGTTCTTTTACTCTTCAAAAATTTTATGAAAAAAGAGCCAAAACACATAAGACACATCACTGCTTATCTCATAGGTATTATCTCTAGTTTTTGGTTTATCCAAAGAGTTTTCTCTTTTTAAAACAAAAGTTTTCTACTGCGTTTAGTTAGCCTGCCGCATTCATAGCAAGTTGTGCCATTTTTTGTATATATTCTGCAACACTTTCATCTGCTTCAAGCACTTTTTTCAGCTCATTGATAAAGTACTCTTTTGTTCTCTCATCTGCAATGTTAAAGGTATAAAGCACCCACTCAGCATTAAGAGCCAGTTTCTCACCGTTTTTCTCAACCACAAAAGTTCTATAAAGGTTCATTTCACTTTGTGCAAGAAGTTCTAAAACACTTTTGTAAAATTCATTTATATTTGGGTTGATTAAAGAAGCTAACTCTTCTTGTGTTATTTTTACATCTACATCGCTGATGGCTTCTCTACCAAAAACTAAAGCATCGCCTAAAACAAGTCGCTCACCAATAAAATAAGCTTGCTTTTTTTCACCAAGAGCATTTGCGTCACTATAGATGATATGCTCTTTAATGCCCTCAAGTTCATCTATCAAAATCGAGCTAAAAAATGTATATACAGTGTTTGCAGTCATATTTAACTCAAGCTCTTTTAACTCATGGCTTTGTCCATCTATAGAGAGTGCTTTCATTAAAATTTCTCCAAAAGAATGACATTTACATAGGTACCTGCTTCAAGAAATTTATCATCTTCTCCCGCTACCATCAGTGCTGAGTCATGAAGCATATTGACAAGAATTGCTGAGCTTCCGACCTTTTTACCTTCAAAATTCACAAAATACTCACCATCTTCTACAACAACATTACATGCAGTAAATTCAGTAAAAGGAGAACGTTTTTTGAAGTCCTCTTGCAGTTTTGCTGCTACAGTTTTATAAGGCTCCTTTTTACCAAGCATCTTCGCAATCAAAGGTAGAGCATACAAGATCCCTGTAACAGTTGAAGAGTATGCAAACCCTGGAAGTGCAATGATAAATTTATTTTCCCGTTTTGCTACCATGATATGACGTCCTGGTTTAATAGCAACCCCTTTGTAGATAACCTCAGCACCTAAACGAGGGACGATATCTTTTACAAAATCATAATCACCTACACTTACCCCACCTGTACTGACTAAAATGTCTGAACATGAAAGTGCATTTTCAAAGGTCTGCATGATGGCATCTCTATCATCAGGTGCAGTTCCTAACTGAATAGCCTCTGCTCCTGCTTGCTCAAAGAGTGCTGCAAGTGTATAGTTGTTAGAACTTCTAATCTGTGCAGGATTATCACTCGGCTCTCCAAGATCAAGTATCTCACTCCCTGTAGCTATCACGGCTACGCGAGGACGAACACTCACGGGAACCATCACTTGATTGAGCCCTGCCATCACACCTATCTCAGCGAAACCTATCTTCGTCCCTTTTTCTATCAAAACATCACCAGCTTTGTATCCCTCACCAATTGGGCGTACAGAAAAGCCCAAAGGAACAACTTCATTGATAGTAATCTTTCCATCAGCAAAAGTGACATTTTCTATCTGGATAAGCGTATCTGCACCCGCTGGCATCATAGAACCAGTAAAAGTTTTGATACATTCTCCAGTTTGAATCTCTCGCACTTCATCATGTCCAGCAGGATTATCTCCAAGAACAGTGAGTTCTCCAAGAGCTAAATCTTCATGCTTCACAGCATAGCCATCCATAGAAGCCGTTGGAAATTGCGGGTCATTATATCTAGCAGCTATATCTACAGCCAAGACTCTACCCAGAGAGTCACTCAGGGGCACTCTCTCAAATCTGTTTGCATTTACTTCTAAAAGTTCAAGCATATTTTGACTTGTTTCATATGATAAAAAATTCACAGTTCATTATCCTTCATTTTATTTCGCTAAAAGCCCGCTGCCTTTTATGGCTGTTGAACGATCTTTTGCATAGATTCTTTTTCCATCTTTAAGGTCATATTTCCAGATAGGTGCACTGGCTTTGAAGTCCTCTACAAAGGTATCAATAAACTCTAAAGCAACTCTGCGTTTAGGAGAAAAGACCGCTGCAATGTATGATGATTCGTGCAACATAACATCGCCACGTGAGTGTGCCATTTTAATGATGGCACCTTTTGCTTTTGCTCTCTCCTGCCAAGCTTGAAACCATGACTCTAAAATTGGTTCATAAATGTCAAAGCTGAGCCCATCTATCTCATCTTCAGCGCGTACTGTTCCCACAAAGGGAATATATGCACCGTAGTTGCTTTTTGCTTCTTCTTCATACCAATCTTTTAAGATTTTAGGTACGTCTAGTGCGCCATCATACAAATAAAGCATAACTCATCCACCACAAACAGGAGGAAGTAATGAAATTTTATCACCATCTTTAAGCTCTTGCTCAAGTGTTGAGACAAGTGTATCATTCACAGCTACTGCACAAGTCTCTAGCCACTCTTTCATCTGTTCATCTTTTTGCAAAATTGCTGCTAATTCGTTCAAATTTTTTATATCTAATTCTAAAGCATCTTTTTGTATTGGTCCTAAAAATTCTACTTTTACCATTTCTTTTTACCTTCATTTCATTATACAAACTCAAGTCATTCTCAGCTTGACTGGGAATCTAGCTTATAATTTCATATAAACTAGACCCTGAATCAAGTTCAGGGTGACTTGAGTTTTGAAGTTATCTTAGTTTTAATTTACCGTGATTTCATTGAGGCAATTATATCTAAGATAAGTTAAGTGATGTATAATTGCACATGATTTTTGGAAAAATAGAATACCTCAACCTCTTACCATTTCATATATTTATGAAACGCTATACAAGATCAAACCAGCAAAAACTCTCTATGGAATACAAAAAAAATGTTCCAGCAAAAATCAATAATGATTTTTTAAACAAAAGAGTAGATGCTGCGTTTATCTCTAGTATCACCGCAAAAAACTCAGCTTCTGTCAATCTTGGTATCATCGCTAAAAAAGAAGTCAATAGCGTTATAGTCATTCCTTCAAAAGATACAAAAAAAGATGCAGAATCAGCCTCTTCAAATGTTCTTGCAAGCCTTTTAAATCTTCAAGGAGAAGTTCTTATAGGAGATAAAGCCTTACGATATGCGCTAAAAAACAAGGACTACATAGATTTAGCAAAAAGATGGAATGAAAAATACCACTTACCCTTTGTTTTTGCAGTGCTTTGTTATCATCAAAACAAAAAAAGATATAAAAATATAGAAAAAGAGTTTCTCAAACGCAGTATAAAAATTCCTCAGTATCTTTTAGAAAAAGCTTCTAAAAGAACACATATACAAAAGCAAGATATTTTAGATTATCTCACACTTATCTCTTACGATTTAGACTCCAAGGCCAAAGCTGGCCTCAAGAAGTTCTACAAAGAAGCAAAAAAAATTTAGGCTTTTGCGTCTAAATGATCAGCTAGTTTTTGTAGTTTTATTTTGTATGCATCGATATCAAAATCCTTCACACGTGCAACACCATCATCTATAGCAGCCTGAGCAACCGCAGAAGCAACCCAAACTAAAACCCTTCTATCAAATGGAGAAGGAATAATATACTCCCGTCCAAAGCTCATATCTTCTCTGTTATGTGCTGTTTTTACCCGCTGAGGAACATCTTCTTTGGCTAGAGCAGCTAAAGCACGTGCAGCTGCAAGTTTCATATTTTCAGTAATTTTTGTCGCTCTTGCATCAAGTGCCCCACGAAAAATCTGAGGGAAACCAAGAACGTTATTTACTTGGTTCGTATAATCACTTCTTCCTGTTCCGATGATAATATCGGCTCTTGCAAGTTTTGCAACATCAGGCGTAATTTCAGGGTTTGGATTTGCACAAGCAAAAATGATAGGATTAGTATCAGACATACTTTTTACCATTTCGGGTGTAATCAAATCAGGTTTAGAAAGCCCAAGCACCATATCCGCATTTTTCATTGCATCTTCAAGACTTCTATCTTCTGTCTCAAGCGCAAACAGTTTTTTGTATTTGTTCAAGTCATCTCTACCGCTATGGATGACACCTCTAGAGTCAAGCATAGTAATCTTCTCTACCCCAAGATTTTTATACATATTTCCACAAGCTATCCCTGCAGCCCCAGCCCCAATGATAACAACTTTAAGATCTTTAGCTTCTTTGCCACTCATCTCTATAACATTCATAAGCCCAGCAGTGGTTATCACCGCTGTACCATGTTGGTCATCATGAAACACAGGTACATTACAGATGGCTTTTAAACGCTCTTCTATCTCAAAACATCTTGGTGCAGAAATATCTTCAAGGTTGATACCACCAAAGCTATCAGACATCGCTGCTACGATATTGATAATCTCTTCACTACTTTTTGTATTTAGCTCAATATCAACAGCATCAACATTTGCAAATGATTTAAAAAGTACGCCCTTACCTTCCATCACAGGCTTGCCTGCTAAAGCACCAATATCTCCAAGACCAAGCACTGCTGTTCCATCACTCACAACGGCTACAAGGTTTCCTTTGTTCGTATATTCGTATGCTAATTCAGGATTTTTTTCGATCTCTAAACAAGGGTAAGCAACTCCAGGACTATAAGCCATAGATAACTCTGTTGCAGTTTTACATGGTTTAGTAAGTAATGTTCCCGTTTTTCCGTTGGTATCAAATTCGTTTTTGGCTCTATGATATTCTAATGATTCATTTTTAAATGATGATGATTCCGACATAATACTATTTCCTTATTATTTTTATAACTAAATTATATACTAATTGACTAAACATAAGATAACTTCAAAACGTAAGTCACCATGAACTTAAGTCACCCTGAACTTGATTCAGGGTCTAGTTTATATGAAATTATAAGCTAGATTCCCAGTCAAGCTGAGAATGACTTACGCGTTTTGATTTACCGTAGTTTAGAGTTTATGAAGGAACAAAACACAATTTCCTGCTCTATTATAATAAATACCCATAGAATTACTACGTGAGATGAAAACACCCCGACCATTAAATTTTTGTGAATTACGAAATATTTCACTTAAAATTTGGGTATCAAACCCTTTACCCTCATCAAAAATTTGCGTAACAATATAGTTAGCATCAGATGCATCAAGTTTATATACTTTGACTTTTATTGTTTTATCACAACTTTTCTGTAGTTCTTGTAATCTCTCAAAATAGTTGTCATTTTCAAGCAATAGATGTTTTTCATGTGAACTCAGACCTAAATTACCATGCTCATAAGCATTCATAAAAAGCTCACTAAATACTACGGAAGCAGTGCTAATAAGATCTTTTTTAGCATTCACACTCTGCCATATTTCACTATACCATTGACTTGCTCTATCTACATCCTCTAGAGTCGAGTTAAAACTTCTTTGAGTGAGTAAATTTGCCGAGTCTAAACAAAGTGTATTGATAAAAATCAAAGTTAAGTCATCTTCTTGTTTAGCTATTTTTGATAATATTTTCTCTTTTATCTCCTCACGAGTAAAAGAGTTTTTAAAATCTTCTTCCACTTTGTCAGCATAGGTTCCACCTTCTACTAAAGAGTTTTCCACTATACCGTCACTATAAAAAAGAAACTTATGGATATCACTCACATCAATAAATGCTGTTTTATACTCTTGTTGCCATTTACTCAAAGGAGGATTGTTCGATGCAATGCGTACAATATTGCCCAATTTATCTTCAAGTAAAAACACTGGCATAGAAAATTTTGCATACTCCAATGTTTTAAAATGAGTATCAAAGAGGATGTAATCAATCGAGAGAGCCTCTTCTTCTAAAAGTATTGGCTTAATAAAGGCGATGGATTCTTCCAGCAAGATGTCAAGACTAAAACTTTCATGCTCTATCATTTTATCTATGATATGATTAACAAAAGTTGTCATTATCATACTTGTTAACGAAGCAGAAAGCCCTTTTCCCATACCATCTACTATCAAGTAAAAAGTTCTGTTTTCATCAACTCTTCTTGCCGTATAGGCATCGCCACTTAAAGTATCAAGTGGTTTATACATAAAGTCAACTAAAGCAATATCTTTATCATCAAGTAACTGATAATAAAAATCATTTCTTAAAATATTTAACTCTTTTTGAAAGGCTAACTCTTCTTGGTACGTATCATAATCAGTTCTCATATACAGCGATACTAAATCTTAAACTTATTCAGTTCTGTTTGCATTGTTTTTGCATCATGCGAAAGTATTTCTACAGCACCTTGTACTTCTTCTCTTAAAGAGCTATTTTTTTCTGAAATTTCAACAACTTCATCAACTGCTATTATCATATCTTTTGTTTTTGTTGCTATGTAAATGCTCTCATGCATCACTTTAACAGATTTTTTCTTCGTCACACTCAGTTTTTCTTTTGTCTCATTTGATGATTCGATAAGTTCCTGAGCAGACTCTGAAATATGTAACATGCTACTAGAAGTTCTATCTGTCTCTTCAGAAATTTCTACAACATTTTGTGTAATGAGATTTACATTTGCGCTTATTTCACTCAAAGATTTTTGTGTTCTCTCTGCAAGTTTTCTTACCTCATCCGCTACAACAGCAAAACCACGTCCATGCTCACCTGCACGTGCAGCTTCTATTGCTGCGTTTAGAGCAAGAAGATTTGTCTGATCTGCTATATCTGCTATAATTGCCAAGACCTCTTTAATATTTTTTGCCTGTTCTGTCAATGATGCAACCTTGTTCACTAACTCTTCTTGTTCTTGTCTTCCATTTTCAATTGAATACACAACATCGTGAAGTTTTTCAACAAATCCATCTAAAACCTTAAATGTAACTTCAAGGTCTTCTGTCACACTTATAGTTGCCTCTTCTACATTGTCAAGCTTTCCTCCGACTTCTAAAACTAGCGTATTAATCCCCTTAATCTGCTCTTCTTCTTTTTGTGAGTTCTGGGCTAATGACTCAACTACACTATTGAGCTTCAGACTCTCACTTGATGTTCTTGCTGCTACATCTTGAGCATTGTATACTGTCTCTTTAAACGCAGTTACCATTATATGTAAGGCTCTTGATATTTGAGAAATCTCATCATTTCCTTCAACAATGACATTGCAAGAGAGGTCAAGGTCACTTGAGACACATTGAATCTTTTGTAATGATTCTTGCACACTTCTGTTTATGCCCTTGCTGATAAGTAAAATAATCACAAATATCATAATAGTAAATGCAATATAAGCGATGAGGATAATAGTCGTTTTTGTTTTTGATGTAGAGATAATCTCATCAAGAAGTTTAGTATTGTTTTTTGCTAAACCATCATCAACTTGTTTGAGTAAATTTATTTTTTTTGTGATAGTTTTAAACCATACTTCACTATCTACACCAAACTTACCCTCTTTTGCTTTTGCTATCGCTCTCATTTTGTTGACCTCAGCTACTACTGGGGAGTTCATCGTATCTTTATAGAGTTTTTTTGACTCAGGCGTTGCCATAGCCACAAAAGCATCCATATAGGCATCTTGCTGCGCAAGTAAAGTGATAAATTTTGCAAACATACCATCCGCAAAGCTATCTGCTGCAAAAGTTCCACTCAGCACTGCTCGCTCTATCCCTGCTCTCTCTTTTGATTTTAAAAAGTTTGTATATGCATCGAGTGCTTTTACAAGTGCTGGCGTATTTGCTAGTTTTGCGGTCAATGCTACAATATTGAGAATTTTTGTATTTGCACTCGTATAGTACTTCACTTCATCTTTTACACTTATGTGCAAATTATCTACTGCAGAGCGTACTTTATCAAGCCGAGAGAGATTACTTTTGAGAGATGCTATTTCAGCTTGTAACTCTTTAGAAAAATTTTCTTTATTTAAAGAACCTTCATAAACTAAAAAATCTTTATAACGCTGGTTCGTTAACACTCTTTGCTTTTGCAGTATTGCTCCAAATTTTTCACCTTTAGAAGCTAAAAATCCAGCAGAAGCACCCCTCTCTTTTTGTGTTTCATGGATTAGAAGACTCAACTTTTGAGAAAGTGTATTTAAGTCTTGTACTTTGCTGAGATTGCTGTTTTGTTCTACTGCTTTTATCACAGTAAGGGCAATAATTATCAATGAAAATGAAACTACAATTGCTATAATTAGATTTAATTTTGCTTTGATGCTCATCACTTAAACCTTTTTCACCTTAAAGAGTGTTGTTAAATTTAAGTCATCAAAAAGCTCTTTTAGTTGTGCATTTCCTACATCTATAGAAATATCTACTCCATCTTTAAGTACGAGTTTGTTAAGGTAGCCTATGACAGATGATATTATAGAAATCGAGTCTGTAATTTTAATTTTTATATTTTTGTTTGTTGTTGCGAGCGCATCTATAGCCTCTTTAATAGCTTGATGGTCAGAGAGATTTTTTATATTACCCTTAATTGTAACAACATTAGAAGATGTAGATAGTTCCATATTTGAATTCCTGTATATTAATATAATATCTGATTGTATCTAAAGTTTTTTTATTTTTTAATGATTTTCAACCACTCTTGCATTTTTTTCTCATATCCTATCGTTTTTAACTTTACAAATTTGAATGGTTTTTCAAGGTACTCTTGTTCTACATAACCACCAAAGTCATGTGGATAGAGATAGCCTTCATTTTGCTGTGTTATGCTTTTTGGGATATTTAGAATATTGCCATCTTTTACGCTTTGAAGTGCTTTGTTTATTGCTAAATACGCTGCGTTTGATTTTGGTGATGCACAGAGATAGATAACGGCTTGTGCTAAAATAATCCTTGCCTCAGGATAGCCTATCTTACTAACAGATGTTAGTGTAGAAGTTGTTAGTGTGAGTGCTTGAGGATTTGCATTTCCAACATCTTCACTTGCGAGTATGACTAATCTACGTGCAATAAAATCTGCACTCTCACCACCGTCAATAAGTCGTGCAAGATAGTAAATAGCAGCATCAGCATCCGAACCACGAATAGACTTAATAAGTGCAGAAGTCAAATCATAATGCACACCAGCTTCACTGCTTCCAGCTTGGAGTGCATTTGGACGTAAAGACTTTAAAAGTTCTAAAGTTAGCTTACTTTGGACATTCAAAGCAAACTCTAAAAGCTTTAACATAGCTCTTGCATCACCACCACTACTTACAACAAGATACTCTTTTGCATCTGCATCTATTTCTATATTTACAGATTCCATTGCTGTGTTGAGTAATTTTTCAAGAGCGCTATTCGTAATGGTTTTGAGCTCAAAAAGCATAGAGCGTGAACGCATAGCAGAGGTAAGTGAGAAAAAAGGATTTTCTGTTGAAGCACCAATAACTAACACCGAGTTGTTTTCCATAACAGGTAGTAAAACTTCTTGCTGGTTTTTTGAGAGGCGGTGCACTTCATCGATAAATATCAAAGGCTTCTGCAGTGCATTTTTGTACTGCTCAAATATCTTTCGGAGTTGTTCTACTTTGAGCGATGTTGCATTGAGTTCATAAAAGGGAAGTTGCATCACTTTAGCTATAACACGGGATAGGGAAGTTTTACCCACTCCTGCAGGACCATAAAAAAAGCTATGCCCAAGTGCTTCTTTTTCACATAAGATACGCAGTGGTGCATCAAACGCAGTTAAATGCTCTTGCCCGATGATGTCATCAAACGCAGTAGGACGAAGCAAGTGAGTAAAATCCACGTTTTATTCTTCTTCTGTAGTGTTTCTTTTTTTCTCTTTGGCTCTTTTTTTCTCTTCTTTTAAAAATTTATACAAAGCAGAGTATTCACTTCTTGTTAAATATCTTGTTTTTCCTGTTGGCAGGTTATTGAGTTCTATTTCTGCAAAACTCACACGTTTTAAGTCAGCCACTTCAGCACCAAAATGTGCAAAGAAACGACGAAGCTCACGGTTTTTCCCTTCTTTGAGTGCCACTTTGAGTATCGAGTAGTTTGGCTGATTTTTTTGAATTTTATAGCCGATAAATGGCTTAATATCCATAGAGGTAATTTTAGAGTGAGAGTGAGCACCGGCGCTTGCATCTGCAAGGAAAATACCATTGAGCATCGCATCTTCCATATCTGGTGTTACTTCCCCTTTGATTTTAAGCTTATAAATTCTCTCCAAATCAGACTCCATCAAAGAAGTTGCAACATGGGAAGCATCTGTTAAAAGAAGCAAACCCTCACTCGCAAAGTCAAGACGTCCAACGGGGATAAAATGTTTAAACTCTTTACTTAAAGTATCATAAATCGTTTTACGCCCTTTAGGATCAGATTTTGTTACAAGCTCACCCTTTGGTTTGTTGTAAACGATAACCGTATATTTTTCTTGTGGAGAGACTTGTTTTCCGCTTATGTAGACAATATCTATTCCCTCTTGTACCTGCGTAGCAGGATTTTCTTCTATCTCTCCATTTACACGGACATAACCATCTTGTATAGCCTTGTCTGCTTCTCTTCTAGAGTAAGTTGAGTAGTGTGCTATGTATTTATTTAATCGCATCATTGTTTATGATATTCCTTTTTCAATTAGCGTATGAATATGTAATACGCCTTGTATTTTTTCCTCTTTATCTGTAACGACAAGAAGTTGAATTTTTTTATTTTCTATTAAAACAAGTGCGTCACTCGCAAGCATCTCTTCATCATCTATAGTCATAGGGTTTAATGTTGCATATTTTAAGACATCTGCTTCGAGTGAAAAATCTTCACTGAGTAAAGCACGACGAACATCTCCATCACTCATAAGTGCAATGAGTCGCCCCTCTTTATCTGAAATAAGCACCGTTCCAAGACGTCCTTCACTGATTGCAAGAATGGCATCTTTGACTTTTGCATCTTCATGTAAAATTGGCAAGTTCTCTTTTTGCATCAAATTGCTTACTTTTATAAAGAGTTTTTTACCTAAAGCACCACCAGGGTGAAAAGATGCAAAATCACTCTTTTGAAAATCTCTCGCTTTCATCAAACAAACCGCCAAAGCATCACCTAAAGCTAATGTCAGTGTTGTTGAACTTGTCGGTGCGATATTAAGTGGGCAAGCCTCTTTTTCTACGACTACATCGATCACTAAGTCACTATATTGACCAAGTGTAGAGTTTTTGTCTCGTGTCATTCCTATCAAAGGAATCCCAAAACGCTTGATATGCGGTAAAATTGAGCTCAGTTCTTCGCTTTCACCCGAGTAACTTATAGCAATTACCACATCATCTTTGCCTATCATTCCTAGGTCACCATGAAGTGCTTCTGTCGGATGAAGAAAAAAGCTCGGTGTACCAGTAGAAGCAAAAGTTGCCGCCATTTTAGCCCCAATAAGACCACTTTTTCCAACACCACTGACAACGAGTTTGCCTTTGCAGTTAAGTATAATCTCCACCGCTTTATCAAATTCATCACCAATATTTTTCGCAGCATCAGCTAAGGTTTGTGCTTCAATATTTAACGTTTCTTGCGCAATTGTTTTATAATTCATAGCCTAATTATACCTTTTTTAACATCAAGAAGATATAATGTTACAAAATAAGTAAGAGACCATAAATAGCTTCCAAGTCAATGATAAGAGAAGCCATAAGATGCAAGGCGAAAATACGAAGGAGCTACTAGTAGCTTCAAGTGTTTTTAACGCAGTAGCTTGTGGCTTCTCTTATCACCCGTAGGGCAACATTTAAAAGGCTCATCTTCTGCGTTAAACTTTCGTCAACGATGCTCGGCATCGCCAACAAAAGTTTGCCTTGAATCTAAACCTTTTAAATGTTGTTGACTGGGAAATTATTTATGGTCTCTTACTTAATGATTTTATGAGGAAGACGAATGAGAAATATTATTGGTAAATATATGGATACAATTGATGCTTTAAAATTAGAGGAAAGGATTTTACATCACAATACTCTAATTTTGGGTGAAGAAGGTTCAGGGAAAACGAACTTAGCATGCAGAATTAGAAACTTTGTTATCGACAGTGAAGTGCCTACATTTTATATGGATTTTGCAAACTCAAATGAAGAGGATGTGGAGTTAAGATATAAAGACGAACACTTTAACTACATTCGTTTTGATGAGACAGCAGAGTTTGAAGCTGCGTTTGATGAACTAGTAGCACAGAGAAAGCACATCTATCTTGCAGTAAACCCTACATTCTTTTCAAACAAAAGAGATGAAAAAAGTAAACTATCCCAAATTATTGCACAACAAGTTTTACTTGATAACTACTACTACTTTTTTCACGATATTGAGAACCTTAATGGTTTTTACACAAAATTTGAAGACTTTTTACTCTATATGTTAAGCTTTGTCAATCTTCAAAAATATGGTTTTACATTTTTGGCACAACCACATCCAACATTTGAAAACCCACACCTCAAGCTACTGTTCTCTTTCTTGTTTGTAGGTAAATGTTCTAATGCCAATTATTTCAATACAGCTACACTCAAGACACTACAGAAAAACAAATTTTATTATCAATACAGAACTGATTATCCTACACTTTTATTTAATGATATTAAAAGTAGCATGGTTAAAATCAACGAGTACGATCCTGAGCTGTAACTATGCAAAAGCTATTTGATGAAGTTTCCTCCCTTGATACAAGGTGTTACAGCAAATTTCATTTAAGTGAAGATTTACTTATGGAGCATGCCGCACAAGGCATGGCCTCTTTCATCAAAGGCAATTTTTCAAATAATGAAAAAGTTATCATTGTAGTTGGTAGTGGAAACAATGGTGCTGATGGCATAGCCCTTGCAAGACTCCTTCACAAAACTTTTGAGGTTTACCTTTATTTTGTCAAAAAGCCAAGATCACAAATGGCTCTTTTACAAGAAAAAAGAGCTAGCGCTCTAAATATTCCAAGTATAGATGAACTACAAGAATGTGACATTCTTGTCGATGCCATAGTAGGTACAGGCTTTCAAGGTGAATTTTCACCCGAGCTAAACGCAGTACTACAGACTCTAAACGCAGCCAAAGCATATAAAATTGCCTGCGATGTTCCAAGTGGACTCAAACAAAACGGACAATGTGCACAGACAACATTTGAAGCTGATATCTCGCTCACTATGGGTGCTCTCAAAAAATCAATGTTTTTAGATGAAGCAAAAGATTTTGTAGGGAAAATTGAAGTGATAGAGCTTGGAATCGCACGTGAGATATATGAAGTGCCTACAAACTGGCAGCTTTTAGACTTGAATGATCTAGCACTTCCATTACGTAAAAAAAAGAATGCACATAAAGGCTCTTTTGGCCATCTAGGCATTGCTTGTGGTGAAAAGTCTGGTGCTGCCATCATGAGCGCACTAACAGCTTTAAAATTTGGTGCAGGACTTGTCACTTTAGTAGGCTTTGAAAATGAACAAACACTAGCCCTTCCTTACACTTTAATGTATGCACATAAACTTCCAAAAAACACTACTGCTATAGCTTGTGGCATGGGTCTAGGCCTTGAGTTTAGTGATACAGAACTAGAAACACTCTTTGACAACACACTTCCCTTAGTTTTAGATGCAGATATATTTTATATGCCAATAATACATACACTTCTCAAACGCAGTAATATCGTTCTTACTCCCCACCCAAAAGAGTTTGTTCTCCTTTTAAACGCAGTAAACTTAGCAAATATCACGGTCAAAGAACTACAAGAAAATCGCTTTAAATATGTAGAACTTTTTTGTCAAACTTATCCAAATGCAGTATTGCTTTTAAAAGGAGCAAATGTAATCATAGGAGAAGATAAAAAGTTTTATATCAATCCTCATGGTAGTTCCAAACTTGCAAAAGGTGGGAGTGGTGATGTTCTTAGTGGACTTATAGGCGCACTTTTAGCACAGGGATATTCAGCACTAAACGCAGCACTTCATGCTTCTCTTGCACATACAAAATTGGCACAAATCTACACTGGTACTGATTTTTCTCTTACACCTCGTGATTTAATCGAAGGTATTGGAAAGTTATAAGATAGCTTATGATATAAATCAGTAATTAATAAATATAGGAAATACTTTAATGGATAATATACTAAAAATTGGAAAATATGAACTCGGTTCACGTCTTATTGTTGGAAGTGGAAAATATGACTCATTTGAGATGACAAAAGAAGCAACACTTGCAAGTGGAAGTGAACTTATCACTGTTGCAGTTAGACGTTTAAATATTACAGACCCTGACAAAGAAAATCTTCGTGATACTTTTGCTGGAACAAATGTAAAATTTTTACCAAACTCTGCTGGATGTGTAACAGCTGAAGAAGCAATAACAACATTTCGTTTAACACGTGAAGCAACTGGTATTGACTTAATCAAGCTGGAAGTTATCGGTGACACAAAAAAAACGCTTTATCCTGATGTTTTAGAGACTATCAAAGCTTGTGAAATTCTCTCTAAAGAGGGCTTTACAATCATGGCTTACACTTCAGATGATCCGATTATGGCAAAACGTTTAGAAGATGCTGGTGCAAATGCTATCATGCCTCTTGCTGCGCCTATTGGAAGTGGACTTGGAATTCAAAACCCATACAATGTTGCCTTTATTAAAGATGCTGTAAATGTACCGGTAATTGTTGATGCGGGAATCGGTTGTGCAAGTGATGCAGCTTATGCAATGGAGTTAGGTGCTGAGGGTGTTTTAACCAACACTGCAATCGCTCAAGCACAAAACCCTATGCTTATGGCAGAGGCGATGAAACATGCTGTTCAAGCTGGTCGCATGAGTTATCTTGCAGGAAGAATTGCTAAACGTCCTTATGCTACTGCATCAAGTCCTGTTGATGGACTTATCCAGTTCTAAATCAGCTCTCAAACTTTGAGGAGAGTTGGGTCATCAAAAGTAGTTGACCCATTCCCTCAAAAAACTTCTCTATTCCCATCTCTTTGGCATTTACAGATTTTTTTAATGCTGTAACGAATACTAACTTTAACTCTTCAGAAGCCTGCATATATGTCTCTATGATATACTCAAAAGAGAGTGAATGCACTGTGCCATTGACATCAAAGTCTATACTCGAAATCGGATTAATCCCTTGAGCCTTTAAAAGGTCTATACACTCTTGTTTTAAATTTTTCATTTATAAGACTCCCATAAGAGAGAGCATAACTACAAACATTGCCACCGGAGTAATGTAGCGAAGTGAAAAGTACCACGGTTGAAATGCCCATTTTAGTTGGGGTTTCATAACTGCTTCAACCTCAGAACGTGGGATAACAAAACCTACAAATACTGCCATTAAAAAGCCACCAATAGGTAACATAACAGCAGCCGTAAAGTAATCAACCCAATCAAAAAAGTTTTTTCCACCCCAAGTAAGAAACTCTTTTGCTCCATCAATATTAGAAAGAATAGCCACTATTCCAAAGAGCCAAAAGAATGTTCCCATGGAGACAGTTGCTTTGAGTCTACTCCAGCCAAAACGGTCTATAAAGTACTGTACCATAGGTTCAACTAAAGAAACAGATGATGTCAGCCCAGCAAAAGCAAGCGCTATAAAAAATAAAACAGCAAAGATATTTCCGATAATCCCCATCTCATAGAATGCCGCTGGGAGTGAGATGAAGACTAAGCCCGGTCCTTTTGCAGGACCTGATCCATATTGATATAAAAATGTAAACAACATTAAACCAGCGACTATAGCTATAGTAGTGTCTAAAAAAACAACCCAAAAAGCACTTTTGACTATATTGGCTTCTTTATCTAGTGAAGCGGCGTACGTCATAATCGCCCCCATACCAAGACTAAGCGTAAAAAAAGCATGCCCAACTGCTGTAACAAAAGCATCAGCATCTATTTTTGACCAATCAGGAGAGAACATAAAAGAGACTGCTTGTCCAAAAGCATCAAGTGTCGTCGCATAAATAAACATAGCAGCCAAAATAATCATCAAGGCAGGCATCAAATACATATTTAGCTTTTCAATTCCACCTTTTAAACCTTTGTGTAAAACATATATAATACCAATAAATGAAAGTGTATGGTAGAAAAATTGTGTCCAAAAGCTTGTGTGCAACATTGCTGTAAAAATTTCTTCTGATTCTTTTACACTCGCAGGTAGATACGATAATGAGGTAACAATATAGTTAAATATCCAGCCTATCACAACAGAGTAAAAGATCATGATAAATAGACCTGCTAGTCCTTGAAAACCCGCGAGTTTCCACAAATGCTTATGTTTTGGGGCAAGCTTTTCAAAACAAGTCACTGTATCACGGCGACCCAAATACCCAATAAGCATTTCTGCTATCATTATGGAAAATCCAATAAGCAACACGGTAAACAGGTAAACTAAAACAAAAGCTCCTCCACCATATTCACCTGCTATGTAAGGAAATTTCCAGATATTACCAAGCCCAACAGCACTTCCTGCTGCTGCTAATATAAAACCAATTCTACTAAATCTAGCTATTTTCATATTTCACTTTCTGTGTTAAATTACGCTTATTATACTTAAAAAATAAAAATATATAAAAGAATTTACAAATACTATTGACATTTTCTATATTATTGACTATAATTCCGGCTCATTAATCAGCACTTGTGTTTGATTATTGTGTAGGTCGGGGTGTAGCTCAGTATGGTTAGAGTACCTGGTTTGGGACCAGGGGGCCGAAGGTTCGAGTCCTTTCACCCCGACCACTTTTCAAATTACTATGTTTATATTCAAGACTTATATATGGTGGGATTAGCTCAGCTGGTTAGAGCACTGGTTTGTGGTGCCGGGGGTCGCGGGTTCGAATCCCGTATCCCACCCCATAATTTACAAAATATAAACTTAATAACAATAATAACTAATATGTAGTAGCGTCCGTGGCTCAACTGGATAGAGTTTCGGATTTCGGCTCCGAGGGTTATAGGTTCGAATCCTATCGGGCGTACCACTCTTTGCCTCCTTAGCTCAGCTGGATAGAGCAACGCCCTTCTAAGGCGTAGGCCACACGTTCGAATCGTGTAGGGGGTACCACTAATAGAAATATTATGTTATCGTGTCAGAAGTGACATAAAAAACTTATTCCACGCGGATGTGGTGAAATTGGTAGACACGCCAGACTTAGGATCTGGTGCCGCAAGGTGTGAAGGTTCAAGTCCTTTCATCCGCACCACTATACAGAAAACAAACTTTCATAACTCATACTTTCAAAAACTATTCTAATACAAAACAAAGGAACTAATATGTTAATTGATTACAAAGATACTAAGTTTCAAGAAAATTACAAACTCATGGCACAGACCATCATCCCCCGCCCTATTGCCTGGGTTATAACCCAAAACAATGGTATCACAAATATCGCTCCCTTTAGCTACTTTATGGGGCTCTCATCAAACCCTCCGACCATGATTATCTCAGTGGGACACAAATCAGATGGCAGCGAAAAAGATACACTTAAAAATATCAGAGAAACAAAAAAATGTACTATTTGTATGGTTAAACCTGAGCATTTAGAACTGATGCACTACTCTTCAAAAGAACTCACAGCAGATCTCAGTGAAGAAAAAGAGTTTCACATTCCTACAAAAGAGGTCGTAGAAGATTTTCCACCAATGATAGAGGGTGTTCCAAGTGCATTTTTTTGTGAGTTTTATCAAGAGGTTGATTTACGAGGGAGTGCAACTATCCCACTTATCATAGAGATCAAACATCAATACATTGCAGATGAAAATATCTCAGATAAAGAGCGACTAACTATAGACTTCGAGCCACTAGCAAGAGTCGGTAAAAGTTACGCACTTTTAGGCGAAGAGATTAATCCTCCAAAAATTCCTTAATACTACTCTATAGTAAGGTTAAGGGCGTGGCTCTCCCCTGCGCACACTATCCTAAAATCTTCTTGCGCATTGGCACTCTCGATACATACAAACTCTCTGTAAGCCTCTTTATCCATGGCACTCATACGAGCGCATTTATCTATCCAAGGATTCCAAACTATAGCTGAAGATGAACCTACTGCGTTTAGATGTAACTCTTTTAGATTATCAGCTAATACTATCTCATTTTTCACATCTTGATAGACTCTATCTACCTCTTTATCAAAAAATATTTCCCCTTTTTGGAGTTCTTCTTTGTTTGTTAAAGTATCAAGATAGGGTTTATCTTCAAGTCCTAAAATTTTGACATTGTTAATCTCTGAAACATTAAAATAAGAGTGCAATGCTTGGGTTATCATAAACTCTTTGTCATCTTTGTTTGTAGTTTTGAGCTCTATCTCTAAAGTATCTCCAATGATAAAGTTCACTTCTAGTTCAAATTTATACTCCCATATCTCCCTACTTTGTGGATTATCTTGAAGTTTAAAAGAAACAACTGTTCTTCCTTCATCTATCTCTTTGGCTCCCAAAAATGTAAAAAGCATTGTTCTTGCAAAACCGTGTGGCGGTAGTGCGCTGTCAAAAGAGCCAAAACGTGGCCAACAAATCGGTACACCGCCACGAATGGCTTTACCCTCCTCAAAATCACTTTTATCACTTAACCATAAAATATCTTCACCATTACTGCGTTTATACTCAAATATATGCGCACCCTGCAGAGCAATCTTTGCTACTGCGTTTAGATTTTGAATTTCTATATACGCAAACCCATTATCAAACTTTTTCAATGTCACCATTATGCTCTCCAACTTTGTAATTTATGCCCTTTAAGTGCATAAAACAAAATAATCAAATAACAGACTATCCCAAGAAGGTAAGCCTCTTGCATATTTTCTGTAATTTGTGCTATTTTCCCAAAAACTAAAGGAATGAGCGCCCCACCTGCTATAGCCATAATGAGCAAGGCACTTGCTTTTGCTGTATGTTTTCCTAAGTCTTTCAAAGCCAAAGGCCAGATAGTCGGCCAAACAAGTGCATTTGCCAAACCTAAGATAGCTACAAATGCAACACTATCAGGGATACCAGTGATGATGTGTGACCCAGTTACCGAGCTAAAGGCAACCCCAAGCAGTAACACTATTCCGCTGAGTGCTGAGAGTATCAAGGCTTTTTCTTGAGACAAATATTTGGGGATAAAAAAGACACCGATAAGATAGCCTAAAACCATAAAACTCATAGTATATGAGGTCAATGCAGTTGCATTTGGCACACCAAGACTTTGAGCATATAGACCGATAGTATCGCCAGCTATGACTTCTATGCCAACATAAAAAAAGAGTGCAACCGCCCCTAAAATTACCCGAGGAAAAGCAAAAATATTTGAAGTATCATAAACATCATCTTCAAACTTTAGCTCTTCAAGTGAAGAAAATAAAACAAACAAACTCAAAACAAACAAGATAACAGCCATAACAATATAGGGTGTTATAAGTATATGTGCTAGTTTTGTTGTGTCCACAGTTTCGAGTGCATTTGTTGTGCCAATATCTGAGAGTATAAACGCAGTAAAAAGCAGGGGAGCTAAGACTCCCGCACTTTTATTTATAAGGCCCATAATGCTAATACGCATCGCTGCAGACTCTATATCTCCTATGAGTACAATGTAGGGATTTGATGCCGTTTGAAGTATTGTAAGCCCAGTTCCCAGTACAAAAAGAGCACTTAAAAAGATAAAATATTCAGCACGCAAAGCTGCAGGGATAAATAACAAAGCCCCCAAACTCATGACAAACAAACCCAGTGCCATTCCTTTTTTATATCCTGTTTTTTCTAAAAGCATTGCCATAGGAAAAGCCATGACAGTGTAGGCAATGTAAAAAGCAAAAGTCACAAAAAGTGCTTCAAATTCATTTAAATCACAAATGACTTTAAGATACGGAATAAGTGAGCCATTGAGCCAAGTAACAAACCCAAAAATAAAAAATAAAACTCCAATGATAAGCATAGGAATCAAACTTGATTTTTTATCCATGACGTAAACTCTCAAGATACTTTGCTACACCATCTTCATCATTTGTATGCTCTAGAACAATATCTGCTTTTGCTTTGACACCCTCTTGTGCATTTGCAACTGCTACAGAAACATTTGCAAGTTCAAACATACCTATGTCATTAAAGTTATCTCCAAAAACACTCAAACGAGTCAAGTCAAATCCCATCGCTTCACTCACACTTCGTATCCCATGAGATTTGTCCGCATCTTTATGCAGTATGGTCAAAAAGTAGCAGCCCATATATGCTTCAGGAGCCAAGATATACTTGAGCTCCTCTTTAAAAATTGCTTTGATGTTTTTCTCTAACTCGATTAAGATAGCTTCATCAGCCATATAAACAATTTTGAAGTTATCCTCCATCGCGCGCAAATCTTTAAAAACATGGGTATGATCATCATCTGAGTAACGTTTAATGATTTCACTTTGATAACTATTAAGTATGCTCGAGTAGGAAAAAGCTTCATTTAGTTGCGTATCCACCAAAGAGAGAACAAAAGGATAAATTCCAAGCTTTGCACCCTCATCTATGATGACATCCCCTACTTCTTTGTTGATAAACTTTGTGTCAATTATCTTTTTATCCATCGTAGCAATGAGTGCACCATCAAGAAGTATCATAGGAGCATTCACGCTCACACCATCCAAAAACTGTGCAGTTTTTTTGTATGTTCTCGCTGTTGCAATGGATAAAATAGAGTCCTGCGCATACGAGTTCCATATTTTTTTAGTATAATCACTGATAGATAAATCACTCCGTAAAAATGTGTGATCTAGGTCTGTTATGTAAATATTTTTCATAGATGTAGTATATCAAAATTGTGAGGTAAACTTTGAACAAAGCAGTAGTAACAGGTGCAAGCAGCGGCATAGGAAAAGCAATAACAAACAGACTGCTAACGCTTGGGTATGAAGTTATAGGTGTTAGCAGAAGTGTAAAAGATGATGATTTTAATCATGCTAACTTTCATGCAGTTACATGTAACCTTGCAAAAGAAGAAGAGACAATACAGTTATGCCAAAAACTCAAAAAAGAAAACATTTTTATACTCATAAACTGCGCAGGCTTTGGCAGATTTGAGCCACATGAAGCGTTACATGTAAATACCATCACCACTATGACTTTTGTAAACCTTACTGTCCCGATGCTGCTCACAAATGCCCTCTTGCGTTCACTCAAAGAGAATGAAGGCTACCTCATCAACATAAATTCCATAGAAGCACTCAGAGCAAGTAAATTTGCGGCGGTATATAGTGCTACAAAGGCAGGCTTAAAAGCTTTTGGTGATGCACTTTTTGAAGAAACAAGAAAAAGCAGACTCAGTATAACAAACATAAATCCGGATATGACACAAAGCAGTTTTTATGATGAACTGCGTTTTGATGTCAGTCAAAAAGAGGATGAAAAACTACTTGCCTCAGATATTGCCGATGCAGTTGCACATATTTTAACCATGAGAAAAGGGGCAGTTGTAAGTGAATATACACTCAGAAGTCTGCATTTTGGTATTGCCAAAAAGTCTAAGAAATAATGTCAAGTGTATTGGGGGCTTGATTTTGTGTAGAGGCTAAAAAATCTTTATGCTGACGCAACTTTTGTAAAGTCTCTCCTGTTTCATTTTTCATTTGCTGTAAAACTTTGAGCGCTTCTTTTATGAGTGATGCAGCAGACTCCATCTGCTCTTGTGTCTCAAATGTCGGCATTTGGGATACAAGCATATCAATCTCTTGCACATTTTTTTCTATAATGGCGATTTGCAGTTTAGTGTGCCACATTTGTTGTTTCTCTCCAGCCTGCAAGCAGACCTTTAAAGACATTGCTTACCTCATCAATTTTTTCTGTATTATTTTCAATATTGGCATAACTTAATAACTGTATTTGATAATTATAGAGTCCGTCCAAATAGACTGCAATATCCCCCTGCGATTTGTCCAGTACTGCAATAAGTTCTACAATGACTGCAATAGCACGGTTTATCCAATAGACTTTTTTTGTATTGTTTTCATCTAAAATAGCTTTTTTTGCCTGTGCATTAAAACGCAAAACGCCCTCATACATCATCTCTATTAATTTTTCCGGTGATTCTATACTGACATTATTTTGATTATAAATATTATATGCTACATTGCTGTACATCGCAGATTCCTTTTTGTTTTTTTCATTGTTCATTCAACCTATATCGACAAGATTTTGAATTACTTGAACCGAAATTTAGCAAAAAAAATATCCGAAATTTTTCTAAAGTTTTTGTCTATTTTGACGATTTAGCGTATAATACATAAAAGAAGGATTTTATTATGGCAGGAAGTATAAGCTCTCTCGGAATTGGTTCAGGTGTTTTAACATCAGATGTAATTGATCAGCTCAAAGCTGCAGATACAGCAAATATTATAGATCCTATTGATAAAAAAATTGAGACTAACAACCAAAAACAACAGTCATACGATTTACTTTCTTCTTATATGAATACCTTTAAAGGAAGTACTTTTGCACTTAGTAACGACACTCTTTTTGATAACAAAACTGTTGATGTCAGTGGCTCTGCAGAAGTAAGCGTTGAAGCCGGAGCCAATGTTGACTCATTTACTCTTGAAACAGTGACCTTAGCAAAAAAAGATATAACAAAATTTGGCGCACTCAGCAGTACAACTTCCCCTATAGCTTCTGCAGCCGGTGTTTTGAATCTTGACATCAACGGTACTACCTATAATATTGATTATGATACTACAACAACTTTAGAAAGCCTGGCACAGTCCATAACAGATATTGCAGGAACACAGATAGATGCTTCAATATTAGAAACTAGTTCCGGAGCATTCAGTCTTGTCCTCTCCTCAAAAGAAACAGGGGCAAATCAAGCCATAACTATTACAGATACAGATGATGGCACTAATGGAACAGGTTCACTTGATGCTGCTCTCTTTGATACAACAGCAGTAGATGGTTATCAAAAAATTCAAGATGGAACAGATGCTGTTTTTAAATATAATGGCATAACAACTACCCGTTCTACAAATGAGATTAGTGATCTCATTTTAGGTGTAAATATAACTCTTACACAGGAGGGAGATTTTTCAAATGTAACCATCAACCAAGATACACAAAAAATTGTTGATGAAGTACAGATGTTCGTTGATAATTACAACACTTTAATGACTAACCTCAACGATATGACTGTTTTTGATCAAGAACAGGGGAGTGTCGGTATTTTTCAAGGAGATAGTTTTGTCAATGGTCTCAAAAGGGATATGGCTAGCTCTGTAACAAGCAGGTTTGGGTCAAATGATGGGTCTTTAATGGATTACGGAATTGAAGTTGACAGATATGGGGTAATGAGTTTTGATAGTAGTGTTTTAGAATCAAAACTCCAAAGTGACCCTGAGAGTGTAAAAACTTTCTTCGCAGGTGGTGTTGATGAAAACGGCAATGATATTACAGGGTACTTCACAAACCTAGATGATAAAGTGAAACAATACACTGGATATGGAGGGCTTCTTTCAAATTTTGATAATGGACTTACAAAAGATGCGCAAAACCTTGCAGATTCAAGAGAAAGAGCACAAGCATCTTTAGATAGTCGTTATGATATAATGACCCAACAATTCATTGCTTATGATGCAATGATTAGTCGATTAAATGCAGAATTTGCGTCACTGCAAAGTATGATAGATGCACAAGCAAACAGTAGCAACTAATTTTTCTGCTTAAACAAAGAGAACATATAACCGGCTATATCAAAGTCTAGTTTTGTGTCAATATCAATAGACTTTTTTTGATCCATTACATATGCATATATATTTTTTTCCAAAAAAAAGCTTTTCTTTTCTAAAAGTTTTTGGATATTTATAACATATATTGCACCATTTAGCCGGTAGTATGTTTCTAAATCTTGGCTTCTTTTATTTAAAATTTCTTTATTCAAAAAAGTTGTCATGCTGTTGTCTTTTGGCAGTGTATTGGACCAAAGCGGTGAATGCTCCATTTCACATACACTTACAACAGCATCAGCATTTTTTTTATCCAAAAGCTCTATTGCCTTGTCAATATCTTCACTCTCTCGTAGTGGACTAGTTGGTTGCAGTAAAATAAGATGTGTGTATTGTTTTTCAAAGTTTTTTATCAGATGTTGTATAACTTCAAGCGTTGTAGCTGTATCAGTCGAGAGTATTGCAGGACGTTTTAATGCAGTCACATCCAAAGAATGCGCAATGCCTAATATCTCATCATCATCACTTGAAACAATAACTTCATCAATATATTTACTTTTTTTTGCTGCTTCTATACTCCATGAAATCAAAGGCTTTCCCGCTAGATCTAGGACATTTTTGCGAGGCAGCCTTTTAGAACCGCCTCTTGCAGGAATAACAGCTAAAAAAGTTTTCTTATGTAACATTAAAATATCTCTTTATACTCAACTTGTGCCTGCTCAAAATCACTCATACGACCAATATCGAGCCAATATTCATGAATAGGAAATGATATAGTTTTGAGTTCATCTTTTATAATATCTTCAAAAAGTGTCGGCATATCATAAAATTCACCTTTTGGAATATACTCAAAAGCTTGGGGAGAAAGGACATAGATACCGGCATTTACAAAAAATTTATGGACAGGTTTCTCTGCTATTGAAAGGATGCGGCTTCCATCTGTCTGAATGACTCCATAAGGGACTTGATAGTCATATTCTCTGACACACATTGTTGCTACAGATTTTTCAAAAGAGTGAAAATCTAAAAGGTGCTCAAAATTGACATTTGTGAGTAAGTCTGCATTCATTACAAAAAATGGTTCTTGGGGGCGTTCTTCTATCAGGGAGAGTGCTCCTGCTGTTCCAAGGCGTTTGCTCTCCTCAATATAATCAATATTTACGCCTAATGCACTTCCATCACCGAAATACTCTTTTATCATCTTTGCTTTATAATTCACACTAATTGTGATATTTACAAAACCATATTTTGCAAAGTTTTCTATGATAGTCTCTAAAATCGGTTTATTTCCAACTTTTAAGAGTGGCTTTGGTACATCTTGCGTGAGAGGTCGCAGTCGCGTTCCAAGTCCTCCTGCCATCAAAATGACACGATTTTGCTTGGCGTTTGTTTTGAGCAGTTTTGCTAAATCTTCAATTTTGACAAGTTTTCCCTCATCATCGACAATAGGTATTTGGTAGATTTGCTTACGAATCGCTTTTTGAATGATAAGTTCTTTTGAGTCATTAATATTTGCAAGAGTAGGTTCTTTAAAGTAAAGACTCTCAATGGAAGACTCTAAAGTTAGCCCATTCAACAATCCCCTGCGAATATCACCATCTGTCAGCGTTCCAACAACTTTCTCATTGTCATCCAAAACAATTGCAATACGAATAGCACCTTTGTCAATGACTCCAAGAGCATCTTTTATACTCGCATGCTGGTTGAGTAAAACATTTTTATAGTTTTGCATTTTCTACCTCTATGTCATAGAATGTTTTGTATTTTAGTTCATTCAATGGCGTATTTTTCAAACTCTCTTTTATACTTGAAGCAGTTTGCGTTCCCTCATATGGATTGTGTATCTTTTGAAGATCTTGTTGCCATCTTTCATCATACACTTTTTCAATAGCAGTTTTAATTGCGTGGGTTTCAATGATACAGGTAATTACCGAATCTGCCTGAACACGTCCTTTTTGCCTTTCTCCGATATTTATTGTAGTTTTATGAAAACTCGGCACTTCCAAAATTCCACTTGAGCTGTTTCCTACAACTGCATCAACATACTTAATAGCACTAAAATAGCGAAGCTGTCCTAAAGATGCAAACGCAACACACCTTTGTCTGTTTTTTTCCACATAGCTGTCTATCATTTCATTAATAATTTTACCACCTGCATCAGCATTTGCTTTTGTAAAAATGACTTTTATATCTTTGAAATAATCCAAAGCTTTCAAAACTCTTTGAAATTGTTCTTTAGGAGCTAAATTACTTAGTGTTTGAGGATGGAATGTTACAAGAAGATTTTTTTTACCAAGGTGAAAATTCATAGACGCTTCTAATGCTTCTTTTGAAAGTAACTGTATTTTTTTTATATTTTCTACTCCTAAAGAGCCTACATTCAAAACTCTTTGAGGATTTTCTCCAAGCTGAATGGCTCTTTGTCTATAAACTTCTGTTGATGTAAAATGAAGTGCAGAAAGTTTTGTAATGCTATGGCGAATAGCATCATCAATCGCCCCTTCGGTAATCTCCCCACCATGAATATGTGCAATAGGGATCTGTAACATAAACGCAGCCAAAGCACAGCCTAATATCTCATATCTATCTCCTAAAACAACAACAATGTCAGGTTGTAACTGGTCAAGTGTTTGTGTCATTTCACATTGCAGTTTTGCCATAGCACAGGAAAGTTCTTCTTTTGCGTCGCTATTACATGTAAAGGGAACTTTGGCATCAATAGTAAAGTCATTTTCTATCTCTTTAAAAGTTTTACCATACTCTTTACTCAAATGTGTACCGCTTACAATGAGTTGCAAAATGAGGGCATCATCTTTTTGTATTTCTCGCATAAGCGGCTTCAAAAGTCCATACTCCGCTCGTGTTGTGGTTATAACACATATTTTTCGCTTATTCATATTGGTTCATCTGCTTTGTAATCTTTTTGTGCAATGGATCCAATAACCTCATCCCATTTCATCGGGCTTATCCCATCTGCTGGTCGTTTTACAGTAATATTTTCTCCACTAAAAACTTCTCCTTTTTTAATGACTCTGCTTGCTACTATAGATTTTCTTGCTACTTTTATATTTGGGGCTTCACTTTTGCTTGGTTTTTTAACTCCATTACCCATCGCTTTTTCTATGTTTCGAATTGCCTGTACCATCGCTTTTAGTTCATAAGGTTCAAGACTTGCTTTATGATCGGGGCCTTGCATTGTTTTATCAAGAGTAAAATGTTTTTCAATGACACTCGCCCCAAGTGCTACAGCAGCCGTTGGGACTTCTATGCCAAGGGTGTGGTCACTGTATCCATACGCCACATCAAAAGTTTTGCCAATTGTAAGCATCGCTTTTAAATTAACATCCTCCATCGGTGTTGGATACATGGTATTTGCATGCAGTACTGTTATATTTTCTTTTTTTGTGCCGTTACATGTAAGCACATTTAAAGCATCTTCAACTTCGCTAAGTGTTGCCATCCCTGTTGATAGCACTATTTTTTTACCCAGCTTGGCTATTTTTCTAAGATATGGCAGATTGGTAATCTCTCCGCTTGGGATTTTAAAAATCTCCAATCCCAAATCACTGAGCAAATCAACGCTATCCAAATCAAAAGGGGTGGAGAGAAACATAATATTTTTTGTTTTGCAATAGCTGATGAGTTCTTTGTGTGTTTGACTATCCAACTCAAGTTTTTTAAGCATAGCAAATTGAGAATTATCCTCATCTTGCATATTTGCTTGCTGATACTCGGCTTTTTTGGCATTTTTACTTACCAGTTTTTCTGCTTTAAATGTTTGAAATTTTACAGCATCTGCCCCTGCATCGCTTGCAACATCTATAAGTTGTTTGGCAAGTTTTATACTTCCATCATGATTAACTCCTGCTTCTGCAATAATAAACACGCTCATTTGACAATACTCCTCGCTTTTACAAATCCATTGACAACAGACCCCTGTACTGCAATGGCACCACTGCCGACAAAACTGTTTGCTTTGACTGTGACATCACCGTTAAGGAGTGCTCCTGTGGAGATATGACAATAATCACCAACTTGTGTATCGTGTTCTAAGAGTGCTTTTGAATTAATGATACAGTTTTTTCCAACTTTTACTCCAGCGTTCATTACAGCATGATGCATAACAACGGTTCCTTTTTCTATGGTTGCGTGAGGTGAAACATAAGCAAATGGGGAGATGATTGTGGGGATGGAGAACGAAAATGCTTCTAACTTTTCAAACAGCTTTACCCGCACACTGTTTGACTTGATATGCCCAACACTAACAATGGCGTACTTGTATTTTTTGCGTAACTCCTCAAGTTCATCGTCAGTGCCAATAAGTGGATAGCCTAAAACAGGTTTGGATTCCCCAACAAACTTTTCAACAATACCAGCAATTTGAAATCTCCCCTCTTGCTCAATCACATCAATGACACTTTTGCAGTGTCCCCCACCGCCGAGCAGTATAATTTTTTCTTTCATAGCACACTACTTGGAATATTTATAACTCGCTCACTCAAATATTTTGAGTTTTTCAGACTATCATTTTGACAATCTTTAAACATTGCTAACTCACTCATCAGTTTCCATATTGGACGTGTCATAATTCCATTTTTGTTAGTAATTTCCAGCAACGCATCTCTCATCTTTTTATCTTTACATGTAATGGCATTGAGCCAATAGTTTGATTGAGTATTTTGTGGCTCTTTAATGAATGTTATATCGTCAAAATCTTCAAAAAACTGTATATATTTTTGTGCCAAGAGCCTTTTTGAGGCTAAAAAATCTTCTAATTCTTCAAGTTGTGCTACAAGAAGTGCTGCATTGAGATTTGGAAGGCGATAATTATACCCTATTATATCATGAGCATACTCCCATTTATGCGGTACTTTTGCCGTTGTTGTAAGATGTTTGAGCTTTTTTGCCACTGCTTCATCATCGGTAACTATAGCGCCACCTCCACCAGCGGTGATAATTTTGTTACCATTAAAACTAAAGCAACCCATTTTCCCAAAAGTTCCAGTATGATTTTGTTTGTAAAAACTTCCCAAACTCTCTGCGGCATCTTCTATAAGTGTAATGTGCCATTTTTTGCAAAGTGTAGCGATTGCATCAATTTCACAAGGGTGTCCAAAAGTATGCATCGGCACACAGGCTTTCACTCTTTTGTTCGTTGTTTTGTTGATACATTCACCATTCTTTACTACACAGTTTTTTTGCAAAAATATCTCTAAATTCTTTGCACTCATACCAAGAGTATCTAAATCGACATCAATAAAAACAGGTTTAGCATCACAATAACTTATGGCATTACATGTAGCCACAAAGGTAAGTGCCTGCGTGAGAACTTCATCTCCTTGTGAAACATCAGCGACCATGAGTGCTGCATGCAAAGCGCTTGTTCCATTGACTGTTGCAACGGCATATTTCGCACCCACATAAGAAGCCAAATCTTTCTCAAACCTATCAACAAATGCTCCAACACTTGATACAAATGTAGAGTCTATACACTCATTTAAGTATTTTTTTTCATTGCCTCTAAAGCGGGGTTCATGGAGAGAAATAAACTCTTTTGTCTGGTAAATATTTTGGATGAAATTGATGATTTTTTTATTCAAGTTGTTTCCTTTGTCCTCGACGCTCCTTCGGACATCGTCTGTGGTTGCAATTTCGCGCAAGTCCTCGACGGTCCTTCGGACATCGTCTGTGGTTGCAATTTCGCGCAAGTCCTCGACGGTCCTTCGGACATCGTCTGTGGTTCCGACGCTAAAAACGAGAAGCAGTTCTCGTTTTCTTGACGTGTCTCACATCTTACCATCAAGATATTTTTTCTTATCTTCATACTCAAGGTTTGGCAGAAGCTCTAAAAAAAGTTCTACTATCTGTTCTTTATTCCATGATTTTTTTGCAAGCATCTGCTCTATCTCTGTTTCAAACTTCTCTAAAAGTTGCGCATCAAAATCGAGTTCATTTTTAATGACTCCAAGATTTTTAAAGCGTTTCATATCAAGTATTTCATTCTCGGTAAAAAACTCTTCAAAATCTTTCTCTCCCGTTGTGTCACTTTGTGTGAACAAACAGGGCCATTTTCCTTGTTCTGGCAGTGTTTTTGCCAAGGATCTTGCTTCATCTTCACTGCTGCAAAGATAAGGCTCATACCCTTTTTCTTGTAGATATTTAACTGCAATATCGGCAAAGCTAATGAGATGCAGAGCTTCTGAGAGTTTTGGAAAGAAAATATCACGATTTTCACCAAATATGCAGCTCATCAAACAAAGTTCTCCACTCTCTTTTGGTGTTACAAAGTAGCGTTTGATATCATTGGGTGCTACGATGGGCTGTTTTTTCTCAAGCCTTTGGTTAAATCCATGTAGTAGTGAGCCATCACTAAAAGCAACATTGGCAAAGCGTGCCATAGAGACATCAATTTGCGTGGAATTTCTATGCACAAACATCTCCATAATCCGCTTGCTTGCTCCCATCATATTAACTGGGTTAGCTGCCTTGTCAGTTGAGACACAAAAATATTTCTTTACTCCCTGCTCAATTGATTGCTTGAGCGTTTTATCGGTGTTAAATATATTTGTTTCAATCATCCGCATCAAAGTAAAGGGGTCTTTTTCACTGCGTACATGTTTTAAGGCTGAGAGATTGAGCACATAATCATACTCTCCATCTTGAGTAATAAAAGCATCATACTCAATCGAACCTATATCAAGGGCATAAGTTGCAAATTCTCCATCAATATAACCATGTGAGCTGCGAATATCACGCACAAGTTCTGTTAAATTGTTCTCTGAGATATCAACTACATGGAGCTTTTTAGGATTGCGTTTAAAAATCTCTTTTACTACAGCACTCCCTATGCTTCCTGCACCGCCAAGCACCAAAAATTTTGCATTACATACAATCTTGGTTAATTCATTTTTATATTTTTGTATATCATTTAGAAAAAGTTCTTTTTCTCTGCCTATTAGTTTTAAAACATTCATGTGAAGTTACTAGCAACTTCTATACCATTAAATTTGGTATATTTTATGCTTAGAGTACTACTTATGAAAGGATGTGTATGCAAAATATAGAAGAACAGGCTATAAAAAACTATCAAAATAATATTGAATTTTTTAAAAAATACAATGAAAAAGTTTCCAATAAAATTTTAGCATTGGAGAGCTTGCTGGATGATGGAAGACTCTCCCCAAAGTACGATCTAATCTATGAAGATGGATACTTTGATGTTGTTGAACTTGCAAGCGGGGCAAAACTCTACAATACAAATTCTCAAGAGTTCTCACAAAAGATTGTTGATGACATTAACCTGAAAAAAAATGATCAAAGTTTTCGAAGTTTACGGAAAATCAACTTTGAAGAAAATTCTTTTGAAACAATAAAAAATGCAAATGCCTATACAAATTTTGCAACTACTGCAGAGATATACGAACTTTATCATAAAAATATTGATGATTCTACACACATGAAAGAGCTTGATAAATTTATATTTTTGGGTGTTGGACTTGGGCTCCATATTCCTAAAGCTGTTGAAAAATATGATTTTCAAGTAGTGCTCATAGTAGAAGATAACCTGGAACTTTTTCGCCTTTCTCTTTTTACTATTGACTATAAACAAGCGCTTATGAATACAACAAGTTTTTTCTCAATCGCAGACAATGCAGGCACCTTTAGAGAGTGCTTTAATGGTTTTTATACCAATGCTTTTTTCAAAAACCAGTTTATTAAATTTCATCTCTTTTCCTCAGCATATGAATCAAAAATTCAAGAGATTCAAGCCATTCTCATCTCTCGACCCGAAGCGACCTACTCCCATAATCGTATCTTAGAAAAAAACAGAAAAGTTTTAGATAAAATCAATGAAGAGTATAAGTTTCTAGACCTGCGTAAAAGAGAAAAAGATACAATATTTCAAGACAAACCATGGCTTGTTTTAGGTGCAGGCCCATCACTTTACAAAAATGCAGAATGGGTAAAAGAAAATCAAGACAGATTTGTCATTATCGCTGCATTTACAGCACTCAACACCCTCAAACGCATCGGTGTTACTCCTGATATTGCTGTTCAAATTGACGAGAATGTATATACAACTCATGAAATGCTTGAAAATTTGGGAGACTTGGATTTTTTAGAAGAAACACTCCTCTTTTTCAGTGCTTCTGTCTCTCCTGAACTTTTTCAACGCTTTAAAAAAGAAAATATCTATCTGCATGAAGACAGAACAAAATACAAACTCTCCCGTAGCACACTGACAGTCTCAAGTGTTGGAGACTCTATCCATGCCTTGGCTCTTATCTTCAATGCACCGCAGATTTATCTTTTAGGAATAGATTTGGCACTCAGTGATGAGGGGCTTTCACACACGCCTGACCACTTTAAAGCACGCTCAATAGATAACAATAATAACAAAGCACAAACAGAGGAGAATCAAGATTTTCACCTTGGTGACTCTGTCCTTGAAATAGCAGGAAATTTTAAAGATAAAGTCAAATCAACTCCTTTGTTTATGCTCTCCATCCCTGTTATCAACTACTTCACCAGAAAATACAAAACACCGACACAAAGCATTTACAATCTCTCAGATGGCTGTAAACTTGATCAAACAATTCCAACCTACATCAAAGATGTAACACTGCCACAAAAACAAGACAAAACACTCGTGCGAAACGAGATGAAAAAATATTTTGACAATTTATCAACAACACAACTTGATCAAAATGAAATAGACGGTATCTATTGTCGTATAGGACAAATCAAAGATTACTATCAGCTGCTTGAGAGCTTTACAAATGCACCCCACAGTGATGCACTTATGTTTAAACTCAATCTTATTGATATGGTAAGTGCAATGTGTAATCATGAGTGTATATTTGAACTCAGAGATCTGATGACTATATACTATATGAACACTACACCTTATGCAGATGATTTTTTTAATACAAAAGAGTTAAAAAACTCCAAAAAATTTACAAAAAAATTTCACGCTGTGTTTGTAAAAAATATTAAAAAGATTATAAAAACATATGAGAAAGATTTACATGTACTCAAAGTGCTAGAAGAAGAGAGTTCCCAAGCCTGAAGCTTGAGAACAAAGAAAAAAAACTACTGAAGCAGTCTTAAAACATTTTCTAAAGAAACTTGCTCACAAGGCTAGAGCCTTGTTTTAGCGATTATTACTATTGTAATAATCTAAGCACGTTTTGCTGAACAGCATTTGCTTGACTCATAGCATATGAACCAGACTGTGCAAGAATGTTGAGTTTAGAGAAGTTTGCACTCTCAGCCGCAAAGTCAACATCACGGATTTGCGATTCCGCTGCCGTAACATTTACCTGTGTAACAGAGATATTTCTTACTGTAGATTCAAGTTGATTTTGAACCGAACCGATATCTGAACGCGTCGCATCTATGTCTTTGAGTGCATAAGAAGCAATAGTAATCGCTTTTTGTGCATCTCTACGTGTTGTAACATCAACTGTTGAAAGATTATTATTTAAACCAGCAGCAGTATTTGCGATTAGAGTAGATGTTTTACCGTCATTTACATTATCGCCTATAGTCATACCAGTTAAATCACCAGAAGAGTCTATACGAATACTATACTCAGGGTTATCTATTGTTGAACCAGTTGCCTCAACAATACTTGCTCTTACATCTGCCCCTGCAACCTGTGCCTGCTGATTAAATTTATCTACAATAGTTTGTGCAACTTGATATCCGGATAAATCAGCACCAGAAGTAAATGTAATTGACGAAGTCGATACTGTTGCAGTTGAACCATCAGCATTAACAACTGTAACAGAAAGTGAAGCTGAACTATTACCTGTATTTGCAGCGCCACTTAAACGAGAAAAACCAACGCCTGTTTCAGCTAAAGAGAAATTCGCAACTTGTGAAGTTTGTGTATCCCCAATAGAAAGTTTTACAGTCTCACCAGAGTACGCACCAATTTGGAATGATTTATTTTGGTATGCACCGTTTAGAAGTGTTTGTCCATTAAATGAAGTCGTTGAAGCGATATTTTGTGCTTCTTCAAGAAGTCTGTCAATATCTGCTTGAATTTTTTTACGAGAATCCAATGTTTGACCATCAGATGCAGCTTGAATAGATTTTGTTCTTACTGTATCAATGATTTTTGTATACTCATCCAAAGCACCATCAGCAGTTTGCGCAACACCGATACCGTCATTTGCATTGTTGATAGCTTGACCAAGACCTTGCGCTTGTTGACGAAGTGAATTTGCAATCGCCATACCAGAAGCATCATCTGCCGCTTTGTTAATACGTAAACCAGAAGATAAAGCATTTAAACTTTTATCTAAACCTTTATTTGTTTCTACAGAATTTCTGTGTGCGTTCATTGCCGCAACGTTTGTGTTAATTCTAAAACCCATAATAAATCCTTTTCTATGGAAGAGCCTTACGCCCTTGTGTTTTTTATTTTATCTTTAGGCTTCCTTGCCCGAGACTATAACAATATCGTCAACTCAAAAAATAACTTTAGAAAATTTGTAATTTTTTTCATATTTGACACAGATAGCTAAAATAGTTATAATAACCTAAATAGACAAAAGGAACTTTTATGCATACTATATCTGCAACAGAGATAAAACAAAACTCAACAAGACTCCAAGAAGCTTTGCGTGATGACATACTTATCACAAAAAGAGAAAAGCCTTTTGTTGTTGTGATGGATTATGAAAAGTATAAAAAGCTTCAAAATACAGATGATGAGTGGAGTTTTTGGAGTGACAGCGAGATTGATAACTTTTCAAAGATAGCTATAGGTCTTAGCAGCAATAACTTTGATGATGAAGACGAGGATTATTCAGAGTGGTAGGAAGTATCTTTTATATCAATATGCCTTACTCTAACTTCACTAAAGCAAAAGGACGACCTGTGTTGGTCTTTCATACGATTTCTAAAAATGATGTCTTAGTCTTACCTCTAACCAGCAATCTCAAAAGAGAAGGTATTCTCATAACAAATGCAGATATTAAAGATGGTAGTTTAAAAAAGGAGTCTGTTGTTGTCGTTCCTAAACTTACTGCTGTAGATAGCGAACTTATTTTGGGATCAAAATTTATTGCTTCTTTAAAAGATCTTAGTTTACAAAAGATTAAAAAAGAACTTTGTAATCAGCTTGAGTGCTAAACTTTTTCACATTTAATCTTTTTTTCGCTACACTTCCAAACTTGAAAAACAAATCACTATACTATATATAGGAAAACAATTTGAAATTAATTATTGTCGAATCACCCGCAAAAGCCAAGACTATCAAGAACTTTTTAGGTAAAGATTATGATGTTATCGCTTCTAAAGGACACATCCGAGATTTACCAAAATCTCGTTTTGGAATCACTTTAGATGAAGAAACGAACGAACTTGTTCCCAAATACTCTGTGGCAAAAGAGAATGCCCCTACGGTTAAAGAGATAAAAGAAAAAGCTAAAAAAGCTGATGTTATCTATATCGCAACCGATGAGGACCGCGAGGGAGAAGCTATAGGCTGGCACATAGCGCATGCTATCAAAAAAGATCCACTTGAACTACCACGTATTGTTTTCCATGAGATTACAAAAACTGCTATCAAACATGCACTTGAGTCTGCTCGTAAAATTGATATGGATATGGTAAACGCACAACAAGCACGTCGTCTTCTTGACCGTATCGTTGGGTACAAACTCTCCCCTCTTTTAGCGTCTAAAATTCAAAAAGGTCTCTCTGGTGGACGGGTACAATCTTCTACACTCAAACTTGTAGTCGATCGTGAGCGAGAGATAAAAGCTTTTATCCCTCAAGAGTATTGGACTATAAACACTGCGTTTAAAACAAATATAGACGCAACACTCATCAAACATAAAGATGAAAAGATCTCTAAACTCTCTATAGAGAACAAAGAAAAAGCGGATGCAATTACACAAAGTGTCAAAAATGACAACTTTATCATTGCAAAAATTGAAACAAAACAGAGAAAAAGTGCAACACCACCACCATTTATGACCTCAACACTCCAACAAGCAGCATCAAGTAAACTCGGGTTTACTCCAAAAAGAACGATGATGATAGCCCAAACACTTTATGAGGGTGTAAAAACTCCAGATGGAACTTCTGGGGTTATTACTTATATGAGAACCGATTCACTCAACCTTGCAAAAGAAGCTGTAGGTGCAGTTCGCGGTATCATCGAAAACCGTTTTGGGAAAAAATACCTACCAAAAGAGCCAAAAGTTTATACTAAAAAATCAAAAGGAGCACAAGAAGCGCATGAGGCTATCCGTCCTACTATGCTGCAGTTCACTCCTGAGGTTGCACAAAGCTTTTTAAAAGCAGATGAGATTAAGCTGTATCGCTTGATATATGAGCGTTTTATGGCGTGTCAGATGGAAGATGCACAGTTTGAACAACAAAGTATCATCTTTAAAGGCAATGAAAACGAATACCGTGCAAGTGGTAGAAAACTCATCTTTGATGGTTTTTATGCTGTAACTGGGGCTGAAGATAAAGATAAACTCCTTCCTCGGTTAACACAAGGTGACAAGGCTGAGATACAAAGTGTAAAACCTGAACAGCACTTTACAGAGCCACCTTCTCGTTACTCAGAAGCGAGTTTGATTAAAAAGTTAGAAGCTGAAGGCGTTGGACGACCATCAACATACGCACCAACCATAGCGACACTTTCAAACCGAACCTATGTGACCATAGAGAAAAAGCAAATCATCCCAACAGAGATTGCATTTACTGTAACGGAGATATTAGAAAAGCATTTTGCAAATATCGTAGATATTAATTTTACCGCAGAGATGGAAGAAGAGCTTGATGAAGTAGCAGAAGGCAAAGTTGACTGGCAAAAACTTCTACTTGAGTTTTATCAAAAATTTATGCAACAAATAGATGCAGGGAAAGAAAACATTGTTTCTCTTAAACTTGCAAAACCACTCGGAAGAACTTGCCCTAAATGTGGGGAGAATGAGCTCCTTTTAAGAAGTGGTCGTTTTGGAAACTTCATCGCGTGTAGTGGTTTTCCTAAGTGTAAATATACAGAACAGTGTGATGAAGAGGGCAATAAGGTAGAGAAAAAAGAGACAACGGCTGATGAGAAGTGTGACAAATGTGGTGCAGATATGATTGTGAAAAACGGTCGTAATGGAGAATTTTTAGCATGTTCAAACTATCCAGATTGTAAAAATACAAAAAGCATTAATGTCGAAGAAAAAGTCAGTGAAACGCCTTGCCCTGATTGTGGTGGTAAAATTAGCTTGAAAAACTCTCGTCGTGGACCTTTTTGGGGATGTGAAAACTATCCAGATTGTAAATTTATATCAAAATTTGAACCGACAACTATCAAGTGTAAAGAGAAAGATTGTAGTGGTGTTTTAGCTCCTCGTACTTACCGAAACAAAGAAGTATATGAGTGTGTGAAGTGTAAAGCAAGAACACCTCGCGAAGAGATAGACGAGCAAAAAAAATAATGAAGATAGGAATCATCTCAGACAGCCATACAAAAGTAGAAAAAGCAAAAGATGCCATTGCTATGCTTTTGCAAAATGGTGCTGAGTTTTTTATCCATGCTGGAGATATTGTTGACCCTGAAACATTAGATATTCTCGAGGCATCTGGCAAAAAGTACATAGCTGTGTACGGAAATAATGATGCCCATCTAGCAGAGTACCACAACAAATACCATTTAGTTCAAGAGCCTTACTACTTTAAACTTGCCAATACAAAATTCAAGCTCATGCATCTGCCTTTTTATATGAGCAATGATGCAGAGATTATTATCTTTGGTCATACACATACCTTTAAAGTAGATTTCATCGAGGGAACACTTTTTATCAACCCTGGAGAAGTTTGTGCTAGAAATAAACCAATCTCTGAATGTGTTTTACTTGATGTTGTAGAAGATGAGTTTATTGTACAATATTACACGCAAAATAAAAAAGAAGAAAAGTACTCACTCAGTGAGACTTTTTCATTTCCAAGGCAAAAGTAATGAGTGAAAAAATATTTTTATGTTCTATCTGTAATATTAATAGTGGAACATGTAAAGAAGACTGCAAATTTTGTTCTCAAAGTGTCCGCTACAAAGCTGACATAGAACGATACAAACAAAAACCTATGGATCAAATCAGACAAGAAGCCATCAATGCAAGAGATAATGGCGCTCTTGGTTTTTGTCTCGTCACAGCAGATAAAGGGCTTACAGATAAGACTTTAGATTTTGTCTGCAATGCTGCCAAAGAGGTACAAGAAGTTGCCCCTGAGCTGCGTTTGATAGCTTGTAATGGTACGGCTAGTATCGAGCAACTCCTTGTTTTAAAAGAAGCAGGCATTCAAGCCTACAACCATAACCTTGAAACAAGTGAAGCTTTTTACCCAGAGATCTGTACAACACATCCTTGGAGTGAAAGGTATGAGACTTGTCAGAATGTAAACGCAGCTGGACTCGTACTTATCAGTGGAGGTATTTTTGGACTTGGTGAAACACAAGAAGATAGAGTATCTATGCTTCAATCTTTAAAGTCACTCAACCCGACCTCTGTACCTATCAACTTTTATCATCATAATGAAGCTTTAGAACTAGAACCAAATTCTCTTACAGCTGATGAAGCGCTCCAACTCATCAAACTCACAAGAGAAACCTTAGCGGATGCGCAGCGTATTATGGTTGCGGGTGGTCGTGAGCTCATGTTTGGCTCACGCCAAGCTGAGATTTTTGACAATGGGGCAAATTCCATTGTCATAGGAAACTACTTAACAACAAAAGGTAGAGTTATGAGTCAAGATTTGGAGATGCTCAAATCTCTCAACCTTGATGTAGCTACAAGCGTTTAACAAGTAAGGGAGAGAGTATATGGCTGATAATACCACTTTAATTATAACCATCTCTCTCATTATAATTTTTTCACCCTTTATAGCCAAATCTTTTCGCTTACCAACAACTCCTGTAGAGATCATTCTAGGGTCTATCCTTGGCTATGCAGGCTTTTTACATGATGAACACCTTTTTGATTTAGTGGCAGAGTTTGGATTTTTGTACTTGATGTTTATCGCAGGAACAGAAATAAACCTCAAAAATATACTAAAAATTACGCCAAAAACATTTCAAAAAGTTCTCCTTTACCTTATCATTTTGTATGCATCTTCTGTCATCTTTTCCATGCAGTTTGAACTTGGAAAAATATTTATCGTACTTCTTCCACTTATCTCTGTTGGACTTGTTGCCTCACTCTCAAAAGAGTACGGTAAAACCCCATGGCTCAACCTTTCACTCACAGTAGGTGCGATAGGAGAAGTCGCAAGTATTATGATACTCACCATTAGTTCAGCTGCTCTAAAATTCGGAATAGGACTCAAGCTCTTTCAAACCATCATGGCACTACTAGCCTTTCTTCTTTTTATGTTTTTGCTTTTTCGTTCTATGCAGCTTATCTTCTGGTGGTTTCCTAAGGTGGCTACCTTACTTATGCCACACAAAGATAACAAAGAACAAGACATCAGACTCTCGATGGGGATATTTTTCTTGCTTGTAGGTGCTATGCTTTATCTGCATCTTGAACTTGCTTTTGGTGCCTTTTTAGCCGGTATTTTCATTCCAACATTCTTTGAGCATAAACTAGAGTTGCCCGAAAAACTTGCCTCTTTTGGTTTTGGGTTTTTAATTCCTATCTTCTTTATCCATATTGGCAGCTCTTTTAATCTCGATGCTCTTTTTATGCCGGGGCTTATCAAAGAAGCAGTCGTTATTACTTTTATTATGATAACTATGCGACTCTTTGCTTCTCTTGTTTTTATAAAAGAGCTTGGAGTTATCGATGCACTCCTTATGGGACTTTCACACTCTATGCCCCTTACACTGCTTATCGCTATGGCGACATTAGCATATAGTGCCAACTCTATTGATAAGCTACACTATTTTGCTTTCATCTTAGCAGCGCTCTTTCAAGTCATAGGTGTTATGATTGTTATCAAACTTATCAATATTTATAAAATAAAAAAAGAATTAGGAGCTGAGTGATGGGTCGTTCTGTTTTACTGCAACTCGCCCGAGACTCTATAGAAGAAGTCCTCCAAGCACAAAACTCCATAGATAAAGATGCTCTTTTAGCTGAGTATGCACTTCTCGCACAAAATATACCTACAATAACAAATCTATATATAAACAATGAATTAAGAGGAAGTTACACAAGCAAACAAGAGAAAAGTTTAGTAGATGCTATCATCATAGGAGCCAAAAGAGCTGCGTTTGAAGACAAGCATTTTTCACCGCTTACTACTTCGGAGTATCTCAGTTGTGAGATTGAACTCATCTTAGAGACTCCAGACGGTATATTAAGCGAAAAAGACAAAGCTATCGCTCAACTCCCTTGAATATAGCGAGCGATGTCATAGCCATGGTTTAATCCAAGAGCAATGCTTCCTCCACTCTCTTGCGTAATGTCGCCTGCTACAAATAAGCCCTTGACATTTGTTTCATAATGTTCATCATGCACCGGTTTTCCATCTTTTTCTTGGATACCTGAACTCGCTAAGAATGCACTTGGAGTTGTTCCACCAATGGCATAAATAACCCTATCAAATGTTTCAGCTTCTCTATCTTCAAATAAGACTTTTACTTTAGAGTTATCATCTTCTAGTCCAAGAATATTTACATTTAAAATAGGACGTACCTCATTATGTGCTATTGCATTGGCAATGTTTTGTTGATTTGTAGGATTTGCCCGACGAAATGTTGCTCGTCTGTAGCATATCGCCACATCATTTTTCTCACTCAAATCAACAGCATACTCAACAGCACTATCTCCACCACCAACGATAAGAACTTTTTCTCCGTCTTGACAATCATCTAAAGTATAATTTACTTTTTTTCTGATGCTTGGAGGTATTTTATAGCTTGGTTTGTTTGGTTTTCCCATACGACCTATGGTAACAACAACATTTTTTGCTCGTAAAGATTTGCCTGCCATATGAACTTCAAAATATCCATCTTTTTTTTCAATAGATTGCACTTCTACCTGCGTTTGCAGCTCAACTTCATGACTATCTAAAATCTCATCAAAAAAATCAAGTGTCGTCTCTTTTGTGCCATCGATAAAATGAATACGACCGTTAAGTTCGACTTTTTGACCCTTCCACTCTAAATCTACACGCTTATTTTCTTTGTAATACTTTCTAATCGTAGAGTTATGCTCTGTGTCTTTCTCAAGAAGGACAATATCATGAATACCTTGCAAATAACTCTCTACCGCAGTAGCGATTCCTGCAGGTCCTGCACCTACAATGACTAGTTGATGAATTTTTTCCATAAAAACTACCTTTAAAATGTGTACCAATAAAGATAGTTTATCACATCTAAGCTAATTTATCTGGAAATTTCGTCATAAATTTTTGGAGTTTTGGTGCGATAACCACCTGACAATACCCTTGCGAGCTATTTTGATTGTAGTAATTTTGATGATACCCTTCTGCTGGGTAGACTTCAGGAAGAGGACTTACCTCAGTCACTATTTTATCTACAAACTCACTTTGATGTTTTTTTATTGATGCATCAATAATCTCTTTTTCCTCTTCATTCGCATAGTATATGACAGAACGATATTGTGTTCCTTTATCGGCACCTTGTGCATTCAATGTTGTTGGATTGTGTACAGTAAAGAAGATGTCTAAGAGTGAACTCAGAGAAACTTCATCCGCATCATATGTGATATCCACTATTTCTGCATGTCCCGTTGCTCCAGTACAAACATTTTCATAACTAGGGTTTGCTCTTGCTCCACCAGCATAACCACTCACAGCTGAGATAACTCCTTTTACATTTGTGTAAACTGCTTCTATACACCAAAAACATCCGCCACCTAAAACTATTCTCTCTTTTTTCATTCTATTACCCCAGTATTTTAATTGGGTAATTATTACACATTTTTCTTGTAATAAGAAGCTGAAAATTCTCTATAGTATAAAATTAAGAATAAAAGAGCTGAAGAGGTACTTAGGTTATTTTCTCTTACTGAGTTCTTTATAAAGTTCTTGCATCAGTGGTTTTTTCACATAGCCACTAAGGTTTTCAAGCTCTGTCTTTTTGCCATTTTGAAAATCAAGATGCATAGAAGTTGAAGACTTATAAGGCACTTTACTTGCAGTGTCGAGTGCTTTTTGTACCTCACCACTTATATCTATGCCCTCTTTTTCTTTGGCAAAAGCAGCTATCTCTTCTAACAACTCTTTTGCCATATCAAAATGATGTTCGTAAATATACCCGATACTTTTATCATAGTAAGAAGTGAGTGTTGCAAAAGCTGCGATAAATATGTACTTTTTATAGAGCGCTTCTTTAATGTTTTGTGGAGTTTTATAACGAAGTTCTGCTTTTTCAAAGAGAGTTGCCACTTTTTGTGTCGCTTTTTCATCTCCACCAAAGACAGCTGCAAAAACTTTGCCTTTTTTACGAATAACACCTGCTTTTTCAATGTGAGAGAGAATATATATACAACTCTCCAAGACTACTGCGTTTGAGAGTGAGCGTAGCACTTCAGCATTATTTACACCATTGGAAAATGACATCAAAATCGTATGTTCATCAATATTTGAGGCTATGTTTTTATAAGAATCTACCAGATCATAACTCTTCACACAAAACAGTACCACATCAAAACAACCCTCTACTGCGTTTAGCTCTTGTACTTTTAGCGGTACGCTCCACTCTTTCGTATCTTCTACTATCTTGATGCCAGACTTACGAATCTCTTTGAGATGTTCACCTCTTGCAAATCCTACAACATCTAAACTAGTTTTTGCAAAACTAGCTGCCAAATAGCCACCAACACCACCCAAACCTACAACAGCAACTCTCATCATATTTTCCTTCGTATAATACATTAAACAACCAATTCAGACAAGCTCTTTTATCGCAATTCCAAAAGCACTAAAGTCATCAATAAAATCCAAAAATGAATAGAGCTGTTCAAGATCGATACGAACATACTCATGAATTAACATATTTCTAAGTCCTATGGCTGAGATGAGAGATTTTGATAGTGTTTTTGAAATATAATCAAACTTTTGTAGTTTCTCAATACACTCTACATAACTTTTGGATGTTCCTAAATTGTATTTTGCAGCAATATGACACGAGATATCTATAATAATTTGTATAGATTCAAAAATTCCATAACGAAGTGCCCACTCATCAAATTTATTGTTTTTTATATTATCAAGAGAAATTTTTGATTGCAACTCTTTTAATGAGACAATATTCTCCTCTAAATGCGTTAAACGCTCAAGCATAATTTCTCCTTGCAAAACTACCACTTTCTAATCGATTTTTTAGACTAGTGAAATTTGCTTCAATTAACTCTTTATGGTCGAGATAAGCAAGCTGGACTTTTGTTTTAAAATCAATATAAATTTTTTCATCATTGAGTGTAATGAGTTTATGATTTTCTAAAATTGAAAATGCAAAGTTTGGATCTTTTTTCTCAATAGAGTGCAAAAAACATATATCCACTTTTTTATTGAGTTTGTTCTCTAAGATAGCAGTAATATAGCCAATCTCTTTTAAAGGGATTTTTTCTGTTGTAAAAATGCCAATATCTATATCACTCATCTCATGCATAGTATTTGTAGCAGCGGACCCAAATAGTAACACAAAATCAAAGTTGTATTCTTGAAAAAATGTTTGTAATGTTTTTATCATTTAACTATTATAACAAAAACGACTACTATATCCAAAGTCATTTGTTTATTATAAGTTATAAATCACAAAGTGAAACGCAGGCTAATCTATTTTTTCAAATAATCAATAAGAAATATGAACTTGGTTCCATCATAATTACTATAATGAACCCCAAAAATCGAACCAGTAAATTTTCAAATTTAATTTCAAAATGTTACAATTGAAATAGAAAATATAGGGATAAAGAAATGAGTAAGAAGAGAAAAAGTTATAATGCAGATTTCGA
>Ga0256840_1000064_pt1 | contig 85364 bp, 80 predicted proteins | sample 355202metaG_FD_185969 | JGI IMG/M metagenome (GOLD analysis project Ga0256840, IMG submission 185969) | Hydrothermal vent microbial communities from Mid Atlantic Ridge, Atlantic Ocean - 355-202 | ecosystem: Environmental > Aquatic > Marine > Hydrothermal vents | place: Atlantic Ocean: Mid... | reverse complement strand
AAAATTAAGATGCAAAAACACATGACGGATATACAAAATCAACCGCAAAGAGTGATATCTTATTTTAAGCATCCTAAAATTTCTTATGCTGCATAAATTGAGCGGTAATATCTAGCAGGGTTAATAAGGCAACCAGATAACGAAACACAATTTGTTAATACAAATATTAAAACTAATGTTTTAGATTTTTCAATTTTAGGAAATCATGAATGGGAGAAGTTTTCAGTTTATGCAAAACTAGGTGTTTTATACTCAGCCATAGATATAAGTTACAATCCTCCTATTTCTATTCCTGATGGTTTTGTTGCTGGAAACTCTGATTCAGGATTAGATTTATCTTATGGTATTGGAGCAGGATATAAAATCAACAATAGTTTCAAGTTTGTTGTAGATTATACACGCTCTGAACTGGTTGCAAATACACCTTTGAAAATAACTTCGTTAGGCATTAAATACACTTTTTAGTATGTTGCCCAACGAGTATGAAAAAGCAAGTTAATAAAACTGTGTCCGTTTTTTCGGGGTATAGATCAAACAATCAAAGCACCAAAACCGATAAATAAGTAATTGTACAAAGGAGAAGAACATTGAGAAGTATTAACTACCACATCGCTATTACATTAGATGGTTATATTTGCCGTGAAGATGGAAGTATTGATGGATTTTTAATGGAAGGCGAACATGTAGAAGATTTTATTCAATCATTAGATAGCTACGATTCAGTTCTAATGGGAAGAAAAACATATGAATTTGGCTTTCAGTTCGGGTTAAAGGCAGGTCAACCAGCCTACCCGAACTTGAGGCATTATGTGTTTTCAAAATCTTTAGATTTTAATCAATCTGATGCAGTGAAATTGATAAAATCAAATACAATTGAACACATCAAAGATTTAAAACAAAGAAGAGGTGGAAATATTTGGCTGTGTGGAGGTGGCAAATTAGCAGGAGCATTACTTGAGAATAACCTCATTGAAAAATTAACTCTTAAAGTAAATCCAATTATTTTTGGCTCAGGAAAAAAACTATTTACGAGTGGAAAAATTAACAAATATTTCAAGTTGTTGTCAACAAGGCAGTACGATAACGGTGTCATTCTGATTAAATATAAAATCCCGTAGGTAATAAGATTTTAGATTGCCTTAACCACCAAGCGGGAAAATTAAAGAAAATCCGCATAAAACCTAAGAGAGTCTGAAATATTTTTAATTATCCGAATAAAATTAATGAGACGTAAGTCACAAAAACACTGGCTTTAACTCTGTTTTGTCAATAACTAAAAACTAATTTCAATTTTTATCGAACTATACAAATATCATAAACAACAAAATGTATCAGGATAAAATATGAAAACGTACTTTATAATAACTTTATTGATTACAAATATATCTTCTTCAATGGCTAAGACTGCAAATCAAGAGTCATGGACAACTAAAATTAGCAATGCAATAACGGAGATTACGGGCAGTACTGTCTGGAATTTAGATACAAATGGTGTTGTTGGTTCAGCAAGCCCAATAGATAGACTGGGAGAAGCAGTATCACACGGCGATTACAATAATGATGGCATTCAAGATTTGGCTATTGGTATTCCTAATTATGACTTTGAATTTTTGGGCACAACAATAAATAACACTGGAGTTGTTTTGATTATCTATGGCTCATCAAACGGGCTTTCATCATTCAACGATCAATTTTTATTTCAAACATTTGAAACTACTCCTGCTAATTTAGAAAATTTAAATGGCGTTGAAGAAAATGATTTTTTTGGCAAGTCTCTCGCTAGTGGCGATTTTAATTGCGATGGCATTGATGATTTGGCTGTTGGTACACCCGAAGAAAACTACAATACAGTTAATCCATCTGTCAGACAAAATGTTGGTGCAATAAATATCTTTTATGGTTCAATTGATGGTTTTGCAGATTTAGGTGCTGGTTCTACTTTTCTTTTTCAAGGTACTGGATTGGGAATTTTCGCGGATGGTAGTATCGAGTCCAATGACAGATTTGGCTGGAGCATGGCTACTGGGGATTTTGATGGTAATGATTGTGATGACTTAGCAGTTTCAACGCCATTTGAGGATTTTGGAAATCCAACTCCAACTATAATCGATGGCGGACAAGTCGAGGTATATTATGGAAGAGCGCAAGGCATCTCTGGAGAACCAAATTTCAGGGATTCACTCTCGCAACAATCAGACGACATTCCTGCATCAGCCGCAGAAACTAATGATCAATTTGGTTTAAGCTTAACCGCCGGTGATTATAGCTTGACAGGTGTTGGAAGCAACAATTTTGACTTTTTAGCCGTGGGAATTCCAGGCGAGGACATTAATGGAATCACCAATGCTGGTGCTGTGCAAGTATTTGAAGGGGGGAGCAATGGAATTGACCTACAAAACACCAGTGTCATCTGGTCTCAGGCAGGAGATATAATAGGCATCGTTGAGGCAAATGACAGATTTGGTTCAACTCTGACAACAGGTGATTTTAATAGTGATTTTGTAGATGATCTTGTTGTTGGTGTCCCCAGAGAAGACCTCAATAGTTCCGGAATAAATGATGCTGGTTCAATAAATATTATTTATGGTGACTTATTTGGTTTATCCAGTGTCAATAATCAGTCTTTCCATCAGAATTTTGCAGGCGTAAATGGCACGGCTGAAAATTCAGATCAATTTGGAGATGCGTTGGCAAGTGGAGATTTAAATAATGACAATTTTGATGACTTAGTCGTTGGTGTGCCACGAGAGAATAGTTCCAGCGGCGCTTTTCATATTCTTTATGGTTCCATCAATGGTATCATAACTGATGGAAACCAATACTACACAAATAATTTTAGTCCTTTAGATGAACTGGGATTTTCAATGACAGTTGCTGACTTTGGTAATGGTTCAGAGATAGCAGTTGGTATTCCTGGTGATGATATTTTTATCAGTCAGGCAAATTCAATTAACGATGCAGGATCAGTTGAAGTCTTTAATTTTGTACTGCCCGATTTAATGTTTTCTGATTCATTTGAATGATATTATTTAATCAAATTAAAATTAGGAATTGAATATGAAATATCTTAGTAACTTTTTAATATGTTCCACGAGCTATGCGAAACTCCCTCTTATTTTAATTTTAGTTAGTAGCAATGTGTCAGCAGGAGTCGAAGCTGTTTTTTCTGATGGTTTCGAGATTATTACCTGTACCCCTGAGGTTTTGTTTGAAGAAAATTTCAATGGAGCAAATCAAAACAATTGGGGCGGGTTATGGCAGGAATCTGGTAATGAAGTGGGTGTAGCGGAGGTATTAAACCAAGAAGGCAGATTGATACCTGTTGCATCAAATTATGCATTAGCGAGAATGGTTCATCCTTTAAATGAGCGAGATGTTGAAAGTACATTTTCTTTTGTATTTGAAGATGGTGCGACTCAAGGAATTGGTTTTTATGTACGTAGTAATGGAGGGTATTTGCAACAAACCACCCCAACAGGGCAAGGCTATGCTGTTTTTCTTGAAAGATTCACTGGACAGCCTCGATTAGGCTTATGGTATGAAAATGATGGCAACGAGATTTCATTTGTGCGTGACTTTGATCCAGCCTACCAACTACTTGATGGAATTAAATACAGCGTCAGGTTTCAAGTATTTCAGGAAGATGCCAGTAACACAAGATTAAGGGCAAGGGTGTGGCAGGCTGATTTAATTGAGCCCAGTATTTGGCATGTCAGCTTAACCGATAACTTTTTAGCATTACAAAATACAGCGGGCAGTATGGCTGTGGATTCCTGGAGTACCCAAACCAGTGGGCAAATTCTAAATGCTATTAGAATAGATGATATTGTTGTCACAAGGTTATGCCAATAATTTATTCACCAATGTCTTCATTCCATAATTCAGGTTTTTCGGCAATAAATTTGTCCATGATGTCTTTACACTCTTGGTTATCCATCATAATAATTTCAACGCCTTTGGATTTGAGGTAATCTTCTTCACCCATAAATGTTGTGTTTTCGCCAATAACAACTTTGGGGATACCATATAAAAGTATCGTGCCAGAACACATGGAACAAGGAGAAAGTGTGGTGTAAAGTGTGCATTCTTGGTAGGTTGATGCCTTTTGCCTACCAGCATTTTCCAACGCATCCATTTCGCCGTGTAAAACTACCGAACCATCTTGCACGCGTTTATTGTGCCCAGCCCCGAGTATTTTGCCATTATGAACAATAACAGAACCAATGGGAATACCACCTTCGTTATAACTTTTTTTTGCTTGCTCAATGGCAGCTTGTAAGAATTTATTGTGCATGGTTTATGATTGATTTGAAAAGATTAATCTTAAACTATTTGCATCGATATTTAAAGAACTTATGTAGGGTAGAACCCGCGTGCCCTACCATTTTTCAGATTGGTAGGGTATTTATTTTATGTGTATTTATTTAAAATAGTGGTGTTTTAAGCAACGGGAGCACACATGGGTGCTCCTCTACTGTGATTCTAATCATATTCGGCTAATCATGTTGATAAATAAGCCTTTCGCCCACACCGACGCCAGTACTATTTTTAATGTCTCCGCAACGATAGCCAGCATTTAAATTTCCAGATGCAGTATGCCAACAGAGACGTTTATCAGAGTTAGTTGTTTCAACATCACATGAAAAACGATCAACTGTTTCACCTAATGGTAGAAATCCCCATGAACTGTTATCAGAATAATACCATGAAATAAACAGAGAATCGTGCTTAACAAATCTACCATCACCGACATCAAATAATACATTGGTTCTAGTATCGGCTGCCAAAAGACTAAGAGTAGGGCTATTTGTCACACGGCACGCCATCATTAATTTACTTTTAGGACAGGCGCTAATTATTGTTGCTAAGTCTAGATTTGACTCAGTGTACAACCCTTTATAACATTCTTGCCATCCTGAACCAGTTATAGATGATACTAATACATTTTGATGAATGCCTCCAATTAAATATGGCACAGCTAAATATGAGTATATTAAGTCTATTTTAGTATCTAGTGTACTAATATTATTATCAACATATTGTTTATTTGTAGCATCTAATCCAGTTGTTGGTTCTGCTAAATTTGTTATTTTGTTATTGTTCATGTCACCAGTAAAATCATCCGCAGCATTTTTGTCCCAAGTAATGGTATCACTGGTATTTACATAATCATTATTTGCTACAAAGCCATCGACTTGGCTTTCGGTTAATTGGGTATCATCATCACCATCAGCTAAACCAGATGGAATACCTGTTAACGAACTAAATGCTCCATCAAACCCGCTTGCAGGAGTTGCTGGCTGCCATCCGCTGGCATTATCAAAGGTTAATACTTGTCCATTGATTGCACCTTTATCAATTAAAGTTGTGGCATAAGGTACTGAAGTCATTTTTTGTAAGGGTGTTAGACCAGTATAATTGGTATCAGTTGGTTTTTTGACGTTTATTTGCAACCATAAATCCAAACCATCAAAGGTATCTATTCCAAGGTCAACATCAATAATGGTAAACAAACCATCGGTGACAGAAACTGTGTGTGTTGATACATTGCCAACAGTTGCACCAAGCGAGGGAGCATCAAAGGCTTGAATGGCAATGTCATATGTACCATTGGCATTTGAAGCGCCATCTTTTAATTCGCCTTGATAGCTAAAGGTGTGATTAATAGCTTGTGCATTAAAAGCGCAAATTAACATTAAAGTTAGTATAATTTTCATAATTTTTTCTCAGTTTAATTTTCAAATCCATCTTTAAAAAGATCTTCCGGAAGAGGGGCTGTATTTATTTTGTGCCAAAACCCACCATTAAGTGAATAATTGTTTTGTGTGAGTGTATCACTTGCATCGGTTTGACCGATACTGCCTTGCAGTTGATAACTACCACCTGCCATTTTCCCACTACCGTTATTTATGGTGTAATTTTTAATTGCGTATTGTGCAAAACCATGAGTGGTAATAAGACACAAAAGCAAAACAAAAATAGATTTAGTTTTTTTCATTAAAGTTCTCCTAGTATCTTTATACGTATTACCATAAAATTTTATGACATATAAATTGAAAAGAAATGGTATAATTTAGTGTATAATACTTATTTGCAAAGTGAAAATTTAATGAAATTAACTTTATTATTGTGGGTGTCGATTGTCGGTTTTGCCAAAGTTGATTTATCTGAACAGTCTCAATTAAAAAATAAGTTCACTCCATTTGGAGCAATTAAGGCTGGTAATGATAAGGGCATACCTGTTTGGAATGATTTAGCAGATAATTTAATTGATGAAAAGTCGCTTTTCATTATCACTGACGAAAACCACCAACAATACGAGGGTAAACTTACCGCTGGGCAAATAGCCTTATTTCAACGATATGAAAGTTTCCAAATGCCTGTTTATCCATCGCATCGAACCGCTGTTGCTCCGCAATGGGTTTATGACAATACGTTTGATAATGCCATTGATACAGAATTAAATAAAGATCAATCGGGTTTTGAAAATGCCAAAGGCGGTATTCCTTTTGCTATTCCGCAATCGGCTTTAGAGGTTTATTTTAACCACATTGCCCGATGGCGAGGACAACAAGTAGAAAGCATGTTTAGTGATGCAGTGGTGGAAAAAAACGGGCAATATACCTTAATCACCAACAAAGCCTTGGTTCGTTTTGATTCGTACGTGCTAAATCATAAGAGTAAAAATTTTATATCGCTGATTGGCAAAACCCTCGCACCAGCCACACGTTCGGGCAGTGGCGTATTGGTTCTTGAACCACTTGATCAATTAAACAAGAAACGTTCGGCTTGGTTGTGGGATAAAGGTCGTCGTCGTGTAATTCGGGCACCGAATGTGTCGTATGATAATGTTGTGTCAACCTCTGGCGGATTACGCACGGTTGATGACACTGACATGATTAGTGGTTCACCAGATCGATTTGATTGGAAAATGCTTCAAAAACGTGAGGTGTATATCCCATACAATAATGACAAGCTTGCCGATAAAAAACTTAAATACCGAGATATTTTGACAAAAAATCACATCAATCCACAATACGCACGTTATGAATTGCACCGTGTTTGGGTCATAGAAGCCACACTGAAACCCAAATGGCGACATCTTTATTCCAAACGCACTTTTTATATAGATGAAGACACTTGGCAAGTGGTTATTGCTGACCAATACAATAAAAAAGGCGACCTTTGGCGAGTGAGCATGTCGTATCCCAAATTTTTTAAAGAAATGCCTGGGGTATTTTCGGTGATAAATGTCTTTCACGATTTAGTCTCAAAACGCTACCACGTGATGGGATTAGAAAACGAAGTTAAAACCGACGCCAAATACAATGGTGAGATTGCCAAAGATGGCTTGTTTACACCCTCGGGATTTAAGCGTTTTATGCGATAAAATGTAATGCTAATTTGGATTTGAAAAGTGTAGTGATAGACCTATAAGCTTGTTTGTTTTTAGGTTTGTTCGTGTCTTTATTAATCCTACGAAATATGCGAGCTAGTTTATGGGTGGTTAACTTTGCGATGCCCTATCTCAAAATGGGTGTTAATTTTTTCGCTTATCTATTTTTAATTTAAAATAATCACTTCGACTGATCTCAATTAAAGTTGTTACTTTGGAAAAATTTATATCATTGGCATCTAGGTTTGTATATTTGCCAATGATATTTCTGTTCTTGTAAATAATTATGGTATTTTTCACGTTAGGGTTGATTTTGGTTAAATACACATCAGATTTCTTGTCTTGAAAGGATGACACCAAGGTTAAGGCAATACGTTTTAAGTTTAGTTTTTGACCAAGTTTTTCAAGTTGAGATTTAGTAAGGGAAAAATCAAAGCTTTCTTTGTCACTGAAAATCAAATAAACTTTCAGATACTCCTTTTGCTTGTTACTAAGTTCTTCAAAATACAACAACCAATTCTCAACTTCTTGTGAGTTGGTTTCATTGACAAAGTACATGATTCCTAAATATCTACCATAACGACAAACGGGGCAGGTATTCGTCCCTCGATCTGGCCCCCAAGCATGGTGAGGTGTAATAGAAGGGAAGTCTTCACCAATTTGTAATCCTACTGTTGTTGGTTTTGCTTTCGGGTAATTAGGGATATTTAACCCTAGAATAATATTGTGCTCAGCTATAATTAACTCACCTGATATTAGAGCCCTTAATAGTCCAGTACCACCACGGTTTTTAAACTGCTTTCTTCTTTCTGTGGTTAACAAAGGATCATAGTTAAAGACTAAATTATCGACATAATATTCATCTTTTAAATTAGGTTCTTTTATGGACAAGTGAATATGTGCAGGTGAATCTCTATTGGGATAAGCCCTAGGCTTGATGGTATATATTGAGTATTTACCTTCAATATCTGATTTCACCCAACCACGAATATAACCATGTTTTTCTGATTCTTGAGATTGGTTGACTTGTGGCGTGTAAAAACCGCTATTGTCTGTTTGCCAATAATAAACAATCACATCGCTGACCGGAGTAGTGCCATCATTAGCAAAGACCTTTCCAGTAATTAACAACTTGTCCCCTTCATCGTTCCATGCGGGAGAATAGCTTGTTGCTGAAATGTTTTGGGGCATGTCAATGTACATGATTTCACAACCATCACAACCTCCACCTACAATTACTTGTGATAAACAAGATGAGTTTACTAAAATTAATATATGGAATACTAAATATTTCATTGGGCTTTCCTAATTGATTAAAAAGCTAATGTTAAAGCAATGACCGGTTAAAAAACCTGTGAATGTTTTAAGTTGAGTAGATTTCTACTTAAACCGAGTATTAAATTGATGGCGGTAATTTCTACTTAACCTTAATAAGGTGTTGTCGCTTAACTTAATGTCATAATCGCCGTTAGATCTAGAGTGTATGCTGTCTATTTTTGAAATGTTTACGATAGTTGAACGGTGTATTCGAACAAAATCATCGTTGTTCAGTTTTGTTAAAATGTCTGATAAAGTGGATGGGTATAAGTGTTTTATGTTTTCAATCCAAAGTCCAACATAAGGCGTTTCTGCAGAAATCCATTCGATATCATTAACTGCAATCATTTCAGTTTTTGCTCCTTGTTTAATGGATAAACTTTGAATTGTCATTTCTTTATAGGGTAAAATATTTAATGAATAATACCGGGAAATTAAAAACATCAAGCCATAAATAGTTAATAAAAAGATAAAGTCTTGATTGAATTTGTTCTGAATTAAAAACCTAAAAGTAAAATGTGACTCCATAAAAGTTTGAGAAATAAAAGCAATCAATAAGCTGGCTATCATGATATGTATGACAACAATAGGAATGAGATAAAGCATTATTTTGGTCACATTAATCTCTTTGGAAAACTTAAAATCAACTTCAGCACCTTTAATCTTTATGGTTCTATAAATAAATATAGGAACAATTAATAAAACTATAGGTATTTTAAATAGAATTGATTCTGAGAAATAATATGATTGCTTGAAAAGCACTGATGTTAAATAATCATGAATCATCATTAAAAGCGAAATCGAAGCAACAAAACCGAAGAGGATCCCTCGTATTTCTATATTGTTAAATTTATTTTTCATGTGTTGCATAAACGTTATTATATCAATATTTTCTTGAATTTGGTAAAATGCGCCTCTTTTAGAAAATATAGAGTTATTATGGGCTTCAAATGTGGCATTGTTGGGCTTCCCAACGTCGGAAAATCAACTTTATTCAACGCACTAACCAAAGCAGGTATTGATGCGGCAAATTATCCTTTTTGTACAATCGAACCCAATGTCGGTGTGGTTGAAGTACCTGATCCACGTTTAAAAGAATTGGCAAAAATTGTCAATCCCGAACGCGTATTGCCAACGGTGATGGAATTTGTTGATATTGCTGGACTGGTCGCTGGTGCTTCCAAAGGCGAAGGCCTGGGCAATAAGTTTTTATCCAATATCCGAGAAACCGATGCCATTGCACATGTGGTGCGCTGTTTTGAAGACGATGATGTGGTGCATGTAGAGGGCAAGATTTCACCGCTTGATGATGTGGAAACCATCAACACAGAACTGGCACTAGCCGATTTAGATTCTGCTGAGCGTGGTTTACTCAAAGCACAAAAACAAGGACGTTCAGGCAATAAAGAAGCCCAAGCCCGCGCAGCAACATTGGAAAAAATTGTCGCACAATTATCTGAAGGCTTACCTATTCGCGCATTGGATTTGTACAAAGAAGAAAAGGAAGTCATCAGAGAATTCAGTTTTATAACAGCCAAACCAGTGATGTATATTGCCAATGTTGCCGAAGATGGATTTGAAAACAATCCGTTTTTAGACAAAGTTCGCACAATGGCAGAAGCCGAAAAATCCTCAGTTGTCCCCGTTTGTGCCGTAATTGAATCCGAAATCGCTGTTTTGGATGATGAAGACAAAGAAATGTTTATGGAAGAATTGGGTTTAGATGAAGCAGGATTGGACAGAGTTATCCGTGCAGGTCATGACTTGTTGGGATTGCACACTTATTTTACCGCAGGTGTCAAAGAAGTCCGAGCTTGGACTTTCAAAGCAGGCTCAACCGCGCCTCAATGTGCAGGCGTTATTCATACCGATTTTGAAAAAGGCTTTATCCGCGCCGAAACCATGGCTTATGAAGATTTTATTCAATACAAAGGCGAAGCTGGCTGTAAAGAAGCGGGTAAATTGCGATTGGAAGGCAAAGAATATTTGGTCAAAGAAGGCGATATATTGCACTTCCGTTTTAACGTATAAGGAAAAAAATATGAAACTATTACTCACTTTTATTTTATTTAACATAAATCCAATAGTATTGGCAGATTCAGATAGTGCATTGGAGGTTAATCAATCAATTGTTGCGGATTATTTATTTAATTCAGATCTTAGTAGCTCTATATTTGGTGCCCCAGATTTAGAATACCTAGGAAACAACCTAAATTATCAAGAAGAAACTATTTTTGGCATTACAAAAACCGTGGCTGACTTTGTTGCAGGCGAAGGCTTTAAACTGGATGTTTCAAATCTAATTACTAGTGAAGAATACAGTATTGCAATGGTATTCAAGATTTCAATTATTAGTGGCTACACTAAACTCATTGACTTTAAAAATTTAGTAGACGATGAAGGTCTTTATTCTCTTGATGGGAAACTGAGGTTCTTTCCAAATACTATTGGCGATGAAGTTACTATACCTGAAAATCAATTTGTACAGCTATTTTTTACTCGTAACATCTCTGGGCTTTACAAGGGTTATATAGATCAGGAACTGCAGTTTGAATATGATGATATTGGCGGCGACTCAATACCAGAATTATTGTTGCATTTTTTCCGGGATGATATGGCAACTTCAAATCTTGAGAACTCTCCCGGTTCAGTCACAAGAATCACTATTTTTAATAAAGCTTTAACGCAAGCAGAAATTCAAAAATTTCTTCCAATTGATACAATAATATTCTGTAATGGTTTTGAATAAAATAAAAAAAATACATATTACCAAAGATGAATCGATGGGGTCGGAATCGATGGGGTCGGAGGATTTGATGGTTTTAATCATACTAGACTTGTAACCACACTATCCGCAGATTATCGGCTTTTATTCTTGTAAATCTCTCTATAGTATAGCCTTGTGAAAAACAAAATTGCAAAATCATTACTCATACTTGGCGCACTTATTGCCACCTTTTCTGCCTTAGCGCATTTATCCTGTATTATTTTTGGTCCGCAATGTTACAAAGCGCAATTAGCGCCAGAATTTATTGTTGAGTCTGCTATTCAGGGTACATGGCTTGCACCATTTGGTGCGATTTTAATTTCACTTCTGTTCTTTACTTGTGCCGCTTATGCACTTTCTAAAGCAGGAATAATTCGCAAGATTCCATTGTTAAATTTAGGTATTTATACCATTGCCACAATAGCTATCATTCGCGGTCTTTTGACATTTCAGCTCAAATTTCGGCATCCTGAATTGGTGGATTTGAACAATTTAAGCATTGGTGTTGTTTGGTTTATAGCAGGTTTACTTTTTTTGATTGGTGGCAAATTAAAAGCGAGTTGATTTTTATCTGCGAATATCTGCATCATCTGCGGAAAAACACTTTTAATTTTGTAACACTCTCGATATTATAGCCTTATGCAAAAAATCAAAAAACACCTACACCCATCGCTACTCTATGGAGCTGCCATCTTTGCTTTATATTTTGTCTACCAAACACAAGTCAAAGTCATCAATCAAGAAGTCTCAGCGCGAGAGATCGACCCCAACTGCGACATCATCATGTTCAGCACCGAATCCTGCCCTTATTGCAAAAAAGCCAAAACCTATCTTGCATCAAAAGGTGTACAGTGGTGCGAACGTGACATCGAATGGTCGGATGAAGATGCACAATTATTTAAACAACTCGGTGGCAAAGGCACGCCATTAACGATTATTGGAAATGTTGTTATTGGAGGTTTTGTTGAAAAGCGTTTTGATAAAGCTTTAGCACAATTAAAAGAGTGAAATTATGAAATTTAACGGCACAAAAAATTACATCGCAACCGATGATTTGTCCATGGCAGTTAATGCTGCGGTGACTTTGCAACGTCCCTTACTGATAAAAGGAGAACCTGGTACGGGCAAAACCATGTTGGCTCAAGAAGTGGCTGATTCATTGGGTAAACGCTTAATCAATTGGCACATCAAATCCACCACCAAAGCGCAACAAGGCTTGTACGAATACGATGCTGTTTCGCGCTTGCGGGATTCGCAATTGGGCGATGATAAGGTGCACGATATTGGCAATTACATCAAGCAAGGCAAAATATGGCAGGCATTTGCTGCGGATGAACAAGTGGTGTTGTTGATTGATGAAATTGATAAAGCAGATATAGAGTTCCCCAATGATTTATTGGTTGAGCTAGATCAAATGGAATTTAGTGTTTATGAAACGGGGCAGCAAATCAAAGCCAAACACCGCCCGATTATCATTATCACCAGCAACAACGAAAAAGAACTGCCCGATGCTTTCTTGCGCCGTTGTTTTTTCCATTACATCAATTTTCCTGACAAACAAACCATGCAAGCCATTGTCGATGTGCATTATCCTGATATTCAAAAAACTTTGGTTAAAGCCGCACTTGATGTATTTTTTCAATTGCGTGAAGTGCCAGGTTTAAAGAAAAAGCCTTCAACTTCAGAACTGATTGATTGGCTTAAGTTATTGTTAGCCGATAATATTCCGTTAGAGTTGTTACAAAACAAAGACATCAAAGAAGCCATTCCACCACTTTATGGTGCTTTATTAAAGAATGAACAAGACGTGGATTTGATTCAACGCTTGGCATTTATGATGCGAAGGGGTTAAAGATTGTTGATAGTTGCTTAAAAATCAGATATTATAGTATATTATCCTACCAGAGAAGCACAATGGGTTTAGTTAAAAAAAGTATCACCGTAACCGAACAACAAAATGATTGGATTAAAAACCGCATAGTTAATGGAGATTATGGCAATGACAGTGAATATTTGCGTGATTTAATTAGAAAAGATAAATCTGAGAATGATAAGCTTATAAAGTTACAAGCGGCTGTTCAAGTGGGATTGGATAGTGGTATTAGTGAAAGAACTTTTGAAGAAATTATTCAGTCTGTAGAAGATAGATTAAGGAACAATGCAGAATTGTAAATTCTCAAAACAAGCAGATAAGGATATCGAAAATATTCACGAATATACGTACATCAATTTTGGGCAAAAACAAGCTCACATTTATTCTGCAAATTTGTTTAATAAGATACAGTCTATTGTTACTAATGAAATTAGAGGTCGAAACGCAAGTTTTATTAAGCAAAACATAAGAAAACTGGAAGTAGGCTCACATATTATATTATATAAAGAACAATATAATTCAATTTTAATTGTAAGGATTTTACATAAAAGTATGGATTTACAAAGACATATATGAGTTTAAGAAATCATGTTGTTGTAAAAGAATCGTTTGATATTACTGGTAGAGGTGTTGGGATAATACCAATTGAAAGTTTACCTTTTAGCTTGTTTAGAAAACGATATAGAGTTTTGTTGGAAACACCAAATGGTAAACGTATTGAGGGTATAGCTTCTGTTGAATCTATATTAATTAGCGTGTCAAAAAAACAAGAGTCTTTTACTTTTTTTTTAGAATCCCTCAAATCAAATGACATTCCAGAAAATACTAAAATATCAATTATTGAAGAGCTATATTAACAAATGCTAATCGACTATTTCTACAAACTCAAACAAGCCAAAATACCTGTCAGTATTAACGAGTTATTGACCTTGATTGATGCCATGCAAAAAGACATTGCTTTTGGCTCTATGGATGAGTTTTATCATTTATCCAAAATGTGTCTGGTCAAAGATGAAAAGTATTTTGATCGATTCGACCAAGCTTTTGGTGAATACTACCAAGGCTTAAAAGCACGCGAAGATTTAGCCACAGCAACAATTCCTGAAAATTGGTTGCAGTCTGAATTTATGAAAAACTTGACTGATGAAGAAAAGGCTAAAATAGAAGCATTGGGTGGTTTGGATAAAATCTTAGAAACACTCAAAAAACGCTTAGAAGAGCAAAAGAAAAAACACGCAGGTGGCAACAAATGGATTGGTACAGGTGGCACATCGCCCTTTGGACATGGTGGCTACAATCCCGCAGGTGTGCGTATTGGTGGTGAAAGCACGCACAGGCGAGCGGTTAAAGTGTGGGAAAAACGCCAATACCGCAACCTCGATGATAATTGCAAAATCGGTACACGCAATATTAAAGTGGCTTTGCGAAAATTGCGAAAATTTGCCCGAACAGGCGTGGCAGAAGAGTTGGATTTGGATGACACCATCAAGAGTACCGCACGTGATGCAGGTTTACTCAATATCAAATTGGTTCCCGAACGCCATAATGCCGTTAAACTTTTGGTGTTTTTTGATATTGGCGGTTCTATGGACGACCATATTCGCACCTGTGAACAATTATTTTCAGCCATCAAAACTGAATTTAAACACCTGGAATATTTTTATTTTCACAACTGCGTTTACGAAAGCCTCTGGAAAGACAACCGCAGAAGATACGACGAAGGCATAAGCACTCACGATATACTCAACACCTTTGGCAACGATTTCCATGTTATCTTTGTCGGTGATGCCGCCATGAGTCCGTGGGAGTTGGCTTATGAAAATGGCTCAGTTGAACACAATAATGCGGAAGCAGGACAAGTTTGGCTCAAACGCATCAAAGACAAATGGCAAAAAGCTATCTGGCTCAATCCCGTCCCACAAGATTATTGGCGTTACACTCAAAGCACACAAATGATAAAAGAAATATTTGAAGACAAAATGTATCCGCTGACGGTTTCGGGCATTTCTGATGGGATTAAATTTTTGTCTAAATAGTGATATAATCTTTAAGTTTACGCATTAACCCCTATTACTGGTTGTACATATCACAGGTGCCTGTTTATGAAATTGTATTTAAAAATTGGAATAATTTTTCTCATTGCATTAATTGCTTGGTTGTTGTTGCAAGAAAAAGACAACAAGATAAGTCATATCAATACAGTCAATCTGCAACCCAGTCATCTTGATAAACAAGTACAACCAAAAGCAATTAAGAAAATCAAAGTAAAACAGACACAAACCATAACAAATAGTGAAATTTCCGAAGAAGAAAAAGCTCGTCTAGCTAAAGAACTCAAACAATTGAGTTATATTCAGATGTATGATAAGTATGTAAGTTTATATACTTGCATTGGTTATATTGAGCAAGTAAGCATGAAAACTTATGAGTTGGAAAATAATATTAGCTCTAATAAGGAAGTTGATTTTCTTCAAGAGTATAAGGATAAAATCAGGTATAACAGTAACAATAGACAACATCAAGCAACAGACAAACAAATTAGGCTCTATCTAGAGCATATTGATAATTGCAAACAAACAATAGCCCAAGTTGAATCATTATTTGAAGAAAAGGTATCAACTAGGGATGGTGTTTACAATAGGTCAAGCAAACTTCGTGAACTTATGAAGAAAACAAAACCACAGTCTGATGAGGGTAAAATACTAAAAGCGACGATAGCAAATGTAAAACGACTAACAGCAAGTCTTAATGAGTTAGAAAAATTAAAAAAAGGAAAACCAACTGTCAGCCAAGAAGAAATCTGGAAAATAGAAAGTGAGGTAGAATCGTTACGGTGGGAAGTTGCTGGACGTAAACAAGTGTCTGAAGAAGACCGTGATGAGCAAAATCTCAAGATTCATGAAGAAGAGTATAAGCAAAAGAAAATCTACTTAGCTTCTTTATATGAACATGATGAGCAAGCTTTTGCTTATAAAGTTGCCGAATTTCATTCGTTGATTAAAGAGACTGAAAAAAGCCTCCACACCAAATACCCACGGGTTTTTTACGAAGCGTTTGCAGGTGTGAATTTCAGTTTTAAGGATGATAATAAATTACCTGATTACTATGCACGAGAACGATATAAGAATTTAGGTGTAGAATTTAGCATTCTGTCAGAACAAATTAAAAATCAAATCTCAATCAAGGATGATGCTTATTTCAATCAGATTTTGCAACCAGCATTGGATTTATATTTGTGTTACCTTGGTCAAGATTGTCAACTACCAGTAAATAGGCACTTGGCAAATTATTGTTATATCCCTCAGATAGCGTATTCTAATTCTAGCACAGGATTGTATTTTGAGGCTTGCGATGTAGATTTGCAGGAGTTTTATTTAGAGCATTATTTAACAGAAAACCAAGTTGAAGACTTGAGCCTGATTTTTGATTATTTGGTGGAGATTTATGCGAAATAAAATTATCGGTTTAGTTATCATAACTTTAGTATTTTCTTATTGGTTTTATGAAGGTAAAAGTGAAAAAGTATTGCCTAAACAACAAACACTAAGCAGTACGGAAACAAAGGAAGAAAAGAACCTTAAAACCAAGTCAGAACCCAATAAAAATCCTAAAAAATCACTAAAGAAAGTCGCTGAGCTCGATGTGCCTGAAGATATACTCTTCGAATTATCCCAACAACAATTTAGTCCAGAGCCAATTATTGAATTGATGAGTGTGACTTTTTTAGATCGTGATTGTCGAAAAATCGGATATATGAATATAGATTCAGATGAGAGTGATGGCATGAAAAGAGTAAAAACATTACAAGGTGAATGTCAAAAACAGCGTAATTCTATACATAATGATTATCCTGCGTATTTTGAGAAGAAAACGGGTAAGGATGCGGAAGCTTTATTCTTTAAACTAGCTTTTCAATCTAAATATGCAAATCTCATCCAAAGAGGTATGGGAATGAAATTTATGAGTGATGAAGGGAAGAATCAATTCTTTGAAGATTTTTTCAATTTAATCCTTACCACTGAAAATGGCCCCTTGATTGTTTCTATTAATGAAATGTTTAGAGAGTCGGAGACTTTAGCCTTGTTGAATAAACTCTCCACGAGATTGGGAACAATCAACCCAAGTTATACAAAACTAATTATTCAACAATCTACTGTACTCTATTCATGCCAGTATAATCAATCTATCACTTGTTCTCCTTCAAGCAAATACATGATAGAGCAGTGTTATTACCATGAAACCGCCTGTGGACTTGATGTCCCCACATGGTTTGAGCTTAACCACACAAAAGCACACAACAGAGACATTGCAAAGATGATACGTTATTTTGAAGGTTTATAGTCAGGATAAATTTAAAACCTCGTCATTGCGAGGAGGAACGACGTGGCAATCTCAACAATATATCGTGATATTTGAAAGTGGTTCTAACTTTTGGAGATTGCCGCGTCGTTTATGCTCCTCGCAATGATGGGGTCTTATTTTAAAAAGGTGTGTTAAACTAGCGTTAATTTCTAAGGATAATAAAATGAAAAATGGATATGTTTACATCAACAACGTTGTGAAACCTGACAATTATGTACTTATAATAATTGTTTTATTAGCAACAATCTCGTGTTCACCGCAACAAGAAAGCGAAAAAGTGGTTATCAAAAAGTCTAATGTGATAAAGCAAGTGCTTGGCGTGGATGGCATGACCTGTATGGGTTGTGAGAAAGTCTAGGACAGGCTCCTAGAACTCAAAGCGTAAAAATTACTTTAAACTAGACTTAGAGTGGGATAAATCCCACTTACCATTAAATTTTAAGAAACAAGCTTAATTTGATTTGAATGAGTTTCTTTAAAAATTTTTATTTCTAGTGCTTTAGAAATTACTTATATCAAGGCTTAAAAAGTGATTTGACGAATGTCAATGAGCTTTTTTAACGCAGAGATAAGGAATTTATGAAGTGCTAGAAATCTAAAATTGAGGTGACTTCCGTTAGCCGCTCTTACCACACAGCGTTACGACTGTGGCTGCTCCCTTCCGGGCCTGACCAGGTCCGCCGCTAGCCGTTGATAAGTGACCAACGAAAGTCGATGTGCATTATCTATTATGTTTTGTTATTTCTCAAGCACTATTTTCTTTAAAAGTGGAATTGTTACCTGCTTTTTTTTCACTAAGGTGGCTTGATCAAGTTTTCGTAATAGCGAACTTAAGTAAGCCATATTCATGGCACAATTGTTTTTGAGGTAATTCTCTATTTTGCTGTCTATTTTTAAGCCTTTATTTTTTGCCTGTTGTTTAAACACCTTTAATGAGTCTTCTCGATTGAGCGTTTTTATTTCATGTGTTCTCCCTGCTTGAAGACGAGAACGCAAATCAGGCAATTGCCATTGCGGGCTTTTGTTGGATAGCTGACCTGAGAGTATAATTTTTTTTCCTGCTTGTTTTATTTCATTTATCCAAAAAAACAAGGCTTCTTCACGCGCTCTATCTTGTGCAATATTTTCAATATTATCCAGACAAAAGAGATCAAACATGTCGATTAATTGCACATTTTGTCGCTTATCAAGCTCACTTGGCTTGATAACTACGGCGGTTTTGCCTGTCACCAACAGTTGTGTTACATATGCCTGAAGTAAGTGTGTTTTGCCTGAACCGGCTTCTCCCCACAAGTAAAAAAGTACTTCATCGGAATGGATAAAGCTTTTTAAACTTTCAAGTAACACTGCATTTTGACCTTCTATAAAATCGATGAAAGTTTTTGTTTGTGTGTTTTTAAAATCCAGTGGCAGTTGTTGTTCAGTCACTTTTTGGCTCTTTTTTTGTTTTGACTTTCATCTTCTTTTTGGAGTCTGAATTTGTCAGACTGTATTCTTCATCATCGCCATACATTTTACTTTGAATGTAATTTTGATGAGCAAAACGTAATAACACCATAACCACTGCGGCAATTGGTAAACCCAATAAAATACCAACAAAGCCAAAGAGTTGCCCACCTGCTAAAACCGCGAATATAACGGCAACGGGATGCAAGCCTATTTTATCCCCGACAAGCCACGGTGTTAATACCATGCCTTCTAATAATTGACCTACACCAAAGACAATAAGAACATAAACCACGTAAGTTGGGTCTCCAAATTGCACAAATGCGGTTATGACTCCAACCACCATGCCTGTTATGGCGCCTAGGTATGGTATGAAAGAAACAATCCCCGCTCCCATACCGATTAACAGTGACAAATCCAATCCTATTATCATTAATCCAATAGAATAAATAATACCTAATGCCAACATAACTGAAAACTGACCACGAAGAAAGGCGCTTAAAACATTGTTTGATTCGGTTACTAATTTATTGATTGTGGGGTAAACAGGTCTTGGTATCAGTTCTCCAACTCGTGCTGTTAATATATCCCAATCCCGAAGCAGATAAAATGTCACTACGGGTATTAGAATAATGTTCATCATCCAATTAACCACGACCATACTGCTTTTAGATAGTGAGGCAACAATGTTTTTTGCAATACCACCTGCCTCATTCCAGTGTTCTTTAAGCAAGTCAGTAAGCTCTGAAAAATTGAATATATCCGTTTGTAAACCAAATTTTTCACGCAACCATGGTGTGACATTATCACTGAGGTATTGAAAATACTTAGGCAAATTTGTAATGAGGTTGGATATTTGATGCTCTAATGTCGGAATTAAAACTAACAGAATTAAAAATACAATTATCGTCATAATGATAAAAACAATAACTACCGAAAGGGTTCGCGAGAGTTTCCAACTTTCTAATTTATCTGCAAACGGGTCAAATAGGTAGGCGATGAGTGCACTTATGGCAAAGGGGGTTAATATAGGTGAAAGCAGATAAATAAATATTCCTAACAATAGAAAAACGGCTAAAAAATACCAACGATTTGAATCTGTAAACATCTAATTATTCTCCTTTTCTTTGATTTTGTAAAAAAACTTTTCTGTGCATAAAGAACAAATATACATAATGCATACCACTACTAACAGTGAAGAAAGTCACTAAATAGATTAATCCATTAAGAACACCTTCACTAAATTGATATAGCGAATAATGAGCTAGCATAACCACAATTAATAAAATTTGCACAGCGGTATTGGTCTTGCTTAACAAACTGGGTTGGGCTTTTTCCATTTTATCAATGGCAAAATGATAGAAAGTTGTCCCCGTTACAATAATAACATCACGAGCCAGAACGATTATAAGCAACCAATTTGGAATAATATTTTGCACTGCAAACACCAAAAAGCAACACAACATCATAAACTTATCTGCCAAGGGATCCAAAATCCCGCCTAACCACCCTTGCCAGCCATAACGTTTAGCTAAAAAACCATCAAGCAAATCGGAAAAACCTGCGCCCATAGCAATATAAAAAGCCACTTCGTAGTTTTTTTCTAACATAAACCACACCAAGGGAATCATCGCAAAAATTCGAGCGAAGGTTATGGCATTTGGAATGTGTTTAAACCAAGTCATCAATGATTAAATGAAAAAACCAATTGATTTACCGAACCCTGATTAATGGGTGATAAGACAGTATCACGATTAATCATAGATAAAAAGGAATCGGTAGTTACCGTCAAATCACAGGTTAACACCAACTGATTGCGAGTCGCAGAAACAATTGTCGAGTTATCAATAACAGACAGGCGTTTTAAATAGTCTTCTAAAAACATAACCTCATCGTAGTTTGACAAGTTATTTATCACTACCTGAACAGAGTGTCTTTGTATGTTGGCACTATCAATTTTATACTGCTGTGCATACCGCTGGCTTAAATTTTCAAATACCGAGTACATTAACGAAGCCATGTCACTGTTCATGTCTTGGAAATGACTCACAGTAAACTCTTGACCACTGTAAACATATCCCGAACGAACTTTCACCCTGTCCGCCTTATGTTCAATAGACAATAACAAGTTATGATTGACAAAATAACGATCTTGGGCTTGTTTTTGCGCTTCAAAAGATAAAGATTTTATGGATTGTGGTGAAACATTTATGCTATCCACTTCATCCATTTTAGGAAAAACAAGGTTTAAGCCCATGACATCAGCCCAATGCTTTAACCAATACATGATACTTTCGTCATCATAAGCATAGATCAGCTCAGATTGACTTGTTTCATTGTTTTCAACAACCCAAGTCATAATTTTTTCTCGATTTTTAGGTAAAACTGAAAAATGAGCATCAGCTATTATCTCATCTATAAACTTTTTTTGCATAACCGCATAAAACCAATATTTATACGGGCTATTATCAGATAAATAGTTGTGACCAATTTGCTCCACATAGGAACGTTTTAAACCAGATTTAATATTTGCCTCTAAAAATACAGGATTATTTAAAACATCAGATATTGTCTCTCCAGTATTGTTCACAATTATTTGAGCAAAGACTTGTTTCAACTTTAATGAATCATTAAGATTAGTATCCTCAACCAGTATGGCACTTTTCGCTCGATCAAAAGCGGTAGCATCCACGCCAAAAAAGGCAAATAACAATATCCCAATCAGTGTAATTTTAGAAAACAAAACATCCCTCATAATTTTAGTTGTATCATTTGCCATTATCCCTAATTACGGCTAATAAATAAAGCTCTAACCTGAATATTTCATACAAGAGGTAAGTAATAGGTGTATTTATTATATATTTCAATAGCTTACCCTAAAATTATTACGTTTACTGCTTAGACCTGAATGGCTTTATGAAAAAAATGGCTTCATATCTTGAATAAAATCGCTTTCAACCTAAGAATAACTAGGTTAAAAGCGATATTTATCCAATATATTTTGCCATTCTTCCCATAAACTCCATTCTTGCATGAAATATTCAGGCTAAGATAAAACTGCCTATATTTAGTAATTTGTTTAGACTAGTGAGATTGCTTGAGTTAAAATACCCATCCAGCCGATAATCACTCATAAAAACTAAATTATGCACGAATCAAACTTAGATTCTGTTCTTTTTGCTGGACAAAATAAAGCAATTCTCGCCCTTGAAGATGGCACAGTATTTTCAGGAATTTCCATTGGTTTTAACGACAATAGCGTTGGTGAAATCGTTTTCAATACCGCCATGACGGGTTACCAAGAGATTTTAACCGATCCTTCGTATGCCGAACAAATCGTTACCTTAACTTATGTACATATTGGCAATACGGGTTGCAATAGCGCTGATGTCGAATCTGAAAAACTGCATATTAAAGGTTTGGTCATCAGGGATTTACCCAAGTTAGCCAGCTCTTGGCGCAAGCAAATAAGCCTTGATAAATACCTTGAGAACAATAAAATTGTTGCCATTGCCAAAATCGACACACGAGAATTAACCCAAATTTTACGTAAAAAAGGGGCAATGAAAGCCTGTATCATGACAAAAGACATTGATGAGCAAAAAGCGGTTGAACTCGCTAAAGGTTTTGCAGGTTTGGAAAGTAAAGATTTAGCCATCGAAGTGACTTGCAAAGAAACCTACCAATGGATGCAAGGTGGAGAATTTGATTTAGCCACTAACGACTTCAATGAAACACCAACAAACAATTATAAAGTGGTATGCTACGATTTTGGTGTCAAACACAATATCTTACGTATACTTGCTGATTTGGGTTGTAACATTAGCGTTGTTCCAGCCGATACATCAGCAGAAGATGTGTTAGCCATGAAACCTGATGGCATCTTTTTATCCAATGGTCCGGGCGACCCTGCGGCTTGTGATTATGCGATTAATGCGACACAACACTTTTTAAAATCGGGCATTCCTCTGTTCGGCATCTGTTTAGGTCATCAAATTCTCGCACTTGCCAGTGGAGCAAAAACCATGAAAATGAAGTTTGGGCATCATGGTGCCAATCATCCCGTACAAGATTTAGCCACAACTGAGGTGATGATAACCTCACAAAATCACGGTTTTGCGGTGGATGAAAGTGTTATTCCTGAAAACTTACAAATCACACATAAATCCTTATTTGATGATTCGGTGCAAGGCATTAAACGCCGTGATTGTTTTGCCTATAGTTTTCAAGGGCATCCTGAGGCAAGTCCTGGCCCGCACGATGCGAAAAAACTATTTCTGCCTTTTATAAAAGCCATGCAGGAGAATAATAATGCCTAAACGCAGTGATATAAAAAGCATCTTGGTGTTAGGCGCAGGTCCGATTGTCATTGGACAAGCTTGTGAGTTTGATTATTCTGGCACGCAAGCGTGCAAAGCCTTAATGGATGAAGGCTACAAAGTTATTTTGGTTAATTCCAATCCTGCCACTATCATGACCGACCCCGAAACAGCAAACAAAATATTTATCGAACCAATAAACTGGCAAACCGTTGCTAAAATTATCGAACAAGAACGCCCCGATGCCTTATTACCGACAATGGGTGGGCAAACCGCATTAAATTGCTCTCTTGATTTAGTTTCACATGGAGTTTTGGAGAAATTTGGTGTGGAAATGATTGGTGCAACACGTGAGGCCATTGATATGGCTGAGGACCGCGAGTTATTTAAAAAAGCCATGACCGAAATTGGTCTTGGCACGCCTTTGTCCTTTCTTGTGCACGATATTGAAGAAGCCCGCATCGCTCAAAAGCAAATCGGCTATCCTGTGATTATTCGCCCTTCCTTTACCATGGGAGGCTCAGGTGGTGGCATTGCTTATAATTTAGAAGAGTTTGAAGACATTACAGCCAATGGTTTGAAATTATCACCAACCACTGAAGTATTGCTCGAAGAGTCACTATTGGGTTGGAAAGAGTTCGAAATGGAAGTGGTGCGTGATAAAAAAAACAATTGCATTATTATTTGTTCGATTGAAAACCTCGACCCAATGGGCGTGCATACCGGTGATTCCATCACGGTTGCTCCAGCCCAAACCTTAACCGACAAGGAATACCAAATTTTGCGGGATGCTTCTTTGGCAGTTTTGCGTAAAATTGGTGTCGATACGGGTGGTTCAAATGTGCAATTTTCTATTAACCCTGAAAATGGACGAGTAATTGTGATAGAAATGAACCCACGGGTTTCACGTTCATCGGCTCTTGCTTCCAAAGCTACAGGTTTTCCGATTGCCAAAGTAGCAGCTAAATTGGCTGTGGGCTACACACTTGATGAACTACAGAACGAAATAACAGGCGGTGCCACGCCCGCTTCCTTTGAGCCAAGTATTGATTATGTGGTCACCAAAATACCACGTTTTGCTTTTGAGAAATTTGCCAAAGCCGATAATCACCTGACCACACAAATGAAATCTGTTGGTGAAGTGATGGCGATTGGACGCACCTTTGCCGAATCTTTACAAAAAGCCCTGCGTGGTTTGGAAACAGGCTTAAATGGTTTGAATTCACTTGTCAACCAAACAGATTTAGACAAAGGCTTTGATTTGAATACAGAATTACGTGAGCCAACTCAAGACCGCTTGCTCTATGTTGCCGATGCTTTGCGTTTGGGCTATAGCGTCGATAAATTGTTTGCCATCAGTAAAATTGACCCGTGGTTTTTAGCCGAAATAGAACACATTATTAAAGTTGAACACGCCATTAAACAAAGCAATGATATTAATGCTAGGCAAATGCTGGCGATTAAACAACTGGGATTTTCCGATAGTCGCATTGCTGAACTCATGGGCACAAGCGAAAAGAAACTCACGCAACTTCGCCATGATTTTAACATTCGTCCCGTTTACAAAAGAGTGGATTCCTGTGCGGCAGAGTTTGATGCCACCACTGATTATTTTTACTCCACTTACGAAGCGCACTGCGAAGCACGCCCGACCAACAACAAGAAAATCATGATTTTAGGCGGAGGCCCCAACCGCATTGGGCAAGGCATTGAGTTTGATTATTGTTGTGTACATGCAGCATTGGCACTAAAGGAAGATGGTTTTGAGACCATCATGGTCAATTGCAACCCTGAAACCGTTTCCACCGATTACGACACGGCAAATCGTTTGTATTTTGAACCTCTAACCCATGAAGACGTGTTAGAAATCGTCAACATCGAAAAACCGTATGGCGTGATTGTGCAATACGGTGGACAAACGCCGTTAAATTTAGCCAATGGTTTAAAAGCGGCGGGTGTGCCGATTATTGGTTCGCAACCTGAATGCATTGATAGGGCAGAAGACCGCGAGTTATTCAAAGCCATGTTGGATAAACTCGACCTCAAACAACCGCCTAATCGCATTGCTAAAAATGTTGAAGAAGCAGTCGAATTGGCGAATCAAGTCGGCTATCCTTTGGTGGTTCGCCCTTCTTTTGTGCTGGGTGGTCGAGCGATGGAAATAGTGCATAACGATAACGAACTCAATCGCTACATGAAAGAAGCGGTTAAAATCTCCAATGATTCCCCTATTCTTTTAGACAGATTTTTAGACCATGCCATTGAAGTCGATGTGGATATTATCTGCGACGGGCAAGATGTATTTATCGGCGGCATTATGGAACATATCGAACAAGCAGGTGTGCATTCGGGAGATTCTTCTTGTTGTATTCCACCTTTTTCCTTATCCGATGAGGTGCAAAAGGAATTGGGCAGACAATCGGGTTTAATGGCAAAAGAACTGGGGGTGATTGGTTTAATGAATACCCAATTTGCCATTCAAGGCGAAGACATTTACATTTTAGAGGTTAACCCTCGTGCCTCGCGTACTGTGCCCTTTGTTTCTAAGGCCAGCGGATTACCACTGGCAAAAATTGCCGCTCGCTGCATGGCTGGTATCAGTTTAAAACAACAAAATGTTAAGCAACGATTAAAACTTAACCATTATTCCATCAAAGAACCCGTATTCCCTTTTCTTAAATTTCCCGGTGTTGATCCAATACTTGGTCCAGAAATGCGTTCCACCGGCGAAGTGATGGGCATTGGTAAAACTTTCGGTGCAGCAGTAGCACGTTCCAAACAAGCCAGTGACACATCTATGCCACTGCAAGGAACGGCATTTATCTCAGTTCGTGAAGCGGATAAACAACAAGTTATACCACTTGCAAAAAAACTACAAGACATGGGATTTGATTTAGTTGCTACAGGCGGAACTTGCCAATTATTACGTAAAAACGGCTTATATTGCGAAAGAGTGAATAAAGTTTTGGAAGGCAGGCCTCATATTGTTGACAAAATCAAGTCAAAAGAAATAGAATTCATCATCAACACAACCGAAGGCTCTGGAGCCATATCGGATTCATACTCTATACGTCGCGAAGCTCTGCAACAAAATATAAATTATTCCACCACGATCTACGGTGCTGCAGCAACCTTAGAAGCGTATAAGTATTTAAATAAACAAGAAATATACTCACTTGATGAACTACACGATTTAAGTGAATAACTACAGGACATGAGGATAAAAATGGCATTAGCTCCATTAACTGCAACTGGTGCAGAACGATTAAAAGAAGAATTAAAAAGACTTAAAACAGTTGAAAGACCGCGTATTATTGAAGCCGTGGCTGAAGCTCGTGCACACGGTGATTTAAAAGAAAATGCCGAATACCATGCGGCTCGTGAAGAACATGGCATGAATGAAGCACGCATCAAATATTTAGAAGGCACAATCTCAAATGCTCAAATCATTGATATTCATAGTTTGAATGTTGGTAATAAAGTGGTATTTGGTGCTACAGTAACTCTCGAAGACGATGATGAAAATGAAGTAACTTACCAAATTGTTGGTGATGTCGAAGCGGATATTGATCAAGGTCAGATTTCAATTTCCTCTCCTATTGCCCGAGCATTAATCGGCAAAGAATTGGATGATGAAGTTGAAGTGCAAACACCAGGCGGCACAAAAACTTATTACATCACTGAAGTTAAATACATTTAACCGCACGATAGGTTATTCAGGCATTAAATAATACGCTGTCATAATTGCCACTTGGGATTCATCTTGGTTGATGTTTGCATTGGTAAAATTTTGAGTATTTGTTTTGCTCCACAGCCGTTGTGTGGATGCGGTATTATTGGCGTACTGTGACTCTCTAAATTTCCCAAATCGGGCATCAGCAATTCCATCAACCGAATTGTCCAACAATCGAGCTAAATCAGGTGTGATGCCCTTAATAACCATGACATTTTTATTGCGCAACATGTAAGTGCCTGCTGTTAACCCATCAACTGACCAAGGAATATTATCAAAACACACTTCAATTTGTTGAGGATTGCCATTGGTATCAAGATAGACGTACTTATCTTCTGAGCCTTCAGCTCTTCCTGGTGGCATTTCTACACCCGCAACATCCATTGCACTTTGCAAGGGCAACCCACAAATTTCACCAGTATTGGAGTTAACCATCAGAGTTGGAGCTAAAGGGTTATCGGCAACAACTAAATTAACTCTATCAAAGTGGTTTTGATACGCTAATGCCCAACCTTGAATAAAGGACTGACTAATTTTTTGATAGACAGCATTACGCTGCAAGTCTTTTCCAATTGAAACTGCACCTAAAATAAGCCCAATTACAATAAGGACAATCGACATTTCTATTAGAGTAAAACCCTGAGTATTTCTTAATATTTTTTGATTTTTCATTTCTCTATAATCCTGCATTATCTGCGGCAATGGCATTTGCCCTAATTATTGTTGTTAAGTTGGCTAGTTTCGATACAAAATTTCCTGTTTGTCCGTTGGTACAAACAGGCCCTGTGCCATTATCAAAACAGGCCTGAGCATCTTTCACCGCTTGAAGTGCATCATCTGCTGAGGCTTGAGTTAATGCTGCTGCCACTGTCGAGGCTGTGGCAACAACCGCAGAGGCAGCAATTAAACCCAAAGCCAAGCTCCCTTGCGCCTGAAATACGGCAGGTGGTGGAATTAGGGTCTCTGCCAAAGCTGTCGCTCCAGCTGATGCAGAATCCGAAATTCCTGCAACCGCTTGAAGTATGGCGGCTGTGGATAAAAGCGTACCAATATCGGCAAGGTCTTTTGATAAGGCTAATAATCGACTGTAATCAACAAAAGAAGTATGCATCATATCTGCAGCCAAAACAGCATTATCGTGTGCATGTAAAGCCGCTGAGATAACAGAACCACATGCCAGAGCGCCAAATAATTCAGAAAACTCTTTGGAATTAACCTGATCATCGTAGGTTAAAGATTTTGCTTTAGTTGCCACTTCAAAATTAATCCCACTGGCATTCAGACCATCCAATAAATTGCCATCACCATCGGCATCAGTTGCACCAACATCAACTAAAACGTAAGCCACATTGCGATTGTAAAGGGGCTTTGAAACAAATAAAGAGGACGCATCATTAACCGCAATATTGGCTGCTGTTTTCAAGGCAAAACAAAAATCAATAGTGTTGGATTGGTTTAACGGTGTTAACGCCGCTGTTCTCGTGCCTGTTGGTAAAAGTGCATACAGTCTGTCCTTATTAATACCCAAGTCCGCATCCAGTTGGTTGTCAGCATTGGGTTTTCTAAAGATAGAGTAAACTAAAGGAATATTAAATTCGTTGACAGGCTTCTCGGGTAAACCCAAGGTTATGTTGGGAACTGTTCCTCTTGTCGCTCCAATATTTTCCACTCCACTGCCGTTTGTATCGGGGTAAGGCATGCGGCCATGCGAATACATAAATCCAATTAAGGCATTATCGATGTCTTCGGTATTAAAAGATTTAACTATATGCTGTTTGACATTTTGTGACCTGGGATAATAAGTATAAAGCAGTGAAACAATTACACCCAATATTATTAACACAACACTCAATTCTACAAGTGAATAACCTCTTATTTTTCTCATCGAATTAATCCTCTTTGATCTAAAGTCTTCACCTGCACTAATTTGGCATCTTTAAATGCTAAGGCTTGTGCCAATGAGGCTATGGCTTCATTTTGTTGTTGCACAGCGTCCGCCACATCTTGTTGAGCATCTGCCACTCCTTGAATGGCTTGCACCAATGCGTAAGCTGCATCGGCTGTTGCCAATAATGCCAAGGTTATACCAATCGCACTGGCACCAGTAAAGTCCATTGCCACATCGGCTGCTGCTATCGCTGTCGATAATAAGGCTAAGGCGACACCAGCTAAGGCAAGGTCCCGATTACTTTCCGCGACTTTTAACATGCTTTGTAAATACGCGACGTTAAAGTCTCTAAATTCTTTGTACTGTGTTGCCAACAACCACATATCATATGCAGCAAAACTAGCCCTCGCCGCTCCATTGGTCTGCGATAAAACTTTTGGGCAATTCAGAGTTCCTGACAAACCATTAAAGCTCATTGCCACAACATTATCATCGTAATTGTTTTTATGCGATTTATGTGGCTTTTCAAATTTAACACCCGTCGCATTGACTCCATCAAACAGATTGCCATCATTATTAGCATCTATTAATCCAGCACCTGCTAGCACATATGCCACATTAATCGCAGCAGTACCTATATTGATTTGACTGTTATCTGCAGCACTAAGGCTGGCTTTTTTTAAGGCAAAACAAAAATCCAAACCCCCGAGTTGATTTGAAGTCTCTGAATTCGGTAATAAGGGTTCATAACGACCCTTAAGTTGAGCTAAATCCATATCATTTAACAAGGTGGCACTTGCTTTTCTGTAGACTCCATAACGAATAGACAGGCCTTTTTTACTTTGATTTGTTGACTCGATTCCTAAGGTGTTAACTGGCAAAAACCCCTGTTTATTAGCGATAGCACAGTCTTCATCGCCATCATTATTGGTGTCTGGGCAAGGCAGGCGACTATTGGATAAAGCAAACCCAATTAAAGCTTCATTGGCTCGTTCTAATTCATTTTTAAATTGCTGATTAAGTGTTTGTGTTCCAATCTCAGTTAGAAATTTAAGACTAAAAAACCCAATGATTCCAATCACCACTAAAACAAGTGACATTTCAACCAAGGAATAGGCTTTAAGATAATTTTTTTTCATTACCTTTGCACTCCTTTTTTATCCGCTGCCTTTAATATATCGTCAACCCCAGTTGATAGGTTCAAAACAGTGGTTGATGGTGGAGGGTTATTACCACCCGCATTTTCTAATTGAGTGGCACTTGCTTCTGCATCTAATGCGCCTGCAATTGTTTCCAAAGCCTCGGTTGTCTGACCTTGTGCCGCGTTTATTCGGCCCAATTCTGTGCCTATCCACGTACTAAATATGTTATCCAAAAAATTTGGTCCCAAAGGATTTAAAAAGACCTCATCTATGCGTGCAATGACCGCATTCGCTTTAGCTTCGGCATCATTTAATGTTACTAAATAAGCATTTCTGGCATTAATTTGAGCTTGAGTGGCATTAACTGGCAAAGCTGGCAAGTTAGTTCGTATAAAAATAATTCTATTTTTTGCATTGATTGCTGATGTTTTGGTCGATAAATAACTGTTGCTCAGGTTGGTAAACTCAGTGCTTGCTGTTGTTATATCGGGTTCTGCCAACTGCAAATGTGTTTCCGCCAATGGAAAATCTGCGTTAGGGTAAGAAATAATTGGCGGTCCAAAAGGGTTGCTAGGATCAATCGTTGATAAAGGAGCACCCACTGCTGCTACAGCATTATTGGCATCACCGAGACCATTATTTAACCCCACAATAGCAGCATTAGATTGGTTTAGATTAGTTTGCGCTTGGTTATTTGCCGAAAGAGTTTGAGCGGTAAAAAGTGCATCTCCAACTGCTGCATTGGTATTAACCAGAGCTTGAGTTTCTGCTTTTAAGGTGGTAAATCTGTTGCGAATAGTAAGGGCTAGTGAGCGTGCGTTATTGATACTATCACGCGCAGCAATAACTTTTTCGGCGGCATCTTTTTTTAGCATTTCCGCCGTTGCTCGTGCTTGCGCTGCTAAATCTGTATTGGATGTCACATTACCTGTATTTGGATCTGTTACACTATTTGGATTGGGAGGTGATATGGTAGAACCTGCTCTATTAGCGACATCAATAGTTTTTGCAATAGCAATGCCTTGTGCTACTAATGCAGCTATATTTAAGCCAACAGAAACACCTGCTGCAATAACAGCCGCCACAGCCGCAACCAAGCCAGCTATCGCAACAGCTACCAATCCACATGCCGTTCCTAAGGAAGCCACACACGCAGCAATTGCCGAGGCTAAAGAAGCCGAAGCGACACCCACAAGAGCAGCAGCCAATCCCAAATTATAAACCGCTATGGCGGTGTTCGCGACACCTAATGCAGTTTGCATAATAGTAATAATTATGGATAACTCTACGGAGTCTTTTATGTTTTGCGCTTGAGCCACATTTTCAACATGAGTGGCTTTTGCATCAGCTAATAAATTAAGTGAATTTATGGCGGTATCACAATTTAAAGAAGTGGCAAGTTCTTCAAATGTTTTAGTTAAGACAATATCATCGTAGTTGCCATTTTGAATCTTATTGACCGACTCAAAGTCCAATGCTACGCTTGCGTTCCTGCCATCAAATGGATTTAAGTTACCATCTTTGTCTGCTAAACCTGCACTGACAATAATATAGGGTATGGCTTTTTTTACTCCACTTGGTAAAACAATATGCGCAAAAGAAGCTGAAAAAGTTGCCGAAGCCCCATTTTTTACAGCGGTACAGAAATCCAAACCATTGACGTGGGTAAAGGATGTTGTCGTTCCGTGTGAATCTGTGGGATTGAATAAGTTAGTAATATTGGCAAGGTCAGCATTGGCTGCAGCATTGCGATAAACGGCATAAACCAGTGGTATGGAGCCCACTCCCGCGTAATCTTCATTTAACCCTAAAGTTTTATAAGGCAGAGTGCCACTGCTTGCGGTGGCATCTTCTAGACCATCTGCATTGCTGTCAGGATATGGCAAACGGTTGTAGGTGGCAATAAAACCGAGTATTTGTTCATCAACCTTGAGGAGAATGGTATTATCCAAACGGACATTATCTCGTTTTATAATGTAGGGCATTATATTCACCAATGCCACAAACAATCCTACCATGATTAACATAACCAGTGACAATTCCCATAAGCTAAATCCATATTGCCGAACGATTTTATTATGACGATTAGTGTACACGGTTATTTACCTCCTAAGATTCCAACTTGACCAATGAGCTTATAAACAGGCAAGAATAAGGCAACTATCATTAATATAAACATCATGCCAGCAAAAATAATGACCAATGGCTGGATGATTTCATTGATTGAAGCAACGGTGTGTTCAAAACGTTTGCGGTATTCTTCAGCCAAATAACTGAGCTGCTTATCCAAGGTTCCTGTTTGTTCACCTATGCTGGTAAGGCGTAACACAAAACTTGGAAAGACATCGGCTGCTCGCAATTCATCCGTTAAGGTGTTACCCCGACTTACGCCCTTTTTTACTTTGGCAATTTTTTCTTTGTAGACTTCATTGGTAATGGATGATTCTATGATGTCAAGACTGGTAATAATTTCAACGCCAGAAGAAATGAGTAAACTCAGGTATTCGGTTATAAAAGCCAAACCAGATGACTTAACTATGGTACGTGAAACAGGCAACTTAAAGAGCAATTTATGCACTTTATAACGAAAGGGTTGGTTGTACCGATAAAGCGCAATTAAGAAAATAACAAGAAAGAAAAATAAGACGATATACAAAAAGAAATAATCATGAATATGATGGGAAAAAGCAATGGTAATCTTGGTGATAGATGGCAATTCCACTTGCATGTGTTTAAACAAATCTGCAATATTTGGCACCACATAATACAGCCAAAAGATTGTCGCTCCAATAATACTGGTAAAGACAAAAGCGGGATAAATCATGGCTCTTTTAGTATCACGTGAAATGCTAACTATTCGATTCATATGCTCAGCTGCATCATTTAAGGTTCGGTCTTGGTTGCCTGACTTTTCTCCAATTAGAGCAAGGTATCGAACCGTTTTCGGAATGGTGTCGGCGTGTTTTTCAAGACTCTGTGCAAAAGTCAATCCTGAACGCATGGACTCCAATAAGTTGTCTGCCAACTCCCTGATTTTTGGCTCCGAATCATCGGATGACATCTCTTCCATTGCCGTAAAAATAGGCACTCCCGCTTTTAACATAACAGCAATATTATGAAAAAATTCGGCTAATGATGCTTTAGAAAGATCTTTTCCAAGTAACTTATTCCAAAAATCATAGACATAAACAAACCAGTTAGGCAACATGAATAAATTAAGAATAATGGCGTCTTTTCGTTTTTCCAAAAATATCTGAGCCGAACGTTCATTTTCCATTAGTAATTTAGAAACACCTCTGCGTGTTTTCCCTGATTGCAATAATAATTTGTGGTAATAACAACGCATTTAATCCAGCTCCGAACCAATAATTCTCATGAATTCATCGACTGAAGTTTCTCCAGCCAGCACTCTTCCTTTTGCCATGCTTCTTAAATCTAACAAACCTTTTGTTGCAACAATATCAGCGATTTGTTTTCGTGAAGAGTCATTTGCAATGGCATCAACTAAAGACTTCCCTACTGGCAATAACTCATAAATTGGTGTGCGACCCAGATAGCCACTGTCCGCACATTGTGGACAACCAACACTTCTTTTTAAGGGTTTTATGTCTTTGTTTTGACTCACGATTGACCACTCCTCAAGCGTTGGTATATATGATTCACAACAATGCTGACATAATTTACGCAACAACCTTTGGCTGACAACTCCAACCAAACTATCGGCAATTATTTGAGAATGAATGCCTAACGCTTTTAAACGTGGAATCACACCAAGGGCACTGTTTACGTGCAGTGTAGAGAGAACTAAATGACCCGTTTCAGCAGCCGTCATTGCCGCTAATGCAGTTTCTTTATCTCTAATTTCTCCAATTAACATCACATCAGGATCGTGCCTTAAAAAATGCGCAATGGCTGTTTCAAAAGTATAATTTGCTTTTCGATTGACTTGAGTCTGGCAGATGACGGGCAATTTGTATTCAATTGGGTCTTCAATGGTTAATATATTTTTTCCACTTAAACCGTGTGCTCTCAAACCAGCATGTAAAGTTGTGGTTTTACCACTACCAGTTGGACCAGTAAGCAATACAATACCAGCAGGTTGGGAAAACATTTTCTTCATCAAATGAATGTCTTTTGTCAAAAAGCCCAATTGACTCAAATCGCGAACCAAAACGCCACCAGGCAGAAGCCTTAGCACAACATTTTCACCAAATTCCGTGGATAGAGTTGACACCCGAACATCGTAGGGTGTCTCAATAACCTCTGTTCCAAAACTGCCATCTTGTGGCAATCTTTGTTCGGTTATATCCATTTTTGAACGCATTTTTATGCTCGAAATAAGCCGAACTACTGCTTTAGACATACCAACAATAGGCTGCAAAACACCATCAATGCGAAATGAAATATGTGCGCTATTATTGTCGGGTTGTATGTGAATATCGGTTGCCCGGTGTTTAACCGCTAAATGCAACAAATAATCTAATAACACCTCAGGATTATGCACTTGATCGGCATCATTCTTGAGTAAGTTAATTTCTTTTTGAACCAAATCTTCAATCGGATAGTTACTGAAAAAATAATGGTATTTAATGCTGCGCGTTACTTTGCCAAAATCCGCCATTATTAGATGAGGGCGCAAACCTGAACGTTTGGTAATCATTTGAGAAACATATTCCAAATTAGCATTGCCTACGACAACTTCCAGAAACTCTCCTTTTCTTTTAATCGGTAAAAACTTTGATCGCAAACATAATTCTTGATTGAACATGTCTAACACTTTAGGATCTGGCTTTTCTATTTCATCTGTATTTAAATACGCTAGACCCAATTGCTTGGACAAAATAGGTGAGAGTTCACTGTCGGTAACCATTCCAAGTCTGACTAAAAGCTCCCCTAACTTTTCTTCGGTAACTTTTTGCTTTTGAAGAGCGTATTTTAACTGTTCAGAAGTAATTAATTTATGGGTTAATAATAAAGTCCCTATTGCGACTTTATTGCTTATCTGTTCACCCTGTTTAGTTATTGCTAAATTTGTCATTATTTTACTCATTATCGGTAGTTAATGTTCTGAATTGAATTGTCATAAGCCAGTGCATTTTTATTGTTAAATTGATAAGACTTATTTTTATTATTACTTACTTTTTTATTGTTCTTTTTTTCACTTAAATAGGTGTTTTCTTTGAGTGTGTTTTTGGGCAAATTGTGCTGTAAAAAATACAGAGTTAAATCATTTGGAAAACCACTGGCATCAATGCCGTAATCTTTTTGCAGTGAGGTGATTCCTGCTAAAGTTTTATCTCCAACTATCCCATCCACATTAAAATGGTAATAGCCTAAATCTTTCAAACGGTTTTGCAGTTTATAAATTGAATCCGAATAATAGCCTTGGTAAAAAGCCTTTAGGGTTATTTCTGGTTGCCAAAATGTAATCCACTTTTGCTGTTTATTTTCATCAATAACATGCCAAAACAGGTGTTTGTTTTGGTTCTTCTGTAATTGTGATGTGATTAACAACTTATAGGGTGTTAGTTGATTAACCTGTTGAGCAAGTTTGTTCATATTGGACTCTTTAATGGCATTTGCGATGCCAGTAAGATTTTTTCCAAAGTTAAAGCTTGTTAAGAATTCATTTAAGGTAAGTTGTTCGTTTTCCGAAGATTTCACTTTTTCTTTAGGAATAGAGTCCATTACTTGTGGTTTTATTTTCTGTTGAGAATCAAATGAATGAGTTAACAGTAATGATTCATTTTGTTGGGCTCGATAGACATTTTCATCAATTGCATGGTTTCCAATGGATTTTTTATAAATCGCAACACCCAGAAATGAGCCAAATACAACCACGGCGGCATAGGTTGATAAAGCCTTTACTGATAGTTGTGTATTTTTAGGTTTTGAATGCAACGAAATTTCTTGAAACGCTTGCGATACTAAATTTTTGTCTATTGTATTTTTATCATACGCAGCCACTACATATAAACAACGATCCAAAACCAGGTTAATTTGTCTTGGTAATCCAAGAGTTACCTTATGTAAATATTTCGAGGCAATATTGTCTATTCTAATTTGACCATTTGAGCCCGCGCGAGCCAATCTAAAATCGATGTATTGCCTAACTTCGTGTAAACTAAATGGTTCAATTTTCACATTAAGAGCAATGCGACTCTTTAATTGCCTTAAGTCATTTCGATTTAATGTTTCTAAAATCTCGCCTTGTGCAACCAAAATAATTTGCACCAATTTATTTTGATTGGTCTCTAAATTTGAAAGCTGCCTAATAAGCTCTAAGCTTTTTGTGCTTAATTGTTGCGCATCATCAATAACAATAACACAGTTTTTTTTCAAGGCGTATTGAGTTAATAAAAAACGATTTAGTGCATTTAATTGGTCTTCAATGTTATCGCTTTTAATAAAAATATTAAAATCTTTGTTTATGGCTTTCAATAAGGATTTTTCTTGTAGAAAGGTATTAAAAACAAGAGACGTGATAATATTACTTTGAGCCAGCTTAGCTAATAACAACCGACTCAAAGTCGTTTTCCCCAACCCCACTTCTCCACTAATAAGAATAAACCCCTTGCGCGCATCTATGCAGTGCAAAATATCATCAATTGACTCACTCATTCGATCAGTCATAAAATAGTTGTGAGAATCTGGAACAACTGGGAATGGGTTAAACTTCAAGCCTAGAGCTTTTAAATGAGGCATGTTTTGAGTTAATAGATTCACTTCATCACCTCAATTTTTTTAATGTAGGCTTTAATATTCTTATTGCTTGGATAATAAACTTGCAAAGACTTTAATCGTTTTAATGCTTGTTCACTTTTATTTTGTCGAGCTTCAATAAGAGCCAAGTTAGTTCCAGCTTGAATGTCATTAGGCTTCACAAACAGAATTTTTTTATACATGCGTATAGCGGTTTCATCGTCTTTTTGTATTGTTGACCAATACGCATACATGCGAAGATATACCAAACTACTGGAGCCTGAACTTTTTTGTAATTGCGCTAACAAAGTGTTAACTTTAGGCTTATTTCTTTCTTCAATATACATTTGTAGATTATTCACCAAATGGCGAGTTTCTTTTACGGTAAGTTTAGGCTTTTGTTCTGACTTGATTTCTTGCGTTTTACTTAATTCTTGTACTTTACTGAATTCTTGTACTTTGCTAAAGAGCAACGGTGGCTTCTTTTTTGTTGCCGCTGGTTTTTTTAGGATAATCTTTTGCTGTGAAGTGACTCTTGGCACAACGTTTTTAGGTGAAGCTTTCTGTACTGGTTCAAATGTCTTTATTGTTTTTGGCAAACTGCCCTCTGCGGTTTCATTTTCAGCTTCTTTAACTTTAGTTGCAGGTTGTGTAATAACAACAGGCGCATCTATCGTCTCATGAATCGAAGACGGGTTCTTGCTTGTTTGATTCGTATATTTTTGTGTTATTAAGTCATCACGGTCATTAATGGGTTCGACTGGATTCAGTAAATCAAGGTTATTAAAGCCTATCTTTTTGTAACTTATGAGGGCGAAGATAATTAATAAAACAACAAACACCAACAATCCGACAACCCACGATTTATTAAACAAACTTTGTTGTGTCGCATCAACATAGCCTGTGTAAACATTAGAATCTGTCGCAACCTTATTTAATTGCTTTGATTCTAACCTTCGCAATGAATCGTGGATTAAACTCATAACACTTTAACTTTTAACACGATAACCAACTCACGACTGGAAGTGGATCGACTGCGATTTTTAAACATATTTCCTACCAAGGGGATTTGAGAGACAAAAGGCACTTTCTCACCAGTCGAATGACCACTTTCACTAATTAATCCTCCCAGTAACACGGTATCTCCATCATTTAATGCAAGTGATGTTGTAACTCCTTTAAAATCAATTTGTGGCAGGGTTATTTTTGAGCCACCCACATCTTGCAAAGCTAAACTGGCTTGGTTTACCTCTGATTGCATGGGATGAATGGTTAAATTAACCGTTCCATCTGCCGAAATAAAAGGCAGCACACCAACCACAATACCATTAAAAACAGAATCTGTAATAACATTATTAGTCGTCACAGAACTCCCTCCTACGTTATTAACAATGGCTTCGGATTGGGAAACAAATCGGGTAATGCTTCCCACACTTATCATGGAAGGGTGTGAGTTTTTTGCACGAATAGTCGGGTTCGATAAAACCCGAACATGCCCATAAGTATTCAATAATTTAATTGCCGTATTAAAAGAACCATCACTGTAAGCTAAGCCAAAACTATTGCCTTCTTGAAACCCTGTCGAAGAACCTGGAATAATTATCCCATTGCCTTGATTCACCGCTCCAGGTATTGCTGATTGAATACCGCCTACTGTGATTCCACCTGACCCTAAGAATCCACCAGCCAAATGGTTGCGAAGACTAGTCCAGTCTACGCCATACTCATATCCATCTTTTAACGTCACATCAAGAATTTGAGCTTCGATTAATACCTGGCGTCCCATCACATCTTCGTAACTGTTAATGATTCGTGAAACAGCCTCTATTTGTGAAGGTCTTGCATTCACGTATAACGTGCCTGTGACTTTATTTAAAGAATATTTAGGCTCATTATAAATGGGGGTGGCAATTTCTTTAAACTCATTAACACCTAACATTCCTGGCTTGTTTTGTGATTGTTTTTTATTGGAGGGTTTGGTTCCAATAAGCCGCTCTAACATATTTTCCATTTGTTCATAGGGATCATTATTATTAGCACTCTTACCATTAAGGGTGAAATTTGCTCTGAGGTTGTTACCTGAACCACCACCCGACGAACTACCACCTCCGCCACCACCGCCACTACCAGCGCCTGAACTTCCTGAGCCAAACACATCTCCACCCGTGCTAAAATCTATAGTGGCAATATCTTGTAAGAAATTCACATGAAAGAGTCGTTCTTCAAAAGGCTTGATAACAAGAATATTGCCTTTGATTTCCCCATGTAAATCGAGCATATTCATTAACCTTTCAAAGACCAACCTTGCTGACACATCTTCCAAATGCAAACTAATTTTACGTTCTAAATGAGAAAGGTTCGGTGACATGAGCAAATTCATTCCTGCTTGTTTTGCCAAGGCTTGTAAAACAAATTGAGAATCTGCATCATCGGCATTTATAGTAACATTAACCGACTCCAGAGGATCAAATCTTGGAGCAACTGGCTCAAGGGCTTTCTCCCTTTTAGCGACATTTTCAATGCGAGCAATCAGGTCTTGTTGTTGTTGATAAAGCTTTTGAGACTCTAAAGCTGTCCGTTGAGTAATTAATGCCAAAGACTCCTCATTAATTTTCTCTATTTCCTTAGCATTTTCCCAACTTGGCTTATTGGTTGCACATGAGGAAAGCATGAATGTTGAAGCCATTAATACAGCTATTGGTGAATTTATGCTTATTATTTTCATATTATTCTCTTTTTTATCATTAGTTTATTGAATTCATTTTTCCAATTAAGGATTGAAAGTTCATGACCAATACCTTGTCATCATATTGGTTGCTCATTCTTCTTTTGCTTGAAACAAAACATTTGCTGCCAGTTCCATCTTGCTTTAAATTAGTGTTAACGCCATCAAAAACATTGCCATTATTATCGGCATCCTCAATTCCTGCTGAAACCAAAATATAGGCATAGTTTCTGGTGACGATGGTGGCACAATTTTCATTGCTGCCAATACCTGTGGTGTAAATATAACTGGAAGTTTTAAGCGTAGAGTTGGCAGTGCTTAATGCTTTAATAAAATCATAAATATTAATATAATATTGGCTCCCAGCTGCATCAGAAGTGCGTTCAATTGCTCGGCTTAAATCCGCATCATTTGTCGCCGTTGCATTCGAATTTCTATACACACCGTATACAATATCTTTTTTCATTAGTTGAGTTTGGGTGTTTGACATTTGACTCATTTCCAATGTTTTATAGGGCACTGAACCTGTTTGATAAAGCCCGGCACTGCCACAATTTCCGTTGCCTGAGCCTTCATAGCCATTGCCATCTACATCCGCACAAGGCAACCGCTTATTTTGCAAAGCGAAGGTGATAAGTGACTGACTTATACTGGCTAACTGGGAATCTATTTTTATGTTATTACTTGTTTTAATTGTCGAGCGGTAAAAAGCTTGAGCAGATGAAATAATAATTCCCACAATAACCAAAACAATCGACAATTCTATCAATGTGAATGCTTTAACTTTTATTGAGCATTTTGGTGTTTTATTGTTCGTCGAATAGTGCATTTTATTTATTATTTTGTTTTTTTAGTTCAACAATAAGGTCATTTCTTAACTCTTTTATTTTTTGGTAAACCTTTTCATCTATTTTTTTACCATCGTCTGTTTCTATAAATAAATCTTTGCTTAAATACGCCATTTCTTTTGCTATTTTTAGATTGTATTTTGCTTGGGTTATTTGCTTAAACAATTCAACTGAATAGTTTTGCGTACTCACTTTTTTTTGGTTCTTAAGCATTAATTCACCTAAAGTTGTATAGGCTTGTCCTTCTTTGCTAAATCTCTCGTTGTCAAACGTTTTGCGTTGTTGCAAAGTCCTATTTGACTTTGTAAAATCACTGACTAATTTTATTTTTTCTTTTGCAATAAGAATGTCTTCACTTTGTTGTTCTAGTTGCACTGGTTTAATAATATTCAGCCCTGTTTTCTTGCTGGTGTTTTGCTTATCTGGATTAACATCCACACCAAAATCAACATTAGCAACAATAAGAGCTAAACTAATTAAGACTAAAATTAAAGTTATTTTAAAGTTCATTTATCTTTACTTATTTATCCTATAAAACATTAACTACTGACTTTCACTTGACACGTAACTCCATATTTTTTAACTCGAATTGTCTCAGGAGAAATACTAACAACCTTAAATTTATTACCAATAGCTTGCCCTTCTCTAACAAAGTGGTCAGAAATAACAGCATATTTCTCTTCATTTGTTACAAATGACATCGAGACTTTTAACTTTCTTGCTTGTCGGCAAATTGATGCGGCTATTCTCTTTTGTTTTTCTTGTTTTGTAGGGTTTTCAAGAATAGGTCTCTTGGCTTTATTCGCTTTTGGAGACAATGCAATTGATACTGAATCATGTTTGGTTTGTGTTGCGTTATCAGTTATATTAGACACTGTCAAAAGCACCTCTTTCATTACTTGCAATGATGCAAAAGCTTTTGGTTTGATTTTTATGTCTCTAATCAGTTGCTGAGATTCCAATGCATTGGGACGACTAACAAAAAAAGACCTCTTTTGCTTTTTATACATGCTCCAACTAAAAATTACGGCAATGATTGCCAATAAAAAAAGCGTAATACCTGAATATTTATTTGTCATTATAATCAACCTTTAATGTCATGCGAAAATCATTACTGTCGCCCAATTCAATTGAACTATTATTCATCATTTGATAACCCTTTCTCAAAAGTTCACCACTCATCGACTCCAAATCTTTTAAGGCTTGTTGCAAAGGCTTATCAATCACTCCTTCAAGTACAACCGTAGCTGGAGACCGACGAGAATCCAAAGAAATCCCCACAATCAATACATCCTCAGGCAAACTACTGCCCACATCATCCACGAGTTGTTTTGGATCGGGTGCTGATTGAATTCCGTTTAAATCGTATAGCCATTGACTTGTACTTTGTGCATTGGCATTGCTCGAAAAGAGTTTGTTTGTTTGCATCAAATCTGATTTAATTGAAGCAATATCGGCTTGCAATTTACTCTCATCTGATTGCGCTAACTCATTATTAATGTCTTGCATTTGGCTGTTCCATTTAATCAAAAGACCACCAAGAAAAATAATCGCAGCCAGTAAAGCCGCCGCCATAAAGGGTAAAAACTTCTCGCTGTTATACAAAAATCGACTATTGGCATCATTAGCAGCATCTTTGATTGTGATGCAATTAATCAAATTTGGTAAAACCGATTTAACTTCATTGCCATCAAATATAATGTCGCTGTGTTGTTCCGCAACCACTTCAAGGTCTGTTAATTCAGCTAACGTCTTCATGTATTGATTTTGATTTTTTTCTTCTTCTAAAAAACCTGACCATTGAATATTGTCAATTCTGTTTAGAACTGATTTATTCTGTTTAAGTACTTCCGTTGCTAGTGTTTTTAGCGTTTGATTAACGTCTTCATCGCTCTGACTAAAAGCCGTCATTCTAGCGACCTGAACTATTTGCTTATCGCGAACAATAATTAAGTCAAATTCCCTGCCATGATGAAACACAAATGCTTTGGCTTTTTTTGATGAGTCGGTGTGTTTTTCAACTTGTTTGGTTAATACCGATAAAAGCGGCACAACTAAACAATGATCTTTTTGGTTGTTGACCAATTGAAAATATTGTGCGTAACTTTCGGCAGGTATTGCCGTAAATAATACACTGGTTATATCACCAATTTTGTGTGTGTCGTGTACGATAACTTTACTAGGCCCATCTAACATACCGATATCGCGTAACCGTTTTTCTATTAACGCAGCGGCATGTTCAACTGGACCTGAGACATTTTCCAACCCAAAAACAGCATCATTAAAATCCGTTAAAATCACCTCCGTGCCCGTTAAGGTTTCTGGTTTATCTATTTTACTCAGTTTGACACCTTGCAATAAGTACCACTGATGATCTAAATTTATTATGGGTAAACTGTATTTCATACTTTTGACCTTTGATTGATTGTTAAGAGCATTTTTTTATTCCCTTATTTATTTTTTATTTTCGAATAAAATTGACCATTCATCGTCATTTGCACTTCACTGGCATCGCCTTGCCTAAAATTAAACAAATCATCGCCTAATTGCACGGTGTGAATTTCAAACATTGCCGTTTTAAAGAAGGAATCCGTGTCTTTACCCGCTCCCGCTAAAAATCCAGCGGCTTCACTGCGATTAATTTTCTTTTTATTGATTTCAACCTTTCTTTCAATCCAATATTCCGAACCTAAATTGGATGATTCTGCTTGTTGCATCAATTGTTTAAGTTCGTTATGGTATTTTTTATACTGATTTATGCTTTCTTGCAAAACCACCAAATCACTGGATTGCTTTCTAACAGAAATTAACTCTGCCTTCTTGTTTTGCAAGGCTCGCCAATCATGTAGCACTTTATAAACCATGATTGGCAACGCAATTATCAATACAGCAGTCGCTGCCAAGATAAACTTTCTTCTTGTATTCGAAGAACTTTTCACTCTCTCGTTTTTTCTGGCGGCTTGTTTATCTTCTGTCATTTTACTGATCCATTACCCAATGAGCGGTCAAAAGAGCGACTCTATTCTCATCTTTGTTTTCACCCGTTTGATTAGCCGTTAAATTACCTGTTCCGCCTTGTCTGTAGGTATTGTTTCCAATCCACTCAATGCCCGGAGCTTGAGAACTAACTTCACCGTCATTTGTGCCATTATTTTGTTGACGGAACCGACCTTCTAAAGCATCAGGTTTACCATCAACCATTTGATCCAAAGCCCGAGCTAAATCTGGTGTTAACCCACGAATCACCATCACATTACCAGCACCACTGATTGTTCTATCTGGATTCCATTGAAAACAAATTTGCAATTCAACGGGATTGCCATTGCTGTCTTGATAAACATAACGATCCTCTTGACCTTCCGAACGGCCTGGAGGCATCCGAATACCTATATTATCCATAAGCACATGTAAATCTTGCTCGACTACCGTTTCTAAAACAGCATCCCCAGCACCTACCGTTTCTTGTGCATAACCTTGACCATGGCATATTTTATTTCCAGTATTGCTATAACTTGCAGGAATTCCTGGCAATGCTGGATTGTTATCGCCTGTAACCACTCTTCCATCCACCATATAAAGTGGGGCTGTTTGGTCATCTCCTAGCACCACACCTGTTCGCATGTAATACCCGTCATAGGCTTCTTTCCAGCCATCCATGAATTTTTGTTTTACCTTGGCGTATTCTGCATCTCTTTGTAAGTCTTTGCCGATAGAAACAGCTCCTAGGATTAAACCAATAATCACCAGAACTATTGCCATTTCAATTAAAGTAAAGCCTGTTTGTTTTTTATTTATAGAATTATTTTTCATGGTATTCCCCTTATTGATTCATTTTGTAGTTAGCAACAACTGTAATGATTTGATCTTCATCTAAATTAGTCCCTGCTCCTGCGAAACTGTCTTGATTGGTTTCTGCCCATGCAACACCAGGACCTCCTGGAGTGCCATTAGCAACACCTTGGCGACGAAACATGCCTTCTTGAGCATCAGGCTTTCCGTCTATCATTTGATCTAAAGAACGTGCTAAATCTGGAGTTAAGCCAGTTATAACCATCATATTGCCAGAACCTGCTGGCTCAACCGGATTGTTCCACTGAAAGCACACTTGAATTTCTTGCGGATTTCCATTTGAATCTAAGTAAACATACCTGTCTTCAGAACCCTCAGCACGGCCAGGAGGCATACGGATGCCTAAATTATCAAAAAATGAATGCAAATTATTGTTTGAAGTACGTGTCATATTGGGTCCTTGCGAACCTTCACACAATGCATTGGGTGGATTAACTGCAGTCATGTCGCCACCAGATGCCGTACCTGCAGTTATATAGTCAAAGCCATTAACCATAATTTGTGGTCTTGTTTCATCATCTCCAAGCACAACCCCTGCTCTTTGATAGTAGGCATTGTAAGCAGATGCCCATTGATCAATAAATTTCTGTTTAACTTTTGCATATTCAGCATCGCGTTGTAAATCTTTACCGATAGATACTGCTCCCAAAATTAGTCCTATAATGACTAACACAATTGCCATTTCAACCAATGTAAAACCACTTTGATTTGACAACTTCATACTTCTTGAATTCATAATATAAACCCCTGTTTGACGAATTAATTTTCAATTTAAATTTTCAAAAAACCATAAGAGCAATGACAATATTTATGTCTCACGATGCTTTGAGATTGTTTGCATTATTGAATTATTAATTGAAAAAGCGTTATAACAAATGTTGCAAATGTTTGTAATTTCTGTGACAGAGTGCTTATTTTTCGGGGGTTTTTGTTATTTTTTTGAAAAAAACAAACTTTTTTAGGTGGTAAAAAGAAGGCTGACATTTTTTGTCACGCACTTTTAATCTTTAGAAGGAGAGGAAAATTAAATCTGATTTAATTGTTGAGAAGACAAGCTTAATCGTGCTGCTATCCACGTCACGAGAATAGCTGCGATTAAGACACTTAATACTTGCGCAACATTCAATCCATGCAAAGTGATATTCATACCAAAATTTTGCACTAAGCTTGCTACAGTATCTTCCAACCAATAAAAACTAACACTTAAAAACAATAAAGACAGCAAAGCAGCAATAGTGCCTAAAACCACACCCATATACAAAAAACTCCGCCGTGTTTGTGCATCACTGGCTCCAATTAATTCCAGTAACCTTAATTCACTTTTGTGATCGGTAATTTCATTAGCAATGGTATTGCCCAAAATAACCATCACAATTAAAAGGAACATTAACGCACTGATTCGTGCCATTTGTAAAAGCGTTTGGGTAATGGCTTCGAGCTGAGTCAACCATTGTTTATCGTAACTAACGTATTCAACTTGGGGGTTTATTGTCAGGTTATTGACAAAATCATCCACTAGCTCAACGGCGGTATCCGATTTTACCTTGACTGATATTTGTTTGGGAAAATCCTGAGCTTGAATTAAATCCATGACTTGTGAAAATTGCGCATCTTCAAACAAGGATTTTTTAACTTGATTGGAATCGGTTAAGACCGCTGTGTCAACCAATGGCATTTCCTTTATTTCTTGCATAAAGATACCCGCTTCTTTCAAATCCATTTTACCCTCAAGAAAAACAGCAATACTACCCTGTTGCTGCCAAGATTCTTTGAGTTCGTCGTAATTAAGCCAAATAGTCCATAAAAATAAAGGAATAAAAAAACAAATCGCTAAGGTCAAAATGGTCATGAAAGATTTTATTGGCTGTTTCCATGGCATAGAAAGCCCTTCACCTAAAGCGCGCTTATGCCCACGTGTGTATTTGACTAATCCATTGGGTTGCGAGGCTTTTTTTATCATGGAGCATACGGGTTGGGTTGCGGATTAAAATCATCGATTAATTCACCTTTATCAAGCACTAATACTCTTTTTTGCAGACGTTTGATGAGAAACAAATCATGTGAAGCAATAATTATAGTCATGCCTTGCTTGTTTAACTCTTCAAATATTTGCATGAGTTCCAATGACAAGTCGGGATCAAGATTTCCTGTTGGCTCATCTGCCAGTATTAATGAAGGCTTTGCCACAAACGCACGGGCAATACCAACACGCTGTTGTTGACCGCTGGATAATTCTTGTGGGTAGAACTCTGCTTTTTCACCAATACTGACTTGTTGCAAGGCTGCGCGTGCACTTTTGAAACTGTAAGAGTCCGAGTAACCTCTTATTTGTAAGGGCAGCGCGACATTTTCAAGTACCGTTTTATTATCTAATAAGCGATGGTCTTGAAATATCATGCCGATATTGAGTCGGTATTTGTGAATATCTTTTGTTTTGATTGTGTTAATGTCTTTGCCATTAACACATAATTGACCATAACTGATTGGTTGCATCATCATAAGTAATCTTAAAATGGTTGTCTTGCCCGCTCCTGAATGACCTGTTAAAAACAACATTTCACCTGCTTCAACCTCAAAGCTAACATCACGCAATGCTTTGTTGTCTTTACCGTAACTTTTTGAAACCCGTTTAAAACTTATCATAATCAACAATTATAGAACAATTCGCATTTATTCAAAACTGTTTTTGAATAACACATCAGGATTAACGGCATGACAGACTTGACCAGCAGCTATCAACTTAACATCATCAACATACCACCCATCCGCCGTTACAGCTACGTCCGTTGTTAATCTAAAGCGGTATTGCATGGAAACCGCTCCCGATTCAATGGCTACCTCTTGGTTAATTAATTTCCAATTTGCATCGCCATCACAACTAAATATCCCAGCCCAGGGTCCGCCATCAAAACTCACTTCAACAAGACCATAATCGTAACCTGCTTCGGTATCACAAAAACTGTTGAATGATAACTGCAAACCCACCATGTTAGCGACATTAATTGTTTCAGAGGTCAAAGAAACTGAAAGGTTGTTTTGGTAATTTCCATTGGGGCTGTCAGTCCAAGAATGACTTGGACTAACTGACTTGCTTGTGGTAATACCCCAAGGTGAATCCGCTACCCACGAATTAATACCGCTTTCTATTGTGTCTAAGGTGTAGTTGCAAAAAGGCTCTAACTGAAAATCTTTGCTGATGCTTTGTCCTGCAATAATATCGATATTATCAACGATTTGAGTGGCATAGCCCACCTGACTTGCCACAACATCGGCATTACTAGCAGGGTAAACGTTTTGGCTGTAGTCGCCTGCGGCATTGGTTCGAGCCGCAGAGTTATTTATTGTTAAAAACACATCAGGCACTGGCAAAGCTGTAATTGCATCAATAACACGACCACTGAATGCAGTGATTTGAGCGGGTGTAACCACATCAACAAATTTTGAATAAACCGCACCACGCTTACCCTCATTATCTGTCGAAACGACAAAAACCGTATTCTGGCCCATATTAAGAGCTGAGCCATTAATTATTCCTGAAAAATTTTCTAAACTGCTATCAAAAGTACCATCGGTTGCGGCTAAACTTGAACCATTGGCTGTTTGCCAAGGCAAAACATTAATAAAAGATTCAACATTTTGCACTTGCCCGACACTCTGAATACCGTTGCTGTGATTATACCTATCATCATTTGCTACGCCTAAAACAGTGCTTGATTCATTCGACAAAATAACATTTGGCACTAGTGATAAATTTTCAATATCGGGACCAAAAGGGGTAATGTACGGGGTTCTGGTGACTCGGCTAACATACAACAATGATTGCAGATTATCAGGCAATATTTGCGACTCAAAAGTGGCGCAGTCTTGATAAAATGCAGTGCCCAATTCATAAACAATTGAAGCCACACCTAAATCACCATATGTCGTATCAATAGAAACGCCCGCAGCGGTATAAAGTTGTGCGGCATGTTGTGGTTTATAGCCATTAAAATACGCCACACGTCGCCCAAAGGCAGAAAATTGACTTTCATTGGGAGACAGCCCTGAGGTATAACCCCAGGGCCACAGGATTAATTCGCTGTAACTGTGCACATCAATAAAAACACCCGGTGTGTCTTCGGGAGCGGCGTCATTTATCCCTATTCCACGGTTATCATCGTAAATTGTATTAATGTACGACACTAATGAACTGATTTCTGGTTCTGATTGAGGGGCTGAACCCGAAAAGGTCGAGCTGCATTCATCTGATGGCGTTGATGCAAGCCATTCAAATGGGTAATTTCTATTTAAGTCAGCTCCTCGGGTGTTACTTGCAGGTGCACAATAGGCTTGATTGGTGTTTTTTCGCCACCCTGGGTTGCCACCGACTTGAGCTTCTGCTTTTTTGCGCCCATCGGGATTATTGTGCAATAAAAATTGCACTTCTTGGTGATCAAGCATCCATTTAACATCCGAATCTGTAGCATAATGACTCAATAAATACTCAGCAAATCGAGTTGTCAATTCAGCCGTTGAATATTCGCGAGCATGTACCGCTGATGAAATAAATAATACTGGTTTTGTTTCTACAATGTTTTTATTGGTTATTTTCAATACCCGCATATCGTACCCATTTGCAGCATTCATTGTTTTTTCCCAACTGTCGCCAATATCAATAATTTCCGTAAAATCAGGATAGTTTGCTGCCATTGTATTCATGCGACTAAAAGTTTCTTCCACCGTTGCATAACACGAATAACCAGGAATTCCTGTCACTGCTTTTGTTACACTTTTATTCTTTGCCACACTTTTGTCACGATCTAATTTAGCTTGTAGCTTTTTATCAAGGCGCAATACGAATCCAAGTTTTTTAATCCGTTCAAAATCTTTTTTACTCTCCAACATAAAAACTGCATACTTCTGATCTGTATTAACTTCCCACGGCACAGTAATTTCACTTAAGGGTTGAATAGAAGAGACATCGGCATAATAAGCACGCACAACTTTATTTTGAACACTTGGAGAATAAACACTGATGACTTGTGAGTCTATTGCCCATGTTTGTTGCATAATTAAAAGTAAAAAAAACAGTTGCTTTCTCATAAATTTAAACCAAAAGTTAAGGTGTACGCTAGTTTACCTTTGTTAAGCACATCTTAACAGAAATATTTTGTCGAATATTCATTTCTAAGAAACCCGTAGAAAGCACAAAATATATCCGTGATAATTGCATAGCGTTTAAGACAGATGTAAACTATAACAAGTGTGCAGATATAATAATTTCAACCCTAAAAATAATCCCATGTATACATTAACCCTTTTTCTCCCTTAATTTAGGAGTTAAATTTATTAATTAATTACAAATGGCAAAAGAGTGAAAAAAAACACGGGAATGAGTCGCCAAAGACTCACTATTTTATACGACACCTTAGTTTATACTAATTTAGGCTATCTATTTTCCGCAATAGTTTTACTTTTTGTCCTGAGAGATCAAATACTGTTTGAAAAAAAAATTATGTGGCTCTCCCTGTTGCTTTTATCCACATCTTTTGGGTTTTATATTAAACACAGCTACAATTTAAAGAAAGAATCCCTAAGTATCGACACTCTTTTTTGGGAACGTCGATTTCTACTGTCCACATTACTCGCCGCACTGTCTTGGGGTGTTGCTGGAATAATTTTATACCCAGAAAATGCCTTAATTGAAGAGTCTTTATTGTATCTAACTATTACGGGTGTGGTGGCTGCTTCTGTTGGTACAATTTTTGCTAGTTTAAAAGCGGTTCGAATTTTTTCTGCTGTTATCTTAATACCTTTAATTGCAAACATTTTATATTCTCGCCATGAGAATAGCTTAGTCTTAGCATTTTACTTCTTTTTGTTACTGGTTATTTCTTTATTTATCGCAAAGAAGCTTAACCACAATTTAAAAGAAAAAATACGGCTTAAACTTGATTCTAAAAAAACAAAAATGCAATTTCATGAAACCGACTTAAAGTTTAAAGAGCTCTACGAACAGTCGGAAATTTCCAATAAGGCAAAGTCTGACTTTCTTGCCAATATGAGCCATGAAATTCGCACACCCATGAATGGAGTTTTGGGCAACTTGAGTTTACTGTTAATGGATGAACTTTCTGAAGAACAAAAACAAAGAGCGCACGCAATTCAAAGCAGTGCCAATTCTATGCTTGCCATTATTAATGACATTCTTGATTTCTCTAAGATTGAAGCAGGAATGTTGAGCGTTGACTTGCATGACTTTAACTTTACTGAATTTATTAGCGATATTTCCTCTAATGTCAGTAGCAGCATAAGAGCCACGGGCTTAAATTATAGATGCAATTGTTCGCCTGAATTAAATCGGTGGTTTAAGGGAGACTCTAGAAGGATTAAACAAATCCTCAATAACCTTATTAGTAATTCACTCAAATTTACCGAGAAGGGTTCCATAACTATTAATTGTAAACCAAACTATAGCAATGACCTATTTACCATCTTAGAATTTGATGTCATTGATACTGGCATTGGCATTAGTCCAGAGCAAAAGAATACAATATTTGAACGATTTACTCAGGCCGATAATTCCACCACCAGGAAATACGGAGGAACAGGATTGGGTTTAAGTATTTGCAAACAATTAGCTTCACTTTTAGGCGGCGACATCGCTATTAAAGAAACATCAAACAAAGGAACCCATATCTCCTTTACTGTAAGACTTGAGAAAATTGACACGCCACAGCACACTCACCATTCCAAAAAACACATATACCATAATGACGCTAACATTCTTATCGTTGATGATAATGAAACAAATATAATGGTGGCTCAGGATATGCTTGAAGTGCTTGGCGCCAAGGTAAGCAGTGCAAAAAACGGTTTAGGTGCATTAGAAGCCTTGGAACAAAAAGATTTTGATTTGGTTTTTATGGATTGCCACATGCCAGAAATGGATGGTTATGAAGCGACAAGAAAAATTAGGCAATTAAAACCTCAGCAAAGAAATTACAACATTGCTATTGTCGCCATGACGGCAAGTGCAATGGTTGGAGACAGAGAAAAATGCCTATCCTCTGGAATGGATGATTACATGACCAAACCCATAGAAATAGACGTTATCCAACAAAAATTACAATATTGGTTACACAAGGACAGAAAACAAAGTGAAACAAACACAAATAAAACAGAAGTCAAAGAAACACAAACAGAAAATAATTCAACAGCAAAAGAAAAAACAACTCCTCAAAATAAACAATATAAAGAAGCCATTATTTTCGACTACAATGCCATTAACCAACGCGTTTCAGGCAATCATGAATTGGTTGTGAAAGTGTGTCAACATTCTCTTGTTTCGATGGCAGAAACAGTGGTGGATTTGCACGCTTCACTGAAAAACAAAGATTTTGACAAAGCTCAAAAAATGGTGCACTCCCTCAAAGGGGCATCGGCTACCATTGGTTGTATGCGATTAAACGCAAGTTGCATCATGTTAGAAAACAACTTAAAACAAAAAGAATATAAGAGTTTACCCAATAATTTCAACCAACTCAAAACTGTTTATGCAAACACTAAAAAACAAATTAAGAGCAAATTAGACCTATAAGGATTTTATTATTACCATGAAATGTTACAAAACGAATAAGCCAGCAAGAACACTTTCGTTGTTTTTTTCGATGCCCCTTTTTTTTTCTGGTGGCTCGGGTATTATTTTTGCTTTATTCTTCCCCACAATAGGCTCAATTTTTGGTATTTTTTCATCTCTGCTTTTTATTTTTATTGCTCGTTTCTTAATCGGGCGAAACTTTGTTACGATTTATATAAATGCAAATGAAATGATTGTAAAAAAGTTGATGCATAAAGTTGAACTATACAACATAAACCTCTTTAAAGAATTGGTGCTTATCTCAATTCTACCACACAATAAAAGAAACAGAGCCATGATAGGGAGCAGTCCCCAAGCAACAGGGCGAGCCATTGGCAATATCCTATCATCGGTTGTCGCAAATGCCAGTTATAACACATCTTACAACAAGCAATTAGCGATTCGATTAAGCAATGATAAGGTCATTACATTTAACACGAATAATATCGATAACTCAAATGAACTTATAGACACCTTAGCGAAAACCTCAGGAATTACTCCTCAATTTATCTCAACCAAAGAATATTTTGCCTGGAAAAGAGGTGAATTAGAACAATTTCGCAGCAATCCATCTCCAAAATCAAAAGCCTTTTTGCAAGCTATCAAGCCCTACTATAAAGCCAAATACTTTTTTTATACACCAATAGCTGTCTTTTTTGCTCTCATTATGACCACAAACCTTTTCTTTAATTGGACACATTATCACTTTAAACAAAAAACGCTAGAAAACCTTGATAATCAGTATTTCTTAGCAAAGAATGAACACATAAATTTCGATGGCGATAAGTTTGTGGATATTGTTTCAAAAAATGGCAAGCCATTGCTCTCCTCGATTCTTATTCATGAGGGACGATTCGGAGCTGATGAATCCGATACTGTTTTTCACTTTGCCTTTTATCCCTACGACAACCCTTTTTTCCTGTCTCGAATAATAAATTTAGATAAGGATAAAGAACCTGAAATTTTATTTAGTCCTGATGGCAAGCACGGTAAATCTTTTAAGGTCTATGATTTTAATCCATCTACCAACACTTTTGAAATTAAACCTACAAGCAGCTTTGCTAACAATTTATCGTGGTACACTCAAGAACTTAAAGCTTACAAAAATAACACTTCCTATTTTATTGGAAATACCTTACTCGCTTATTTGGTTTTATATTTTCTTGCTCTTTTAATTTTTCATGCCATTGTTTCAGGTTTAAAGAAAAATTTAAAAGACAGCCTCTGATTAAGAAAGCAATTGTAACAAAATATTAAACCTAATTAATAATCGTATTCATTTGGAATATCGGCAATAACATCGCCAGTACAATAAGCAGTATCATCATGCCAACGATGAGAATTGCAACGGGCTGCATAATGCCAATAATGGAACTTAAACGGTGATTAACATCGCGTTCTTGGGTATCGGCTGCGCGTTCGAGCATCTCTGATAAGATACCCGATTGCTCGCCTGAGTGAATCAGACGTATAGTCATGGGAGGGAAGTAGCCATTTGACTTGAGTGATTGACTTAAACTGGAACCTTCTCGCACTTGCGCTGCTGTTTTTTCAATGGCTTGTTTTATGGCAAGGTTTTTAACCACTTTGGATGATAGCGATAAGGCGTGCACGATTGGAACGGTGGATTTAGTCAATATTCCCAAAGTTCGGGTGAATTTAGCCGATTGTGAAACCTGAATAAAACTGCCAGCTAAAGGCAATTTTAATAAAAATTGATGCCACCTGTGCTTAAATGGCTTATTCTGTAAAGTGAAGATAAAGGCAACGATAAACACCAATAAAATCACCAAAAAATAGATGCCATAATGCCGCAACCAATCACTTAATGACACTAATGCACGGGTTATGGCGGGTAATTGGGCATTGTTGTTTTCAAAAACTTGAATAACTTTAGGGACGATATAGACCATTAAACCAGAGACAACAGCAATGGATGTCACTATTAAAATCAAAGGATAAAGTAATGCCATCCACGATTGTTTGCTCATGTCTTGGCGTTGTTCTAAATATTCGGACAATCGCAATAAAACCTCATCCAAATGCCCTGATTGTTCGCCAGCTTCAACACTGGTGGTGATGAGTTCATCAAAAGCTTTGGGAAATAAACCCATGGCGTATGCCAACGTATGCCCTTCCATGAGTTTAGCTCGACATGTCATCAGGATTTTTTTTGTGTTTTTGTGATCACTTTGTTCAATTGTGGTGCTTAACGCTTCATCCAAAGGCAACCCTGCTTTCATAAGAGTGGACAATTGACGAATAATGATAGGCAACTCTCCAGTTCGTAACGTGGTACTGAATTTTTTATCCTTCTGACCGCTTATTTCTTGGGCGTTAACCTTTTTAATTTCTATTGGAATTAAGTTTTGTTGGCGCAAAATTTGCCTGACATGTTTTTCCGTATCGGCTTGACACACGCCTGATTTGGTTTTTCCTGACGGGTCTAATGACTTGTATTCATAAGCATCCATCGGTTTAAGTTACACGCAAAATTTCATCAGCGGTGGTGATGCCTTGTTGCATTTTCAATACACCATCAGCACGAATTGAGCTCGAAGATTTACGTGCATGAGCTTCTAATTGCTGTTCGGATGCCCCTTGATGAATTAAGGTTTTCATTTTTTCATCAACCGTGACTAATTCGTAAATGCCGGTACGACCAGAATAGGCTTCTTGAATGGGTAATTTATCATCGGCTCTATACAGTGTTTGTGGTTTAATGCCGAATATTTCACATTCTTTTTCATCGGGCTGGTAAGCGATTCGTGTCTTTGGATTTAACACACGAACCAACCGTTGGGCTAAAACGGCTTTAACACTGGATGCCAATAAAAATGGAGCAACCCCCATGTCAATTAGTCGAGTAATGGCACCCACGGCTGTATTGGTGTGTAAAGTGGACAACACCAAATGTCCTGTTAGACTTGCCTGAACAGCAATTTCTGCTGTTTCCAAATCACGTATCTCACCCACCATGATAACATCTGGATCTTGACGCAAAATAGCACGTAATCCTTTGGCAAAAGTCATGTCAATTTTTGAATTAATTTGGGTTTGCGAAATACCAGCTAAATAATATTCAATCGGGTCTTCTACTGTCATGATATTACGACTGCGGTCGTTGATGGTTTCGATTCCAGCATATAAAGTGGTGGTTTTTCCTGATCCCGTTGGTCCTGTGACCAGTATAATCCCATGCGGCAAATTGACCATTTTTTCCATGGTGATTAAGTCTTCCTTTTTCATTCCTAAATGGGTTAAATCCAGCTTTCCTGCTTGTTTATCCAGTAAACGCATAACGATACGCTCACCAAATGCTCCAGGAATAGTGGAAACACGTACATCCACCGAACGTCCTGCTATTTTGATTGAGATACGTCCATCTTGTGGCAAACGTTTTTCGGATATATCCAACTTGGACATAATTTTAATGCGCGATGAAATTAATGGTGCAATCGCTTTGGGTGGTGCAATGACCTCTTGCAAGGTGCCATCGACTCGGTAACGCACCGATACTCTGTCCTCAAAGGGCTCAATATGAATATCCGAGGCGTTTACCTTTACTGCATCGGATAACATGGCATTTATTAAACGGATAATAGGCGCATCATCGTTGCTTTCGAGTAAATCTTCAGGCTCTCCCAAGTCATCGGCAATTTCTGCCAGTCCTGGTTGGTTTTCAAAGTCGATAACATCATCGGATAAGGCTTTTTGTTGCTGGTAGAGTTTTTGGATAACATTCTTGTACTCTGCATCGCTATAAAAGTTTGCCTCACACAGCGTCCCTGCAAATCGTTGCAACTCGTCTATTGTTTCGGTAGTTGCCGACTGGCTTAATGCCAAAAGTGCCTTTTCATTATCCCATGATTCGATGGTACCTCCCCGCTTTCGAGCAAAACCATAAGATGGAAACTTACCTTTATTCATTATCAATAATTTGCTCTGGTAAAACAATGCCCTCTTTGATAAATTGGGATTTATCTATTTTTTCAAGTTGCTGCCCTCTCATGTCATTATAATATTTATTGGTCACATCCGTTTGATTACTGCTGTCTAAGATTTTAGGGTGAATAAAAATCATTAAATTGCGTTTAACACGCGTCTTTTTTTTGTGCCTAAATAAATTTCTAATTACTGGAATATCTCCCAACAAAGGCACTTTTTTGATGGTTTCTTCAATGGAATCATCAATCAGGCCACCCAAAACAATAACGCCATCATTGGGCACCATTACCGAAGTGGTTAGGGTGCGTTTGTTAGTAATCACATCTACTGTGGTTGCAGATTGTGCTAAAGAAGACACCTCTTGTGCAATGTCTAAAACAATTTGGTTGCCTTCATAAATATGTGGTGTCACGGTGAGTGAAATCCCAATGTCTTTGCGCTGAATCGTTGAAAATGGATTAGTCGAACCATTATTAGCACCTGTGTTGGTAAACTGTCCTGTTAAAAAAGGCACTTCTTGCCCAACAGACAATGAGGCTTCTTTATTATTTAAGGTGACCAAGGAAGGTGTGGATAATATATTGTTATTGGTGTTTTGTGCTAAAGCGGACAATAATGCACCAATTTGCGGATTGCCTTCTCCATCCAAATGCACATAACCGACATTAACCCCATTATTGACCAATCCTCCTGCGGTATTTGGAGAGAGTATATTGCCAATAATACCATAATTTGTTCCGCCAACTAAGCCTTCACCACCATTGAGTTGGTCTAACAAACCTTGCCATTGAAACCCCGCTTCTTTAGAGTGATCAACTGTAATTTCGGCAATTATTGCTTCAACCAAAACTTGTGGTCTAGGTACATCTAATTGATTGATGGCACTTTGCAGGTTTCTAAACACGGTCGGTGATGCATTGATAACCAAAGAGTTTGTTTCTTTGTGTGCTTGGATGGTGGCATTTTGTTCGTTCGATTTTTCACCACTTGCATTAACTTGTGATTTGTTGGCTAAGGTTTCTAAAATTGACACCAATGATTCTGCTTCGGAATATTTAAGCTTAATAACTTGTGATTGCGTATTTGTTTCAAGCGGTTTATCCAGTTGTGCAATCAAGGTGTGAATACGTATTTTCAATGAAGGTGGCGCATTGATAATAACGGAATTGGTTCGCTCATCGGCAACAATTTTAGTTTTACTTCCCAAAGCTGCTGTTCCTGTATCAAGCAAAGATTCTATTGTTTGTGCGACTTCAGTTGCATTGGCATGTTGCAGAGAAATCATGTCGATAGATGAATCGGATTTTTTATCAATGCGATGAATAATGGTAAGCATACGCTCAACATTTTTAGCCCGATCAGAAATAATTAAGAGGTTGCTTTCTTTGTGGGCAATAATATTGGTTTTTTTATTAATGCTTTTCAACATGGTCAACAATTCTTGAGCTGGTACATACTTTAATGGCACGATGCGTGTGACAAAATCACTGCCATTGGCTTGATTCAGTTCGCCAATAACACCACCAATATCGCTTTCTGGAATGATTTTAATGCTGTTGCCATCATTAATGGCTGCCAATCCATGCACGTTTAATACCGTTAAAAAGATGTCGTAGATTTCATCTTTATGCACAGGTCGCCCTGAAATCACCGTGACTTTGGCTTGAATTTGCGGATCAATGATAAAGTTTTTCTTGGTTATATCAGAAACTGTCTCGATGAGTAAACGAATATCGGCATCTTGCAGGTTCAAGCTGCGAAGTTCTTCATCAGCCGCAAACACACTTAAACTGCTCAAAATAAATACAGTGGCAAGAATAATTTTATTGAATTTCATTTTTTGGTTTTATCATTTTTATGTTGGTAAATTTGATTTTAACCTAAATTGAGTTAGTTTTCCCTAAGAAAGCTTAATATCTTCGCATTTACAATTTGCGGATGCTCTAAATGTGGCAAATGTCCCGATTTTTCCACAATAAACGTTTTTGTTTTTAACGCATCTGCGACACGTTGACTGTCAGCAAGGGGCAATGTTTGGTCTTCTCTGCCCCAAATAAGCAAAACATCTTTACCTAAAGACCCAATTCGTTCATACCAAGGCAGCTTATCAGGTTTGGCAAAATGCACCAATGTCGAAACAATGGCTCGGCGAAACCCTTTGTATTGCATTTGTTCTTTATACTTTTCGACCCAATTGGGAAAATTTTCTGGGTAATAAAAGTCACTTAATTGCCCTTGAGCAACTTTAGGCATCATAAATACAGCGGCATAAAAGTCACCAACCAAAGGAATCGCTAGCGTTCTTTTGTAAAAAGAACGGTGTGATGGGTCAATAAAAATAGCCTTTTTAACTTTTTCTGGATGGTCTGCCACAAACTTTGCCACAACCGCTCCACCCATGGACAAACCCATGATATTAATCGGTTGTTTAATCTTTAACTCATCAAGTAAATCTAAAATTTGCCTGTCAAAAAGTGCTTGGTCATACTCCACTTCAGGTCGATCAGAATAACCTCGCCCATATAAATCGTACCGAATAACACGAAAATTTTGATTTTTTAAAAATTCATAGGTTGGTTCCCAAATGTAATAAGGAACTGAAAAGCCATGCACTAAAACAACCACTTCTTTTGCATCAATATTGGCTTGTTGGTAATGAGTCACTCCTTGTGACAATTCAAGGTATTCACCTGGAGTTCCTGCTCTTATATGCGAATCTAACTCGTGTTGCTCATCGGTATAAAATTTTGGTACAAGTAACAAGGAGAGTGCTACTAGGACAATTAAAAGAGCAAATATTTTTCTTATCATTGATTTAAATTGACTTGTATGTTTTGCAATTGACCATTGCGCTTGATGGTAATGGTTGCATTGGGGTTTTGTTTTAATGTTTGTTGAATAGTCATCATATTAGCAGCAGAGACTTTTTTGCCATTAATAGCGGTAATGATGTCGTTGGACTTTAAACCATTTTTTGAAAGCAAATCACCGCTCGCCAAGTTGGACACCCGCAAGCCTTGGACGCGACCCACTTGGTCAGTGACAATATTAATATTACTGACAATTTTCGAGATTTTATTGGCATCGTATTTTTGTTGATCCATTAACTCTTGCCAATTACGCGTTTGGTTGCCTTGTAAATGTTTTAAGTAAGCAGGTGGCGTACCTTTATTTTTTCTGAGTTTTTTATTTGAAACAACATCCATGCCCTGTATTTTTTCAGAAAGCGATAAACGTTCATTGCGTCCATTGTGTTCTAATACAACATAGTCTTTATAGATTTCTTTCAGGGTTGCACCATCAAATATCTTATCTCCCACCTTAAAGACTTCTTGTTTGCCTTGGACATTACTGATGTATGCCATCCCTGTTTGGGCATCGAGGTTACTCATTGTTCCATTCAATATAAGATCTAAACTGGTATTTCCTTGGTTTAAAGGTATATCTATCAACTGCCCTTGTGAACCAAAAATATGATACTGCTCAATTGAGTCATTAGAAAATTGTGGAGAATTGTATGACGTTGTGGTTTTAGCGGTTTGAACATCAAAACCATCCGAGGATGACAAAAAAAACTGCAGCCACAAAAACACAATTAGCCCAATCATGAGCCAATTAATTAAGGAATAAAGGCTTTCTTTTGAATTAACCATCAATAACCTTTCTTTGCCTTTCGGCGGCTTTTAAAACTTCTTTTTCCATGTCTTTGGCGCGTTGAATATTATCTTGATAGCCTTTTAATACGTGGTTTGATGATTTTTTTCTAACGGGAGTTACTTCTTTTTGTGACTCTCCCAAAACTCCATCTTGGCGCGGCCATTGCGCAGAATTATCGTCTTCGGGTTCTTGCGAACACGAAGACAATACCATAACAACTAATATCAAAAACAGTTTATTCATTAAAATTCGTCTAATTCCAATTGCATCAAATTGTCACTGCCACTGAGCATGGTTTTTACATGCATTTGGGCGCGAGGTAAGATGCGTTTATAGTAAAATTCACAGGTTTTCTTTTTACCATTATAAAACGATTGCCCAAATCTGCCACCTTTTTCTGCTTCATCGTGCATTTGAGCCCAAAAATAAGCCAACATAACATAACCTGAATACATGAGAAAATCAACAGAAGCTGCGCCCATTTCATCCATATTCTTCATGGATTTTGTTGAAATTTTAACAATCAATTCTTGCCATTGAACCATTAAGTCTTTTAGCTCTTGCGTATATGGGTTGTCAGAATTGTTGATATATTCATTCATTTCATCGGCAAGAGGACCTATTTTCCCGTGGTTAAATTGCATGATTTTACGACCCAATAAGTCCAGTGCCTGAATGCCAGTTGTGCCTTCGTATAAGGTAAATATTTTGGCATCGCGGTACAACTGTTCCATACCGTGTTCACGAATATAGCCATGGCCTCCATATATCTGAATGCCATAATTGGTGACTTCCAATGCTGTTTCAGTCATAAATGCTTTAACTATCGGTGTTAGAATTGCCACCATAGCATCGGCTTTTTTGCGTTCTGATTCGTCTTGAGCGTGGTGCGATTTTTCAATTAACTGCGTGGTAAAATAAGTTAATGCCCGATTGCCTTCAGTCAATGCCTTTTGAGTTAACAACATCTTACGCACATCAGGGTGGACAATAATTGGATCAGCGGCTTTGTCAGGGTATTTGACACCCGTCAATGAACGCATTTGCAAACGGTCTTTGGCATACTCTAATGCACCAGCATAGGAAGCCGCAGAAACAGACATGCCTTGAATACCGGTATTTAAGCGAGCACCATTCATCATTGAAAACATGATATTCAAACCACGATTTGCCTCTCCGACCAACCAACCTTTGGCATCATCAAAGTTCATCACGCAAGTTGCCGAACCATTTAAGCCCATCTTGTGTTCAATGCTAGCTGGCCAAGCGTTGTTGCGTTCCCCTTCAAGAAATTTTGGAACAACAAATAAGGAGATGCCTTTTGTTCCTTTTGGTGCATCAGGAAGACGCGCTAAAACCAAGTGAATAATGTTATCGGTTAAGCCGTGATCACCTGAGGTGATGAAAATCTTGGTGCCTGAAATTTGGTAAGTATCATCACCATTTGGTGTCGCACTGGTAGTCAACAAACCCAAATCCGTTCCACAATGAGGCTCGGTCAAACACATAGTACCCGTCCATTCGCCTGTGGTCAACTTGGGCAAAAACCTGTCTTTAAGTTCTTGGCGCGCATGGTGGTCCAACAACTCACGCACACCATGAGTCAGACCAGGATAATTTGACCAACCAGGGCAATAATAAGAGTTAAGTTCACCTAAAATCACCTGCATCCAATACGGCAAACCTTGACCGTCGTAGTCAGGATTACCATCCAAAGATCCCCAGCCACTTTCGCAGTAATTTTTGTACAATTCAACAAAGCCATCAGGAGTGGTAACGTGTCCGTCTTTTATTGAACAGCCCTGTTCGTCCGCATTGCGATTTAATGGGGCGGCATACTCCAATAAAAATTTTGAGGCTTCATCCACAACCGTTTCAAATGTGGCCGCATCAATATCACTGAATTGCGGCAGTTTTTGGTAATGTTCTTCTAAATTTAATAGCTGTTCAGCTAAAAATTGCATGTCTTTTAATGGCGCTTGAATTATCGGCATTTTATTTCTCTTGTCTGTTTTTGTAATACCATCTATTTTATCAAACAATCGTATGATTTAATATTTTTTTGAACTTTTATTGAATAATTACAGTCACAAATAGTACACAATAATAATTCAGGAGAGAGACATGAGATATTCCGCATCAATGATGGTTGCTATTGGCATTTGTTTTTTAACATTTCTAGGCATGGCATTTTTAGTAAGCGCACCCAAATACACCAAATCAAATAACTTAGAAAGAATTAGCTTCTCTAAAGTGGCTGACATGAAACAACCTGTAGTCAAACATGTAGTAAAAAAAGAACCTCCCAAAAGAGAAAAGGTTAAACAACCACCATCAGTTAAACCATTGGAGATTACTGACAATTCTGGTCGTCCTGTGATTCCTTTTCAACCCAATCCAATTAAAGGCAAAATTCTTGCCTTGCCTAGAATCATCCATCCCAACCTCCCCTTTTCAGATTCTGATGGAGATGTCAGCAAGAATGGTGATTTGCAACAAATGTTTATGATACAGCCAATGTACCCACCGCAAGCGGCTCGCAATAAAATTGAAGGTTGGGTCGAAGTCGAATTTACCGTTACCGCATTGGGCACAGTGACGAATGCGAAAATAATCAACTCCAGTCCTCGTCGAGTATTCGATGCTGCCACTCTTCGCGCTCTAAGAAAGTCAAAATTCAAACCCTTAATGGTTGACGGCAAAGCACGCGCTCAAAAGGCGGTTCAGATTATCGAATTTAAACTGCAAGACTAATGTCTCGCTATTTAATCATTGCACCATTAAGTCTACTCGTGGTAATGGTGCTTTATTTGGTTATGCATAGCTTGTTGCATCAACCGCATACGATTGAGTTTAAGGAAAATGATAGTGAATTTGTCTTTGAAGATTTCAAACCTCTACCTAGAACCATCATTTGTTCAATTCCTTTCCAGCAAAAACAAGCGTTAACAAAAGCAGAATTATGGCAAAAAACGAATGCCATAATTTCTCAATACAATCCTCCAATATGCTATGGTTATGACCTATTTCCAGTTAACTCTTTTGAACTCATTCAAAAAACCAGCCAATCAATTTTAAATGAACTTATTCCCAAAGACCCTTTTACTGCTTTTGAACAAAATAAACCAAAGCCTCCTTACAATTAAAAATTAACCCTGTCTTGGTTACCTCCTATACAATACCCACTTCATACGAGAAAAGAAGAAGGCTGGGTAAAGCTCGAAATAAAGGTTAATGCACAAGGCACAGTAGACAATATTCATGTCATTGCTGCCAATCCGCCACGTGTATTTGATAGAAGAGCGCTTCATGCTTATAAAAAAGCCAAATTCTTACCCGAAATAATTAATGGTAAAGCTGTTTCTAAGACCATCATCCAAAGGGTAGACTTCAAACTGGCAGAGGATTAAGACATGATTAAAAAATACAGTAGTATGGTGATATTTAGTGCATTTATATCATTGAGTTTATTTTTAATGATGCAAGCAACAATTGAATTGCCACAACACGCTGAAACTAAAGATATGTTTAGCGACAATACTTTAATGGGTCGTAGTTATTTAACCACAACAAAAGAAGAAGTAACTCATAAACCAGATTATATATTTAATCCAAATATAGTGATGAGACATACCTATGGGAAAATACTATGTCATTTTCCGCTTCTTTTAAAGCAAACCATTTATAAAAACCCAAATAAAAAATTCATTATTTCACGTTCTGATATTTATTTATAAAAAAAGCGGGCAATGCCCGCTTTTTCAATTTGATTAATTGAAAATCACTTCATCAATGAAGCCACTCGATCCCAATCAATGAGATTCCAGTAATTTTTCAAATATCCACCGCGGTCATTGCGCGTATCGACATAGTAAGCATGTTCCCACACATCACAGGTTAAAATTGCGTGGTTGCCATCCGTCATTGGCGTGCCTGCATTAAAAGTGTTGACTAATTGTAACTCACCGTCTTTGTCTTGCACAAGCCAAACCCAACCAGAACCAAAGGTGGCTAAACCAAGGGCGGCAAATTTTGCCTGAAATTCAGCAAATGAGCCAAATTTTGCATTGATTTTATCCGCCAATTCACCAGATGGCTCACCACCACCGTTTGGCGATAAACCAGTAAAGTAAAAAGTGTGGTTCCACACCTGTGCCGCATTATTAAAAATACCACCTTCTGATGATAGGATGATTTCTTCTAAGGATTTGCCTTCAAAGTCCGTGCCTTTAATGAGGTTATTTAAGTTGGTTACGTATGCATTATGGTGCTTACCGTGATGATAATCCAAAGTTTCTGCCGAAATATGGGGTTCTAACGCATCTTTTGCGTAAGGTAGAGCTGGTAATTCAAAACTCATGAGTGTTCTCCTATAAATGTATGTAATAATGGCGTGATTATACCAAGACACAACTAATATTGTTGCAGTATTTTTCGAAGGATATGATTTATTTTCTAAATAATTGTCCTCTTTATATTCTAAATGTCGTATATATAAGTAGCATTAAGAATAAAGTGCATGAAACACTCTCTCATACCCGTGTTTTGACTTCTGTTCAAAAGTTACACTATTTTTCTTAATGCTTTATCATTTTTTTGACACCGTTCTCAAAAATAAATCGTATTCATTCACATAGGATAAATTCATTAGACGATAAAATGCACATATTATCCATGATAATTGATTAATTTAACCACAATGTTTATGATTAACTTTTTACTTTACTGGAAACATTAATGACAACAGTTCTTACGGGAATCACAACAACAGGCACACCACACCTAGGAAATTACGTGGGCGCTATTAAGCCTGCCATCCAAAAAAGCCAAACAGAAAACTACCGCAGTTATTTTTTCTTAGCTGACTTACACGCACTGATTAAATGTTGGGAACCCGATAGAATTGCACAGTCCACCAAAGAAATTGCAGCCACTTGGTTGGCATTGGGCTTAGATACCGATAAAGCCATGTTTTACCGTCAATCGGATATTCCTGAAATTCCAGAACTCACATGGTTACTGACATGCATGTGTTCCAAAGGGTTAATGAACCGTTCACACGCTTACAAAGCCTTAGTGCAAGAAAACAACGAAACAGGAGTTAATGATCCCGACAAAGGCATTACCATGGGATTGTTTTCCTACCCTGTTTTGATGACAGCTGACATCTTAATGTTTAATGCCGACGAAGTGCCCGTTGGCAAAGACCAAACCCAACACTTAGAAATGGCACGAGATATTGCTGCGCGCTTTAACCACCATTTTGGTGAACATTTTGTCATGCCCAAAACCATAGTCGCCGATGACCAAGCGGTATTACCTGGACTTGATGGCCGCAAAATGAGCAAAAGCTACAACAACACTATTCCTTTATGGCTGCCTGAAAAGAAACTGCGTAAACACATCATGAAGATAAAGACCAACTTACTCGAACCAGGTCAGCCAAAAGACCCTAATGATTCTTTTGTGTTTGATATTTACAAAGCCTTTGCCACCAAAGAACAAACCCAAATATTTGCACAAAAATTTGCCGAAGGAATCGCCTGGGGGGCTGCCAAACAAGAGTTGTTTGAGTTAATCAACAATGAGTTGGCAAAACCAAGAGAACGTTATAACCAACTTATGGAACAACCAGAACTGATTGAACAAGAATTATTAAAAGGCGCTGTAAAAGCACGAGAGTTTTCAGCACCTTTTTTGAAGAAATTAAAGAATGCGGTAGGGATTCGCCCTATTGTATAAAAGGGGTCAGTACCCTTTAATGCCGGCACGTATCGGTTGTAAACAAAAGAGGAGATAAAGGGTACTGACCCCTTTAGAAAAAAATTATGATAGATTTTAACTTAAAAGACGTATTTCGCGCACTGTGGAAAACCAAAGAGTTTATGCTCTTTCGATTCTTGATATATTTTGGCATTACCATTGCCTACATTGTTGGCACTGGCGCGGGTGCAGGAGTCGGTAATTTAATTGGTTCGGTTGCTGGCAATAAAGAGGCAGGACTTTTTTATGGTGTAATTGGTGGCTTCGGGATAGTCTCTGGTGTCCTGTATTATGTGCGAGAGTATTTGCTTTACATGGTTAAAGCTGGACACATTGCCGTCATTATGAAACACCTTGATGACGAAGAAATCCCATCAGGAAAAGGACAAATTGCATATGCACAAAGCATAGTAAAAGAACGCTTCAAAGAGGCCTCTGTTTTATTTGCAGTCGATCAAATCATTAAAAAAGTGGTAAAATTTATTACCGGTATGTTTGAAGGCATCATGCGTTTCTTGCCCTTCATTCCACAACCGATTGTCAAATTCATTAGTGCTGTGGTCAAGAACTCCATGACTTATGTGGATGAAATTATCTTAGCCTACAACATAAAGAATGAAATCGACAACCCGTGGGAAGGTTCTAAAACTGCCATCGTTCTATACGCACAGAACTACAAGAAATTTTTAAAGAATGCCGTATTTGTTACCCTAATTAGTTGGGTATTAACCGCATTAGTGTTATTGATCACCTTTGGTCCTATTGCTGCAGCCTTAAAATTAACTGGCCAAACAGGTGGTGCATGGCCAATTATGATAGCTGTTGTTGCATCTATCAGCATCAAAGCGGCTTTGATTGATCCATTTGCCATGACAGCTTTGATGCAAGTTTTTTTTAAAGTAACCGAAGGACAGGAACCAAATCCTGAGTGGGAAGCTAAACTTGAAAAAGGCTCAAAGAAATTCCGTGAAATGAAGGATAAAGCTACCTCATGGGTCTCATCCAAGCTTGGAGGCAAGGACAAATCCAGCCCCGATGCAGAGGATGGATTGCCACCGCAAGCATAAGTTACAATACAAAACAGTCAAAAAGCCTTAATAGAATTTCAATTAGGGCTTTTTTATGAGTTACCTATAATTAGAGACCTTTGCAATGTTGAATTTTTTTCTCGATTTTTGCGTAAGATGGGCTCTGCATGGTAGTGTATATCTCAAATACAACCAATACTCTACAAATTAAATAACAATACATTCCCACGCGGAGCGTGAGGAACGAGGAAAAAACACCGTGAAACTCTGTACCTCCTCAGTGAATATCCGAGTTTCTTATCAGTTTCAAACAAAACCACGATAACCAATGAGGTTCCTGCCATCGCAGAAATGACGAAGTTTTTTGTTTGGGAAGTGATATTTTTTTAAACTTTGCGTGCCTTTGCGCCTTCTTTGCGAGCTTCGCGTTACGCTTTTGATTTAAACAATCCCCAAATTCATCTCCAATCTCAATGCTAAGTTCATGTTTTGTATCGCTTGGGTGGCGGCGCCTTTGAGTAGGTTGTCGATACAAACACAGAGGACTAGGTGTTTGCCTTTGGTGCTAAAGCCGCCGATGAGGACATTGTGAGTGTTTTGCACTTGGGTGACTTCGGGGATTTGTTTTGTGACTTTTATGAGTTCAAAATTGTTATAAAATTCTTGGTAAATTTGTGTTATTTGGGATGCTGTTTTTTCTTGTTTTAAGTTAAGTGAAATCGTCAGGTGTATGCCTCTGAAAAATTCGGCGACGTGTGGCATGAGGTTGACTGGATGATTTAACACGCGACTGACTTCGTTTTCGTGGATATGGTCAACCAGTTTATAAGCCATGAGGTTGTCTTTGAGTAATTTTGGGTTGTTTTTGTCGCTGGGTTTGCTGCCCGCTCCTGAATAGCCTGAAACTCCAAATATTTGCGGTGTGCCATCAAGTTGCTCAAGGATAGGTAATATGCCAAGTTGCGAAGCGGTGGCATAACAGCCAGGATTGGTAATAAGTTTTTTGCCCATGATGTGCTTTTGGCGGGTTTCGGGTTGTCCATAAGTCCATGTATCATCAAATCTAAAATCTGAACTTAAGTCGATAATGACGCACTTTTTGCTGATTTTGAGCCATAAATCGTGGTTTTTAGCCGCAATATCGTTTGGTAAGGCGAGAAATATGACATCTAAATCTTTTTCGGCTAAGCCTTCAAGTTCATCGGCACAATAACACAAATCTTTTTCAGTAAAACCTGTGACTATCTCAGAGACTTTTTTACCGTTATATTCACGCGAATAAGCGGCAAGCAATTGTGTTTGTGGGTGATTGTCGATAAGTTTTATTAATTCAAACCCAACATAACCTCTGGCTCCAACTAAAGCGACTTTTATCATGATGCTTTCTCCTGCCAGCTATCGGCATAATCAGCACCAACTTGTAAACACCTTAAGGCTGCTGCAATTGTCATGCCCGTGGTAAACACAATCCAGTTGTCTTTTTTGTAACTGCAATCGGCTTGCTTGTAATACCATGCGTTGATTTTATTGTTACTGCGAGAACGCCAATACAACTGTGGATAGACCGACAACATGTGTTGCCAAATGGCTTTGCCTAATCCCTGCCCTTGGGCTTGTGGTGTGACGGCAAATTTGTTCAAATAGGCTATGCCATTATGACCTTCGGTGACTAAGGCAACGGCTTGTCCTGATTCGGATATAAAGATTGATTTGAGTTTTATTTCATCTAAAAAATCAGCTTTTAATTTTTTACCGAAGGTGTTTTCGAGCAAGCTAATAAGTTTGAGCTTTACTGTTGAGCCGATGATTTGGTGGTGGTTGATGTTTTCTCCCATGCAAATAAACGTACCTTTGCCTTTGTGGGTGAACAGTTCCTTGCCAAGTTCGCTGGCAGCGGTTATGGAGACGCTGAGTTTGCGTGGCATGGGTTTGAGCAGTTGGTAAATTTGTTGAATTTTCAATTTCATGCCTGAATGCAACCACGGTTGTTGCATAAGGTTGTCGTATTGGTTGTGCAATTGAATGGCAGAAATCAATTGCTCATTCTCATCCAACATGCCACCAGTTGGGGTGACGAAAATCACTTTGGCTGGTTTGGATTCCCACACCAGTTGACGAATGGCAATATCGGCATTGATATTGAGCACATTACCAGCATCATCGGTGCCAAGACAGCTCAAAACAGGCACTTGTTTGTGTTTGATGGCTTGGTTAATTTCATCCAGTTTGACCTGTTTAATTTGCCCGACATGCCCGTATTTTTCTTTGTCTAAATAATCACAAGAAAAAACATTGTTGAAGATGCTCTTAGTTTTTATGCCGTGTTCTGCCAAAGCATCCAGCAGTTTTTGATGCACATCTTTGATAACAGGTTGAATCAATGCGATGGTATTATCATCGGTAACACGCAAGCCATCCAGTTTTTGTACAGGCAGGTTTTGTTTGCTGGTTGCGGCATCAATTTGAGTGCCAGCTCCGTGCAAAACGATAGGGATTAATCCCAAATGTGTGATTAATGACAAGGATTGTGCCAACTCCTCAAGTTGCTTGGCAATAACATTGCCTCCGACTTTGACCACAGCAAATTTAACGTGCTGGTGGTTGCTGTATTGATCCAAATAATACTGTGCTTCGGTGGAATGACCGAGTTGTAACAGCACTTGTTTGATTAAATTTTGTTTAGCTTGCATGAATAATTCCTTGGTAGATGTTGTAGATTTTTTCCAGTTGAGAAATCTCAACCCATTCATCAATGGTGTGGGCTTGTTTGATGTCACCAGGGCCCAGGACAATGGCAGGGAAACCCGCTTGTGAAAAAAGGGCGGCTTCGGTCCAAAAATCAACAGGGTTAGCAACTTCAATGGCTTGTTTTGAGCAAAACGCACGACTGGCTTTATCGTTTTGACCATCGGCAGGCAAGGGTGGAGCCATCATTCCTGCTCTAAATTTAGCCTTTTTATCAAAGACTTGCATGTTTTCAAAAATTTCCTTGGATGAAACACCTGTTGGAACGCGTGCACTAAAATCCAGATTGACTTTTTCGGCTATCATATTATTTTTTTCGCCACCTTTGATAACACCAACATTAAAACAAATGCCTGCTGGATTATCTTCTTTGACGAAACTTCCTGCATAACATATAGCTTGAAACAGCCATTTATTGGCTTTATGTATAGCGTTTTCTTCTAAAGCAATCGCCATAGAAGAGTGCCCGCATACACCGATAAACTCGATATAAGTCGATAAATAGCCACGGTGTGAAACCACCGCTTTGCTTTGTGTGGGTTCGGCAATAACGATTTGTTGGTATTGCGATAAGTCGTTGTTATCGATAAAACTCTGTACACAACAACCATTGGCTCCTTCTTCATCTGAGGTAAAAACCACCGCCATATCATCAGCTGATTCTGCCAAAAGCATAAGAATTGCGGCCGCGCCCTTGATGTCACAACTGCCACGACCATAAGCCTTATCGTCAACAATTGTCAACTTAAAAGGGTCGTAATGCCATTGCTCAATGGTGCTTGCCGTCACAGGAACGGTATCTAAATGCACATTAAATAACACGCTTGGCGTGCCTTTTTTGGCATAAAATATCACATGCCCATCGCCAAGGTCGGTTATTGCAACAGTAAAACCACATTGCTTGAAATGATTTTCCAGTTGAACATACAACTCATCCTCTTGGCAAATCTTGCGAGGCGGATTTTGTGTGTCTTGTTGAATGAGGAAATCTAAGTTATTGAGTATGCTTTTTAGTGTTTTGTTTGTTTTTTTCATGGTTGATTTCCTAGCATATGCATAATGAGTCGAATTAGGGTTTCTTTTTGTTTTGGGTCTGATTCAGCAACAAGCAATGTCAATGCTGCCAGTCCTGTATCGTTGATAATTGGCTCGCCTAATGAGTTTAATAACCGATTGTTGCGACTTAAAAAATCAACAAATAAAAATGCACCACTACGTTTATTGCCATCAGAGAAAGGATGGTTTTTCACGATAAAATACAATAAATGAGCGGCTTTGCTTTCAATTGTTGGGTAGGCAGGCTCGCCAAATACCGTTTGTTCTAGATTACCAAATATTCCATCTAAACCTTCAGCACGAGGTTGAGCAAATAATTCTGTTGCTTCACCGCGTTTGATTAATGAATTTTTTAATTCACTTAATAATTCCATGGCTTTTTTACTCGGAATTAGACTGCCACCTGATTCTCCCCTTGGTTCGTCTAGCAATCCCTCATCATAGCGTTGCAACCATAAAAACGTTTGGGTATAACGTGTAACTATTTCTGTTAGACCTCTGCCTGCTTCTAATGTTAGTTCTGGTGATTTAGCCGTTTTCTCTATGAGCTTTAATGCTTGTTGCAATGCTTTGGAATTTTGTTTAAAGCGTTGTTGGTTAAGGGAGTAGCCTTGGGTAAGAATTTCTTTTAAGCGTTGAGTTGCCCAAATACGGAACTGAGTACCTTTTTTCGAATTAACACGATAACCAACTGAAATAATTGCATCGAGGTTATAGAGTTTTATCTGACGTTTAACCTTGCGATTTCCTTCTTGTTGAACTACCGAGGAATCCTCGGTAGTTGCATTTTTTATAAGTTCTTTTTCCTTATAAATATTTTTTAAATGCAAGCCTATTGTATCGCTGTCTTTATCGAACAATACAGACATTTGTTTTTGGGAAAGCCACAAGGACTCTTGGTTAAAATTTAATTCAACTTGTGTTTGCCCATCGGTGCTTTGGTATATTTCTATTTGGTTTGTATTCTTCATAATAATTGTATTATACAGTTTTTATCCTCTTCTGACCTTATTAACCAATGTTGAGGCTTGTCCAGCAAGCTTAATAAATCCAACGGCATCGGCAGGTGACCAAGCACAGGATTGAGCGTAAACTGAATCTTTGTCTTGCACGATATAGTCCGACTCTATCGCTGTTGCCAATAAATTACCACCTTCGCTGTACAATGTTACCGTGCCTGTTACGTGCGATTGTGAGCTTTTGAGGTAGGCTTCTAAGTCGGTTTTGTGCGGTTCGTGGAAATAGCCGTTGTAAACCAACTCAGCCCAGCGATTAGCAATAATGTGGTTAAATTGGTTTTGAAATTTGGAATTAACCGTGTCTTGCAAGGTTTGATGAGCAGCTAACAATCCATCAATGGCAGGGCATTCAAAGACGATTCTCCCCTTTAAACCGATACTGACATCGCCGGTATAGATGTGCCTGCCTATGCCGTATTGCCCCAGTTTTTTATTGAGTTTTTCGATAATGCTGACACCATCTAGTTTTTCACCATTTAAACTAATTGCTTCGCCTTGTTCAAAACCAACAGTTAAAGACAAGGGTTTTTGTGGCCAGTCTTTTCTTTGTTTGACCCATAAGTAAGAGCTGTCATCGGGTTGTTCAAATTCGTCAATCTTGCCTCCAGATATTGTCACACCGAGCATATTTTCATTGATTGAATAGGCTTTGTGTTGCCCTGCGACTTCTATGCCTGCTTTGGCTAGTTGTTCAATTTCATAATCTCGCACCGAATTGACATGGGCTTGCAAATCACGAATCGGTGCAATAATTTCATAATCCCCAAGTGATTTAACCGTTTGGTCAAAACGAAATTGGTCATTGCCCATGGCGGTGCAGCCGTGGGCAAATAGTTTGGTGTCAAGGTCATCGCACAACTGTAAGCATTTTTTTACAATCATGTAGCGATCCGAACATAGTAGCGGATATTCATTGTTCATGCGGGCATGTGACCAGACCAATGGTGTAACAAATTCCTTCCAGACATCGTTTTTTATATCAAAACTGTGGTGTTTTGTTGCTCCTAATTGCAAAGCACGTTGTTTAATTGATTCAATTTCTTCATTCGATATTCCACCCGCATTGGCAAAAACCGAATGCACTTCGTAGCCTTTTTTGACCAAGTCATGCAAGCAGTAGGTGGTGTCTAATCCGCCTGAAAAGGCGAGAACAAGTTTTTTATTGTTTTGGGTTTTCATAATTTTTCTCCAAATAATGCCAGCATCATGGCTTTTTGTACGTGTAATCTGTTTTCGGCTTCTTCGATGGCGACACAATAATCGGCATCCATCACTGCATCGGTGGCTTTTATGTTTCTACGCAAGGGCAAACAATGTGAAAATTTAGCGTTATTTGTCATAGCCATTTTGTGTTCATCAATCATAAAATGCTGAAACTTACGCCTTTGCTTCCATTCTTCTTCTGGATTACCATAAAAAGGCAGTGCTCCCCATGATTTAGCATAAACAAAATCGGCATCGGCATAGGCTTGTTCAATATCATGGCTAATACTAAAAGTTGCTCCTTGGGCTTGACAGTTTTTTCTAGCCAGTTCGATGTATTTTTCATCCAAAATATAATTTTTGTTTGGACATAATAATGTCACATCCATACCAAACTTAGAAGAAATAGAAATACCTGAGTTGGCAACAGCTGTGTTGAGTGGTTTAGGATGATAAGTCCATGTCATTAGGAACTTTTTATTTTTAACTTCACCTAAATGCTTTTTAACCGTCATCATCAATGCCAGTTCCTGACAGGGATGAACTATCGTTTCCATATTGATGATTGGCACATTGGCATATTTTTTAAATGCTTGGATCACTTTATCTTGTTTATCGTCTTCCCAAGAGATAAATTTTGGAAAAGCACGAACCGCAATAGCATCCACGTAAGTTGATAGTACTGCTGCCACTTCTTTAATATGCTCTTCTGTATCACCATCCATCACCACGTTGTTATTAAATTCAATACCCCATGCATCTTTCCCTGGTTGTAGAATTACCGCTGTTCCACCAAGTTGCTGTATTCCTATCTCAAATGAAGTACGTGTACGCATAGAGGGATTAAGAAATAACAAAGCAAAGGATTTGTTTTTCAAGTTTTGATGAAAAGGGTTGTTTTTTAAGTCACCGGCAACAGTCAGCAAATCCTCTAGTTCAGATTTTGACCAATTTTCGGTAGTAATAAAATTTTTGTGCATTTCTTGCTCCAGATTTAAGTTCTTTTAAAGTGCATAAGCCAGAAACAAAAAAACCTGGCTTTTACACCAGGTTTTCAAAGTATTTGTTTTAATTAAATAATTAAATCACAAGACCTCACAACCTGGCATATTTATACGTCGGCGGTTGCGTCGAACAACAACAGATACACATTCACTAGTGATTGTGAAAAGTGATGAATTAAATTGTTGTTGTGTTGTTATCATATCTATCTATTTAATTGTTAGGTGAAGTCTAACAATCAATTATTTTCAAAACAAGTCTTTTTTTGGTAATAACACGTGATTTATCTAAATTGACCTAAATCAAGGTCATATAAAACCCAAAATTTATAATGCAAACATAACTTAACTGCAATTGGCTTGATTCTTTTAAAAGCCAGTTGAAAACTCAAATTGTTTTTATAGAGAATAAACCAAATGAAAAAAAGTATTTTAGCCTTAGCTGTTTGTGGCTTATTACAAACAGTAAATGCATCTGCTGATGAAAGTGATAGCTTTTTTGATGCCATTAGCGATGGCAACTCAAATCTGATGCTCAGATACAGATATGAATTTGTTGATCAAGATGGATTTAATTTCAATGCCAATGCATCAACATTACTGACACGACTAAACTATAAAACCAAAGCTTATAATGGTTTTACATTTTTTATCGAAGCCGATAATGTTACGGAAGTTTTTGGTGATAACTATAATTCAGGTGCTGGAAACTCTCCTGGCAACACTCGCTATCCAGTTGTTGCTGATCCACAAGGTACTGAAATCAACCAAGCATGGTTTAATTATGCTTTTAATGAAGGCAGTGGTGTAAAAGTGGGGCGACAAAGAATTCTACTTGATAACCAGCGGTTTGTCGGTGGTGTAGGTTGGCGTCAAAATGAGCAAACTTATGATGCAATATCGGGATCATTTGATATTTCGGGTTCTAAACTCTTTGTTGCTTATGTTGATAAGGTTAATCGTATTTTTGGTGATGATGTTGCCGCAGGAAACCATGATAATTCCACTGTATTAGCAAACTGGTCAAACAATTTTGATGATTTAGGAAAACTCACTGTTTATTACTATGATATCGACAATAAAGATGCAGCAGCTTTTTCCACTGCAACATTTGGCGCGAAATTTGCTGGCAAAATGAATGCTTTCAATTATGGCATTGAGTATGCTACACAAAATGATGCACACAATAACCCAGTTAACTACACTGCAAACTATTATCGCTTTGACGGCGGCTATAAACTCGATGCTGCTACAATTTATACAGGCTATGAAGTATTAGAAGGAGACAGGAATAATGCAGGCTCTGCTTTTAGAACGCCACTAGCAACACTTCACGCTTTTAATGGCTGGGCTGATAAGTTTCTAGGCACGCCTGCTGATGGCATAGAAGATTTCTTCATTGGAGCAAAAGGATCCGTTAATGGCTTTAAATGGAACGCTCTTTATCACGATTTTTCTGCACAAGATTCATCACGTGATTTGGGCACTGAGTTTGATTTCTCCATTGCACATAAAGTAAACAAAAATGTCTCCTTATTATTAAAAGGTGCTTTTTACAATGCAGACACACACGCAACGGACACAACAAAAGTGTGGTTCATGGTGACTAGCAAGTTTTAATCCAAAACCCAAAAAGAATGAAAAAGGTGTACTTTACCCGAAACTTACATTAAATAAATGTAACCTTGTATGAAATGTTTGGGCTTGTTACACCTTTTTTTATGCCATTGTATTTTAAACTAACGATTTTTTTCATCTCAATGCTAAAATGTCCCCATGAAATTTGTAGATGAAGCAAGAATAGTGGTTCGTGCAGGACATGGTGGCAGTGGCTCATCCAGTTTCCGTCGTGAAAAATTTGAACCCAAAGGTGGTCCTGATGGTGGTGATGGTGGCAAAGGTGGGGATGTTATATTAATCGGTCACGAAGGCTTAAACACCTTGATTGATTTTCGCCATAAGAAAATTTTTGAAGCGCAACGCGGTGTCAGTGGTCGTGGTCGTCAAATGTATGGCAAGCAAGGCGATGATTTAATTATCAAAGTTCCTGTTGGTACCGAAGTTTATGATTTAGAAATGGACATCAAAGTGGGCGATATTACTGAACACAATCAAGTGCTTATTGCGGCAGCTGGTGGTAAAGGTGGCTTGGGCAATATGCACTTTAAGAGTTCTCGTAATCGCGCACCCCAACAATTCACGCCAGGTGAAGAAGGACAAGTCAGGCAATTGCGCCTTGAGCTTAAAGTTTTAGCTGATGTTGGCTTACTCGGCTTTCCCAATGCAGGAAAGTCCACTTATGTCGATGCTGTTTCAAGTGCAAAACCAAAAATTGCTGATTACCCATTTACCACACTTTACCCTGCCCTTGGCGTGGTAAGCATAGATTCGGAAACTTCTTTTGTTGTTGCCGATATTCCAGGGTTGATTGAAGGGGCCGCAGAAGGAGCTGGACTTGGTATTCAATTTTTAAAACACCTGCAAAGAACAGGTTTATTATTACACATGGTTGAATTGCCCGCCTACGAAGGCTTGTCCGATCCTGTGGAACAATTTAAAGCCTTAGAAATTGAATTGGAAAAGTTCTCTAATGAATTACAAGGTAAAGAGCGTTGGCTGGTATTCACTAAATCTGATTTAATGGCAAAAGACACGGTTAAAGAGAAAGTTAAAGAGTATGTTAAAGAACTCAATTGGAAAAATCCTGTTTTTGTTATTTCTTCCATAACCCGAACAGGACTGAATGAATTAAACCAACATATTGCTGACTATTTGAGTAAATCTGATGAAGATATTTGGGATTAAAAACTGCGATAAAATTAAAAAAACCATCTTATGGTGTGCCAGTAATGGGCGCATGTGTGAGTTTCACGATTACCGTGTTGATGGTATAGATAAAAAATTAGTTGAATCCTTTTTATCTCAACATTCAATGGAAGACCTGGTCAACAAGCGCAGTACCACTTGGCGTAAACTTTCAGAAAATGAAAAGTCCAATTTATCAATAGACCTAATTGTCACCAATCCAACCTTATTGAAACGTCCGATTGTGGAAATACAGGGTCAATACTATATTGGCTATTTCCCTGACAAATGGGTTTAACACTTCAAAATACATTATTGGTGGGCAAGCCCACCCTACAACAGGTAAAATCATGTCTAAATATGATGTCATAGCTTTAAGCCAAGAACTGATTAAAAGACAATCCATTACGCCTGATGATGCGGGATGTCAGCCATTACTTGCACAACTTTTAATCGATGCAGGATTTCAGATTGAGCACAAACGCTTTGTCAAAGTAGATAATTTATTTGCTTGGCACGGGCAAGAATGCAAAAACTCAAAGAGCCTCTTATTTGCAGGGCACACGGATGTTGTACCAGTAGGCGATGAATCCGCATGGAAACACCCTCCTTTTTCAGCCGTTATTGATGGCGATTATCTCTATGGACGAGGAGCTGCTGACATGAAATCCGCAGTTGCGGCTTTCACTCTTGCAATGATTAGTTTTGTTACAAGTCAACCAAACCACAAAGGTAAAATAGCCCTTATGTTGACTAGTGACGAGGAAGGAGTTGCGACTGATGGCATTAAAAAAATGATGCCTTATATTGCAAAAGAACACACATTTGATTATTGTTTAGTTGGTGAACCTTCCAGTTCACTAACACTAGGTGACGTGGTTCGAATTGGTAGACGCGGTTCTTTACATGTTGAAATTACTATCCATGGTAAACAAGGACACGTAGCTTATCCACAAAATGCCAAAAATCCTGTTTTTTTAGCCGCTGCTTTTATTGAAGAATTATCCCACTTTACTTGGGATAATGGCAATAATGATTTTCCACCCACCAGTTTTCAAATTTCATCAGTAAAAACCTCAAGTAACACGTCCAACATCATACCTGCTGATATGATTATTGTTGCGAATTTTCGTTACTCACCCGAATCTTCAAAACAGTCACTGGAACAACAACTTAAACAATTATTAAATAAACACGCCTTGAACTATTCGCTTTCATGGAACCTTTCTGGACTGCCCTTTTACAGTCAATCACAACATTTGCATACAGCAGTAACTCAAAGTATTGGTGAAATCTGTCACATTAAACCAGATTTCAATACCGCGGGTGGCACTTCAGATGGTCGATTCATTGCGCAATACGGTGTTGATGTGGTAGAGTTAGGAGTAATCAATAAAACCATTCATCAAATTGATGAGTGTGTTTTAGTCGAAGACATAAGGAATCTTGAAAAGATATACCAAAGGATTATAAGTAAGATTTTATAAACCCAAATTTAATGAGGCGAGTTAGCAATGAGATTTTTCCTTTTAGCAACCTTGATTTTAAACAGTGTCAGCACCTATGCTGAACAATCATGGCTCGACAAGCTTCAAGATCCAAACAAGCAACAACAACTTGATTTGCGTTGGAAAGCCACTGGCGGCGAAGCCGACTTACGCTTCATCTACACTATTTTTTCTATTTACGACACCACTGTTAACCCAGCCCCGCAATTTCCAAACAAACATTGGAGTGCCAATCACCTGGTCTTTCCAATAGACAACAGCACTGAATTAAATCTGCAAGTGCCTTATGGGATCATCTCTCAAGTTACCGATGGTTCTTTAAAAATCAAGGCAAACCTTAGTTTTACTCACCAAGACAGAACAGTGATGATCGATTCTTTAACACTTGAGCCAACCACACTATTCAACAGCAGTGATTTGGTTAATTTTGTTATTAAAGACAACAATGGCAATGAACTTTTTACAGCCAGCAGCATTCATATTGAATTGGACTTAGACAAAAAGCTTCTTAAAATGTCCAATATTGACTTGATTGCCACACAAAAGTTTGCTCAATTACTCAATCAACCTTTGCATGCCAATCAAGTGGTTGGACAACTCCACACCTACAATCACTTATCAATCCCGAAAAAAGCCATCACATCAAGCAAAAACATTGCAGCCGTCACCTGTGCAAACAACCCTGTCTGGCCTCCTTTGGGAGAAGTCGATGTCACCCTGTTAGATATTGGACAAATTGCATATCTTGGCAATGTAGGTGCAGATAAAATCGTCATCACTCCTTCTGCAAGTCTTAAAAACATTGGCACAGCCGATGTGGCATGGTTTCAAAAATTTACAGGAAACTCTCCCCCGTACAATACGGATCAACACCCTTATTTAAATTGGTCAATTTACCGAGAAGTCGACAATCGCTTTGAACAAATCGGCTTATCTGGGATAAAACATGCTTTTTTCACCATTAATTCTAATTGCGCCTGTCCTGGTGGTCATGTCTTAGGGTTGGGATGTGAAGATGTCTATGGCACAGGCAATAATGATTCCAACAACGCCCTTGGACCACGTTCTGAGTTGGATGCTTTTTCAGGAATTTGGGATAATTGTGGTTCATTTTTTGATCCAATGCCCTGCACCGGTTCACAACAAAACACCTCAAACCAACCCGGACAAAACCGTTTAGTCGTCCGTAAAAATCAATTAACAGACGTTAACAACAATGCCTTGTTCTTTCAAGCTTGGTACGTAATTCGAGATGACATTGATATATTTAACTCTATGGGTTACCGCACGATTGCTCCGACACCAAATGGTGCGGGCTGGAATATTAATGCAGGAAACACATTCACCAATGGTGCAGCACTCGATAATTATGTAGTACCAAATACAACTACCGCCATGCAAGCTTCTAAAACACTCAGCACAAGTGAAGGTCACTTAACCGTTGCAGTCAAAGTCATCGATTTAGGTAATGGTAATTATCGTTACAACTATGCCATCGAAAACTACGATTACGACCCAAGGTTTTCGCAATTTCGGCTGGCTTTACCCAACTTGACTCCATTTAATAATCCTGTTTTTTCAGATGCAGATGATAATGCACTTAATGATTGGACTTTTAGCATAAGCAATGATGAACTTAAAATCACTGGCAGTGCAGCAAATGAACAGGATTGGGGCATGTTATTTAGCTTTTCCTTCACTGTAGCTGCCGCACCAACAACGGGCAATATAACGCTTGATGTGGTTAATTCAGCACTCAATACAGAATTAATAATTAATACACTAGTGCCCAATGTTGTTGATTTTGATACGGTATTCAAATCGTCTTTTGAAAATTAATCGTAACTACTCACACCTAACGTCATTGCCGCGAAGGCGGGTAATCTTATAAATATTAGCCTCACATGTCAGGATGGCTGTATTGTATAGTAGTAAATATAATACACTAGATTCCTGCCTACGCAGGAATGGCGAAGTGAGCAGTACAATTAATCTTTACTTAATCGGTTGTTCGAGTTCAAGCCAAGGTTTTCTTTTTTTGTAGGATTCTAAGTGCTGTAAATAGGATGGCTTGATTTTTACATCGGCCTTTTTCATCTCATCTATCAACCATTGTTGCAAACTGATAGCTGCACCAAAATCTGAAACGGATGCCAAAACAGCCGCCTTGGTGTCCCAGATATACCATGGAACTAAATCATCTTCATCAAAAATAGCCATTAAATTTGATATGACTTTTAAAGCTTTTTCTGGATTACGGCATTCCTCTTTAACAGATGTTGCCAAAAACCACGCATGGTTATTAAACGCAAATTCATTTTCCTTTAATTCTCCTTTTTCATACCATTGGTAAGCTACAGCGCAATCTTCTTCAAGCCCTGCTCGTCCATAATAATGATAAGTCGCAATGCTATCAAAAACTGAACCAAGACCTAAATTTGCCGCTTTCATGTACCAACTCAAAGCTTCTTTATAATTTGCTTTATTTTCAAATTCTATAGCCAAATCTTTCATGGCATACGCATAACCCATATCTGCGGCTTTTTTAAGCCACTTTAATCCTTTATCGTAATTAGCAGCAAATTTCTCAGACCCTTCAAAAAAAGTTGTGGCAATAAAATAAGCTGCCTCTGCATTACCCTTATCAACTTGGTTGAGTAGTGTTTGAGGTACTGTAAACTCATCTTTTGCACAGACACCAAAAGAAAGTAGCAAGGCAAAAATAACCCTATATATTGTGTAGTTCCTTTTCAAAATAAAGACCTCTTTGTTTATAATTTTCAAACTCATCAAAGCTAGGAGCTCCCGGTGATAACAACAGTGTATGATTTTTTGGTGAATTTTCAACTGCAAATTTAATGGCTTGACCTAATTTAGTAAAATAATGGAATAAAATTGGAGAATTTATTTGTTGCAAATAGTCATGTATAATTTTACCACTCTGTCCTGTTAACAATAATAAATTAGGTGCACACTGGTTCAAATTTTGAGCAAAATCAGACCAATCATTACCCCGATCAAAGCCGCCTACAAATAATGTCGTTGTTGAACACTCTTGTGTTTGCAGAGCAGCCAAGGTTGCAATTGGCGTAGTGGCTATGCTATCGTTAATGGCAAAATGCTGACCTATTTTCCCCAGATATTGCAACCGATGCTGCAGGGGTTGAAAAGTTTTAATGGCGTCAATGCAACGGTCAATATTTAGTTTCAACTCTTTACAAATTGTTAACACAGCTCCAATGTTTTCTAAATTATGTTGACCAATTAATTGAATCTCACTTATTTTCAAAACTTCTCTGTCCTGTAAAAACAAGGATTCGCCTTCGACATGAAAAGCATTTTTTGCATTAAAAAGCACACAGTTCATGGAGTGTGTTCGCTTAACCAATTCTTTATTATTGGCATTAATAATTTTGATTGTTGCCGAATCCAATAGCTTAACTTTATCACTAAAATAATTTTCAGCTCCTTCATGCCAATCCACATGCTCGGGGTATAAATTATTAATTAACGCAATATCTGCCTGAATTTCTCCATCATAAATTTGAAAACTAGATGCCTCTAGTACAATATAGTCGCAATCGGATGAAGCCGCAATCAAGGGTGTGCCAATATTACCCACCAAATTGACGTTATAATTCAAAGCTTCTAAAACATGCCTCAACACACTCACGCTTGTGCTTTTGCCTTTTGTTCCTGTTATGGCAATAACCGATGTGTTTTTTTCGTTGGCAAACCATAATGCCGTTGCTGAGGTAAATTGTGCCTTGGAATTTTTCACTAAATCAGAATAAGGGCTAATGCCAGGTGACTTAACAATAATATCAAATTGATTAAGTAATGCCACATCAATTTCTTTTATTTCACAGGAGTAACTTTTGTCTTCTTCACCTTTAGAGCACAAAACGGTAAATCCCACCTGGTTTTTATGCAAATATTCGGCAACTGCCCTGCCCTCAACGCCAAAACCCCAAATCGCAACTTGTTTATTTCGTAATTGACTCAGGGCTAAATAATGTTTTTGTTTAAAATAAACCACCAACTCATCATTGTTCCAGTCGCGTTTGTTTTTAATCGAATCAAATGCCTGTCTGCTTTCGTGTATTTCACCTACGCATTCAAATGGTTTAATGCCTTCATAACCCAGCAATTCTGCAAATCCATGCTTTTGACTTTCGTCATCCATTAAGTTTTGACCAAATATTTTTAATAGTTCAGATTTTTCTATAAATGGAGCCAGTCCCAAAAAGACAAATCGGCATTTAGGGCAATCACAGCACCACAAGGAATTGTTATTGTGCGAACCATCGAGATGAAAATTACGGTTACAACTAGTAAATACAGGAAAATACTGCGGATACTGTGCAAACTTTTGCAAAATTTCCAATTCTGAAAACTGCCTTTGTTGTGAGTAGTAATGCACATCTTGAGTAATCTCCTTAAAAATAATAGCACAAAAATCCTTTTCAAACTCATAACTTTTAGAATACTGATGATTGACCTTATCCCCATCGGCATTAATGGTGTTCTCTGAATCGGCTGATTTTTCATTGGAAAAAACCACCTCTGAACAATCAAACAACAAAGCCGTCAAAACACCAATAGCAGAATTGATAGCAGTAATAGGCACGTGTCCATTTATGGCTCCTGCCTTATTATAAGCAATCAATTTATCATCTATTTTTCGTTTGACTTGAATTAACGGTAAACCGATAAATTCAGCCACACTTTTAATTAGGCTTGAATTTCCAACCATAAATAATTTAATCTCACTGCCGTGTAGTTTAAGCTCCTCAATCGTAACTAAGGAATCTTTTCCACCGCCTAGGGCAACAAGTTTAAAAGGGGTCAGTACCCTTAAATCTTTTGACAATAAGGTTTTAGTAGGTGGGTTTATTGATTTAAGGGTACTGACCCCTTTTAAACCGTTCTCATAAACCAACTCAGCCAAACCATGAAACCACGTTTTCTTAATAAAACTCAACATCTGCTCTGAGGGTTGTTTACATTTGAATATTATTTCTTTTGCAAGGCCTGATTTATAATAACTAACGCCACACATCCAATGCACTAAATCACAGGCTGCGTTGATTTGCTTTTTATTAACATGTGTCATTGAAAATTGCGGAAAACTAAGAACTTCAGTCACTTTACCAATGCTTTCAATCTCATAATTCAAGTACAGTTCATGTTTTGAAATGTCTAAATTCCAATCAAGAAAAGAAAAGGTCTGGTGAAGTAATGCCGTCATGAGTTGAGAGTTTTTGATAGAGAGTTGAGATTCTATCTTATATGCATTTAATTAACAATTAACAAGCAAAAAAAAGCCCCCAGCTTCCGCTAGGGGCTGCCAGTATTTCAACTGGCAAGAGAGAGAAGTTTAAACGTTAATATTCAGCTACTTGAACATTAACCTGTATTCTGACCCTGTCACCAGGATGGTTTTGCATTCTTGTGTGGTAAGTCCTACCAATGTACTCATACGCCACATCGTAACCGACAATGCGTTGCTCTTCATAATAATCACGTTGTGTGTAACATTGTCTGCGGTCATGACGTCTTGAGTTTGAATACCTTCGGTTATAACGATTGTGGTTTCTATCAGCTCCAGAGCCAATAGCAGCACCAGCAATAATACCTACAGCCGTTGCCGCATCACGACCACGACCATCACCAAAGCGGTTTCCTAACAATCCACCAATAATTCCTCCAAGAACGGCGCCACCGCCTGAACTTGTTCTGCGTTCCCCAGAATGCCTACCACGAGGACCTCTATACCTGTCTTCACAGACCCTTCTGTTTTGCGGTACACGAACCGTTTCATAAACGGGTTGGACATCAACAACGGGTGCATAGGTGTATTCATTATCATAACGACCAGCACTGGCAAAAGTAGTCGCCATTAATAAAGTCAATCCTGTTAATATATTTCTAATGTTTTTCATGTTATCACCTTTTGGTTTTCTAAAACTTACGCCCACTTTAATGCAAAAACAATGAATGAAAGCTGAATAATAGAGAGTAAAACCCATAAAAACTCGACAAAAGCACACTATATGGGCGTTCTAGCCTGCCTTTATGTGGTATGATTTGAGTATTTAATAAATATAAAAAAATATAAGAAATATATTGTCGACTTAAAAGTGAAACTATTTAGTGCATAAAAAAGCCAGTAACGCCTGTTCTCGTTACTGGCTTTACGCACAACCGTGGAGTTGTGCAATCCCACTAAAATTGCTACAGTCGGAGATTTGACCAAACTCGCGTCGTAGCATTTACCCACGAGTAGCCATTATAAGAAAATAATATCGTTTTAAATGTGTAAGATTACACAAACGCAAAAGATTAAGATTATGAACACTAAAGAAAAAATAAATGAAAGTCAAAAGCTTAAGAAAAATGCCATCAAACTATTATCTAAAGCCATCGCCAAGATAATTTTAAAATTTCGCCTTTCCAGAACTGAAATTCTCAATGCATTAGATGAACAATTGGTTTTAGAAGCCAAAAAACAAGACCCCGATGCCACAAATGTAACCATTGCTATTCGAACAGGAATCAATCGCCGTTATATACCCGCTTACTTAAAAGGAAAATCACCCAAGACATCTCCGGACAAACTTGCAACTATCCTAGAAGATTTACGCTGGACTGCTCACCGGTATTACAACAGCAACAAAATTACAAAAGTGGGGCATTTTCGGACTTTTCAAAGCATATGCGAACAACGGGCTGCTGGCATGCTCACCTACCAAGCCATTCTGGATGAACTTGTAAAAAGAGGAAATATCAAAGATTTGGGCCATAAAGTCGAAATACTAGAGTTTATAAATTTATCCTATACGAATGACATTAACTATTCGAATATTACAGCTGTTCAAATAAACAGGGTAATTGACACCATAATATTTAACTCTAAAACCTTAAGGAAAGAAGACAAGTTTGTACAACAAACTATTTTTTCTTCACAAATAAACCCAAATAAATTTAACAGCCTTCATAAGGAAATTAGACAGCATATTGATAATTATAAAAGTAATATAACTGAACTACTAATTAGTTATGAAGAAAATGTAAGTGTAGGAACCCATCCTGAATATGGCGTTTCATTTTTAGAATATAAAATAGAGAAATAAATCATGAAAAAATTAATAATAGCTTTAGCAATAATCTTATCAACAAATGCTTATTCTGTAGGTGGAGACGGCACAGGAAAATACTCTCAAGTCTGTATAAAAGTCGGCGGTGATGGAACAGGAAACAAAATCGGTGGTGACGGAACTGAAAATAAAGTCGGCGGTGATGGAACTGGAAATAAAGTTGGATCTGATGGAACTGAATTAAAGGTTGGCAATGACGGAACTGACGACAAAACTTATTGCCAAATCGTTCCAGTTAAGTAACTCAAAAAAAATGAGACCCGTACTGCCCCTTGGTTGAACAATTGGTTCGACCAAGGTTTGTACGCCCGTAGTTTTCAAATTAGATTGCGTTAGAAACTCTCAAGGTTAGGTTTGATATATTAGATATGATGTTTTGACCTGTCCATCCTAATCTACGTGGATTATGAAAGGCAGTATAATATATTGTCTTTGCATACCATAATTTAGAGGACAGGTCATGAACCATATTAACAAACTATTAGA
>Ga0256840_1000063_pt1 | contig 85607 bp, 71 predicted proteins | sample 355202metaG_FD_185969 | JGI IMG/M metagenome (GOLD analysis project Ga0256840, IMG submission 185969) | Hydrothermal vent microbial communities from Mid Atlantic Ridge, Atlantic Ocean - 355-202 | ecosystem: Environmental > Aquatic > Marine > Hydrothermal vents | place: Atlantic Ocean: Mid... | reverse complement strand
CTGTATTATTTTCACCTACATATTCATCAATACTTGGTGGAAACAACATGTTTTGATTTCTATTTTTAGTTGCTTTGTATCGTCTTTTTGCCATTGTAATATTCGTACTTTAACTCTCTATATTATATCATAAGCTATCCTCAAATTGGATATGAATACTTTCACAGTCTTTAAAGTCCACTACCCATTATGTTTCTATGAGTCAGCCAATGTTCATGCCGCTTGATAAAAAAATTCATTGGAGCTGTAACTCTTTAACCATGAGCAACTAACAAATAAATGACCAACATAAATATCGCTATCATGGTCATTGTTTCTACCCAATTAACTTCTCCATCGTCTTGCACTGCTTTCCATAACACTAACATAGAGGGAAACCCCAGTAAAATTGCACTGGTGGTATGAATATCAATAGGAATAACTCCTCCTGATGTGTTGACAGCAGGAATAATTCCAAATTGCGTTAAAGCGGCTAAAATTATCATGGCAATGGGTAAGACTAAAAATGGCACTTGAGTAATAGCACCTGAGGCATTCGCCATGGCAATGGAATATTTCTTTTGAAAGTGAGCTGTTCCAATCATCACAAATGCACCAGCGGAAGCAAAAACCGATAAAATTATTGCACCAAACATTTGTGAATAGCCTGCCGCTTCAAGTTTATGCACCAAAATACCTGCAAATTCACCCACTGCATGACCACCCACAATAGAAACAGCAAGACCTGCCACTCCAAAGGCAAGAATAGTTCCCATAGACATTAAATGCCCGTCTGCATTTTGTTCCACTGGCACATCATCAGCCGATTCAGGTTTATGCTCTTTTGAAAACCGTTTGACTAATCGAGTCACTGCTATAACTTGTATGAGCAAGAGTATCACACCAAAGACATAAAGGTCTGATATTGTTAATGCTGCACTGGCATCGGCTGTGCCTGTAAAGGCTTTCATTAACAACATGATAACGCCAATACTAAAGAAAACACCCGCAGCCGCGGCATATAAGTCAGTACTTAAACCCACAAGTGGCTTGGGCAATTTTGCATTGCCTTCTACATTTCTTGGTAATATTCCACAGTACAAACCAAATGCTGCCGCTCCAACATGTAAAGTTAAAACAGTCACAATGAATCCAACCCGTGGCGTTGCCATTAAGACAAATGCTAACATCACAAGCTCAGGAATATTACTGGACAACCCTGCCATTGTACCGGCGACAAATGAATTCATTTTTTTGCGTTTGGCGTAACCATCAACGGCATGAATCATCATCTCAGATGAAGCAAACACCACAATTAAACCGCCAATACCTAAAATAATGCCTTTGAGCCATCCATGTTCGGCAATTGCAAAGTTTCCAATGGCTACTAGCACCAAACCAATAATGAGAAGCCATAACCATTGTTTGCTGGAATGATTTTTATCTGACATTTTTTTACCCTTTTAAAAATTCTTGAAAATTGTAACAAAAAAAACGCGGTAATTGTGATATAATTTTTGTCACATTAGATTTAGAGCGTTTTTGTGAAAGAATACCGCTTAAATTTAACCAAATCAATCATAACATAGGGGACTCTATATGAAATTTTCAAAACCCAACAGTTATTCTAAAAAACTTATAAGAAAAACGCTCCTTGTAAGTGCTTTAGGATTAATTATTAACACAGCAGCTACGGCTCAAACGGATATACAAACACGAGGATTGATGAATCCAGTTGAAGTCATGTATCCGCAAACTTCGGTACCGTCGATAAAAGCTTCATCCATTGCCGATATGTCTTATATGTACGGCTATTTGCATGCAAAAGACCGTTTATTCCAAATGGATTATACCCGACGACTTGCCAGTGGCACCGTTTCTGAACTCGTTGGTCCTGCTGGAATTCCAACCGACATTCAACTGCGCACCATAGGCTTTGAACGTGCTGCCTTGCGTTCTTACCAAGCCTCAAGCGAACAAACAAAAGAACTATTGCAAGCTTATGCTAACGGCATCAATGCGTGGTTGGCAGAAAACGATTTGCCCGTTGAATACAGCGGTTTAGAAATCACCAAAGTAAAACCGTGGCGACCTGTTGATTCTTTAGCCATTGTAAAACTTATTGCTTTTCAATTATCCAATGATTTACAAGAATTGGATTGGACTGTTTCTATTGGTACCATGCAACAAGTCGGTGCGGCAGCAGGATTTGATGGAACAAAACTATTTATGGATGACTTATACCGTTCTGCACCACCCGATGACCGTGTCACCATACCTGGATTTTTAGAATCCATTGGCGGTATAGTTTTAGCTAATGACAAACAAGAGAGCCCAAATAAAAGTGCAACATTTGACACTACAAACTTTACCCAATATTCAGCCAACGATATAAGCTTGGTTGAAGATTTGGTTAACATTTGGAAAAACAATCCCGATTTAGACAAATTAAGAAATGACGGTACAAAGGATATTGGTTCCAATACATGGGCCGTATCAGGTGAACACACAGTCAGTGGTTTTCCGTTAGTTGCCAATGACCCACACTTATCATTAGATTATCCATCGGTTTTTTATCCAGTTCACCTTTATTCTGAAAAAGATGGTGTTGTAGAATTTAATGCCGCAGGTGTTGGCTTTCCTGGCGCTCCATTAATTGCACAAGGTTGTAATGAACGCTTGTGCTGGGGTAGCACTGTAAACCCAGTGGATGAAACTGATTTTTATTTTGAAGACATCCGCACTAATCTTTTTGGTTTACCAGCCTTTACTGTATTTGAAGGCAAAGAAGAACCAATCCAATATTTATTCCAAGTTTATCACGCCAATCAAATTGGTGATGGCGTCATGAACAATCTGGAAAATCAACACATTGGTTACGATGCTGGTGGCATTACTTATATAGTTAAACGCCGCAATAATGGACCAATTCTTAGCGTGGACCGTGAAAATAATCGTGCGGTGAGTATGCAGTACACAGGCTTTAGTGCCACCCAAGAGGCTGAGGCCTTTTTTGACATGTCAATGGCTCAAGATGTTTTTGAGTTTGGGGATGCCACCACAAAATTTGATGTCGGTTCTCAAAACTTTGGAGTTGCTGATATTGATGGCAATATTGCCTACTATACTGGAGCCGAAGTGCCTATTCGGGAAGATTTGCAAACCATGAATGCACCAGATGGCGTACCACCGATGTTTATTCGTGATGGAACAGGGGCTCATAAAAACGAATGGATGCCCGTAAGTAATCCACAGGCTAATCAAGCAGAACCGCATGAAATTATCCCAACAGCAGAAATGCCACACGTAGTCAACCCTGATAAAGGCTGGTTTGCCAATGCTAACAATGATCCCATTGGCACATCATTAGACAACAACCCACTCAATCAAGTGCGTCCAGGTGGGGGTTTGTATTATTTATCACAAGGTGGCTACTCATCCTACAGAATGGGGCGTATTGATAGATTATTGCATTCTGCACTTGATGCAGGAGGAAAGGTTGATGCCACAGATATGAAAACATTCCAGGCAAATAATCAACCCGTTGATGCGGAACTTCTTATGCCACATATTCTCAATGCCTTTAGTCGTGCAGCAGGTAGCGATGCATGGCCCGGCATCCAGCAATTTCTAGCCGACCCTCGGATTGTGGCAACACTTGAGAAGTTTGGTTCATGGGATTACAGCATGCCAACAGGCATCACCAAAGGCTATGATCCTGGTGATAATCCATTTGCACTCGCTGCTCCAAGTCAAGATGAAATCAATAATTCTGTGGCTGCAACCATTTACTCGGTATGGCGTTCAATGGCAGTTCAAAACACCATAGATGCCACCATGAAAGGAGTCGATGCAGCCATTGGTCAAGACTTGCTTGCACCTCGGTTACCAGGAAGCAAACATGCCTTTAATGGATTTAAGCATTTATTGGATAATTTTGACAACGCACACGGCGTTGGTGCATCAGGCATTAACTTCTTCACCAATCCACAAGCCCCTACACCTGAGGATGCGCGTGATTTTGTCATTCTTGCCAGTTTAAAACAAGCACTAGACTTATTAGCAAGTGATGAGTTTAAGCCCGCCTTTAACAATTCAACCAATATTATGGATTACCGTTGGGGTAAATTGCATCGCATCGTTTTTGCTCATCCTTTAGGAGCGAGTTTAAGCGTTCCCAATGGCTTGTTTGGCTTCCAAACTACCGAGGGGCTTCCGGGTGTTGCTCGTCAAGGGGGTTATGAAGTACTTGATGCATCAAGGCATTCGGTTCGAGCAAAAACACTCAATGGCTTTATGTTTGATGCAGGTCCAGCTCGCCGTTTTGTCGGTCTAATGACACCAAATGGCCCAGTTATTGACCAAATGATTCCAGGTGGACAAAGTGGCGTGATTACCACAGGTCCAATGTATGTGAACCAACTGTTCTCCTGGTTGGTTAATTCCTACTTACCTTTATTTGTAGATATTGATTTAGTGGCGCAAATTGCCGTAGCCACACAAAACTATGTTCCTTAATTAACGCAAGTGGTTTAAAGATAAAAAAGCTTAATGCTTAATGCATTAGGCTTTTTTTAGTTTTGGAAACATGAAAAATAAAACAATCTTAATTACGGGTGGCAGTCGTGGTATTGGTGCGGCTTGTGTGGCTATAGCGCAGCAATGTGGCTTAAGTGTGATTGCTACGGCTCGCAGTGGCGAGAAACTTGATGCTTTACAAAAACTTCACCCAACTATTCAAATAATTGGTGCCGATATTTCAACACACAAAGGCAGAAAAACTATTGCCGATAAAGTTAATCAACCCTTGGATTTTCTTCTGCACAATGCGGCAGTACTTTATCCACCCAAAAAGCTTATTGAAGTGGATTCGTTTGAGTTTAATCAAAGTATTAGCACCAATGTTGAACCACTGCTTTTTTTGACTCAAGCTTTATTGCCGCAATTAACTCAAGCGCACAATAAAGCACGGATTTTAACCATGACTTCTCGTGCAGCAAATAATGCTTATGCTGGAATTGGCAGTTATTGTGTTTCCAAAGCCGCTGCTTTAATGATTACCAATATTCTCAAAGCAGAACTCAAACCGCTGGGGATTTTAATCAACAACTATTCTCCAGGAGTGGTTGATACCGCTATGCAAAAAACACTGCGCAGTTCAACCGATGAAATATTCCCTTACAGCAGTGATTTTAAACGTTTGAAAACTGATAATCAATTAGCTACAGCAACGCAAGTTGCTCAACATATTATTAACAACTTTATGACATTGAGCGAAACTGGTTTTTCGGGTAATACCCTTGATAGAACCCTTGATAGACCGTGAAAGTCTTATGATGACATGTAAAAATGGTCTCAATTTCGCTACATTTACTTCGTATCATCCCTGATAATGACCTGCAAAGGGCTCATTAATTTAATTGAGCAAAGATAAAGGCTTTTGCCTTTTTCCAATCTCGAATTACGGTTCGTTTTGAAACTTTGGTCATTTTAATCAGCTGTTGATAAACAACCTCATTACCATCAGATTTATCTTATATTTTATTATTTGTCACCACTTTGGTTTAATTGTCGTATTAACAACTAAGTAAACTATAGAGGAAATTATGCAATTCAATATAAACAAAACAATTTTAATTTTAACAATTACGGTACTTATCTCCTGTGGAGAGTCCAATAGCAACTCAGTATCTTCTAATTCATGTGACGGTATGTTAATGAAAGCAGTTGAGTCTAGTATCCAAGGCATCAATGGCTTAGCAATCAAATTTTCAAATGAGAAATACCGCGAATGCGGTGTATCTTTTAAAAAAGGTGACATTGATTTTCAAGTGGATTTAGAGCTGACAGAAATGGGTACAGCACTTGACATGAAAAAGGTGGGAATCACGGAGATGACCCATTTTGCTCTTGAAGAACAGGTTATCAGTTTCTACAAGAAACAAGAAAATATTACCAACGTTGGAGATAAAGCCATTTATTACCGAAGAAACAACAGCCACCAGATTTCAGTTCTTTCTGGAAATAATTCTTTTGTGGTTAGAACCATAAACTGGAACACCAGAGGTGGAGACAAAGACATCACGGTTAACGTCGCTAAGGCTATTGTTAAAGAATTAAAAGCACGTTAAGGTTTAAGCCTGTTTGCCTTAATAACATAGCGTAAACTGCCTCCTGCCATTAAGGCATTAAAGGGATAACAGGTTGATAAAATCAATTCTTGTTTGTTGGAAATAGTCAACTGTTGCTTCTGACTGTCAACAACGCTTAATTCACTGACTTTGTATTGAAACTCACCTTGGGTTGTTTGCACCGTTACTTTATCGCCTTTTTGCACGTCTTGGAGGTAGGCAAAGTGACTGTCTCTGTGACCAGATAATATCATGGATTTGTTTTCATCAGGCATGCCACTGGCACTAAGGTGGGTAACAGAAAAGGCAAGATTGCGACCGCTTGAGCCTTCTAAAACAACGCTACTTTGTTTAATGCGCTCAAAATTGATGGTTGCTACTGGATAGGTATCTGCCCATGACCACGGCTTATGTAATTTGTTATCCTTTAGGGTTTGTTGCCACGATTGGGAAATCAAATACTGCGACAACCAGGCTTTGGAGAACATGTAAGCCGATGCGCTTACATGCCAGAACCCCAAAACCACGATGGCTAAAACTATTACTTTTTTAATTTTCATAGTTGTATTTATTTAATGCAAAAGCAACAAGAAATAAAAACAAACCGATAAGCAATTGCAACTTCCACCCCAAGGCTGTTTGTGGGAAATTTGCCTGTGCCAAGACTTCATGGTTTTGTTCAGATCTTTTTTGTAAAGCCACCAAACGACTTAATTCAGGATTTCTATCCACCGCCACCAACGAAGTAAATTCACTGACCAAGTGGTGTTGCAAAGCAATATCGGTAATTTGTTGCTCCAGGGCTTGTCGGTCTATTTCAGAGTCTAGCATTAAATCATCGGTTAAGTCTTCAATCTGATTGCGAGCCCATAATCGGGCAATGCCTTTTGAACGCCCATCTTTATTAAGTTTAAAGGCTTTTGACCACGATTTATTGCGACTAAAAACACTTAAAGTCACTTGTGACTTAAAATCTTTCATTTTGGCAGTTATCAACACGGGTTGATCACTGTACAAGTCAGGAATGACCCGAGGATTTTGCTCAACCGCACTGTTCCATTCAACAAACACATCAGTTAAAGCTGGTGAAGAGAGTTTGACAAAAAGCTCATTCATGTGCTTATCAACTTGGTTTAAATCAGCAATAGAGGTGTAAGTGCCACGACCAATCAAGGCGGCTTTATTCATAAAATAATTATTTGGTGCTGCACCAATGGCAACGGTAAATAGGCGGGCTTTATTAATGTCTTTATTAATCTGAGAAAACAACTGCGCTTCATTGCCAACTGAACCGTCAGTAACAAAGATAATTTGTTTTAAATAACCCTCACTGACTTCATCTTCCATCGCCAGTGACAATGCAGGCGACATATTTGTGCCACCATCTGCTTTTAATAAATCAATAAAATCAATGGCTTTATCTAAGTTTTCGGTATTGACCTCTTGAACACCATCAAACAGTTCTCGCGCATTAGAATTAAACTCTATAACATTAAATTTATCTTCATAATCCAACTGCGTTAAACCAAATAACAGCGCATCTTTAGCGGCATTCATGGCATTTCCATCCATTGAACCTGAGGTATCAATGATAAACACCACTTCACGTTTTTGTGTATTCACTTGCGTTGACCTAGGTGGCAATAACATCATTAACACATACTCTTGCCCATTGAGTTTTTCACTAAACATCGCAGCTTTGGGTGTGTTTCCCTGTTTTGGATACCATTGCAGTACAAAATCTTTGTCATCGTATAAAATCTCATCATTTAGGGCAATGATGTGTTTATGGTTACTTTGAGAAATTAAGACGTTGTGATTCAAACTGATTAAATCCGTTAATTCAAAGCCTGCTTCTAGGTTTATTTTTATGCTTCGATTTTTGTCAACCAAAACGGTTGTTGTTGGAAGAGCAGTGCCTTGCAGATTGGATTCTTGGGAGTCAGAAGAACCCTCATCTGCAAGAAACCGCTCTTGCATGTATCGACTTTTAATCGCCAGAGGTAAACGAAAGTCAATATGCCCTGCGTCGTAGGTTAAAGTTTGTTGGTAAGTGATTTCCACCTTAACGGTTTCATTTGGCATGATATTTGCCACATCGGTGGTAAAAAGATTCGGGCGGTATTGTTTAACTATACTGGCAGCCAAGCCTTCTGATTTGGCTTGGTTGTAGATTTCTTGTGCTTGTTTTTTTTCATGGATTTCGCCTTCAATCTCACGTTTACCAATAATTAACTTCATTTGATAAACCGCAGCATTGGCAGCCACAGGAAAAGCATACATGCCTTCATCCACCCAGTTAGGCGAGTCATTGACAAAACGTTGGGTGATTTTAACTTGCGCAACAATACCAGTAATATCCACATCATATTGTGTTGACAAAAGGGTTAATGCCGAGTAATCATTGCCTTGTTCATGGTAGGAAAGCATCATACCCGTGTCAATATCATCAAGGTTGAAATAATCTTGAGCCTGTGCTTGCACCTGATACAAACCCACATAAAACAAAACAAGCATGATAATCGTGTTTGTCCGCCAATTTAATTGCAAACCTTGATAAAGTTTTCTGTTTGGTTTTTTCTTGATTGCGGTGTTGTATTTTTGCTGATGCAAATCTTCAAGCTGTTGACGAATATGTTTGGTCGTCGTTATCTTCTCTGGCATTTCTCTTTCCTCTTGTTTAAAGCGTGCTGCTATTAAATCAAGAAAAAATGTTAGTCAACGGGCAACCTAATGATAGTTCATGCTCAATTGTGGCGAAATTAGGGCACAATTTTATGTGGGTTTTTTATACCCCAAATCCCGATATAGAAATCACAATCAGAGCACAATCCCTTAATGCACCTAAGAAATCGCCAAAAATCTTAATCACCAATCAGGTGGATTCAGTTTTTGTCAATTCCTTATGCACATCAACTGCTTGCACTCTTTATTGCGATTCTATATCGAGATTTGGTATACGCTCTTTTTGTAATTACCATCATGACACGTAGAATTACGTAAATAAAAAAACCAACAACCACAAAATTAACCCCCCAATGATTGGTAATGTTCACATTAAAACCGTAACCAATGGCTTCAACATAACTCCAAACCATAGGCACAATACCAAATAATGCCAAGGCTATTGCGGTGTAACTCCACATTTTTAGGCGATACATTTTATCGCGATAATTTCGGTATTTCATGACCTTTAATCGCTCTAAATCCTCCTTGTCGTAGTGCATAGAAAAAGAACAATACTGACAAGCTTTGGCTTTATCTGAAATTTGTTTACCACAAGAAGGGCATTTTATTAATGACATAAGTTTTACAATTAATGTAAGTTTAATTCACATTAGTGTAACAATTTGAAATTAAAATAGGTAAAATATTGCACAAATAAATAAAAAATAAGATGGAAACACGTGAAAGATAATAAAACAAAAATCGTTGCCACATTAGGTCCTGCCAGTAACTCTCCTGAAAAAATAGAACAACTTATTGAATCTGGCGTTAATGTATTTCGCCTTAATTTTTCTCATGGCAATCATGAACAACACAAAATTAATTACGATACCATTCGCGGCATTGCCTCTAAACTCGACAAAGTCATTGGTATTTTACTGGACTTACAAGGTCCAAAAATTCGGGTTGGAAAGTTCAAAAAAGACAAAATTAAATTAACTGAAGGCGACACGTTCATCTTATCATGCCACGAAGATTTTTTGGGAGATGAAAACAGTGTCTCCATTAGCTACAAGGATTTATACAAAGATGTCACAACAAAAGATGAGCTCCTATTTGATGATGGGAAACTAAAAGTTATTGTCACCCAAGTCATTGACAAAGAGATTCATACCAAGGTGGTTGTCGGTGGTAAACTAAGCAACAACAAGGGCATCAATATCCCAACGGCGGATTTATCGGTCGCAGCCATGACAAAAAAAGACATTGAGGATTTAGCCTTCGGTGCAACTCTTGGAGTGGATTGGGTGGCGTTAAGTTTTGTTCGCAAACACGAGGATTTATTATTGGCAAGGCATTATTTAAAACTGCATAATTCTGATGCCAAACTGATGGCAAAAATCGAAAAACCCGGTGCCATAAAAAACTTTGAAAGCATTTTAGCCACTGCTGATGGCATTATGGTGGCTCGTGGTGATTTAGGTGTTGAACTATCACCTCAAGAAGTGCCAATGTTACAGAAAAAACTTATCAGAATGTCAAGGCAAGCAGGCAAACCCGTAGTCACAGCAACGCAAATGCTCGAAACCATGACCGATAGCCCTGTGCCAACACGTGCTGAGGCAAGCGATGTTGCCAATGCTGTCTTTGATGGCACTGATGCCATTATGTTATCCGCTGAAACTGCCGTTGGAAAATTCCCCAATGAAGCCGTCACGACCATGCGCACTATTGCCAATACGGTTGAAAAAGACCCAGAATACATTGCTCGAATGTTAGAAAGGCAAATGCATACTGAAGAAAACACACCCGATGCTGTGTCCGCCGCAGCTTGTCATATTGCCTCGAATATCAAGGCCAAAATCATGGTCTGTTTTAGCAGCTCAGGTGCAACCGCTTTACGAGTGGCACGCAACCGTATTCAAACCAATGTAGTGGCTATATCGCCAAAAATAAAATCTTGTCAGCAACTCGCCATGAGCTGGGGCATTCATCCGGTTTTATCACCCGATGCGCACAACACCAGCGATATGGTATCCATTTCAGAAACAATCATTCACAAATGTAACGCGGCACAACCTGGTGACCGATACGTTATAACAGCTGGCGTGCCATTCGGACAATCGGGCACAACCAACATGATACGCGTTGAAACTTTAAATAATTGATTCTAAATTGATTAACTTGACTTACATCAATTCATCGAGACAAAACTGCCTTTATAATGAGAACTCATCGAACATTTAGTTTAGTTCTTCTCCTTAAAAATGTAGTGTTTTTACGTGCGATACCATTGCCCTCATTGGTGTCGCATGTTTTTAAGCTAATGAGTTAATTTTATCCAGTTGGGTACTCAAAGTTAATGCTTTGCTTTGTTTCAGGATGCAAACTTTGACTCACAGGACAGGTAAGCCCTGCACGTTCGAGTTTCTTGTTGTTCACTTTACCAAAATCTTTATTCAAATAGACTGTGATTTCAATCTCGCTAATTCTTCTCGGTGATGCACTCATGTGCTTCTTTATACTGGCATGTGTGCCCGACAAATCTAAATTCAAATCATTGGCTTTAATACCCATAATTGTAATCATGCAACTTGCAAGTGCAGTAGCAACTAAATCCGTTGGAGAAAAAGCCTCGCCTTTGCCGTGATTATCCACTGGCGCATCGGTAATAACTTCACTGTTGGATTGCAGATGTAACATGATGGTTCTTAAGTTGCCGGGGTAGTTGACTTTTGCTGTCATAACTTTATTCTCCTTTAGTGTTGTTAGTGTTCTGCCAATATAAATGCACTTTTTGCATGGCATTATACAAGATGCTGCCCTGAGGGTATTCACCATCAATTAAATTTCCTGCAGGTTGTTTGCCTAATATTTCCAGAGCTTGGGTAACGTGACTGACTGCATGAATAACAAATTTACCCTCTTTTACGGCTTGTTGCACATCAAAACGCAACATCAGGTCGCCCGCATTGGCTTGTGGAATGATGACCCCTTGGTTTCCTGTAAAACCTTGAGACTGACAGGTATCAAAAAAGCCTTCAATTTTTTCGTTCACACCGCCAATCGCTTGCAGCCGACCGTGCTGATCAATGGCACCAGTCATGGCAAACTCTTGTGATAGCGGTATCTGCGTTAGAGCAGAAATCAAACAACAAAACTCCGCACCCGATGCCGAATCGCCATCAATTCCGCCATAAGATTGTTCAAAAGCAATGGAAGCACTAAAGGTCAACGGATGATTGGTTGGTAATATATGACGCAATAAACCGCCTAATATGGCAAAACCTTTGGTGTGAATCGATCCGGACATATCAGCTCGTCCCTCAATATTAATAACTCCAGCACGCCCCGGGGCAACCGTTGCGGTAATGCGTGACGGAAAACCATAAACCACAGGACCTGCATGAATCACTGCCAAACCATTGATTTCACCAACTTGTTCACCTGAAGTAAAAACATTAATTGTGCCATTGGCAAGCATTTGTTGAAATTTTTCAGAAGGCAACCCTGCTCTTAGTTTGGTGCGTTTTATGGCATTATTAATATGTTCTGCCCTAACCAGTTTGGCTTTTTTCTTTTGCGCTAAAAAGTTACCTTCACGTGCTAAATCTGCGATGCGGGGAAAATTCGTTGTTAATTTATTTTTGCGAGCGCAAATTCGCGCGCCATGTTCAATCAATGCAGCAACACCGGTTTTATCAAAGTGCAGCAAATTCTCTTCGGCAACCATTCGAGCAATAACTTGAGCATAATTGTTGAAACTCAACTTGTTTCTTTCAATTTCGGTATCAAAATCAACCAAAACCTTAAATAACTCTGGAAAATCAGGATCATGATTATCTAACATATAATAAGTTTGGGCATCGCCCAACAAAATCACACGAACCTTAACAGGAATTGCTTCTGGCTTTATCGTGGGTTGAGAAAATGGCCATGACATTTCCGTTGGAACGATTTCCAACAATTGATTTTTTATGGTACGGGTTAATATCTTCCATGCTCCTGGCTCGGATAATAAATCACGCACATCCAACACTAAAAACCCACCATTTGCTCGCAACAAAGTTCCTGCAGTAATACTCATGTGATCGGAAAGCTCGGGACCTTTTTCGCCCCACTTCGACTCAATGGTGCCCAATAATTTAGACAAAGAAGGTGAACGTTCGATAGTGATTGGACTAAGGGTGTCATGAGCGATGGCATTGAGTACATTAACGCTGTATCTTTTGTGTGGATAAAATTCATCTTTGCCTGAATAAAAATACTGTTCAATCACATCTTCCACCACTTCGGTCAGATACTGTTGCACCGCTTTTTCGTGGAACCGTTTTACAATGGCAGCACTTTGCGCGTGTAAAATTTGGCGTGCCTTTTTTTCTATCTTTTCTTGTGTATTTTCAGCTAATGTGTATTTAATGTGATTAATTTCTTTCATCATTTCTTGAAATTCAGCATTAAATACCTGTAAATTTTCCTGTACTTTGCTTTGTTGTTGTTTGTTGATTTTTTCTGCAAGAATTAATTCTTGCCATTGAGCTGGCGCCATTGCTTTTTTATCAACAAGTGGCGCGATTATGGTTTGCACTCCATTTTCTGTTTTTAAATTGAGTAAGGATAAATCGTTTTGCGCTAATTTTTCTTCAAAAGGTTTTGAAATTTTTTCTATTTGTTGCTGTGCTTTTTTCTCCATTAATGCTTTGTCTTGATTGACATCCTCGGCATCTAAAGCATCATTGAGTTCCTTGGTTATAAAATCAGCAAATTTTTTCATCCAACGTTTGAAGAATTTCGCTTCTCCTGCTTTTAAAGTAATTAATCGCGGTCGATCTGGCTGTTGAAAATTTGCCACGTAACAGTGTTCATACACATCAACCAATGGTGTCGGGTGATTGTGTAAGAACTCACTCACCATTTCCAAACGTCCCGTACCGTACAGCCCTTTGACAAATGCATTTTGTCCAAAAGCCCGTGATTCAATGGCGTATTCCAATGCTTGGATGGCTTGTTTTTGCCCTATAATTTCATTTATAGGCTTAACCTCTTGGGTGGTTTCAAAATTAAAATCATCACTGTTACAGTGCCAGCGGACTTGTTTCCAATTGAGTTTGGTATTATTTGTCATATTTCATTTACTATTGCTTGCATAAGTTATTATCTGATTATACATTCAAAAAAAAATATTTCGACTATTTACTATGAATGAACCAAACCCTATCGTTGTCCTTAAATTTGGCGGTACCAGTGTTTCAAATTTAAGCCGTTGGCAACAAATTTTAATGATTGTTCAACAACGCTTAAAACAAGGATTGCGTGTTATCATTGTTCACTCTGCCAAATCGGGCATTACCAATCTGTTGGAAAAATTTACCCAAAATTTGGATGTGGCTTTAATTACCGAAATCAAGACCTCTTTGCATCAACTTGCTAAAGAGTTGAATGTTAAAGCACAAATTAATACACAAATTGATAAATTGCACCAATTCAGTCAAAAAGATACACTTGATGCTTATGAAATTGCTCAGGTTTTAAGCTTTGGCGAATTGATGACTTCGTTAATTGCTTACGACTACTTAGCAACACAATTAACACTTGAAAAACTAAACCCAAAAAATATTTTTATCAGCCACACCGACGACAACCGTGCTTTGGCCACCCGAATTTTATCTGCTAAGTGCCACATAAAACCCATTGAATTTGAGTCTCAATGCGCCATTATGCCAGGATTTATTGCGGCAGACACAAAAGGAAATACCGTTGTTCTTGGTCGTGGTGGTTCGGATACGTCGGCTTGCTCACTTGCGGTTGCAGTCAATGCCAAACGCGTCGAAATTTGGACAGATGTGCACGGTATTTTTAGTGCCAATCCGCACGTTGTGCCTACCGCTTGCTTAATTGAGAAAATCGGCTATGAAGAAGCGCGTGAAATTGCTGCCAGCGGCGGTAAGGTTTTACACCCTCGCTGTATTTTACCCGCCGAACAAAACAACATCCCCATTCATATTTACAACACCCAAGATGCAAAAGCACATGGAACTATTATAAAAAAAGGTTACGAATCCACCTCACCACGTGTGCGTGCCATTAATGTTCGCCATAAAATAACCTTAGTGTCCATGGACTCAATGAACATGTGGCATCAAGCGGGTTTTATGGGGAAAATATTTGGTGTTTACGAAAAACTAGGCTTATCAATCGACATCGTGGTCACGGCTCAAACCAATGTAACCATCTCATTAGATACCGCTGATAACATCATCAGCCCGATTATTCTTGAAGAATTACATCAAATGCTCTCTGAGTTTTGCGAGGTCAAAATAATTAAAAATTGTTCAGCTGTCACCTTGGTTGGATACCGAATGCGAGCCTTATTGGGTGAAATTGCTCCAATAATATCCAGCTTTGCTGAACAACGCATCTACTTAACTTCTCAATCTTCCAATGATTTAAATACCAGTATTGTTGTGGATGAAGACCAAGCCGATAAACTTCTGATTGCTCTGCATGAAGCGTTGATAGCAACACACGGCAATCAATATGGGTTTGGAGCTACTTGGGAGCAACTTATTACTAAACAAGGTCAAAAAATGAATAAAAAACCAACGTGGTGGCAAGAAAATAAAGACAAATTAATTACACTTGCTCAACAAAATTCTCCGTGTTATGTCTATCACCTGGACACAATCGTTTATCAAATCAATCAACTTAAAAAGTTAACAAGCATTGATAAAATGTTTTTTGCCATGAAGTCTAATTCTAACCCTGAAGTCCTTAAAACCATTCATGCCAATGGTGTTGGTCTTGAAATGGTCTCACCTGGCGAGATAAATAGAGTTGAAAACACACTTTCAGGCATTCAAAAGGATGACCTGTTGTTTACCCCTAATTTTGCACCTATCCAAGAATACCAATTAGCCTTAGACAAAGGCCTGCATGTCACCATTGACAATAAATTTATATTAGAGAAATACCCCGATGTTTTTGCCAACCAATCATTAATATTACGCCTAGACCCAGGTCATGGCAGTGGCCACCACAAATATGTTCGAACCGCTGGGGAACACTCAAAATTTGGCATACACCATTCGGAACTTGTTGAAATAAAACAATTTTGCGACCAACACAATATTACCATTAAAGGTTTGCATTCTCATGCAGGTAGCGGAATTTTAGAACACCAAAACTGGGATAGAATCCTTGCTTATTTAACCGAGCAAATGCAAATATTCACTGACGTTACCATTATAAATATGGGCGGCGGTTATGGGATTACAGAAAATCCTTATGAAAAAGGTTTAGACATGCTCAAATTGAATGCCATTATTTCACGTTACAAGAAACAATTCCCGCAAGTGCAATTTTGGATGGAACCAGGACGTTATTTAGTGGCTAATGCAGGTGTATTGCTCGCCAAAGTAACGCAAACTAAAGTCAAAGGCAACAGCGGATATATTGGTTTGGAAACGGGCATGAATTCATTGATTCGCCCTGCACTTTACAGTGCTTGGCATAATATTGTCAATTTATCCAAATTGGATAAAACTCCTGAAATTACGGCAACCATAGTTGGACCCATGTGTGAAACGGGTGATATATTGGGTGTTGACAGAAAACTACCACAAACCGATGCGGGCGATGTATTTCTTATTGCCAACAGTGGAGCTTATGGCTTTTCGATGGCATCTCGTTATAACCTACGAGAACCAGCACAAGAAATTATTTTTGAATAAACTCAGTTAAAATATTAACGCAGTTGACGCAAATACCACCATTCAAAAAAGCTTTTTGCCCAATGGAATATTCGCAATGGCGGCAACACAAACTGTCTTTTTTCATTTCTGAGTGTAAATACGCCTTTGTTATTGCTATCAATTATGCACATTAACTCTGGCTTAAATGTAGCAATAGCGGGTTTGTCAGCAAGAGAATTTAGCAAATTTTCGGCTGCTGCTTCTGCCTGTAAGTCCGCCATATGGGCTTGTTTAGGCATCCATCCGGGGCCTTGAAAACTGCCCGAATCTCCAGCCACATAAACATTTTTCATCCCTTCGACTTCGCAGTGTTTTGTCGCCTTTAATAAACCGCCTTCTGATAGTGGTAAATCAGTATTTTTAAACCATTTATTACCCGTCATACCTGGCATAAATAGTATTAAATCCGCATGAAATTCACCGCCCTCTGTTTTGACTTTATCAGCTTGGAAACCTTTCATTTTATGACCTAAATGCGTCTCGATATTTAATTTTTTCATGCGTGACAAAATGCCTTCAACGGCTTTTTCTCCCATGCGAATTCCGGGTTTTGGTGCGGGACAAAAGAACACCAGTTTAAATTTATCCCGACGCTTTTCTGCTCGTAGTTGTTGATCTAAACCAAATAAAAATTCAAACATTGGTCCACCTCGCATGGCAGATTTTTCTTTCGGATTAGAGGCAAAACCAATGGCAATTGTGCCAGAATCCATGGCTTTAATTCTATCCCGTATCTTTTCAGCAGCCAAGATGCCTTCGCATGGTGTGATAGCGTGTTCAATGCCACTGAGTTTTTTGATAAAGCGACCCCCTGTTGCAATGATTAAACCATCGTTTTCTACCGTGCCATTAGTGGTTTCGACAACTCTGCCCGATTGTTTAATCCCACTCACGTGGGCAGCATGAAACTTGATATTGTATTTGCTTATAAAATTATCCAAAGGCACAATCAAATCACTGGCTTGACGGCGACCTGAGGGTATCCAAATTAAACTTGGCAAGTAGATAAATTCTTTGTTGGCTGCCACCAAGGTGATTTCGCAATTCTTATCAATTTTTCTTATCTGACGAACCGCTGTTAGTGCAGCAAAACCTGCACCTAGTATGGTAATTTTTTTCATAAGATTCAATTGCATTGGTTTTAAAGGAGTTATTGTAGAACAAATATGCACTCAAGCCAAGTTATATTAGATTGCACTAATATAACTTGGTTGTAATCTCCTGTATCTTGTTAACTTTTGGAAGTTAATTTATAGCTTGGGCGCATTTGATACAAAGAGTCGTGTAGGGCATGATTTTTAAGCGTTTTGGACTTATTGTTGCTCCACATTGTTCGCACTCTCCATAAACTCCTTGATTAATTCTTTGCAGCGCGTGTTTAACTTGCAATAACTCGCGTGATGTTTCGGTATAAATCCCTTCTAACACCTCATCATTTTCCGCCTCAACCGCAGCCTCTTCCCAATCATTGCTGCGTTTTTTCATAAGCGACAATTTAATTTCTTTAATCCTTTTTTCCAATTCCTTTTTAAGTTTTTTCAATTTCTTTTTTTGTGTTTGGTACATATCAATAACTCCTAATGAATAGGTTTATTATTTTAACGTATGCCCTATTTTTTAACCTTGATTAAAATCAAGCAATGCGCCTAACTGAAATGAGGTATTCTATGGTTGAGATGCGAGAAAGCACGGTGTTTAAGTGCTCAAAATCATTAACGCGTATGGTTAATTCTAAGTGATTTGTTCCGTGGTCTTTGTTGGGTTTTGCGACCAGAGCTTCTATGTTTGCTTTTAAGTTTGCCAACACTCCCGATAAGTCTTTGATAAAGCTTTTACGGTCATATGAGGTAATTTCAATATCAACAGGAAAGCTTTGACTGGTTTGGTTGCTCCAATTGACTGCAATAATCCGTTCAGGCTGTTCGCTCATCATGTTGATAAAATTCTCGCACGTCATGCGGTGCACACTCACTCCTCGTGTTCGGGTGATAAATCCCCCAATACTGTCTCCCAATACTGGATTACAACAACTGGCAGTGGTTGCCATGACATTGGCAAGTCCTTCAATGCTAAATGGTGTTGTTGCTTTGATGTCTTGCGATTGTGTTGGTTTTGTTAGTTTAAAATCTTCAGGTTGTTTGGGGCGTATCTGTTGTTCGGCTAAACGCAATATTTGATTGACGGAAATATCACCTGTGGCGATACGCGCATAAAGTTTATCCACGTCATGCAAGTTGTATTTTTGCAAAAACTGTTTTAAATCAACCGCTTCTAATGCAAACTTTTTTAACTCCTTATCCAAGGCTTCTTTGCCGACTATAACATTTTGGTCAAAATCATTTTCTCGAAACCAATGACGCACCTTGGCTTTGGCTTTGGCTGATTTTAAATAACCTGACTGTTCACTGAGCCAATCACGACTGGGTTTTGCTACTTTGGCAGTCATAATTTCGACACGATCGCCTGTTTCTAATACCGTAACTAAAGGAACAATTCGCCCATTAACTTTTGCCCCCCTTGTTCTGTGCCCAACTTCGGTATGCACATGGTAAGCAAAATCAACGGGGGTTGAACCCGCTTGCAAATCCACCACATCGCCATTGGGCGTAAAGACATAAATGCGCTCCTCTTCGGTTTCGTTTTCAAATTGGGCGATTAAATCATCGCTGTCTTTGTCATCCGATGCCAATAATTGCCGCATCCAATTAACTTTATTGTCGTAACTGACATCTTGTTTTGAGCCATCTTTGTAACGCCAGTGTGCTGCCACACCCAGTTCTGCATGTTCGTGCATTTCATGGGTGCGAATTTGCACCTCCATGGTTTTACCGCCTTTACCAATAACCACGGTGTGCAGTGATTGGTAGTTATTGCCTTTGGGCATGGCAATATAATCATCGAACTCTTTTGGAATATGTTTCCATAAAGCATGAACCATGCCTAAAACCGCATAACATTCGGACAAGTTATCCACTAAAACTCGAATGGCTCGAATATCATAAAGACCATCAAAACTTAAGTTTTTCTTTTGCATTTTTTTATAAATGCTATAAATGTGTTTGGGTCTTCCGACAATATCCGCCTTGATATGAACTTCAGCTAATTTTTTTTCCAATTGTTCGATAGAATAAGCAATAATCTCCTCACGAGCGGTGCGTTTTTCTGCCAATAACTTGGCTATTTTCTTGTATTGTTGCGGTTGTGAGAATCGAAATGAGTAGTCTTCAAGTTCCCACTTGACTTGCCAAACACCCAAGCGGTTAGCCAATGGAGCATGAAGTGTTTGGGTTAATTGTGCCAATTCTTGTTGCTGTTCAGATGGAAAATTAACCGCTGCTCGCAATAGGACTAACTGGTCTGCCAGTAAAATCAAAACCAAACGCACGTCTTTAATCATGGCAAATAATAACCGCCGCAAAGACTCACCATTTTTTTGCAGAGCTTGGGTATCTTGCATCCATTCCAACTGACTCACCTTGTAAATTTCATCCAAAATAAACAACACTTGTTCAGAAAATTTCTGGCGTTGCTCTGGAGTTAACTCATTGCCCGTTCTTAACACATGAAACAATAAAGCCGCCGTCAACACTTCGTCATCGGCTTTTAAATTAAACAGCACTTGAGTTAATTCAACTAGGTGATTTTGAGAAACAGATTTATTTTGCAGGATTAAGTCAAAAGAAACATTTTGAGCAATTTCCAACGCACACTTCAATGCCTCCAGTTTATCTGCAGGAAAATCAAAAACTTGGTCATCAAACCAATTGCTTAGTGTATTTGAATTCATTATGCTTTGGCAACATTCGTTAAATGAGTTGAAGTTGGTCGATAAGCCGGGTTCTGTGTCATTATTGCTAATGTGGTAATCATTCATCTGGACACTGCATCGCTGCATGCCTCAAGCAACCTACCCGAAAACTGCGCGGACCACGCATCACCATTTAAGGTTTGTTTTCCTATTTGGTCTTGCTCCCAGTGGGGTTTACCTTGCCATGAACTGTTACCAGCCATGCGGTGCGCTCTTACCGCACCCTTTCACCCTTACCAATCAATAAAGATTGGCGGTCTTCTCTCTGCTGCACTTGCCGTTAGCTTTCGCTACCCAGACGTTATCTGGCACTGCGTCCTGTGGAGCCCGGACTTTCCTCGATACATTAAAAAACATACCGCGATTACCTGACCAACTTCAAGGATTGATTATGGGTTTTATTGCGGTAAATACAAGGATTTTGTGTTGAATTAGGGATTATTTGATTTGTTATTTTGAGATTCGCTTTTATCCTCTAATTTATTATGGATTTGATAAAGTGTTTCATCAATGCCTTCGAGTGCTTTTGCGATTCGAAAAATAGTAAAGATGAGTTTGAAAATAAAATAAACAAAGGCAATAGCAATGGCCAATTGTGCAAATACAACCTATTGCATGTTCATTGCTTAACCTTTGTTAGTTTATTTGTTTGGAGTCGAACTTTTCTGGCTTCTTGGATTGTTTTGGGATTATTTGATAGTAAACGCAAAGACTCTGAAATATCAGTTAAAACCGTGTACATTTTAAACAAGGCAACTGCAATTATTACCAAAATAACAAAAAGTATTATTTCCATGTTCTTTCCTAAAAAGTAAGAATAACCATTGTATACTATACCACTAGCAATGTAAAACTTAGGACAGTTCTTTTTTCATTATCAAAAGATTACCATAGCCATCTTTAGGTGTGGCAAATTCCCAAGAATCCATAACACTATCGATGATATTTATTCCCAATCCTCCTGGGCGTGTTTGGGTTAAGTCACGGGGTTTTATGGAGTTATCGTAGACCAAGGATGCATAATCGCGCAGATAAAAAACCAGTGTGTTATTTTGTAATTTGAAAGATAAATCAATTTTTCCTGTTTCATCATTATTGTAGGCATGGCGATAGATATTGCTGACCGCCTCATCCAAACACAACACCAACTGCTGTTCTGTTGCGGCATCAAATCCATTTTGCAACACCACTTCTGAAACTTTTGCCCTAACCATTTTTAAGTTCACAGGGTCTGCCATAAAACTTATTCCATCCAGATAAGTTTCGTGCACGTTGTCTCTTTTTTCAACCAACAATAAAGTTGCATCATCCGCCAGTTGTTGTCTGCGAACGTAGGTTATGATTTTACCCACCCTGACTTCTGCAGATTCTGCTTCAACTGTTTTGATATACTCAATTAAACCTTCTGTTCCTAAATGTTCACCATTTTCAAGGCGTGCATCAGTTAAGCCGTCAGTCAAAAAGTATAAACCGCCATCACCAATGGAGGTTTCTTGTTCTGGAAAGTCTAAATCCGCATCAATTCCCAGTGGTGGAGCATTGGCAATCCACGAATGAATACTGCCACTGTCGGAACATTTATGAATCACTGGTGGCAAGCCCGCATTGGACCACACCACTTTATCTTGTTTGGGGTAAAAATAACCCGCTGCCACACAAACAAACATGCCGCGAGAAGAATTTTCACACAACTCTTTATTGGCTTTTTTAAGCCATTGTGAAGGCGGCAAGCGGTCTTTACCAATCCACCTTAACAAACTGCTGGCTCGCACCATTAACATGGATGCATCCAAGCCCTTTCCTGAAACATCACCAACAACAAACCCGACACAGTCTTCTCCAAGCGAAAAATAATCGTAAAAATCTCCCGAAACCTCATAAGCAGGAACATTGGATCCCACCACAGGGAAAGGGGGTTTTTTTCGTGCTGGTAATAAAGAACGCTGCAAGCGACGGGCTAACGTTATTTCTTTTTTTAAGCGATTTTGTTCAACCAATTTAAGCGTTAAACGAGCATTATTAATCGACAAGGCAATCGGAGATGCCAGTAGTCGTAATATATCCCTATCACGGTTATCAAAAAATATGCCTTCTTCTTTATTTAACACTTGCAGAACACCAATATTTTCTCCAGCAGCAATTAACGGTGTACACAAGACTGATTTTGTTTCAAACCCTGTTAGTTTATCAACTTGACAGTTATAGCTGTCATCTTGCTTGGCATCTCGTATCAATTGGCACTTGCCTGAGTTTAATGCCGCTCCGACTATACTGTTATTAACATCCACATCAATGCCTTTTATATCAACTGGACCAAAGCTGGCTCGACAGATTAATTTTTTATTTTTACTGTTGTATAAAAATACCGAGGCTGCTTGTGCATCCATATAATCAGCAATTTTTTCAACAGCATAACTTAAGGTTTCATCAATATCTAAAGATTGGACAAAGGCTTGTGATAAATCTGCAAGAAGTTTAAGTTGATCAAGTGTCCCTGCTGAGACTTCTGCCTCATCAATTGCGGGCAAAGACGCCTCTTGGCTAAGTTTCATTGTTCTTCTCTTTGATTTTTTGTTTTCTTTTTTTCTTTAATCCAGCAAAAGTAAACAATATGCCGAACAATGCATAACCTGAAAAAACGACAAACAATACTTTTGCAGGCGCTATAGTTAATAAAACAAAAACAAAAACCAAAAGCAACACCCATACAAAGGGAACCGACTCTTTAAAGGGAAGTGTCTTAAAAGAATAATACCGAAATTTGGAAACCATTAACAGCCCAGAAATCAAAGTCACCACGAGAGCAACATAACGCAATGATTCTCCGGTAAAACCATGATCAACAGCCACCCACACAAAAGAGCTGAGTAAAGCCGCCGCCGCAGGAGATGGCAGTCCTTGGAAATAAGCCTTATCAATGGTACCAATTTGAACATTAAATCGTGCTAATCGCAGTGCCCCACTGACGGCATAAATAAAAGCGACCAACCATGCGATTTTTGCCATAAGAGGGTGAACATTGACAAAGGAATGCAACGACCAGTTATACATAAGTAAAGAGGGTGCCAAGCCGAATGAGATTAAATCGGATAAAGAGTCATATTGTTCTCCAAACTCACTTTGAGTATTGGTCAAACGCGCGACTCTTCCATCAAGTCCATCAAGAAGTGCCGCAATAAATATTGAGATGGCTGCAATTTCAAATTTGCCATTAATTCCTGCAATTATGGAATAATAACCCGCAAAAAGTGCGCCTGTAGTAAATAAATTAGGTAAAAGGTAAATGCCTTTGCTTCGAAGTTTTGTAGGGTCTGTCATTCTCTATTCTTTATAATTAATATTAATATAAAGCATTTTACCACAAAAAAACCTGCGTAAGTTAACTACACAGGTTTTTACTTATTTGAAATTATAAACTAAATTTAAGTCAATTTAATTTACACTTAAAAATTTAAGCACGGCTTCTTTTATACCCAAACACAAGTAACACAAGGAACAAAGAAATTAAAGCATATAAACTTAAGCTTGGCACTGGTGTTGGTGGAGCTAATATTGCAGCAGGCTCTTCTCCTGTAATAACAATATCATCAACAGACACTTGTGCGCCATCATTTCCTGTTAATCTAAATGCAATTTGCAAATTACTAGCTGGTCCTGGAATATTGGCAGTAAAGTCTATCTGAGTAGCTGTCAATGTAAAGCTTGCAGGCCAATCATCATCTAAACGCTTTAATAAAACATCGTCTCCACCCCCTATTCCATCAACAACCAACATTACATCTAAGTCGCAATTATCATTATTATCACGACACCAAAAAATACTACCTAAATGATTAACATCAACAAGACCTGATGCTGCTTGGAAAACAGGTGAAACCAACCATTCATCTTGATTATTTAAATTAGCATCAAATAGAACAGAGGCACTTGAAGCTCCTGTTAAAGGGTTGGTTGTTTCTTCAGACCATGTTTCGTCAACATTTAATTGAACAACTGTCCAACCAGCTCCAGGAAAACCTGCTTCAAAGTCATTTGCTGCAAAGGTCACAGTTGCTTGCGGTTGATGAACCCCTGCAATAAAAACCTGTCCATTAGAAACGCCTGCCACTTTATCTTGATTACTATCTGCCATGACAAAAGAAGCCGTCATCATCAACATCAATACAGTACATATTTTCATTTTACATTCACTCTCTTATAAATTAAAAATCAAATTATATCACTGCACCGCAGTTATAACAATTAATTTACCATGTCTTTGTTGTATTTTTTTTTAGAATCTTGGTATTATAAACTTTGAATTTAACACACAATCAATTATGGTACAAAAATCAACCAAACTTAAAGGCGTATGCTACGACATTCGCGGTCCCGTGTTAGATGCGGCAATTGAACTCGAAAAACAAGGGCATAAAATATTAAAACTCAATATAGGCAATCCTGCGGCCTTTGAATTTGATGCACCCGATGATATAGTTAAAGACTTAATCAATAACCTTCCCCAAGCCGAAGGGTATTGCGATTCTAAGGGCTTATACTCTGCTCGAGTGGCAATTTTTCAACATTACCAACAAAAACTTGCAGATTTACAGTTTGAAAACATCTTTATTGGCAATGGCGTCAGTGAACTTATACTCATGTCGATGCAAGGCTTGCTTAATGATGGAGATGAAATTTTAATTCCCTCACCTGATTACCCTTTATGGACTGCCGCGGTTAATTTATCAGGCGGCAAAGCGCTTCACTATTTATGCGATGAAGATCGAGATTGGGAACCCAATATTGATGATATTAAAGCAAAAATCACACCCAAAACCCGTGGTATTGTTGTTATCAACCCCAATAACCCAACTGGTGCTGTTTATTCCAAAGAAACATTGCTTGAAATTATTGAAATCGCACGCCAACATAAGTTAATTATCTACAGCGACGAAATATACGATAAAATTATCTATGATGGCACTGAATTTACCTCAATCGCATCCTTAGCCGATGATGTTCTTTTTGTTACCTTTAATGGCTTATCTAAGAACTACCGAGCCGCTGGATACCGCACAGGATGGATGGTATTAAGTGGCATAACAAACACTGCCAAAGATTATATTCAAGGACTTGAAATTATTTCATCCATGCGTTTATGCGCCAATGTACCGACTCAATTTGCCATCCAAACAGCATTAGGAGGTTACCAAAGCATAAATCAATTAATCGCTGGAGAGGGCAGATTAAATCAGCAGCGTTTAACTGCCTACGAAATGATTAATCAAATTCCCGGCTTATCCACCACCAAACCCAAAGGGGCTCTTTATTGTTTTGTTAAAGTCGATACAAAAAGATTCAACATCACCAATGATGAACAAATGGTGTTGGATTTATTAAAACAAAAACAGATATTACTTGTCCATGGAACAGGTTTTAATTGGAATAAACCAGACCATTTTAGATTGGTATTCTTACCCAACAAACAGATATTAAGCCAAGCATTAAACCGCATGAAAGATTTTTTTAGCCACTACAAACAAAGGTAAAACATGTCAGGAACACAAAGAAAAAACATCCGCAAAGGCACAAACGTAAGTGTCGTACAAAAGAACCACCAACGCAGTGGCGAACTCACCCAAGGAATTGTCAAAGATTTACTAACCAATTCAGCAAACCACCCTCACGGCATAAAAGTACGGCTTGAATCTGGCATTGTTGGACGAGTTAAGCAAATACATTAAACATAATTAGAGAAAAATCAACGGATTTATGCTATAAATACACACACCAAACATTAAGACAATAAAATTATGAAAATATTCACCCTTATTTTAGCTTTATTTATCATGACGCAAGCGAATGCCAAAAAGTTTTACAAATGGGTTGATGCTGACGGCAACACCCACTATTCTGAAAAAAAACCAGCCAATAAACAAACATCAGAAGTCAAGGTTTATGCCAATACACCAACAGGTGCCCAAACAACTTACCAATCCAGAAAAGATAAAGAAAAAGCAGCGCAAGAAGAAACCAACTCTGAGCTAACTCAAGAACAAAAAGACGTCGAAGAATACAATAAAAAGGAAAAAGAACGTGTTCAAAAAGCACAAGACAAAGCCAATTGCAAGATTGCTAAGAAAAACCTTGCAACGCTGCAAGCAACCGTGCGAGTGCGTCAGAAAGACCCAACCACGGGAGAATACATTCGTCTGGATGATACACAGCGATTAGAGATGATGAAAAAAGCAAAACAAGCCATAAAAAAACTGTGCCATTAACCCCATGAAAACATTCCTTCTGCTAATAACACTCGCAACCACCAGTTGCCTAGCAGAAGGAAAATATTACAAATGGATAGATAAACAAGGCAACATTCATTATTCTGAAAACAAACCTGAAAACAACCCATCTTCAGAAATAAACATCATCACTTCAAAACCAACTTCTGAAATGTCAACTAGTGAGCCAAAAGGAAAATCTGATCGAAAAAAAGAAACCTCCTATAAATTAGAAAAATTTGCTGAACAAGATCAGTACAGAAGAGAAAAAGAAAAGGCACGTAAGCGAAGGTGTCGTGATGCTAAAAAATCCATGAACAAACTAAAAGCATCGTTTGTCCCATATAGTATTGATACCAGGTCAGGTGGTAGAATCTACCCATCTTCACGAACAGCATCAAAAATAAAAGCACGGCAACAAGAACGCATTCGAAAAAAACAAATTCTGGTATCTACAGCATGCAAAAGAAAGTGAAATCAATGAAAAATCTTACAAAATTATTAATGTTACTGGTTTATATTACAACCTCAACTACTTTTGCCTCAGAAAAAATTTACAAATGGGTCGATGCCAATGGGCAAACGCATTACACCACGAAAAAGCCTGAAGATAAAAACTCACAAGAAATGAATATTCGAGTAGCAAAACCACGACCGTCTACCGCACCTCAAAATAACGAAGAAGAAGAAAAGGTAACCGCAAGTGAACGTTTTGATGAATACCGCAAACAAAGAGAAAACAAAAAAAAGAGAAATGCCGCTAATAAAAAGAAATGCAATAAAGCCAAAGCCACACTGGCCCGCTTTAAAGAACAGGTTCGCTTCTCTCGAACTACCGCTGATGGTAAAAAGCACTATTTAGAAGATTCACAAAGAGAAGAAATATTAAAAGCATCCAATCAAGCCATAAAAAAATACTGTAAATAATATGAAAAGAAGAAATTTAATCAAAGCACTGGGTGCTGCAACCGTAGCTACCACATTATCTGCCTGTAAACCAAAAGAACAAAACTGTGGGACAACACAAAGCTCAAACAAAATCCACAAGTGGAAAATGGTCACAGCTTGGCCGAAAAACTTTCCAGCACTCGGCACTGGCGCTAACTTTTTGGCTGAAAAAATCACCACAATGTCAGGTGGACGCATTACTGTTTCGGTTTACGGTGGTGGTGAACTTGTTCCACCTCTTGAAGTCTTTGATGCCGTTTCGGCAGGCACTGCGCAGATGGGACACGCGGGCAGTTATTATTGGAAGGGTAAAGTACCAGAGGCTCAATTTTTTGGTGCGGTTCCCTTTGGTATGAATGCCCAAGAAATGAATGCGTGGTTATATCATGGAGGTGGTTTAGAGCTGTGGACCCAGCTGTATTCAAAACACAATCTCGTTCCCTTCCCTGTTGGGCAAACTGGCGTACAAATGGGTGGCTGGTTTAATAAAGAAATTTATAGCATGGCGGATATTCAAGGACTGGTCATGCGCATACCAGGGCTTGGTGGCGAGGTTTTTAAACGTGCAGGAGGCTCTCCAAAGTTATTGCCTGGTTCGGAATTGTTCACCTCTTTGCAAACAGGCAATATTGATGCCACCGAATGGGTCGGACCCTACAATGATTTAGCCTTTGGCTTTTATCAAGCAGCAAAATACTATTATTACCCGGGTTGGCACGAACCAACGGCTTGTTTGGAAGGCATAGTCAATAAAGAAGCCTATGATGCGTTAGAAGATGACTTAAAAGAAATCATCAAAACCGCTTGCATGTCTGCCAATCAAAACATGCTATCAGACTTTACCGCAAAAAATAAAACCGCACTGGACACACTCATTAATAAACATAACGTACAACTGCGTCAATACCCAAAAGAAGTCCTAGAAGAATTTAAAAAACACGCACAAATAGTCTTTGATGAAGTGGGTAATACCTCAAAAATGGGCAAACGTATCTACAACTCCTACAAAACTTTTGCCACGCAAACCAAGAGTTGGCTAGATATATCTGAAAAAGCTTATTTTGAAGCGCGATAATTTTTTATTGTAGTGGAGCTGCACTTGTGTGTGCTCCTTGCAAACAAAGTAAATAATAACAATTCAGACACATAGATCTGCTGCCACATAGAGAAAATACAGTATTTACATCAATGAAAATTTTCAATCTCAGTCCATTCGTCAAAAACCAATTTGAACAAAACCCGCATCTGTATGATTTGTGTAATAAACCGTTAAATTTACCAAGTGATTGGATTGATTTTCAAAATAAAAATTCACATCTGGATATATTCGCCTTAGCGCGAAAATATCGCCAATCACGATTGGCGTTAATTGCGGCTCAAGATTCGTTAACTCTTAATCCACAAGACCACATTCACACACTCAAGCAAACAAGTGCCTTAGCCAATTTATTAATCACTTATGCTTATCAACAAGCACTGGCAGAAATGCAAATAAAATACGGTGAGGTATTAAATGCGACCCATGATAAACAAAGCTTTATCATCTTCGCATTAGGTAAACTTGGCGGCAATGAACTGAACTATTCATCGGATGTAGATTTAGTTTTTTGTTATTCTGGTGCGGGTCAATCCAATGGCAACAAATGCCTTGATGCCCAAAGTTATTTTAACCGCTTAGGGCGACGCATTATTCAAATTTTGGATAGTGTCACATCAGATGGTATCGTCTACCGTGTCGATATGCGCCTTCGTCCTTTTGGGTCGGCTGCGCCTTTAACTTGTTCGGTGCACAATTTATTGGCGTACCTCGAAAGTGAAGGACGAGATTGGGAACGGTATGCGTGGTTGCGTGCCAGCTTTGTTGCAGGTGATGAAGACTTGGCAAACGATACACTCAAACAAATCCAGCCCTTTATTTACCGCAAGTATTTGGATTATTCCATCTTTGAATCCTTGCGACAAATTAAGGCACAAATCCAACGCCAACAACTCGATGACCAAGATAATCTTAAACTTGGGGTTGGTGGCATTCGAGAAATTGAGTTTATCATTCAAACCCTGCAAATGACTTTTGGTGGGCGTAATAAACTCCTGCGTGACAACGATTTATGGCAACAAATGCATAAATTGTGCGAGTTTAAACACATCAGTGTAAAGGATTTGCAACAGCTTACAGGTGCTTGGTTATTTTTACGGCGACTTGAAAACCTCTGCCAAATAATTCACGACAGAGACTCGCATCACTTGCCGAAAGAAACAAAACACCTCGCCTTGTGTATGGGTTTGAAAAACACAGAGGAATTAAATCAAAGTTTAAAAACACATAGAGACAATATTCACGCTATCTTTCAACAACTGTTTTTAAGTAATAAAGTTGAAAATAAAAATGAACGACCACACCCGCAAATCCAACTGATAAAAGATGAAATATCAGTCCGAAATTACCCCAAAACTATCAAACATAAAATTTATTCTGCCCTTGATGCCATTACTAGTTTATTGTCTGGATTTGAAAACCAAGATGAAATTATTAAGCGTTACGCGCAAGTCATCCAGTCCGTCAGTAAAAGACAAAGCTACCTATCAATGCTGGTGGAATCTCCTTTAATTTTACAAAAATTAATTGCCCAAATATCTCACAGTAGTTATTTTTCAACTTGTATCGCTAAGACACCCTCGTTATTGGAAGTTTTATTTGATGAATTTGATGAACATGATTTTGATGTAAAACAACAATGGCAAATATTTTCTAAAATGCATGATACTGCTGACACTGAAGAACAGTTGGAGTTGTTAGCTCAATTTAAACAACGCATCCAATTTAAAGCCATCATGGCATATATTGATGAATTACACAATACACTACAGACCTGTGAAATTTTAACTTTCTTAGCAGAGTTTATCTTATCGCAAGTCATTAAAATTTCATGGCAAGAAACACAGTCAAAAATACCAAACACCATTCAAGCTGATGATTTAATTATCATTGCCTATGGTTCGATGGCAATGAAAAGCATGCACCTTAATTCAGATTTTGATTTGGTATTTGTACTGGCAGGTGATATCAAAGATGAAAACTACAAATTTATTATGCGTTGGATAAAGCGTATCATTCACTTTTTATCTATCCAAAGTTACTCAGGAAACCTCTACCAACTTGATACCCAATTGCGTCCTAATGGAAAATCTGGTGCGGCAATTGTCAGCCAAAGCAATTTTGAAAACTACCAAAAAAATGAGGCTTGGACATGGGAACACGCAGCATTAATCAAAACACGAGCGGTTTACGCAACGCCTGAACAACAAAAGTGGTTTAATACCCTACGCGAAGAAATATTAACCCAAAAAAGAGATGCTTCAAAAGTTAATAATGACTTAGAAGAAATGACAAAAAAGATGCAATTACTGGATAAAAAACACCACAATGAATTTAAGCAATTGAGTAAAGTTTTAATTCAAGCCAATAAAAACCCTGAAATTATTAATTCGATTGCAATAGATTTAAAAAAGATTACCACTAAATTAAACCAATCAATCATCCAATAACGAATCAATAATCGGGCAATTATCAATGGTGTATTGTTCGCCTTTGCATTTAACAATCATATCATTGAGTGCCGATTGCAGGTTTTTTAGTTCATCAATCTTGGATTGCACTTTACGGTATTGCACCATTGCCAAGGCCTTGACCTCACCACAAAAATGATTGGGTTCATCAATAAAGGTCAACAACTCTTTAATCTGTGCAATAGAAAAACCTAATGAGCGGCATTTGCGAATAAATTTTAACCGTTTTAACTGAACTCTACCATAAATCCGATGCCCACCTTCGGTTCGGGCTGCTTCTGGCATCAGTTTAATTTTTTCATAATAATGAATGGTTTCAACCTTACACTCACTTTGTTTGGCAATTTCGCCAATAGAATAACGTAATTTTTCCATAAAACTCTTGAACCTAAAGTTACTAGAGGTTTTATAATAGCTTAAATTTAAAAAGAAAGAAACATGACAGAAATAATTTTACAATCTAAATTAACTTGCCCACACTGCCAACACAGTGAGGAACTGACCATGCCAACCGATGCCTGCCAATGGTTTTATGAGTGTCCTAGTTGCCATAAAATACTGGAGCCAAAAAAAGGCGATTGCTGTGTCTTTTGCTCTTATGCAACCGTGCCTTGTCCGCCGATTCAAGAAGGCGATGATTGTTGTAAAAAGGAGAGTTGTTGTGGATAAATCATGGTATCGCTGGCTCACACTTTTTACCACAAGTGGCACGCTACTTTGTTGTGCTTTACCAATACTCTTGGTGTCTTTGGGCTTAGGTTCGGTGGTCGCTAGCATGAATTATAATATTCCTGGCATGTTTTGGTTAGCCCAACACAAATATTGGACACTTGGATTATCTTCCCTTATGCTTGGGTTTTTAGCGTGGATGATATGGCGACCCAATCAATCCTGTCCGAGTGACCCAGAGCTTGCCGCTTACTGCGAGTCCAGTAAAAAGTGGAATAAACGCATTTTTTGGCACAGTGTTATTATTTGGTCAACTGGATTCTTTTTTAGTACACTTTTACTCCCTTTACGAAACTTATTAGGAATATAATTATGAAAACAATTTTATTAATAACCACACTATTCTTATCAACTATTGGCTTTGCACGAACTGTTGAAGTGGATGTGCATGGCATGACTTGTGCTTTTTGTGTCGATAATCTACAAAAGCGTTTTGGCAAGATGGACAGCGTTATCTCGGTTGATGTCAGTTTAAAAAACAATAAATTGATGTTAGTCACAAAAGGCGACAAGCCAACGGTAGAAATGATAAAACAATCCATTTTAGATGCAGGTTTTACGCCCGTTAAAGTCACTGAAACAAAGTGAAGATAAACAAGTATTTAGCGTTACCTCTCGTTTTTTCACTTTCGCAAACCTATGCAATGGGTCTGCGTTCATTTGTGGCATTACCAATAAACACAGGTGGTGGTGTGGTTCGTTTTTTAAACGATTATAACTTTGATGCAAACACTGATGTTTTCATCAGCGCCTTAGCTTATGGCATTTCACCCAAACAAAGCCTATTTTTTGCTTTACCAACACGATTAAACCCAACAGGGGCTCAGCGTTTAGGTGACTTTTCTGCTCTTTATCGACACACCTTGTTCCAAAAGGATAATGCCAATGGCACGAATCGATTAGGGTTTTTAGGGGGTTTTGTCTTGCCAACATCAAGCAAACGAGACAGTGCGGCTCAAGCTGGGTTTGTTTTTACCCGTTACCACAACCGTTATGAAATAGACGTTGATGCACTTTACCAAAAAGGTTTTGATAACCGTGGTGATAGCGGTCGTTATGATGTGTCATGGCAATACCGCATTAACCCTAAAATATTGCCTGAATGGGGTATCTCCAATCAACTTTTCACCGTGCTAGAACTTAACGGTCGCTGGCAACAAGGCAATAGCACTTCACAACAACTCACCGCTGGATTAACTTGGGCAAAAGCCAAATACGTAATTGAAGGGGGATTTGTTAAAGAACTTAACCACCGTGAGGATACGCATTTTGTATTGAGTACACGATTTCACTTCTGACTTTTGCATTTTTAATTGAGCCTAGCATTTATTCATGCTACCATTTTGTTTTAATCTGTGGGAGAGATTGTGAGCGAAGTAAAATGTAACATCAATGCAAAAGAAGGCATTGTCACTATTGATAATCAAGCAATGGTTTTTCATTGCAATCATTTTAATCGCAACTTGCAAGCAACTATAGAAAATTGTCGTCACATCGATAATAAAAAAATATTGATTAATTCGGCTGCTGAAGTGACCTTTTTGGGGCTAATGCAACATTTTGTTGAAAACATGGATATGACCACTTCTCAAAGGCTAGAGTATGCTGAGTCAGTCTATAAATATTGTGGATTTGGATTACTGCCTTTGTCCCAAGTTGAAATGGAGAATTTTGATTTAACCATCAGTCATAGTCATTACGGTAGAGCCTTAGCGTTAAATTTTGAAAAACGCCATCAAGCAGGGGAATATTTTGATTTAGGCTTTGCCATAGGTGCCTTAAGTGCTAGTTTTATGCAGCCTTTTAACGGCTCTCTATCAAAAAACTCTATCTCAAAAGGCAATTCGACCACGACTATTCACATCAAAAAAAGTGAAGACTTTCGTTATTTATTTGAATTGGATTTATACAATGAATACAAAGCGGAATCCAAAGGCATTACTGCAGAAATTCCAGCTCGTATAACTGGTGATAATATAGATGAAGACACCATAATCTCAGCAGTGAGCCAAGCGCCTTTGTTCGGCAATGAGCAAGGACTTATTCCAGCCTTTGGCGTAGAGTTGACTCGCCACTATGCCGATTATTACAATTTAATTTCATTCCATTTTGAACAACAATTAACAAAAAAACTCGAGCAACGCCCTGCTCTAACCGATTTAATTGTTTATGATTACCCTGCTCTGTTTTATTACCAACAATACATTGATATGGAAGGTATGGCGCTTTCTCGCACTTTACTCATTGAATCAGGTCATATTTGTGGCTTCAACACCATGGGAGGGATTATGAATTCCGATGTCTGGGATAATTTAATTATGCCCATGATAAAAACCCACGAAGATTGGTTGCATGGGATTATCGCTGCCATTAACGCTTTGGGCTGGGGCATTTGGCGTGTTATTGAACTTGTTGCTGGTGAAAAACTGGTATTAAGAGTCTATCGGCCTTATGAGTCTTTGGGTTATTTACGCAAATTTGGTTTAGCCGATCACCCGGTTGATTATCTAGTTGCAGGTGTTGGTGCTTCACTGATGAATTTACTTTACGAAGGCGATATTACCAAAAAGCCAACGCTTGATTTGGATTATTACCACAAAGTCAACCGTTCAAAAACTTCTTTTTGGAGTGAACAAAGTGCCTGTGTCGCCATGGGTGATGACTATTCTGAAATTTGTGTCACACGAATGAAACGAGGGTAATTGTTGAATACACCAACCTTCCCAATCAAGCAAGCCAACACACTTAACCTGAAATTTGACGAGCAAAACAATGCTTTTTCGAGCAATTATTCAGACATCTATTTTCAACCAAGTATTGGCTTAGACGAGAAGAAACACGTTTTTTTGCAAGGAAATGATTTACCCGCCAACTGGCACGGTAAAGAAAGTTACACCATTGCCGAAACAGGTTTTGGTACTGGCTTAAATTTTTTGAACACCTTAAAACTCTGGGATAAAACAACAACAATAGACCAACACTTACACTACATAAGCTGCGAGTTGCATCCATTAAATTTACAACAACTCAAAACAGCTTTGTCGCAATTCCCACAATTAAGCCAATATACCGTACTTTTAATCGACAATTATCCTCAAAATTTTCTCTATGGTTTCCATCGATTGCATTTTAAGTCACAAAACACCACTTTAACTCTAATCATCGGTGATGCCACTAAAGCCTTGCAACAACTTAATACCCACGTTGATGCTTGGTACTTAGATGGCTTTGCACCCAGTAAAAATCCAGACTTGTGGGATGAAGATTTATTTAAATCCATTGCCAATTTATCACGCCTTGGCACAACCGTTGCGACTTATACTGTTGCCCGAAAAATTAGGGACAACTTAGAATCTGTTGGTTTTACCATAAAAAAAGTCAAAGGCTTTGGGCAAAAACGTGAAATGCTCACCGCCACCATGACATCAGAATACAAAATACCTGAAAAACAACCATGGGCACAAACGTTCAAAGCCAAAAATGCAAAGACATATACCATAATCGGAGCTGGTATTGCAGGTTTAACTTTGGCACAGAAATTATGTGATGCAGGTAAACATGTCACGCTTATTGATAGACAAAAACAACCATGCTTAGAAACATCAGGAAATCCACAAGCCATGGTCATGCCCTCCTTTACCTTAAATGATTCGGTTGAAGCACGCTTTTACTTATCCGCTTTTTACTACGCTATTAGGCATTATTCACCTAAGAACTATCATGGTGTTGGTGTTTATGAATTGGCTTTTAATGACAAACAGAAACAATGGCAAGATAAATTGTTACAAAATTTTGATTTACCTAAAGGTTTAGTAAAAAAGTTTCAACAAGGACTGCTTTACTCAACAGCCGGATGGCTTGATACCCAAGGACACGCCAAAAGTGTATTTAAACAATTACAACAAAAGCCCAATTTTTCTTACCTGCAGGAAGAAATTAACTTAATTGAGCATCAAGACAATTTATGGCTGTTAAAACAAAATCCACAAGTTGTACACACAACTGATTGTTTGGTGCTTGCTAATGGAATTGGCATTAAAAATCTATTAGCAGAATACCAGTTACCAATCCAGCCCAAATACGGGCAAATTAGTTGTTTTAAATCAGAAAATGCCAATAAAACAATTGCAAACAGCCCGCACATTCTATTAGGCAGAGGTTATATTACACCGAGTTGGCATGGCGAACAAATCATGGGAGCAACCTTTGACCACATGGATAAAAACGATTGGTTTAAACCGCCACAAATCAATGATAAGCACTGGCAAAGAAATAAAGAATTATGGAATGACACGCCTTATGAGGCTTTATTAGCAAAAATGACATCTCATCAATCACGCGCGGGAATCCGTGTCACCACTCCCGATCATTTGCCCATTTGTGGAGCAGTCATTGACCAACAACAATTTAAACAAGATTACCACGATATTAGGCATGGCAAGTCATGGAAACACTACCCACAACCACTGCACGCCAATAATCTGTATGTTTTTACTGGACTGGGTTCGCGAGGGTTTACCAGTGCACCTTTATTAGCTGAATCTTTGAGTAATCAAATTTTAGGGATGCCACAAGTGTTAAGCAATGAATTACAAAAAGCGACAAATCCCAATCGTTTTTTATTTAAAACTTTAAAAAAAAGCAGGTGAATCCACCTGCTTACTTAGTTTCTTTGTCTTTAGCAAATTTATAGAAGTTTTCATTTAAATACTGAACAACGTTTTCTTCGTCTTCTTCAAACCACGAAGATCCTGTTACGCCCACGCATCGACTGACTTGTTTTTTTAATGCCGCTAAGTCATTGACCTTGCGTTCTTTTGCTGGACGAGTAAAAACACTGCTGTCATGGCATTTGGTGCAATCTTCCTCGTACATGGATTTTGCTTCTTCTGCATCATAGGCAAAAGAATTAACACTAATGGTTAATAACGCGATTAAGAATATATTTTTCATAACTGTTGCCTCTTTAATGTGATGTAATTTATTCAACGGTGTTAATAGTATAGGAGCAAATCCAATAAATCAAATAAATAAGTGTTAAATCTCTTGCAATTGCGTTGGTGTTATACTATAGTAGCACACCAAGACAAAAATAAAAGTGAATCTTATGAAAACAGCTATCAATCAATCTGTAACAGTTTTATCCCTGTTTACCCTTGCTTTTGGCGCTACACTGGCTATCGCATGGGCAATAACTTCTGTTGTTTATCCTTCACAAGAAATGAACAAGGAAACCTTCAACAATAAAATAATATTGCACGTTGAAAGAGAAGTTAAACAAGATTTTACTCGTGCATTCAAATACCTTATTCCAAGATTGAAATAGAGTATAATAATGAATTATCAGTGGAACGACAAAGAACCCATCTATTTGCAACTCAAAGATCAGATTCGCAACATGATTTTGGTGGGTGACTTAAAAGAAAATGAAGCACTGCCTTCAGTACGCAAAGTGGCAGCAGATTATAAACTCAACCCCATTACTGTTTCCAAAGCGTGGCAGTATTTGGTTGATGAAAATTTGGTTGAGAAAAAACGTGGGCTTGGCATGTTTGTCAAAGAACACGCCAGAGAACAATTATTAGCCTCAGACCAAGAACGTTTCTTAGTCAAAGAATGGCCGCAAATTAAGCACAGAATTATTGATTTAAAACTGGATGTCGAAGTTTTAATCAACTCGTTAAAAGAATTAACAGGGGAGTACAAATGACTCAAATTATTAAAGCCACAAACTTATCCAAAAGTTATGGCAAGTTTCAAGCCTTAAAAAACATCAACCTGACCATTGGTAAAGGTAAAATAGTGGGGCTCATTGGCCCAAATGGTGCAGGCAAAACGACACTGCTCAAATCATTGCTTGGTTTAACAGCCTATGATGGTGATTTAGAAGTGATGGGTATTAGTCCATTCAAAGATCGAGCCAAATTAATGGAAGACATTTGTTTTATTGCCGATGTCGCTGTTTTGCCCGATTGGATTAAGGTTAATGAAGTGCTTGATTTTGTCGAACAAACGCACCCAAAGTTTTCGCGCACTAAAGCCGAATCCTTTTTGAAAAAAACCAAATTAGGGGCCAAACAAAAAGTAAAATCCATGTCTAAAGGCATGGTGGTTCAACTGCATCTTGCTATTGTGATGTCAATTGAAGCTAAATTACTCGTCTTAGATGAGCCAACTTTAGGCTTGGATATTATTTACCGCAAAGATTTTTACGATAATTTACTTAACGATTATTTTGATAACGAACGCACCATTATTATTACCACCCATCAAGTAGAAGAAATCGAACACATCTTAACAGATTTATTGTTTATCAAAGACGGTGAAATCGTCCTTGATGCCAACATGGAAGAATTAACCGAAGAGTATTTTGAGGTGATGGTTTCATCAGAAAATTACGACGACGCCATGTCATTTAAGCCTTTGCAATCACGTAAAGTCTTTGGCAAACACGTGATGTTATTTAAACACCCCAATCGAGGAGAACTAGAAGCGCTAGGTGAGGTGCAACGACCAGGGGTTGCCGATTTATTTGTTGCCATGTTAAAAGAGGAGGATGCAGCATGATTAAGAATTTCAAAGCGTTAATCAGACGTGAGTTTTGGGAACACCGCGGTGCTTTTATCAAAACACCAATAATAATAAGCATTGTTTTACTGGTGATAGCCATTATTGGTTACATAATTGGTTTAGTGTTTGCGAGCAAGACTGGCTCTACAGAGTTTGTCGATAAAGGCATTAATGAATTGCACAAATTATCTGAAACACAACTGAGCACTTTTTGGGATGTGCAACTTATTTCAACTTCAACCTTATTCTTGTTTGTCTTATATATTGTCTTGTTTTTCTTTATCTTAGGCTCTCTTTTTGATGACAGAAAAGATGGCAGCATCCAGTTTTGGAAATCCTTACCCATTTCTGATTCTGAGACAGTCTTATCTAAATTAATAACTGCTATGATATTTGTGCCATTGGTCTTTACCGCTATTTTTGTTTTATACAGCATAGCCAATTTGGTCTTAACCAGTATTCTGTTACTGTTTCACGGTCAAAATCCCTGGTCTCTAGTGTGGGTTCCAGCCAACATTGGTAAAATCACCCTAATCATGTTGATGGGGGCTTTAACGCAAATGTTATGGGCATTGCCAATCTATGGCTGGCTGATGTTTAGTTCATCATGGTCCAAACGCAGACCATTCTTGTTTGCTATCTTTATTCCATTACTGGTCGCCGTTGCCTGGTACTTCTTAAATGTGGTGACTCGCATGAACTTTGTTCAAGTGGATATGTTTAAGTGGCCTGCCAAATACTTTATGTTTGCAGCTCTTCCTTATGGTTCAAGTGTTAGCAACGGAGTCCACCACATCAGTCTAGGCGATAATGGCATGAGCCTTAATGACATAGCTTCCAACTTAAAAGCTTCTATCATGCATGTGGAAATAATTTACGGCATTATTTTTGCTGCTGTTTTCATTGCGCTATCAATTTGGGTAAGAAGGTATAGAAATACAACCTAATTTGATTTAGAATGGTGACCTATTAAAAAGCGACTCATAGTCGCTTTTTTATTTGAGAATAAATTTATGGCACGTCATTTAAACCTATACAAGCTAAATAACTTTACCATGCGACATGGAGCAATCCTTGATGGAGCAACCCTTGCTTATGAAACATGGGGTGAGTTAAATGAGAAAAAAGACAACGCGATTTTGATTTTAACGGGTTTGTCGGCTGATTCTCATGCTGCCAGTCACGATGAAAGTGACTTAGATGGTTGGTGGGAATACATGCTAGGTGTAGGAAAAGCCATTGATACCAGTAAATGGTTTGTTATATGCGTAAGTTCTTTGGGTTCGTGCAAAGGTTCTACTGGACCTTGTTCGCCCGAACCAATAACAAAACAACCCTATAAATTCACATTTCCAGAATTAACCTTAGAAGACATTGCCAACTCCTCTTTTGAAGTGGTGCAAGCACTTGGCATTAAACAATTGGCATGTGTTGTGGGTCCATCCATGGGTGGCATGAGTGCACTGGCATTAATCCTGCAACACCCAAAAGCCACTAAACACATGATTAATATTGCAGCAGGGTGTTATTCAGAACCCTTTAGTACTGCTATTCGTTCTTTACAACGCGAGGCAATACTCAATGATGTCAATTTCCAGAATGGCAATTATTCCAGCGAACAATGGCCCACTCAAGGAATGAAACAAGCCCGAAAAATAGGCATGTTATCTTACCGCTCTGCTCAAGAATGGAAAGAACGTTTCCCACGCTCATTGCGACAACGCCCAAACAAACCCTTTGGTATTGAGTTTCCTGTCGAAAGTTATTTAGAGTACCATGCCGAAAAATTTGTTCATCAATTTGATCCCGTCAGTTATATTTACTTATCTCGTGCAATGGATTGGTTTGATGCTTTTGATTTTCATCACACCGACCTCCACAATCCATTTGAAAAAGTACAAATGGACTCCGCTTTAGTAATTGGTGCAAAAACAGATTTTTTATTCCCACCCGAGCAACAAAAAGAAATTGCCACACTTTTCAATCAAAAAGTGTGCCTAACAGAGCTTAAAATAACCAATTCCATCCAAGGACACGATGCTTTTTTGGTGGATAAAGGCAATTATTCTGCTTTAGTAAAGAAATATTTAGCCAATATCGCATCCGTTTAGTTTTTTTTCAAAAAAAATATTTAAATTTATTTTACTAAACATTTATTACAAAAGCCTTGTAATCAAAGGTTTTTATCGTCCTTAGTCATATTTCAGTCAGAATTAATTCATGACTTTTTTAAAAAATTCAGAAATTTTTCATAACTTTTTCAGAACTCCAATTTCCTAATTCCCTACACTTAAGGCACACATACAGAATTATGGGGAAAACATAATGAAAAAACAAAACTACACAGATAGTTTAAAAAAAGGCATGAGGGTTAAAAAAGAAATACTCTTATTAGTGCTATTCATGGTATCCAGCCAAGTTATTGCTCAATTTGCACTAGAGAAGTACACCATAAATAGTGGTGGCTCAACAATGACTGGAGGAAGCTATCAGCTTTCTTCCAGCATTGGGCAAGTTGATGCCAGTAATGCCATGAATGGAGGAAGTTACACTTTAACAGGTGGGTTTTGGTCACAATCAACAAACACACCTAATGAACTAATTTTTACAAACGGTTTTGAATAACCAGGGGAGAATCACATGAAAAACTTAATAATAGCAATACTCATTCTAAGTCTAGGACTTTACTCAATCAAAAGTCAGGCAGCACCAGTAGGTTCAGCATTTACTTATCAAGGATTTTTAACGGATGGCGGTGTTCCTGCTAATGGATTATATGATATCTTTTTCGGGCTTCATCCAGAAAATACAGGTCAAGTTAATAATGCACTGGAAGTGTTTGATGTTCAGGTAACTAATGGTTTATTTACGATTCAAGAGTTGGATTTTGGCAATATGAATTTTGATGGAGATGATTTGTGGCTATCAGTCTCATTTAGGCAAGCTGCTAGCATCATTGGCATTTCATCCTATACATCCCTAAATCCACCACGTCAACGAATAAATGCTGTCCCTTATGCTGTGCAAGCAGAATTTCTTGCTCCTAATGGCGCTAACGCCAATGATGTCTTGCAGTTTGATGGCAGCAATTGGGTCGCTAGTGCTTTAAGTATTAACACACCGTGGACAAACAATGGATCGAGCATAAGTTATATAGGAAAAGTTGGGATTGGTGTAGTCAATTCTGGTTTTAGTTTCCAAGTAAAACAAAGCAATGCCGCTATAGACCCTGTAGAAGTCACTGACAGCACAGGGGTTGGGATGTTTCGTATCAAAAGTAATGGCGATGTTGGCATAAGAATTGTTAACCCTCAAGCAAGATTACATCTGAATTCAGTTATTGGGAATGATCCTTTTAGAGTCGATGTTGGCTTTCAAAAGAAATTTTCAATAAATGCTGATGGTAACGTTGGTATTGGTGATAATGTAACTCCAGGTGCGAAATTACAAGTTGAAGCACAAGGAGCTCAGGATGCAGTACAATTTCGCATTGATGGTAATACAAAATTCAGAGTTAACTCGAGTACAACTTACATTGGTACAAATGTCACCTCTTTTGCCAATGCCAATGGAATGATGAAATATATGGTATCTGCGGGTTGCGGTTCTTCACCTAGTATTTTATCTTCTTATACTGGAATAGCAAGCCCTCCAGGTGGAATTACTATATCTTCATCAGGAGCAGGAACATGCACCATAACATTTCCTACAGATATTAATACACGCTATTTTCAAGCCTCAGCAAGATCTGCCACTGGAAATAGAGCTGTATCTTGTGGCTTCCATGCAACTAATTCTAAGAAATTATTATGTAACCGCTTTACTTCCTCTACTGGTGCAGTTTCAAGTGGTCCAATTATGGTCTTAATATATTAAAGAGATATTTTTTTGCCACAGAACTCTAGATACTTAAGTCCTGTGGCTAAACCCTCATTGATACAGATGATTGATGAAGATGATTTATAAAATTTCACACAACAGGAGCAGTGTATTCATCATTGCCAGTCTCATTATTGGTAGTTTTGAATAATGCCAAAATTATATTTTACAACACACGTAAAACAGGAATAAAAATGAAACAATTATTATTTATAGTTATCATATTAATAGGACAAACTCTCAACGCAGCACCTAATTCAATAAGTATTGATGAAACACAATGGCAAAACATAGAAAATCAAATAGCCATAAGTTCTCAACAAGCGTATATCAAAGCATCGAATACTGATAGTATTGATTATTTTGGTAATGATGTAGCTATTTTCGGGGATACTTTGGTTGTTGGAGGGCACCTTGAAGACAGCAATTCTTCAGGTGTAAATGGTGATCAGTTGAACAATGCTGCCGTTAATTCTGGTGCGGTTTATATCTATAATCGGATTGATGGGAACTGGGTTTTTGACTCTTATATAAAATCTTCAAATTCATCTACCAATGATTGGTTTGGCTATTCGGTTGCTATATATCAAGATACTATGGTAATAGGTGCAAGACTTGAAGACAGTAATGCAACCTTGGTGGACGGTGATCAAAACAACGACCTGGCGTCGGCCTCTGGTGCAGTTTATGTTTTCAATAGAATAGCTGGGGATTGGATGCAAACGGCCTATATCAAAGCATCAAATACTGATAACAGTGATAATTTTGGCGATTCCGTAGCTATTTATGGTAACTATATTGCTATTAGTGCAACAGGCGAAGACAGTGACTCCACTGGTGTCGATGGCAATCAAATTAACAATGATGCCAGTAATTCTGGGGCTGTATATCTATATCAGTTAATTTCTGGAAACTGGGAATTCATTCACTATATTAAAGCATCAAATACTGATATTGATGATGAATTTGGTTCTTCGTTGGCACTATCTGATGGTTTGCTTGTTGTTGGTGCATTTAAGGAAGATAGTATCGCCCAGGGCATAGGAGGCAACCAAAATAATAACTCGGCTGTAAACTCAGGAGCTGTATATGTTTATCAGTTAGATGGAGGGTCATGGGTTTTTAAGGAATATTTAAAATCATCAAATTCGCAGAGTGATGACTCTTTTGGGAAAGATGTTGCAGTAATTAATAATACCATCGTAGTTGGTTCGATTAATGAGGATAGTAATGCCACGGGTGTTAATGGCGATGAAAGCGACAACTCTTTGAATGCTTCTGGAGCTGTATATGTATTTACAAAAGCAATCAACAATACTTGGAGTCAACAAGCGTATTTGAAAGCTTCTAATTCTGGCGACAATGATTTTTTTGGCTCAGCAGTTAGTGTTGGAAATAAGGTGATCGTAGTCGCAGCACGTGGAGAGAGGAGTAGTGCTACAGGCATTAATGGAGATGAAAACAATAATTCTTCTAACAAGTCAGGTGCTGCCTATGTCTTTGCTTTTATAGACAATAATTGGCAACAGCAAACCTATATAAAACCATTTAACACGGGAGCTTTTGACTACTTTGGCTTGTCAGTCTCGTTGTCAAATAATTCAGTTGTTGTCGGAACAAGAGATGAAGATGGCAGTAGTACTGGAGTCAATGGTGTTGATAATAATTTATCTGAACAATCTGGAGCTGCCTATGTGTTTGATAATATCTCAGATTTTGTCTTTGAAAATAGCTTTGAATAGTTGAATTAACGGAGAAACATAATGAAAAATAGAATATATTTATTAACTTTTTTGGCATTGCTTTTTTTGCAAGCAACCCAAGCTGCAACCATTAACTTTGGGCCCAATGGATGTACTTTGCAAGATGCAATAAGAAGCGCCAATGCAGATGCTCCCAGGGGTAATTGCTCCGCGGGTTCTGGATATGATTTTTTGATATCTCCGGATTTTTGGGATATTACCCTTAGCTCAACTTTACCTACGATTAGTTCAGATATGACAATTAGTACTCAAACTTCTACAGGATTACTCACCATTAGGGGAAATGATAATCACCGCATTATGAAAGTTACTGGAAATGAAACGAATTTAACATTACAGCGGGTACAGTTAACAGAAGGTTGGCTTAACTCTGTAATTGCTGTTAGTGGTGGTGCTGCGATGAAAATAACTGATGCCACAGTTACCCTGCTTGATTCATATATAGATAATAATCAAAGTAACACATCACGCGGTGGTGGAATTTATATGACCAATGCTAGACTATTCGCTACCAATACTAGATTTTTGAATAATACTGCATATTATAGTAATTCACGTATAGAATTGGTTGACTCTGAGGGAGGGTCTATATGGGCTAAAAATTCAACACTTGAAATTACCCAAAGCAAATTTGCATCAAATCAATCTAAAAGCAAGCATCGCGGTGAAGGTAATGAAGAATGGATTGTCAATAATATAGGTGCAAGTATGTATATTGATGCAGGAAGTTTAATATTTGATAGAAGTTTAATAACAGAGACTTACAGTGGCATATATGCAAAACAATCTAACTTGGTATTAATAAACTCAACTATTGTAAAGTCACCTGTAAATCAATTTGAAAAGATGCTAAATATCTATAACTTTTCAACAGTTGAAATTAATCATTTAACCACTACAGCTCCAATATTAATCGATTATAGTTCTATCATTACGTCAGTTACAAATTCTATATTTAATCACTATTGTCAAGTTACCGATAATATAATATTTGCATCTCAAAATATGAGTGTTAGTAGTCACCCATGTGTAGGAGGTGGCTTCATCAATTTAAATGGTCCAGATGAACCATTATTTCTAGCAGACAATGGCGGGTTTACTGAAACAGTGGCTCTACGACATGACTCTCTTGCAATTAATGCTGGAGACTCAAGTTTTTGTTTGCCAACGGACCAAAGAGGTGAGGACCGAGATGGATCTTGTGATGTTGGAGCCTATGAAGCAACTGGGTTTGTTGACTTAGAAATAACCCACAGTATTGAACAATCTCCACCTTATGTTAAAGGCCAACAAATTATTTACAGGGCGATTATTACGAATAATAGCTTGCGAGTGGCAGATGATGTCAAAGTTGACTTAGCCCTTAACAATGCTTTTTTTAATTCAACCAATTCATTATTTTGTAGCTCATTTCCTTGTATAATCCCTGTTTTACAGCCATTACAAGAAATAGAAATACCTATTGTCTTAAATTTATCTGGCTCACAATCAAATTTCTCGATAACATTAGACATTAACTCAACAAGCGATTCTACTTTTACCGACAATATAACAAGCAACAACACTGACTTTTATGAATTCTCTCCACTAACTGCAGGAGCTGACTTGGGCATTGAAATGCACCCCATCACATTCCCACCTTATTTTATAGGGCAAACAGTTAAATACCTTGCAACAGTTACTAACTATGGTTCTGCTACAGCAACAAGTGTTGGTTTTCATTTTAATCCAACCAACTTAACGAATATCAACTTTACAGGTTGTGACTCTTTTGCAGGTCAAAATTGTTTCTTTAATGCACTAGGAAATAGCACATCAAAAGTAATAACAGTTTCAACACAAATCACTGCATCTCAATTTGATGCACAAGGAACGGTAAGTTCAGCCCAAACAGATATTAATTTAGACAACAATCTTGATAATCAATTAAATAATGGAGCAGTTACCGATACTGATATATCTGTGAGTATGACTTTATTACAAGCCCCACCTTATCATTCTTATCAATATCTAGAGTTTGATATAACCATAAGTACTGGTAATGAGCCAGCTTCCAACATTAAGTTATGGCCAGAATTTAGTGGAGCAGAATTTATTGAAATAGATTTTTGTAGTATTGGTTATCCCTGCCTGTTACCCGATATGGCAGCAAACACAACAAGACACATTACAGCAAAGTACTTTGCTCCAATTATTGCCTCATCAAGTGAAACTTTCACTCATTCAATATTAGTCACTTCAGGACAATCGGATACAAATATTACAGACAATTTGGCAACATTCTCTAGCGCTATTGTAGCATCTGCTGATGTGGCTGTTTCTTTGAACCTAATTACACCAGGTCCATATTATGTTGGACAAGATGTGGAGTATCAATTGCATTCAAGAAATAGTGGACCCAATTTAGCACACAATTTTGATATTAGGGCATTTACGCAAAACTTAACTCTTAGTTTTGCAGTTGGTAACTTATGTTCTACTGTCACTTGTATTATCAGTGAATTTGAGCCATTTTCAGTTGAAAATATTACACTCGTTTATAGAATTGACTCAGAAGGACCTTTTGGATTAGTAGCCACCACTTATTCTGATGAATTTGATCCGCAAACCAGCAACAATAGTGCAGGAGCGGCAGGAGATGGGGTAGCTATTTTAATTCAACCTGAAATAATGTTTGTAGATGGATTTGAATAAGTTAAAAAACAATAGGAGAAAATAACATGACAATAAATAGCAACCAAAAAAAGAAGATTAAAATAAAAACACACACTCTACTGATACTATCAGGATTATTGATGTTGTTTTCTTTTTATCAAGCCAATGCAGCAATTGTTGACATTAAAATGTTAGATGAGTTATTAGATGAAGGCCTAATCACTCAACAACAATTTGATTTAAAAAATCAACAATTACAACAAGAGGCATTTAATTCAAGTGCTGTTAAAAATGTTAAAAGCATCAACGCAGGAATGGGCAGTATCAGTGGTCAAGTTACCGATGAAAATGGCGACCCAATAGAGTTTCAAAAGATTCGATTGGTCAATGCATTGTCTTTGGGTGCACCTATTGCCAATGTTGAAACCGATGCCTCTGGAAATTACACCTTCACGAATTTAACAGCAGGTGATTATGTTCTTTATTCAAGAGGCGGGGGTTATCTAAGATATATTTGGGCAAATGCAACCAGTGGAGGTCCGCAATTGTGTTCAGGATGTTATCTTGGCTCTGTAGCTTCTGACCACTATATCACAGTTGGGGTTGATGAAGCAGTAACAGGAATTGATATTTCAACACGTCTGGGAGGGAAAGTATCGGGTTATATCAAGGATGCTGATAGTAGTGTTGGGGTAACAACATTAATAGCAATCTTATATAATGTGGATGGTTCAGATTATCAATCTTATACCGCTATTTTTGATTCCGTTACAGGAGCTTATACCATTGATGCGATCCCCAATGGCACTTACAAAATTTACCTAGAAGCCAGTACACAAAGTGCTACAAACTTCCATATCCCGCAACTGTATCCCAATATTCAGTGCAATGATTGTTCCGATTTGGCAATACAAGGACAAGGGGATGATTTGATTATTGATACCTACAATAGCATCAGCAATATCAACTTTAATCTCAACTATGGTGGCTCAATATCTGGCAAAATAGTGGATGCTGTTACTGGCAACCCCATGGCTGAGTTTGGCTACTTCTTGGTTTTTGATGAATTGAATAATTTACTCTTCACACGCTATGTTTTGGGAAGCAACTACGACCCGTCTGCAACGGGAGATTATATTTTTGGTGGTTTATTGCCTGGCAATTATTATGTACAAGGCGGAGATCTTGGAAGAGATTTCTATAGACGAGAAGTGTATAACAACACGCCTTGTTATTGGTCTGGTTGCACACGTTCTCTTGGAAGCCCTGTTATCGTTAGAGCTAAACAAGACACGCCCAATATTGATTTCTTGCTAGAAAAAGGCGGTAAAATTTCAGGAACAATTACCAGTGCAGCAACGGGTTTGCCTATTACTGATGCTAATGTGCAGGTGCAATTTATCGATGCCAATAATGTAGTGGTAGGTGGGGCATACGTGAAACAAGATGGGACATATCTGTCGGCAAGAGCTTTACCACCTGGCGATTATGCCGTGCGCACCGGCAATCTTTTTGTGGGAGTTTTGACCCAACCCTATGTAAATGAAAAATACAATGACGTTATTTGTTCGGGTTTGGCGTGCGATTTAACCACAGCCGATGTCAATGTAACGGCTGACAATGTGACGCCCAATATTGATTTCGTTTTGGATACGGGGCTATCCTTTTCAGGAACACTTACCGAAGTGGGTACGGGCAATCCTATTCCTGATGTGCATGTTTTGGTTTACAAAGATATGGGAGATGGAACGGTTAAATTTGCCAATTGGGCAACCACCAGTGACGGCAGCACTGCTCCCATAGGAAGCTTCACAGTCAATGGTTTGCCCGCAGGAACGTATTATGCAGTGACCAACAACGGTCACCGATTACCATTTTTAGGTTACAGGACGACTGCAGGCAATGGTTGGCTTGATATTTTGTACGATAGCATGATTTGCCCAGCCAATGGCTGTGACATTATCTCTGGTACGCCCATCGTACTTGCTGCTAATAAAACCGTGAGTGCACCATTAAATATCCAACTGGCAAAAGGAGCTAGTATCAGCGGAAAAATAATCGATGACGTTTTGGCAGCACCCATTGGGCAGGTGCAAGTTAATGTTTACAACCAAGCAGGGATATATTATGGCAGCTACACAACCGATGAATTGGGATATTACAAAACCGCAGGGCTTCCTGCTGATACTTATTATTTAACAACCACAAGTTTTGAAGTGTTAATTGACGCAGTTTATGGCGACAAACCCTGTTATTCGGGCAGTTGCAACTACCAAGATGCACAACCAATTGTTTTGGCGGCACAACAAGATGCGATAAATAAAGATTTTGTGCTTATTCCAAAATCTGATTTTTTCTTTATTAGTGGGTTTGAATAGCACCAAATCTGCATTATATCAACCCTGCTGAATTATTCCGCAGGGTTGAAACGATACTAAGCAGGGTTAATTATGTTGCGCTTTTACCGCTATCCTTATTTTATTGTACAACTCTTGTAATTCTTGATTCCATCTTTGGTTATAACTTTTTTTGGCTTTTTCCATTTGTACTAAGGCACTCATAAAATCACCCGTTTGGTAATACCCTTCTGCCAGCACCGAATAATAAGGGTATTTAATGAGGTCATTAACCATAAGGTTTTTTAATAGCTCAATGGATTTTTTCGGGTTATCTTTTAGGTGTTCTTCAGCAAGACTGATGGCGAGCTTTTGTAGTAGAATTTTATCTTTATATACATCAGTCTTTTTTTTCTGTTCTTCTATTACATTAAATAACCGAGTCTTAAATCCCTGCCTTGATAAATATTCAATGTATAAGGGAATAAAACTGGAGGTCAAAAAATCTTTATCTTCTAACTTCAACAACTTTTGAATTAAATCATCGGACATTTTCCAGTTTTTTTGTGCAAGAGCTAATTGCAATTGTAAAATCAGGTTAGTGTTGATTGATGGTTTGGACTGACTTGTTTGTGCTAATTGCCAGTGTTGTGAAATAGAACGTTGTGCCTTATCGAATTGCTTTTTTTCTATCGCGATTAAGCTATCCCATTGTGCCGCTCGAGTCTGACCTGGCAGAGAATGTATTTCGTTGGCAACATGCGTTAAGTCCACATTAAGTTTGGATGCTTCATCAAACTTACCCTCAATAAGTTTAAATTCTACCATGTGATTTAAAGCGGCTTGTTGGCTGCGTTTATTACCCAATTGGTTAGCAATATCATAGGACTGCCTTATGTGAATTTCCGCCTTTTGCAAATCACCAATCATGAAATAATAAATAGATAACCGAGCTAAAGACAGGCCTTCTCTTTGCAAATCACCTATTTTTTTAAAAAGTTCATAACTTTTGTTAATGTATTTGAAAGACTCATCTAACTGTTTTTGATACAAATAAACCGCACTCATGGTATTAAAAATCAATGCCGCATCTTCGGGATGTGTTTTCTCATTAATGGTTTTTTCCAACACCTTTAATCTTTCGAGTGCCTGATCATAATTTCCCATCCTATAATCCGTTGCTGCCAAATTCATGTAAGCGGGATAAAGCCGATAGGTCAAAGGATAATTACTGATGATTTTCTCAAACAAGGACTTGGCTTCGCTCAAATGACCTCGCAGCAGCTCAACAGCTGCAAACTCACTGTCCACAACCAAAGTTAAACTTTCATTCAAGTTAACGGATCGCAATGCTTCCAACTGAGCAATACTCTCATCGTATTGACTGTGTCTTCTTAAGGCCTTTGCTAAACTTAGACGAGCCAGATGAAAGTCTGGCTTTTCTTGTAAACATAAATTAAAGTACTCGATTGCTTTTGCTGTTTCTCCTTTATTGGTAAAGGAAAATCCTCGCATATACGTTTCTACTAGATACTTATCTTCTGGTAACAGAGTTAATAAATCCGTATCAAAAGCACCGTTTTGTGAATTTTCTTTGGCTAAGTAATTGGCTGCATCCAAAACTATTTTGTGGATATCGGGCGAGCGGAAATGTTGCTTTTTTGCAGGATTGAGCCCATTACTCACTTCAATGCTTAAGACGTATTCTTTATCACTTAGTTGCAATTGCGTTTTGACTAATTTTAAATTGGGGTTTAATTGCCACATTTGTTTGGTCAGCTCTTGCTTCTTTTCTGTTCCCATAAATCGGCTGGTATCGACAACATCCGCACCATTTGAAAGCCTTAAAAGTTCAGAAATAAGCTGTTGAGTTGCTGAGTTTTGATTGTAATCATTAGTCGAGTTATTAATATCGGTAATAAATAACATGCGGTTAGGAGAAGCTTGAGCCGAATCGATTGGTGATTTTTTATCCTCAACGAATACAGAACTGAAGAAAAAATAGCTCACAACAATAATACTAACACTCAAAAACAGTAAGATTAGTTGATTAACTGCAGCCTTAGGTGTCTGGAGAGGTTTAACCTTTTTAATCGCACCCTCAAAACTCATGCCCTTTCCAAAATGAGTCACCAGTATTTCGGGTTTTGATGGGTTTTCTTCTAGGTATCCACGCAAAGTGGAGATAAATTGATCGACTGAATTTTCCGTAATAATCCGCCCCCAAACTTCTTCCATAATTTTTTGTTTGGAAAGTATCTTTTTAGGGTTATCAATAAAATAGTTAAGCAAATCTTTTTGCTTATTGGTTAGCTTTATTTCCTCACCATTTTTAAGAATCAACCCTTGTGAATAATCGTAAGAAATTTTATCAATTTGGTACATCATACAAGTAAGTTATCCCCATTACTTAAAATTTTTGTTAAATATTAACCCTTCGGAATAATAGTACATCAAAAGAACCATTGATGCAGAGAAAATTACTGTTTTTGTTTTAAATCTGCCGTTATTTGCTCATATAATTTTTAATTTTGAGCCCTTCTCCCTTCATGATAAATTAGCTTTGCTTTATTCAGCACACTTAAGGCTTCAATGTTTTTGACTATTTTTTAACGATGAGTGGAGCTTTTTACAACTTTTTAACGCGTTCCACAAGTTGTGTAAAAGTCTCTAATAATTTTTAGAAGAATAGAACCACCCTAGTTTTAACAAGAGAAGTAATAAAAAAGGTGGCTTATCCTTTTCCCCAAAAATTTAAGGCGTGAAGTGCGCCTCTTGTGGTCAGCCGAGTTAAAACCTCGTTGAGGCTCGTTGCCTCGCTGAACGTGGGAACGAGGTGCAACATTAATGCCTGAACCAAAAAGGGCACTTTTAAAAGTGCCCGATTATTTTTTCATTGATTATTACCAACTGATGGTTGTTAATTGCTTATTATCAATTGACTGCCATTGTCCTATTTTCCACAATTGTGTTTTATTATCGTAGTTATCCATGCGAATTTGCAATTGCCCGAGGTCATTGCGCAGGTAAATTTGGATAACGCTTTGTTTATTATCGTCTAAACCTTTGGCAATCAATAAAGGTGTTTCATCCATGTCATCTATCGATACTTCAGAGAAATCGTAATTAAACTGACTAACCGCTGCTTTAAAAATAATCACCGCCTCAAAGCCATCGGCAAATATATCTTCACTTGCTCCAGGACAACTTGGGTCAAGTCCACCATCAGTAATAGTCCAGCCATGGGTGCTTTCTAAACCATCATGAGCGGTAACATTGCAATAGGTTGAGTTACCACCTGAGAAGGCAATGCCCGAAATAACGGCTTGAGAATTAAAGTGATTGAGCAATGCATCGTAACTTGATATAGGCAAGGTTACGCCCTGAAACATTAAACTCATGTTTGTTACATTACTAACATCCCAGCTTTGCACATTTGGGTTGGCGATAATTGCACCATTAAACATGGAAAAGGTATTGGTCAAACTGCTGGTGTTCCATTGGCTTGTATCGGGATTGGCAACGACTGCATCTCTAAACATGGATTGCATGAATTGAATGTTTGAAACATCCCAGTTTGTGGTATTGGGATTGGCAAGGCTTGCTCCAGAAAACATGTTAATGGCATTGCTCACTTGAGATAAATCAGGAAAATCCGTTGCTGTGATAATCATGTTGCTGGCATTATAAAAGGCTGATGCCATATTTGTCCAAATTCCGTTGCCCCATTGTTTGAGTTCTATTATTTTACGGTAATCAAATTCTGCATTAAAATAAATACGTGGAAATCCTGTCTTATCACCGACATTATCCGAAATTCTAATGGTATAAGTGCCTGCAGACGCATAATTGCAGGTGTAATTGCCTGTTTGAGCACTGGCAGTGTTAATCCCAGGATTGTCATCATCGCAATCAACATTGTAATTGTAGCCTACTCCATTGGTCGGAATGGTGAACTGGGCATCACTTGAGCTACCTAAGTTATCGGTTTTAACCACAAAAACAAAGTTATCAGCAGGACCAGGGCAATTAGGATCCAAACCACCATCAGTAATGGTCCAACCATGGGTATTAATTAAACCATCATGCGCGGCAACATTGCAGTATTGGGAATTTCCGCCATCAAATACTATGCCATTAGCGGTGACTTGTGAGTCAAAATTAGCCAGTGCAGCGTCGTATAGTGCGGTTGGCAGAGTCACGCCTTGAAACATCGATTCCATTGAATTGGGAACGCTAATGCCCGTAATATCCCAATTACTCATATCAGGCGTGGCTGAGGTCGCTCCAGAAAACATGCCACGCATATCCACAATATTGCTTGTGTTCCAGTTGCTGACATCTGGGTTGGCTGAGGTCGCTCCAGAAAACATGCCACGCATATCCACAATATTGCTTGTGTTCCAGTTGCTGACATCTGGGTTGGCTGAGGTGGCACCCAAAAACATAAAGGTTGTTTGGGCAAGGCTGTTGGTTGTCCACTGGCTTGTATCGGGGCTGGCAGCCGTTGCATCTCTAAACATAGATGTCATGTATTGAATGTTTGAGACATCCCAGTTTGTGGTATTGGGGTTGGCAATACTTGCAAATAGAAACATGCTAACAGCATTGCTTACTTGAGATAAGTTGGGGACATCTGTTGCTGAGACAATCATATTCTCTGCACCATAAAAGGCGGCAGCCATAGATGTCCAAATTCCTTTGCCCCATTGTTTGAGTTCAATTATTTTTTGTCTGTCAAGTTGGTTATTAAAATAAATACGTGGAAATCCTGTCTTATCACCGACATTATCCGAAATTCTAATGGTGTAAGTACCTGCAACGGCATAATTACAGGTGTAATTGCCTGTTTGGGCACTGGCAGTATTAATCCCAGGATTGTCATCATCGCAATCAACATTATAATTGTAGCCTGCTCCATTGGTCGGAATGGTGAACTGGGTATCACTTGAGCTACCTAAGTTATCGGTTTTAACCACAAAAACAAAGTTATCAGCAGGTCCAGGGCAATTAGGATCCAAACCACCATCAGTAATGGCCCAGCCATGGGTATTAATTAACCCATCATGAGCCGCAACATCACAATATTTTGAGTTGCCGCCACTAAAAACTACTCCAAATTGTGTGACTTGACCATTAAATCCACTCAATAGAGCATCGTAATCGGCTGTTGGCAGCGTGACCTCAGCAAACATTTGAGTCATGTCGGTGACTAAACTTATATCCCAGCCACTGGTATCTGGATTGGCTAAATAGGCTTTTGTAAACATATCTGTCATCAATTGTACCTTGGCGGTGTTCCAATTACTTGTGTCGGGTTGTGCTGAATTAGCTTCTGCAAACATGGCTGCCATATTCGTGACATTGCTTGTGTCCCAACTACTGGTTTGTGGTTGTGCTTGAAAAGCATAAGAGAACATTCCACTCATGTCGGTAATATTAGAAGTGTCCCAATTGCTACCAACAGTTGTTAATGCCTGTGCCAGTCTAAACGTGTTTTGCAAGCTGGTTACTTGCGATAAGTCAGGTGCATCTGTTGCTGAGATTTGCAGGTTGGTGGCTTGTCTAAAGGCACTCTCCATGCTTGTCCAAACACCTGTTCCCCATTGCGCAATATCAATGACTTCGTCCTTTTCAGTGCTCGCATAAAACAAATCGAAGCGAGGATAGCCTGTTTTATCTCCCAAAGCATCCTTAATTCTTATGGTGTAAGTTCCGACTCCGCCCAGTGCAGAATAATCACAAACATAACTCGTTGTCACACCAACAGCTTCTAGGGTTCCATCATTATTGCAATCGACACTGTATTTATAGCCTGTACCAAAGGTAGGGATAGTAAAAGTGGCATCGGTGGGTGAACCACTGAAATTGGTGGTGACAGTAAATACAAAATCATTTAATGGATCGCTATTGGCACATTGATTGCCATCAACGATGCTCCAACTTTTATTGGCAATTAAACTCGCTCTGGCATTTTGGGCTGGAATATTGCAGTATTGGCTATTGCCACCATCAAAAACAACAGAAGGTTTGACATTTTGACTGTCAAAGTGGATTAACATGGCATCGTAATCTACCGTTGGCAAAGTCACATTGGCAAACATCAAACTCATATCGGTGACTTGAGTAATATCCCAACCAGAGACATCGGGATTGGCAGCGGTGGCATTTCTAAACATATCGGTCATAACCGTAACGTTGGAAGTGTCCCAATTGCTGGTATTGGGATTGGCTGCACTGGCACTGCGAAACATGCTGTGCATGGTGGTGACATTGGAAACATCCCAGTTTGTCGTATCAGGGTTGGCAAGAAATGCAAAACGAAACATACTGGCTAGATTAGTAACATTAGATAAATTTGGAACATCTCCAGCAGAAACCGTCATGTTTATCGCCCCTCTAAAGGCGGATCCCATGCTGGTCCATTTACCAGTTCCCCATTGGATGATGTCTGTAAGCTTTCGATGATCACCTGTGTTGTTGTAATAAATCCGAGGAAATCCTGTGCCATCGCCATTGTTTTCCTCAATGCGAATAATTTTTATACCTGGGCTGCCATAGACACAAACATAATCTCCAGTTTGGGCGGTGGCCTCAAAAGTACCATCGAAGTCACAGTCCACGTTGTAGTTGTAACCTGCACCTAGTGTTTGAATGGTAAATTCATTATTAGCCGAAGTGCCTGGAAAGTCAGTTTTGACTTGAATAACAAAGTCATCGGCTCCTGCTGCCATAGAGTTTTGGCATAAAAAACTAAGTAAAAACAGTAAACTAAACTTGTGTAAATAATTATTCATTGGTTTTCCCATCATTGATAAAATACCAACGCAGTATAGTCAAAATAGGACATTTAGATTCTGATATAATCCTGATTTAATTCTGATTAGCAAAAATGAGGGGTATTTCAAGACATCTAATAACTTTCTTGTATAACCCTAAATCCCGATAGAGAAACACGATTCTAGCACTACCCCTTAGCACGTCTAGCAAACCTAAAAAATAACTTATCACCAATCAGGTGGCGACGAATTTTTTAAATTTGCTATACGCACCAATTGATTGCACTATAATTCGCGATTCTCTATTGGGATTAGGGTATAATTGAAAACCTATGAAATATTCATTTTTAAAATTTACCTTAGATACCGAAACTAAGGAGCTTTATGCCAACAATCAACCACTGCTCATCACTAAATTGCAGTATGATTTGTTGTTATTTTTGCTACAAAACCCAAACAAAATGTTTACTAAAAAAGACATTTTAGACACGCTTTGGGCTGGTAAACACGTCACCGAAAATTCCATCGACCAAATTATTTCTAAGTTACGCAAAATTTTAAGCTCTGTTGAAAAAGACAGTTACATCAAGACTGTCTATGGCAAAGGCTTAATGTTTGTTCCAGAAGTTAGTCTACGCCAAAAACAACAAACTAAAGTTCATAAACAAACAAGACGACTGCATCCCAAGGTGCTTTTATTGCTTGTGCTAATGACTGTTATTTTCGGGGTTATCTTCACTTATATGCCTTCATCACCTGAGCCACAAGAGCCATCGCTGTTGCTTATTATGTCATCAAATGATGGCGAATCATCACACTTGGAAAACAAAGAATGGTTAAATCAAGCACCCAGCTCTTTTGTCAATCAACTCTTTAATTACGCCAATATTGCGCAATTAAAAGACTACAAAATCAAACCCGAACATTTGGATAGACAACAATATATCAATAGCCAATGGCGCTTATCTCCAAATCTTAAAGTGGTTAATATTCATGTCTTTCAGAAGGATAATTTAAGCACGGTGGAATTGCAGGTATTTGATAAAAACACCCTGCGTTTAAAACAAACATTTACCGAATACAATCTGGCGCGGGCCTTACTCTCTGCAAGTAAATGGTTAGCAAAAACAACAGGCAATCCAACCGATATAAAACAATTGGAGTCGTTGTTTCCACAAAGTTCTCATGTCATAGAACTGTACCTTCGCGGCATAACCAGTCTGAACAAAGGGGAGATTGATAAAGCCGAACAATACCTACAATTATGCCTAACACAAGACCCTAATTTTAAAATAGCGCACCTGCAATTAGCACACGCTAAAAATGCGCAAGGAAAGCAAGATAAAGCCTTGGCAATTCTTGATACTTTATCAGAATCACAGCTAACACCAGCACTCGAAATTGCCATCGCCACCCTTCGCGGTGACATCTATGACACACAAGGAAAGTACCAACAAGCACAAGAGTTATACCTCAATATTCTCAAAAAATACCAAAACCAAAACCTTCTGGCTTTAAATGAAGTACGCTATAATTTAAGTTTTACCTACGCTATTTTAACTCAATACCAGCAAGCATTAAGCGAATTAGACACACTTGAGCAAAACCTTAGAAACAGTGAAAACCCTGAGCTTTTAGCCCATGTTTATCAGAAAAAAGCCAGTTTATTGCAAAAATTAGGGCAGCTTCAAGAAGCTCAAGAAGCGGCGAATAAATCATTAACACTGTTTTCAAAACTTGATGATTTATTGGGAGAAGCAAAAATTTACATCACTTTGGCGCGCATTAGCACACATAAATCAGAGTACAAAAAATCGGTACAATTTCTCGAACAAGCCCTTGTAATTAATCAATCATTGAACTATAAACTCGGTGTAGGCGCAACCATTAATGAACTAATTTATGTCCTTATGGTTCAAGGCAACTTTGATAAAGCGTGGGAGCTGAATCAGAAAATGCAAGACATTGCACTCGAAATCAATTACAACGCCATGTTGCAAATCGCCAAACAATACGCTGTTGATATAAGCCGAGCCCTAAAAAAATGGAAACGTGCCGAACTTTACCTGCAAGAACATGCAGAGCTTGCCCAAGCCTCTGGCAATAAAAGAGCCTTACTAAAAAACAAGTTATTGGCTTTGGATTTGTATTTAGACCAAAATAAAATTGAAAAAATTGAACCGCTTCTTGAGCAAGTCCAACAACACATTGATAAAACTGGTGAAGTCAGATTGCAGCCACGCTTAAACAAACAACTCGCTCAATACTATTTTCTCACCAATAAATACGAACAAGCCATCGCCTTACTCTTATCCAGCAAAGAACTGGCAAAAAAATCCGAAGATGGCGAAACCATCATAGAAATTAACAACGCCTTAGCGAAACATTATATCCAAAACAAGCAAGCCCAAAAAGCCCTAGCTATACTTGAAGAGTCAAATCAATACGACCCACTTCCCTATCCTTTTTTACTCTTAAAAGCCAAAGCCTACCACGCACTTGACAACCACTTACTCGCCCTAGAACTGGGCAACGAATGCAAAAATACTGCCAACCAATGGTGGTCACTAGAAGACGAGCGATTTTTACACCAATTACAACAAGGTGTTAGTCAACAACAAAATTAACCCCATCACAACACCTTTCGGAGTTATCGCCTTTGAGCCATCGAGTTGGATTGTCGGTTTCAACCGACTTTTTTAGGTTTGATTTGAAATCAACCGAGCCGATTCACGTAAAGATGTTAATACCGAAAGGGTAATCGGCAAGCCCGCAACCACGTGAAATTTATGTTGTACCTTCGGTCAGTTTATTCGGCGTAAACTACTAATAATGATGAGTAACTATTATAATTTTCCTATGGCAATTTTTGCCAATATATGCCATACTTAACATTTAGGAGGTATATCATCATGGCAACATTAAACATTTCACTCCCTGAACCAATGCGTACCTGGATACAAGAACGTATTGACGAGGGAAAGTATTCAACAAGTAGCGATTATGTTCGAGACCTTATTCGCCGTGACCAAGATCGCAAGCAGAAAATTGAATCTATGCAAAAGGCAATCACTCTAGGATTGGAAAGCGAAGATGTTAAAAACTTTGATATCAATGCTTTTACTAAGCGGATGTTAAAAGAAAGCCAAGTTGATGGCTGAATATACACTTAAAAAATCCGCTGAAAATGACCTTGAAGAAATCTGGCACTACACCGCAAAAAACTGGGGAACGACTCAGGCTATTGATTACACCCACAAACTAGAACAAGCCTTCTCCGTCTTGGCAAATAATCCTCTCATGTGCCGTGAGCGTTTCGAGTTTGATCCCCCTACTAGGATTCACCATCATGCATCACACCTTATTGTTTATTTAGTGACAAATAATGACCACATTAAAATCATCCGAATTTTACATGAAAGCATGGATATTGACTTACAGTTACAGCAATAAACACACTGAACCTTAATTCACGATTCCGATAAACTTCTAATAAACTTCTAATAAATATTCATACTCAAAGAGGGTCTTTAGGGAGAATATTCTTCCTGAATGGTGAATGCAAACATTTAGCCCAAATAATTTAGGCTCTAAGTGAAATACAGTGGATAATCAAATTTCAATTGTACGCATAAAAAGTAAATCTTATTCTTGAATTGTTCATTATTCCAATAGGCTACATCCATCAAAATAGAATGAGCCATCTTATTGAAAACTCCAAAGCACAAAACCAAAAAACTTGTATTGAATAATAAAAAGCAAGTCCCTTTGATTTTCAAGCTGGCGGGGTTCGGACTTTAGTCCGTCTTTTAAACAACGGGACTAAAGTCCCTGCCCCTAATGACTACCTGATGAGAATTGTAAATGTGGCAGGTGTTCTAGCTTGTCCGAGTATATTTTCCACTTAGGGTGAACTACTAGTTGAAGTTAAACACTTTATACTATACTCTCAACTGTGTTAGTCAAACAACTTGATTCACATGGTTGGAACTGAATTAGATGGTGGGTTTTAACCCAAGTACCATACCTATTAATGTTTCACTATTCATGGGATAATTATACTTTACCCACTACATTTCACATAGAGCCTTTTTTCATAGTCGATTTAAAACACTAAATGCTGTGGAATTTCTGTTGTGCTTTCAGCGAGTTCTTCGGCGTAATCTGCCATGTATCAAAACCATACTGAATAACAACCGTTATAATTTTCTTCAATGGTTTTTTTAGAGTCTATTAAATCAGTATAAGATTTTAAGCAAAGCATATTGCCTACGGTTTAGAAAATCTGCCTGACTGGCGAAGTTCGGAGAAAGAGCTCAAACATCAACTTTGGGGGAACCACCCATTCTGCACAAATGCAATGCGAAAGATTCGCATAATAAAATAATAAAATAAAACCAGCGTGGTTGAGGTTCGTTCGGGGCAGAGCCACAAGTTTTTTTTGACTTGTTTTTAACGAAGTTTTTAAATGGGGTGTTGCGGGATGTTCCTGCAGATAAGGGTTGTTGGAAGATGACAGGACGTTATTTGGAATAAGGGGAAGGCTTTTCCCTCGATTGTTTTTATAATTTTAAAATTAATAAATACATACATTTACAAAAGCTGTAGCTATATAGAGTATTAGTGATACAATTAATTCCTAAAAACAAATGTAACCCACTATGCAAAATATGAAGAGATATAAACTGGACTGTCATGACGATTATATTTTCTACCTGATGGAAATCTTAATTGATGTAACTCAATATAAAAAAAGGTTAACTTTCTATCATAGTGAAATTGGATCAATACTTGATTCGAATCCTGACTCTAAAATTATAGAATCAACTTTTTATGAGTCAATCAGCGACAAAATACGAAGTGTTTTATTTTACCTTTTTAATATTATTGGTGATGAAACTAAAAACACGGTTTCCTATCGCCGCTTTAGGAAAATCCTTTACAAGAATCAAGGTAACTTGGGTATAGTCATCTCACGTTTGCCCGAAGATACTTTGTCAATTTTAAAAAGTTTCAACCAATATCGCAATTGGGGGCTTCACATCCCAGAGTCTTTGCTAATTGGTAAAAGGAAATTATTTAAAATTGATTCAGAATTTATAAATACACTTAAATTAAATATCCCTTTGCCTACATATCAATATTATGAAATAAAATTTTTGCAATGCTTGTTCGATGAAGTTGAAAGTGTTCTAACATCTGTTCAACATGTTGAGGAATATATAATGCAAGATTATAAGGCATTGGTTGGGAAAGAATTTTCAATGTACCCTGATATTCAGCAAGTTAAGCCTTATGGAATCATGAAAGCCGTTCAAACCTCTTTGGATATACAGACAGGTAGACAGAAACAATAATTAAGCTCGTATAAAAATGGTAGCATTAACCTAATGATAAATAAGCAGGGACACCCATTTTATTTACCCTTTTATTTTTTTGTTCCCACGTTCAAGGAGATATCTGGAAAATCCTACCACAATACTTTTATTATCTGTAATTACACCAACCCGACCTACGGCCACCCCTCCAGTGGAGGGGAATTTATTTGAGTAATTGTCAGAAATAATCTTACTTTTAGAGTATTTATTTCAGGAGATATTTGTTTATGTGTAGAGAATTTTATATTTTTTAGTTTTATAGGTTGTGATTCGCGATTGTGTTCTAAATTCGGTGGGCAGGCCCACCCTACGACTTTGTGGTGGGTAAACCCACCTTACTGAGTTACCGTATTCGAAGTAATGAAGGGCAAGCTGTGTTTTATTATGCTTTATTCTAGAATTTTATGGCGTATTTTTTGAGCACAGTTAAAAACTTCGCTTGACTTTTCTCACATTATCTCACATTATCTCACATAGGCAACTTGTGAGATAAAATAATGACTTGGAAAGATGACAGATTAAGTAAAAGATTGACCTTTGGCTCTGAACAAACCGAAGAGTTCTTTGCTATTATATCTGAAATTGATTCAATTAAAAACACTATTCGTTTAACCGATAAGCTTCTGCCTCAAACTATAAACCGATTAACACAATCGGTTATTATTACATCAAGTGGTGCATCAAACCGCATTGAAGGCAATCGCCTATCAGATGATGAAGTTGAATTGTTGTATCGAAATTTAAGAATTAAAAAATTCAAAAGTAGAGACGAACAAGAGGTTGCTGGTTATATAGAGGTACTCGAAGTGATTCTAGATTCTTATAGTGGTATGGTTCTTAGTGAATCTTTGATTTTACAGTTACACCATGACATGTTGAAATATTCTGATAAGGATCAACGCCAAAGAGGCATTTATAAGTTTGGATCTAATCGAGTGGAAGCCAGAGACCAAAGTGGTCAACTTGTCGGTGTGATATTTGACCCGACACCACCGCATTTGACACCCAAGGAAATGCAGGATTTGATGGCATGGAACAAATGGGCAGATGAGGAAAATTTCAAGCATCCACTTATTCGCCTTGCCAGTTTTATATTTGAATACCTTGCCATACATCCTTTTCAAGATGGCAATGGTAGAACCAGCCGTTTACTAACAAATTTAATATTATTAAAAAACGGATATAATTTTACACGTCTGGTTTCACATGAAAGATTGGTGGAGCAACGCAAAGCTGATTATTACCTTGCCCTAAACAAAGCCCAATCAAGTTGGAAAAGTGATAAAGAAGATATTTCCGAGTGGGTTCGTTTTTTCCTTGAGATTGTGAGAGGACAAGCGACAAAAGCATTAGCCATTATCGAGGGAGATAGAATAGAGCACCTACTTTCTGTCAAGCAACTTGCACTTTGGCAATGGGCTCAATCAATAACCCAAATAGAGTTTTCCAGAAAAGATGCGATTGAAGCTCTTGGATTTCCCCCTCGTACCATTGAAGCAAGCATCAAAAAACTTGTTGGGTTAAAACGACTAGAACCTCTGGGTGCAGGACGTAGTACTCGATATAGAGTTATTCTCAACAGGGCATAAACAGTGGTTCTCCTTATGGCTGGTTGTCGCCTCTAGATTTTATTAGAGGAATACGACATGAGTGTACGATTAACGGTTATGTTCTAAATTCGGCGGGCACGGCTCACCCTACGACTTTCTGGTGGGTAAACCCACCTTACAGGGTTGTTTCAAAAAGTTTGAGATTGGAAACTAATAAACTCGTTTTCTTGGTTTAGATTCAGACTCAAATGGGTACCCACAAGGGGCACATCCTACACTGTTAGCACTTTTTCTCTTGATTTTCGCTGTGTACACTGTGTCGCTGTGCGATAATTGCTTTTGAACCACCGTATCGGAGTGTCGGTTTCAACCAACGTTTTTTTTGGTGGGTAAACCCACCTTACAGGGTTATAAGTGAGTGCTTTTTTAGGATTGAGATTGGAAACTAAAAAACTCGTTTTTTGTGCGCTAGATTGTGTTAGAAATGCTCAAAATCAATTTTTTTGAAACATGAGTTTATGTATTATAAGTGTGTGCTTTTTAGGATTGAGATTGGAAACTAAAAAACTCGTTTTTTGTGCGCTAGATTGTGTTAGAAGTTTTCAAGGTCAGTGCTTTAAAAGATGAGTTTGTGCTTTATAAATGATTCTTTTTTAGGATTGAGCCTGGAATTAAAAAAACTTGTTTTTTGTTGTTCAGATTGCGTTAGAAGTTTTCAAGGTCGATGTGAAAAAAACACGAGTTTATTATTATAAGTGAATGTTTTTTTGCGTCGAGATTGGAAACTTATAGCGTGATATGGACAACAAAAAAATGGTGGGCCGTGAAGGATTCGAACCTTCGACCAATGGATTAAAAGTCCACTGCTCTACCAACTGAGCTAACGGCCCCTAGATGGGTACTAGAGTGTTCTTTGATTAAGAACTTTCTTGAGTAGTTTATGTGACTATCTCAAGAGGGTGCGAATTTTAGGGTATGTTTTTGTTTATGACAAGTGTTTTTCTATAATTTTATCATTTATTTTAAATTAATTACATCTCCTAGGCTTATACATTGATTATCAACTTTCAAGGCGTCTTTGTATAGTATATTGACGCCAAATTTTATCTTTTTATCAAACTTCCGGTATTTATTTAATACGGCTAATAATTTCACGTTATCTTGCACGCCTTTTTCTTGATTAATACTTGGCATGATACAGCGTGAGCAGGGTTTTGCCATGCTGTAGTGTATTTTATTTATTGAAAAATCATTCCATGAATCTTCTGCAAATGCGGCAACACCATCCACGACAATATTCGGGCGAAATCGATTGATATTGACAGGTTTTTCTAAACGCTTATTTAAATCATCTATACTGGCTTGTGATACCAGTAGTATGGGAAAGGCATCGGCAAAACTGACGTATTGCATGTCTTGAGCAAAGTCTTTATCTATTTGTCGTTCTGCGCTCTTTGGCATGTAGACCAAGTGACAAGATTGCCCTAAAATTTCTGATAGCCACTTATCTATTTTGGGGCTGATTTTTTGTGCCTTTAAGCTATCATTCCAAACAGTGACCTGCATGGTTTTGCTTTGTCTTGTGGTTATTGGGACTTTAATTTCTTCGCCATCGTGAGACAGGCTTAATTGATTGTTTTCAATGACTGTTTTGATGGTTGCCATCTTTGGCGTGGTTCTTTGACTCATAAACATGCCATCTTTATCAACAATTACCCAACGCCTGTCGTTCTGTAAACCAAATTGCGATAACTCTGATTTTTTCATGCTTATTCCTGCTAAAGATTTAACGGGATAAATATACAGTTCTGTAATTTTAATCACAGGTATTTCGTTGGGTCTTTGACTTGCGCTTGTTCAAAGCCTTGTTTGCGGTAATAACAGGAGTCGCATTCTCCACAAGCTCTGCCTAAGTCATCTGCGTTGTAGCAAGAAACTGTAATGCCATAATCCACATTTAAACGCTTGCCCAACTTTATTATTTCTGCTTTTGTAATATTCAATAAGGGCGTGTGAATGGTGAATTTTTGCCCTTCGACCTGTGCTTTTGTCGCCAAGTTTGCCATCTGCTCAAAACTTTCGATAAATTCTGGGCGGCAATCAGGATAACCCGAATAATCCACTGCATTAACACCGATAAACATATCATTAGCACCAATGGATTCCGCATAACCCAAAGCTATACTTAAAAAAATGGTGTTGCGGGCTGGAACATAGGTGATTGGTATGTCATTCTCTTCAATTTCATTGTGTTCTGGCACATCTATGTCTGCCGTGAGTGCCGAACCACCTATGGCTCGCAAGTCAATTTTGATGACTTTATGTGCTTTGGCATCAAAGTGGGTTGAGACACGCTGAGCTGCCATAAGCTCAGACTTGTGCCGCTGACCGTAGTCCACTGCCATGGTGTAACATTCATAACCTTCTGCCTTGGCTACAGCCAAGCATGTTGTTGAATCAAGTCCTCCCGAAAGGAGTACTATGCATTTTTTTTTCATTGCTTATTCTTGTGTGTTTTTATTTGCCTTTGGCGTCGTGCCAAAGTATTTTATGTAATTGTAATTGAAAACGAACCATCATTTTATCATCTAATATCCACTGGGCTAAATCTGCGGGGTTAATTTCTCCTGCCACAGGCGATAAAAGCACTTCGCATTTATCTATCAGGTTGTAACGCTTGATAATTGTTTGAGTCCAGTGGTAATCTTTGCGGTCTTTGATAACAAATTTTATTTGATCTTTGGAATCAATGTAATTGATGTTTTCGTATACATTTTTAGACTCCTCTCCAGAGCCTGGTGCTTTTAAATCCATAATTATTGTCACCTTATCATTAACATTTACCAGGGATAATGCACCCGATGTTTCCAGTGACACATTAAAGCCATTATCTGCGAGCTTATCTAGTAAATTTATGCAGCGTTTTTGTGATAGCGGCTCGCCACCAGTAACGCAAACATAAGGTGTTCCATAGGATTTTATTTTTTCTATAATGGCATCTATTTCAATCCATTGCCCCCCTGAAAATGCATATTCCGTATCGCACCACGTGCATCGCAATGGACAACCCGTTAGACGCACAAAAACCGTTGGTAAACCAACATAGGTGGACTCGCCTTGTAAAGAATAAAATATTTCAGATATTTTGAGTTGGTTTTTTTCCATTTTGTTCTAATGATCACGTCGCATTTGACGTAAACGATTCTGCGCCAATCGAGCTATGCTTGAATTGGGATAAGAATTTACCACTTTATTTAGGTGTTTTTCTGCTTGCATTAAATCATCCATTTCATAATAACAGTAGCCAATTTTTAGGCTTGCATCTGCAGATTTTTTACTTTGTGGAAATTTATCTATCAAAGCTTGAAAAGCTGCCAAAGCCTGCGGATATTGGCGTTTGACGTAATAGGATTCGCCCAACCAATAATAGGCATTGGCTGTGAGTTCATTTTCTGGGTGTCTTTGAATAAATCCTTCAAAAGCACGGGCAGATTCAAGAAAACGACCTGCACGTAAATGAGCAAAAGCAATGTCGTAATCCTCTTGGTAAGTGGAAAGTTTTGGTTCAGTTGCAACCGTATCTGTTGTTGCTGTGCTGTTATTGTAGTTTTCATCCACTTCTACCGTTAAGGGTGTTGTGTCTGAAGTTTGTAAATCCTCTTGTGACTGTCCTTGGGTGTTAGTGGTGTTAGTGCTAGGGGCTAATTCCAACTCTGCTAAACGCGAATCTATGTCAACATACAAGAGTTTTTGCTTGTCCTTAAGTGCCTGAATTTGATGATTTTGTTCTTCAATGATGCCACGCAATTCTGCCATTTGTTGCTGTAATTCTTGGTTTTGCGCAACAATATCAGCCGAGTTAAAGCGATTACTGCTTTGCTCTGCGACTATTTTTTCAAGTTTTGCCAATCTGTCTTGTAATGAGATTTTCTTAGCTTGTACAGAAAAATTAATAAGACTTAAGAAAATCGTTGCTGTGATAAATTTGTTCATATTATTTCATTAATTAATTTAAAAAACCTTTGCGTAACTCGTGAAACGCATTAAAAAATTGCAAAAGTCTCTAATATTGCTATGAAAAAACCCGACATAGTGTCGGGTTTTTTGTCCATATTTAGACATTTTTCAACTTAAAAAGTTCGATTATTTTGCCGTATAGACAATACGAACCCTTCTGTTTTGTGACCAACAAGACTCGTTATTACACAAAGCCACTGGCTTTTCTTCACCAAAACTAACCACTGAGATTTGCCCAGCCGATGCGCCTTGTGCACGCAGTAAATTTGCCACTGAATTGGCACGTTTTTCGCCTAATGCTAAGTTATATTCTGGTGTGCCTCGTTCATCAGCATGCCCTTCAAGTACCATTTTTGATGATGGGTTTTGGCTTAAATAACGCGCATGAATGGCAATAATATCGCGGTATTTCGCTGTTACAGTCGCTTGATCATAAGCAAACAGAATCACCCGTTGTGACAAAAGGCTATCGGAATTGTTTAAATCCTCTGCATTACAACAGATGTCATAGTATGTTTTACCATCGTCTAATGTAAATGATTTTAATGGATTGGTTTGTGCACCTTTATCGACCACTTCAGGTCTATCATTTGTGGTGGTTGTGACTGGTGGCTTTTTATCTTTTGGCTTACATGCAACCATCAAAGACGCAATTAATACCAAAATGGCTATTTTATTAATTATTTTCATTATTGTTTTTCTCCTAAGAGTTTATTAGTTATTACAGGGGCAAATTTTTTCCATAGTTTACCTCATAACAACGGCTATGAAAATGCTTAAGTCGCTATATTGTTAATAATTGTGACATCGGTTAAGAAAAAGCCTGAAATCAATCAGGCTTTATAAGAAATTACCCAAATCCCGATATCAGGATTTGGGTTATAATTAGTGCCTTCAATAGTCAATGCCTACTTTTATTTCAAAGCCTTGATTAGTAAAGTCAATGGTGCCTTTCTCTGTTTTCCACCAAAGCATATCGGACATAAACATTTGTTGTGCCCCGAATTGCTTTTTTACATCCTCTGGTAGTTTTGAATCCGCAGAAGCTATGCTTTCAAAGATTTTTTTGTATAGCTCTGAGCTAATACTAAAATCAAACAAGGCAGAAGTCGACTCACCTGAAACAACATCCGTCAATTCCACATCAGTGTTTTCACCCAATGACAAGCCAATGGTTTCCTCACCCATTGCCAAGAAAACATAATCTAAATTAATCGGCATCATTGTGCCTTTTACTGGAATAAGTTCAGATATGTTAACCGCTTTGCCACCTGAAGTTAAGCCTAATTTTTGTATATCTGGCATCATCATTTCTGCCATGCCTTTCAAGGTTTCAGGGTTATCTACAGCCAACAAGACTTTTGCTTTTAAGGTTTTAATCATTTGAGCTGGGTCGGTTTTTGTCATATCCAAATCCAATTCATCAACAACCACATTGAGTCCTTTAAAGTTACTTACAAAAGGAGGCAGTGGTTGCTCCAACTGCGCTTTTAACATGCCTGCTTTTGCATTCATTCCAGCAAAGAACTCACATTTATAAGGCGTTGTTTCAATGTTTGTTACAAACTCTTGCGCCAATGCCTTAGCTGCAACTATGTCAAAACTAAAACCATAAGAAAAGGCAGCATCTTTTGCATTAGGAATACGACCGCTAATAGTTGACAGTTTTGAGCCTAAATCACTTGGCATTTCGATTATCATGTGGCTATCCATCTGATGTTCATCAAGAAGCGTACTGCCACTAACAAGACGTGGAAACTTGTCAAACATAGCCAACACTTCCGTCTTGCAATCCTCAGACATCATGTTATCTTGTATTTTCAACACATCAAGCATGGGCGTTTGATGTTGAGCTGGATTAACCACATAATCAGCCAATTCTCTAAAATTTACCCACATTAAACTATTACCCAAATAATTGTACTTGGCAATAGTGTCATTAAATTGGCTGGCTTGTTTTATGTTTTTTGCCGGTTTTTCAAAGCCTAATAGCTTAGGCATTAAAGCATCCACTTGTCTTGTTGGAGCAAAACTGGCAACAACCGTATCGCCTTTTAGAGAAATCAGTGCTTGTGTTTCTTTATCTCCTAGTTGGTAAACCGTTGTGCCTTTAACGTCTTTTTTTATCACTTGACCAGGCTTGTCTTCATTTATTTTTGCCATCATTTCATCGAGGATTTCACCCATTGAGTGACTTGATGCCAAATTTACTCGCATTACGGGGAATAAATCAACTAAGTACAAGGCAAATTCTGTTTCACCCACTTTCAATCCCAGCTTTTTGATGCCTTCTTCGTTAAACCATTTTTCAGCAAATTCATCAATACTAGCGGTGTCAGCCTCTGGATTACTTCTTTTAGTGTAATCTTTGTAGGCATCTAAATAAGTGGTTTTCAACATTTTACCCATACTGCTGTAAAGCTTATCCATCTTTTCTTGAAAATTTTGCGGTATTGGGTGCTTAGAATCATTAACAAAGACTGCCAAAACAGGCGTTTCTGCAGGTATATAACTCATGATATCAGACTGTTGAGTTACCCTGTTATTGATAACCTGTGGGGCTGATGTAACATCATTGTTTACTGTTTTATCAGCATCATCTGAACACGAGACTAAGGTCAATGACAAACCGAGTGCCAATGCTGTAATTAATTTTGTATTTTTCATGTTTTTCTCTTTAAAATAATTAAACTTTTTCTACTTTTAAAATGGTGCTTTTAATATCAACAACTTTAACTTTCGCACCAACGGGTAAGTCTTCTTCGCCTTCAACTTTCCAGGTGCTGTCATTGACATTGATTTTACCAACTCCATTAACAATAGCGTGAGACAAATTAAATGTCCTGCCTATAAATTGATGCCCTCTTTTATTAAGATTAGGCATTGGCTCTATATCTGGGTTATTTTTCTTGTAAAAATGCCACGCAATTATTGCTGCAATAGATAACAAGAAAAACACCACTATTTGCACTTGCCAACCAATGCCAAATGCCCACTGAATCAATGCTGTTACTGCTGCCGCAAATCCTACCCATAACAAGAAAAACGTGCCTACCATCATTTCAATAACAATCAAAATAACGGCTGCTGTCAGCCAATGCCAGGGTGTTAATACTGCAAACCATTCCATAAATCTCTCCTAAGACTCTTGCTTATCTTTTAATGCTTCTTTAGCAATTTCCGTCATGCCAGCAAGAGAACCAATAATGCCTGTTGCCTCCATTGGCAATATCATTGTTTTGGTATTAGGAGAATTTGCAAATTTACCAAAAGCATCAAGGTATTTTGTTGCGACAAAATAATTTATGGCCTGTACATTACCACCTTCGATGGCTTTAGATACCATATGTGTTGCTTTTGCTTCTGCCTCCGCTTGCCTTTCTCTTGCTTCAGCATCTCTAAAGGCGGCTTCTTTATTGCCTTCCGCATCAAGGACAACGGCTTGTTTCATCCCTTCTGCTTTCAAAATTGCCGCTTGGCGCTTGCCTTCTGCTTCCAAAATATCAGCACGCTTTTCACGTTCTGCCTTCATTTGTCTAGCCATTGACTGCACCAAATCATGCGGTGGTTTAATGTCTTTAATTTCAATCCTTGTGACCTTAATGCCCCAAGGTGAGGTGGCTTCATCCACCACAGCCAACAAACGGTGATTAATTTGATCGCGTTTAGATAAAGATTCATCCAAATCCAATCCACCCAAAACCGTACGAATATTAGTCATGGTTAAATTTAAAACCGCGTATTCTAAATTGTTCACTTCATAAGCTGCTTGTGGCGCATTAAGCACTTGGTAAAACACCACGCCATCAACCGTGACCACTGCGTTATCTTTAGTAATCACTTCCTGTGACGGCACATTAAGCACCTGTTCCATCATATTTATTTTACGGCCAATCGCATCAAACCAAGGCACTTTTAAACCCAAACCTGGACTAAAGGTTTTTCTGTATTTACCAAATCTTTCTATTGTGTATTGGTATCCCTGCGGTACAATAGTAATAATTTTCATGATAGTTAAAAAGGCAAAAACCCCTAACACCAAGAAAAATATATTTGCTGGATTATCTAACATTTTACTTCCTCCTAATTTTTTAAAACTCTATATTGTGAGCCATTGTATCCAATTATCATGCAATAGTCATGTGCCATTAGTTATATTTTAACCTCTCCAATGAAACCAGAACTTAACAAAGGCAAACAAGTGTGCAATAGTTGGCATAAAAATAGTCTTTGTATTCAGTTAAGGACACTAAAGCTGTGATAGAATGTGGCAGTAATGAATAATCAAATCACTCAAATTCTTAGAGGTGAAGTCAATAGTCGAGACACGTTAAATCAGGTCTTTAAATTGATGTATCCTGAAATAAAAAATTTAGCCAATGCTCAATTAGCACGGTTAAATACAGGACAAACCATAACACCTACAGTTTTGGTCAATGAGTGTTACATGAAATTGAGCAAGCCAGATAAACTATCCTTTGAGAACAGAAAACATTTTATTTGCACTATTGCCAAATGTATGCGTCAATTTTTAGTTGACCGGGTTCGGAAAAACATGCGATTAAAACGTGCAGGTGAAATAAGTCAAGAACCCATAACCCAAATCATGGGAGCCAGTGATGTTGATTTTAAATTGCTAGAAATTGATGAAATCCTCACTAAGCTCGAACACATAGATCCAGACATGGCCGAACTGGCTGAATTGCGTTTTTTTTCAGGTCACAGCCTACAAGAAATAGCCGATATTAATAAAGTTTCAAAACGAACCATCATCAGAAAGTGGAAAGTTACCAAAACTTTTATCATAAGCTTGGTTGATGATGGATAATTCTCAAACGTTAAAAAACTGGAAAGAAGCCAGATTATTGATAGAAAAATATTTTGACTTAGTTATCGAAGATGCCTTAATAGCAATAAAAAAGGATTCGAGTATCAAAGACGCCGTTAAAAACATTTTAATAAAATTATTAGAATCTCAACCCCAAAACAACACCATCATCTCCGATGCAGATTTGTCTCTATTTGAAGTCATAAAACACACCGAAGAAGACTTGTCAGGAAAATCAATCGGTGAATACAAACTCATTAAAAAAATTGGTCAAGGAGGCATGTCTTGTGTCTATAAAGCTAAAAGAAAGGACACTGAAATCCAAAAATTTGTTGCGCTTAAACTGTTGTATTCTGTTGAAGAAGAACTCACCGAGCAACTAAAGAAACTCTTTACTCAAGAACAGCTGACCCTCTCCAAGTTGCATCATTCTAATATCATTTCTTTTTACCACGGTGGTCTTTCTCAAAATGGTATCCCTTATTTAGTTATGGAATACATTGATGAGGCTCAAACAATCCGAAAATTTGTTAAAACCAACAATTTCTCCACCAATGCAATTGTTATTCTGATACAACAAGTTGCATCAGCTCTTGAATACGCCCACCAAAATCATATCATACACAAGGACATCAAGCCGAGCAATATACTGATTGACCAGATTGGCACACCTAAAGTTGTGGATTTTGGCATCGCTTCATTTACCACTAAATTCACTGACGCAAATTTGGATTTTGACAACATCTTTACTCCCGATTATGCCTCCCCTGAACAAATAAAAAACCAAAAACTCACATCTTGTAGTGATATATTTTCTCTTTGCGCTGTTTTCTTAGAATTATTAAGCGATAAAAAACCCCTACCAAAGATTGATACCAGCAATTATGAACCCAAGGAAGATACAATCCATATTAAGAAGCTCCTTAACCAATGTGACATTAATACCGATTTAAAAAACATCATTCTAAGGGGTATGGATTTAGAGTCTCAAAATCGCTACCAAAGTATGGGTGGCTTAATAGAAGATTTAAACAACTGGAAAAATTTAAAGCCAGTTTCTGCAACACCGTTTAGTAAGCTTTATAAATTTAAATTATGGATTAAACGCAATAAGTATGTAGCCTTATTAATATCGATTTTATTAGTAACAGCGTTGCTATTTATTAATTATCGTTATCAATCAATTAAACAACAAAGACTAGCAGAAAAACATTTAATTTTAGTCAATGATATTAAATCAAACTTAAGACGAACTCACATGCTGCCAATTCATAACGTTCAAGAAATTTATGCTAAAACAATTCGTAAAATTGAGACACTTCAAGCCAATATATCTAAAAATGAAACTCATTCAAATGGGCTGAGTGAATATGCAATAGGCAGTGCTTATTTGTCAATGAGAGCATTTGACAAAGCCTATATTTATTTACAAAAATCAATAAAAAAAGGCTGGGAATCGCCTGAATTATTTAGTGATCTTGGATTTGTTTTAGCAACATTTTGGGAAAACAGCATCATGGAGTCTTACTCCATTAGTGATAAAATAAAGCGTAATGAATTCTTGAATCAAAACAAGCTTAAATACTTAGAACCTGCAAAAAAATATTTAACACGAGCAAGTAAAGGCCTAGCTACACACAACTATGTCTCTGCATATTTGGCTGAACTGAATGAAAACTACGACAAAGCAATAAAGTATGCGCTTGAAGAAACAAAGATTAATCCTTGGTTTTACGAGGCGCAAACTTATTTGTCTTTTCTTTATATTGAGAAAGCAATACCGATAATAAACAAAACAGGCTATAAAGCGGCAAAGCCCTATATTGATTTATCAAAGCTATATATGCAACAGTCAATTAATATAGGTTCGTCAGATCCTCATGTTTATAAAGAGCACTGTGCAAATTTCGGTTTTAATATACAAGTTGAGCTTCAGTATGATACAATTAATATTGATAAAACATTTAATAATGGTGTAAAAACATGTCAACAGGCAATTGAATTATCAAATAGTATAGACACCTTATCTATCTATATAAACCTTGTAAAATTATATATGCAGTACGCTGATTACCATGTATCTCAAGGCACAAACCATATTGAATATATTCAAAAAGCAAATGACATTTCAAACCAAGGACTCATGCTTTTTCCTAATGACAGTCATTTGCTATCCATTAGTACTCAACCATTATTAGAATTAGCTAAAGAAGCATTAAGAAAAGATAAAGAACCCACAAATTTTTACCAAAAAGCAAAGAATCGTATTAAGAAATCTTTAGAAATCAACCCAAATAAAAGAAGCTCTTGGTTCAGGTTAGGAATGTTACAAAAAGAAATTGCAAATTATTACAGGTCTATAAATAATTTTAGTGATGCAGATATTAACTACGAAGACTCTATAAAAACTTATGATAAAGTTAAAGAGCTTGGAAATGAATTTGGCTCCTTAGCAAATAAAGCAATCACTCAGTATGACTACGCGAAATCTAAAAAAATACAAGGTCAATCTCATAAAAGTATTGAATTATTTAGAAACTCTGTAGAAAATAGTGAAAAAATATTCAAGTTTAATACGGAATCTTATGTTATTTATGCCAATTATTTCGAGTTCCAATTTGAACTGGTAAAAGCTTTAAAGGAAAACAATTTAAACTATGTCAATGAATTAAATCATGCCATAAAAACCATCAACAACTCATGTAAACTTAACTATATAAACAAAAGCCATATAAAACAAATACAAACATCCATGGATTATTTTATCAAAAAAAGCCTTGCATCATTCACTGATTTCAGGCTATGCAATCAAAGAATAACAAGCCTTAACTCAACAAATACATCAGAAAGCTTATAGTTTAAACTAACGTGAGATTCTATAAAATCATGTACTCTGCCATTTCAGCCTTATTATTCATACATAAATTGTAATAAAAATCTTTGTCAGATAATGGTGCTTTGATACAGAATATTTCAGATTGCTTGCTTTTACAAACAAAAGTGACAATATCATCTTTTACTTCACTTGACTGACTTGTACCTGAATAAATAGTCATTCCTAGAAAAATCATTAATATATACTTCATTATAAATCCTCATTTTTAGCTTAAATAAGTCTAACATAATTTAACAAAAGATTGAATTAGTAATTCCTTATTATAAACTTAAAATGTTACAATTAACTGTAATAAATATACAACTATTAAAAAAAATAATGACTGGAACAAATAACCCACACCCTTTTAAAATACTTACTCCCGACCTCATTATGGATGCGATAGAAGAGCATGGATTTGAGTGTGACGGGCGCGTGTTTGCCTTAAACTCTTATGAAAATCGCGTCTATCAAATTGGTATTGAAGGGCAACAAAAATCGGTAATTGCTAAGTTTTATCGGCCCAATCGTTGGAGTTTTGAACAAATCCAAGAAGAGCACGATTTTTGTTTTGAGTTAGCCGAACATGAAATTCCTGTCATTACCCCGATTAGAAATTCAAAAGATAACAGTCTATTTAAACATAAAGAATTTTCTTTTTGTTTATTTCCTCAAGTCGGCGGCCACACACCAGAACTTGATTATCAGGACAATTTACAAATTATGGGACGCATGTTGGCGCGCTTACATTTAATTGGTGAAAAAAAACTATTCAACCACCGCCCTGCATTAGATATCACCTCATTTGGGCAAGAGTCCATAGATTTTATTAGCAATGAGTTTATTCCTTTTGAACATAAGTCAGGATACGATAATGTCTGCAAACAATTAATTGATTTAATGCAACCCAAATTAGCTGGTGCACACAATATCCGAGTTCATGGCGATTTGCATATTGGTAACATTCTTATGCGCGATGACATCCCTTTTTTGGTGGATTTTGACGACTCGCGTCTCGCCCCAGCGATACAAGATATATTCATGTTATTATCGGGTGAAGAAGACGAACAAAAGGCTCAATTGGCAAAAGTCAAAGCCGCTTACCAAGAATTTCGCGACTTCCCACACACTGAAATCAAGATGATAGAATCCCTAAGAACTCTGCGCATGTTACACCACTGTGCTTGGCTTGCTCGCCGCTTTGACGATCCCGCATTTGCTATCGCTTTTCCCTGGTTCGATGAAAACAGTTATTGGCTACAGCACATCAATGACCTAAGAAACCAAGTTGATGCGATGAATCAAATCTAGACCTAAGTAGAGTTAATTTGTCCGCAGATGCACGCAAATACACACAGATAAAAAAGAAACTATGGAAAACAACAACCAAAAAGATGAAAATACATATAAAATAATTGGTGCGGCTATGACGGTATCAAACCATCTTGGTTGTGGTTTTTTAGAATCCGTATACCAAGAAGCTCTCGAAATAGAATTTAAACATCAAAATATCACTTATGTAAGAGAAAAAATTCTTCCTGTCTATTACCGCAACATTAAATTAAACTCTTCATTTAAGGCTGACTTTATTTGTTTCAACTCAATTATTGTTGAATTAAAGGCAGTAAACCATTTAAACTCTCAACACGAAGCTCAGATACTTTACTATTTAAAATCAACAGGCTTACACAAAGCGTTATTAATAAATTTTGGCAATACTAAAATTCAATATAAAAGAATGGTTCAGAATCTAGTAGAATAACATCTGCGCAATTCTGCGTTCATCTGCGGACTAAAAAATGAATAAAAAGAATCAAACGACTCTGAAACATATAAAATAATTGGTGCAGCCATGACTGTTTCTAATTATCTTGGTTGTGGATTTTTAGAATCTGTATATCAAGACGCTTTAGAAATTGAATTCGGACGCCAAAATATTAACTACATTCGAGAAAAAATAATACCAATTCATTACCACAATATTAAATTACAATCTTCTTTTAAAGCAGATTTCGTTTGTAACAATTCAATTATTGTTGAACTAAAAGCAGTAAATCATTTAAACTCATAACATGAGGCTCTAGTTATTAACTATTTAAAATCAACTGGCTTACACAAAGCGTTATTAATAAATTTTGGCAATATTAAAATTCAATATAAAAGAATGGTTCAGAATCTAGTAGAATAACATCTGCGCAATTCTGCGTTCATCTGCGGACTAAAAAATGAATAAAAAGAATCAAACGACTCTGAAACATATAAAATAATTGGTGCAGCCATGACTGTTTCTAATTATCTTGGTTGTGGATTTTTAGAATCTGTATATCAAGACGCTTTAGAAATTGAATTCGGACGCCAAAATATTAACTACATTCGAGAAAAAATAATACCAATTCATTACCACAATATTAAATTACAATCTTCTTTTAAAGCAGATTTCGTTTGTAACAATTCAATTATTGTTGAACTAAAAGCAGTAAATCATTTAAACTCATAACATGAGGCTCTAGTTATTAACTATTTAAAATCAACTGGCTTACACAAAGCGTTATTAATAAATTTTGGCAATATTAAAATTCAATATAAAAGAATGGTTCAGAATCTAGTAGAATAACATCTGCGCAATTCTGCGTTCATCTGCGGACTAAAAAATGAATCACGAAAACCTTTTAAAAAAAATAAACACTTGGGCTCTTGAGCTTGGCTTTTCACAAGTTGGGGTTTCGGATGTGGATTTATCTGAAGCAGAAGGACACTTGAAAAAATGGATTGCCAAAGGTTTTCATGGGCAAATGGACTTTATGCACAAACATGGTTCTATGCGCACTCACCCTGATGAACTGGTTGAAGAGACAATCCGAATTATTTCCCTGCGTTTTGATTATTTCGACAAATCCATCATTGCTTATGAAGATGTCTTAAAAAAACCACAAAAGGCCGCTATTTCACGTTATGCCATGGGACGAGATTACCACAAACTCATTCGCAAAAAGCTCAAAAACTTAGCTGAAAAAATTAAAGCAGAAGTCAAGAATTTTAATTATCGTGTCTTTACCGATTCCGCACCCGTTATGGAAAAAGCCATCGCCGAGAAAGCTGGCATTGGATGGATTGGCAAACACAGCAATGTGCTCAACGCAAAGGCTGGCAGTTATTTCTTTTTGGGTGAAATTTACACCAATATCCCATTACCAATCAGCAAAAAGGCCTCATTCCACTGCGGAACCTGCACAAAGTGCATAGATGCCTGTCCAACTCAGGCAATAGTTGCCCCTTTTCAAGTCGATGCACGCCGTTGTATTTCTTACCTCACAATCGAACACAAAGGCCCAATTCCCAAAGAATTTCACAAAGCCATCGGCAACCGCATCTATGGCTGTGATGATTGCCAAATGGTCTGCCCTTGGAATAAATTTGCAACCGATTCAAAAGTCACCGATTTTTTGCCCCGCAACCAATTTGACGAACCCGATATAAAAGAACTGATGAAGTGGGATGAAGAAACCTTCCTTAAAAAAACCGAAGGATCACCCATAAGGCGTATTGGCTACAAAAGCTGGCGAAGGAATTTGGAAATTGCTTTTCAAAATTCAAAAATATAATTTTCCAATTAACCTAACAAAATCGAATATTTACTAAGCAATAAATAGTGTTATCTAAATTAAACAAATATAATAATCCATTGTATTAATATTTATTGTCAACCCTTAGTGAATATATTATTTATCTCAAGAACATTCCCCCCAAACATTGGAGGTATGGAGACTTATGCATTTAATTTACATAAACAACTAGAAAAGAATCATAAACTACATAACATTATTCTAGCAAAAAATGCAAAGCACTTAATTTGGTTTTATCCTTGGGTGTACCTCTATGGAACATATTTAGTTTTAACAAAAAAAATAGACCTTATTTATGTTGGAGATGGGCTATTATCAGCCTGCGCATATTTTTTCCAAAAGGTATTACGTAAAAAAGTAACTTTAACAATCTATGGTTTAGACGTCATTTATGACAAGTTATTCTATCAAAAAATGCAAAAAATATTTCTACCAAAACTAAAATCTATTGTTGCAATTAGTGATGCTACCGCAAGTGAAGCAATTAATAGAGGTGTTAAGAAGTGCAATATCTCAGTAATACCTGTTGGTGTTGAAACCGACAAATATCAAATCATTGATAAACCATCTGCTATAAACTTTATAAAAGATCGATTTAAAATAAATTTAAAGAACAAAAACATTATTTTTACAATAGGAAGATTAGTTAAAAGGAAAGGAGTGTATTGGTTTATTAAAAATGTTATACCTAAATTAGACACTAATGATATTTTCCTCATAGCAGGAAACGGACCAGAATATAATAAAATTGCTCACCTAATATCAATAAAAAACCTATCAAATAGGGTTTATTTATTAGGAAGAGTAAGTGATAATGAAAAGAGTTTTCTCTTTTCTGCGAGTGATTGCTTTATTTCTCCTAATATAACTATCAAGAACGACATGGAAGGTTTCGGAATTGTTAATCTTGAGGCGGGGTTATATGGACTTCCTGTCGTTGCAAGTAATATTGAAGGAATTAAGGATGCGGTATTAAATGGAATTACAGGTTATCTTGTTTCAGAGAAAAATACCAATGAATTTATAGCAGCCCTAAAAAAATCTCATGATTTAGATAAACAGAAAATTAATAATATAATTATCAATAGATTTTCATGGGAGAAAATCTATCAAGAATATATGAATGTTTTCCATGAAATCTAAACTTAAAGAATCAACAAAATATATTGGCTTTTTACTAACTCTAGTTTCTTTCTATTATATCATCTTATCACTTATTCAAAATTACAATAAAATAGAACAGCTTTTAACTGGAGAAATTCTTTTCTTTGCTATACTATTGGGCTTATTGTTATATACAGTGTCACAATTCAATTTGGTTTTAGCTTGGCAGATTTTACTAAAGAAACAATACCCAAAAATTAAATTTAAAATATTTTATTATATAGTTGGAATATCTCAGATAGGGAAATACTTACCTGGAAATATTGGTCATGTAATTGGAAGGGTCTACTTAGCTCAAAAATTTAAAATCAAAATACTAGACAGCTCTAAAAGTTTAGTTTATGAATCAATCCTTGTTGTTTTTGCTGGAATGATAGTCAGTCTGGGTTATTTTAATTACTATAAAAACAACATACTTGGCATTAATATTACTGCCTTCAAAGTGTTATTTTTAGCAACTTTAATCAGCATCTTAATTTACTTGTTTTACCCAACGAATAAAAAACAAAGATTTTTAAATATAAAATCTGTATTAACAATTTTACTGCTTTATATTTTTTCTTTTGCCATGCTTGGCTTAATATTATATTTTATACAATTTTTACTAAATACAACTGAATATATTAGCCTAACAAAATATATTGTAGTGATAACAATTTCATTCATCGCAGGATATATAGTACCTGGATCACCCGCAGGAATAGGAATTCGAGAATTTGTATTTGTAACAATACTATCAAATGAAATTGATACAAGTGTATCGCTAGCTCTAATATTTATACTAAGAATAATTACAATATTGGGCGATATCCTTATGTACCTAATTTCATTAAAAACTAAGGCTGCTTATTCTTAATGCAAAGATGATTGACTTGATATTGCCATTTCAGAGGCCATATTGTCAATAGTAATGCTTGAAGCGTTCTCGCAGGTACGTTATACCACTTTCGAGAACAAATCCAATCCCAAGATAACACATGCAAATCTTTCCATCTTTTTATTACCTTAATATCTGCTTTCTCAAATAAAGTTTTCCATTCTTGTAAAGTTCTTACATGTTCCTTTGCATCAATTTGATACGTGCCAGTAAACAACCCTATTCTACGTGTAAGAAAATCAGCATTTGGAACTAATAATAAAAATATTGCATCCTTTTTAGCGACTCTATACATTTCCTTCAGTGCAGTAATAGGATCAACAAAATGCTCTAAAGAACCCAGACAAGAAATAACATCAAACTGATTTGACTCAAAAGGTAATTTTTCTGCTGGTGTCGCTACAAAAGTACCTTCAGAAAATATTTGTTTACAAAAACTAATTGCTTTGTTTGAAATATCTACACCACTAATTTTGGCGTCTCGCTCTTTGCAAACCTTTAACCAATCACCAACACCACAAGCAACATCTAAAACTTGTTGTTCTGAATGAATATTAAGTTTTTTGGCTAATCTACGCAAATGTTTCTTACTAACTGTTTTTGATTTTATAGATTTGTAGTAGACAGAATCATAAAATTCTCGAATTTCATCTAACTCATTTGTATCTTTTTTATTCATTATTCTCTGTTTCTTGGTACATTAGGGTAGTTATTTGCTCTGAAACCAACCCTAACAAAAAGATTAAAACTGAAACACTAAACAATAGTGCACCCATATTGGTAAAACGACCATCTGTAAAATAGGTATATAAATAATAGACAAAACCCATTAAAAAGAATACTAAACTCGTTGGAAAAAACAATTTCAAAGGAGAATACAATGTCCCAATCTTAAAAATAATAAGAAAGAAGCGTGAACCGTCTTTTAAAATATTTATATGACTTTTGCCTTCTCTTTTAGGTGTGAAGATTGACATATATTTAACTGAATAGCCCGCTCTAAAAAACGCCATAGTACAAGTTGTGGGATAAGAAAACCCATTAGGCAGCAAATAGAGAAACTGTTTAAATTTTCGAGCATTTACAATGCGCAAACCTGAGGTCAAATCTTCAATTTTGTGGCCTGTCATATACGATGCAATGCGGTTATATAATCCATTACCAAACAGACGTGCAACTGATGCTTGAGATTTGCCGCCTCTGGCACCAACAATCATATCAAATTGGTCTTTTTTATATTCTTTTATAAGCCTTTGAACATCCTCTACTTGGTGCTGACCATCAGCATCCATAAATAAAAACACCTCTCCTTTTGCTGCCCTTGCCCCTGATTTGATTGCAGCACCATTGCCTTTTGAATAAGGGTGAGACACTACAGTAACACCATTATCTAGGCAAATTTGTTCTGTGCAATCCGTTGAGCCATCGTTAACAACGACTATTTCAAAAACACCCTTCACTGTTCTTAATTTAGGTAATAATTTAGATAAACCAAGTTTTTCATTTTTTGCGGGTATAATTATTGAAATTTTCATGTTTTTAAATCAACTTCTCTCTTAATTCGTTAAAATTCTCTCGATAGTTAAACCAATCAATGGAATACTTAAAATCAACCTCGTATTGTTTTAAACCAATAGAGTATAACTCTTTAGCATAACTATACTTTTTTAGTTTTATAAAGTCATCAATTATAAGAAATAGATTACTATAATCATGATTAATTTTAAAAGATTGAATAAATAAATCTTTAGTTCCATTGTAATCTTCATTTGCATAAGCTAATTTAGCCTTAAAGAAATAAGTTAAAGGTTTTTTCTCTTGAGGTGTTTCAAAACTATTGATTTCTAAGTAGTTCACTAATTGCGAAGCTGCACTTAAGTTATTTTCTAAACCGCACTTATTATCAAGTAAATTATAAACTAATTGCCCATAAGAGACTATCTGGTTTCTACCTAATTTCAATTGAGACTTTTCATTTAAAAGCAAATCAATATATTCTCTTTTTAATATGCCGTATTGACATAATAAATTTAGTTGATTAAATTTTAAATCTAAACTGTTAGTTAATTTAATACCATCTTCTAATAATTTAAATACCTTCTTCACATTTCCTTGTTTTTGGTACTCGATAATCGTTAATATTCTGGCTCTAACTGAATAAGGGTATTTATTCATAGTAGCTATATGTAATTTAACATTATCACCCCATAAATTTGCTCTCAAATAGGTATTAAAACTCACTATCAAAACTATAAAGAGACTAACTATTAAATACATGTTATTGCGATTTTTTAACCAATTAAGTCCCAAAACCAAAGGAATGAATATAAATAGCATAGGAATATAATTTCTATGCTCATAATATAACTCTAGAGGTATTAGCGTTGATTCCATGCTGTGAGCAACAAAAAAGAAAAACAGTGCAAAGCTAATTAAAGGCAATGAGTTTCTTTTAATCCAAGCAAATGCAAGCAAAGAACCTATAAACAACAATGAATAAAATGTGGAGATAGGTTCAAACAATCCCTTGGACACAGTAAAGCTGTCTGTATAAACCCCTCGTGTAAAATATTTTGGTATAAAGGTGTTATATAAATAATTTGTTATTGCCCTTAATTGTGTTAATAGCCTTTCATCTAACGTAAACAAGCGAAGTCGATAAGACTCTATAAAACTTGGAATTTTATACATTAAAGCCAGTGATAATAAGGATACAGGAAGGTATATTATTAGTATTTTAAGGTTTTTAGATAAGGGCTTAAACCCAAGAAATTTTTGACATATAAAGAGTTCAACTAATGCAATAATATAAATAAGTAAAATGCCATTTTCTTTACTTAAAACAGATAAAACAGGCATTACGAACATACCTAGCATTAAATAGAAAATACTTTTTTTATTTTGGCTCTTTTGGTAAATTACCCTTCCCTTCATATAGAATATTAAGCCTAATAGTATAAACAGTGCAGATAATAGCACCATTCTTTGCACTACATACATTACGGTAGAAACTAAAAAAGGGTGAAATAACCATAAAGACGCTGCAATAAATGCTATAAATAATGCATCATTTTTATATTTGTTAGATTGACTAAAAATACCAAGAATTAAAAAAAACAGAAGAAATCCATTTATCAAATGAATAACAAGGTTTGTCAATTTAAAAGAATAAGCCTCAGTTGGCCAATTTGTTCCATCAAAGAGAAACGAAAGAACTGAAATAGGTCGGTATAATGGTCCTGTTTTGGCACTTCCTAGGTACCATTTCAATTTATCAAAAGTTATCTCATCATTAAATACTCTTAGTTTTGATAAACTGTTTTCATCATCCATCATAAACCCACCAGATAATGCAGGGTAATACAGTGCAAATCCAAGTGATATTAGAATAAAAGCAAACAGGTATTTGAGATTTTTATTTCTTTTCATCATAAAAAAAACTCTAATCCATAACTAAGAGGATTAGAGTTTTATTTATTTAATATTAAACTAAATATTATCTACACGTATTTGGCATATATTGATCAGCTAAATCAGAAGAACATCTCCATTTAATAGCGCCACCCACTGTACTAGGAGTTAAAAATACATTCTTTCCTGATAAAACAGCATCATTACCATTAAATAAAACTGTAATTAAGCCATTAGCCCCAACTGTTACAGAAGTAACATTTGCACCATTAATGTCTGTATTTGTACCTATTCCAGCATCTGCATTATTTGTTGGCATAGTGCCTTCACTAATATAGGTTTCACTTACCGCTTGCTTAGCTGCAGCTGCAATTGCCATACCTTCACCTGCTTTTGCACGAACAGTATAGTCTCTGTATGCAGGAATTGCATAAGCCATTAAAATACCAATAATCGCGATTACAATCATTAATTCGATTAGAGTAAAACCCGCTTGTCTTTTTTGATTTTTCATATTATTACCTCATTTAAAATAAATTATTAACATTCAAAGAATTAAATAATTTCTCTGCCTGCCCATGTTTCCATTATGCGTGTTCCTATTGGCATTACCATTATTTTTGTTTGTTTAAGGGAATATTTTATTGGTGAAACTGTTTTTAATTAATTTCTTTAAAATTGTAACATAATGTTTCTTTTTTTTGACAAAATTTGTCAATATCAGCTTGATTAAGTAATAAGATGGGATTAATTCTTTAAGGCAAAAAATTTCAACGCATTGATAAAATAAACTTCCTTAAATTTTCCTATCTACATGAAGTCGGCATATAAATATCATCCAAATCAGATGAACATCTCCATTTGATAGCGCCACCCACCGTACTGGGTGTCAAAAAAACACTGTTACCATTTAAAACAGCGTCATTAGTATTAAACAACACAGTTATAAGACCTCCTGTTCCAACGGTTACAGACGCAACATTCTCGCCACTAATATCAGTATTTAATCCAATACCTGCAAGAGAATTTGAAGTAGGCATAATTGCGTTACTACTATATGATTCACTGACTCCTTGTTTTGCTGCTGAAGCAATTGCTATCGCTTCTCCAGCACGAGCTCTAACTGCATAATTTCTATAAGCAGGAATTGCATACGCCATTAAGATTCCAATGATTGCAATAACAATCATTAATTCTATTAATGTAAAACCTTTATTTCTCTGTTTCATATGCATCCACCTTATAATTTTTCACTTATGAGCCATATTCATAACTAATTATGAACTTGGTTAATATATTCACATTTTCATCCATTTGCGATTTTTTTCAATAATCCAGCTTTAAAAATCGTCAGCGCATGGAAAAACTCTTGTTTTAGTTAAAAATACGTTTATACAAACGTAGAAATACATTCTGTATGATTTTGATACAGAAATTAATGTAATTTTTAATGAATTCTTCGTCATTCTAAAAGCTTCATCAGTTGATCAACAGTTAAAGCGACAATGCCAAACATGAGATGACTCATAACTTTAGCGTGACCTTTTACTCGAACCATCCTTGCATTAAATTCGTCTTTCAATCGACCATTAAGTCGTTCGACACTACTTCGTTGATTGTAACGAAGCATTTGTGATGTCTTGTAATTGGATTCTCTTTTAGCTTTAAGTTCATTTTCATGTTCTGCTTTTTGTCCTCTTTTGGGCCTTGTATCGATTATGGGTACATGGCCTAATGATTGACTGTGTTCTTTGATTTTGGGCGAATCATATGCTGCGTCCATTAAGTCGTATAGGTTGGTAATACGCTGAGCTGTTATTGTCCCAAGAGGTATGGCAACTTGTGAATCATGAACCGATGCTGAGGTTAAAATGCAGTTAACTGGTATACCCGTATCAGATGAATCAATGTGTAATTTATAGCCTTGCCAACTGGTTTTATAACCCTTAGAATTTTTTTTTGTTCCAATATCACATGCTTTTGGCAAGTCCGATAACATCGCTGTTATTGTCATGCCTAATGATTGTTGTTCAAGACGTGTTGGTTGTTTTGATCGTTCTTC